>ERZ651776.4-NODE-4-length-322684-cov-6.350113_pt1 | contig 322684 bp, 269 predicted proteins | sample MGYA00514761_ERZ651776 | MGnify/ENA metagenome assembly ERZ651776
GATTCTTCTAATGGAGATTCTGCATTCATAAAGTCTACTCCTCCATCTTGTTCATCTTGAACTACAGATTCATCGAATAATTGATCTTCTGCAGGAGAATAATCCATCGGTTGTGATTTGATTACATCTCCGGAAGGTGAATCTTCAGCACCCATAAAATCGACACCGCTGATTTCAGCATTTTGTCGAGGGAAATCTTCGTATTCATTCATTTGGCTTTCAGCGTGTAGAGGGGTCAAATTAGAGTTATCAGTTTGCTGGCCGAGAACTCGACCAGAACCTTGAGGGAATGATGATGGATCAGGAACTACAGGAGTTTCTTCTGCTTTCATACTATCTATGTCAGCACATGAATCACAGACAGCGATTGTGTGAACATACTCATCACCATCTAAGCCTCGATACAATTTAACATCTTTTGATCCACTCATGGATCCCGTATCACAAAATATACAGTCTTTTGCGGAACCAGTTTTTCTGGACATGGTGTATTTTATGTTGTGCTACTATTTAATGTATTGCCTTGAAAATCTACGCTTAGGATGAAAGTTCGAAACTAAAATAAATCTGCAGTGACTTCACTGATAGAAATCTTCATGTTCTGCAAATTCATCATCGTCTGTCATAGACGGAAGATCAAAACCATTTCTATTGATTTCCATCAGAGTATTTTTTCTTTGTTTTAATATTCTTTCTAAAGAAAGTTCTATGTCCTCTTGACTAATTTTGTATTTTCCTTGTTGATAATTTACTCTTTCTAAGGCATTTTGAAAAGCATTTCTAATTATTTCTTCGAGATAGGCTCCGGACATTTGTTCAGATTTTCTAACAATATAAGTCATATCTAAATTTTTATCACAGTTCAATGGATCCAAATATTTCTGTAGAATTCTTTTTCTAACTGATGCATTAGGATATCCTAACTCTATTCGAGAATCGAATCTTCCAGGTCTATCTACTAATGCCCAATCTAATTTGTCAGCATGATTAGTGGTGGCTAAAGTAACGACTCCAACATTAGATTCTATTCCAGATAATGCATTCAAAAATTCTCCGAGTAAGGGGTGATCTCCAGACATTCTAGAAATTCCTCCGATAGTATCTAGATCTTCTAAGATAACTAGAGAGGGTGCTAATTTAGCGGCGATTCTATAAACCTTAGAAATGTCTCCTAATTCTTCAATGTGATCCCTAGTAACGACAATAGTAGTAATATCTTTAATACTATTTCTAAGAATGTTTGCAGTTAAAGTTTTTCCAGTTCCAGGAGGACCGTTAAGCAAAACTCCTCTACTTAATTTTTGTCCGTTGTTTCTAAACAATTCCATGTGAGTAAAGAAATCAATAATATGTCTTTCTAAGGCGGCACGGTGTTCCTTAGTAAGAATGATATCATCCCATTCATAATTAACATCAGATTCAATAAACTTTAAATCTCCATAAAAGGTGGCATTTTTTAGTAGAGTGTTTCCGTCCCAATACCATTCTTGAAAATCATTCCAAAAATCTTTTCCGATTACGCCTCCTCCATCAAAGATTATTCTTAGATCTATGTTAAGGCCATCATAAGGTATTAACCAAATTGCGAATCTCTCTTTAGATTCTTTATGCTCTAACATTAGAATGGCTTTCAAAGGAACTTTGTATCTATTACCTTTTAGCAAGAAATCGTGATAAACTGGAGAGCAAATTTGCCCACCTAAATGATGATTTGTAGAATTAGTAATGTCTATGATATCGAAATGTAAATTAATATAACGCATCATACCTTCTATTAGAGTTGGAAATTCATTTTCCATCACATCTTCCATTTTGTGTTCTAATTCTTGAGTTGTAATATCAATAAATTTAGAAATCTCTACATCCATGATATCGGTTTCTCTATTAGCATCAAGATCTAGTTTAATACTTTTAACTAGTTCCGCAATAGAACTACCATCAATATCAATTTTTCCTACCGGAGTGTTGATCGATATTTGATTGCTTTTGGAATTAGTTTTAATATCATTAGGTGGCATCATGCTCATGATAAATAATAGTAGGGATTACCTACTTAAACCTAAAGAGTAACCTATAAATACTTGAATTTTAGGTTTGGCGAATCGAAGTGTTCGCTCAAAATTAAATAAAAAAGTTAGACCACCCATCACCCGTCACACTGGCACTCAGGCCAATCAGGGCGTATGGGGGTTTTTTGTCCGTTTTCACGTCAGACATCTAAGAGGGGTCACTGCGGCACACTAATTTAATAATTATGCTGATAGTAGACTTCTCTTATACCAATCCACGTTACCTGGGTTGATGCTTATTCCCATCTCTAACAGTTTGTTAGCGATAAGAGCGTCAGGCCCGTCATAAAGCGTGTATTTAGTAAAGCAACGATAGTTACCAGATGTTGCTGTTCCTGCACCGTTTCCTACACCAGAGGCAAGGTAGTAAGTTACCAGAATATCCCAAACTTGACCTGGAAGCACGTATACATCCGGGTATAGGTTGAAGGAAGGCTGGAAATCTACAGACCTTGGGTATGGGGATCCAGTTCCTGGGATACCGTCATTAGGGACGTTATCTGGGTCCAGGAAGTAATCAGTTGTATTGATTCTTACTTGAACATATGCTCTTGGACCAGCGACACCAGTTCCAGCAGCAGCAATTAGTAATCCTCTGTAGGATCCACCAGCAGCGGCAGCGGATGATGTTGATGGTGTTACAGCAATATCTTCTATAACTACGAACTCAGTTGCAGTTGTTTCAGCAGGTTTGGTAATGTTGTTACCGAATCCACCTACGAAGATAGATACTGATCTACCAGATGCTGGAAGTGCTGTAGCGGCTGCGCTATAATTAGCAGCATCCCATTCATAGACTTGGCTACGCATGGACATTACTGGTCACCTCCGGCTGAGGCTGCGATCTGTTGTTCAATCAAAGATCTCTTATACCAATCAACGTTGTTTGGGTTGATGGTTACACCTAATTCTAACAGTTTGTTAGCGATAAGAGCGTCTGGTCCATCGTAAAGTGTATACTTTACGAATGCTGACACAACTTGTGCGTCAGTGGCTCCAGCAGCGTATGCTGTTGCTCCATCCCGAGTAGTGTAAAGAATCTGCCATGTTTGTCCAGGTAGGACATATACGTCAGGGTATAGATCGAATGACTTCAAAAGATTATCCGTTCCATCGAGTGTGCTTGCTGCACCACGAGGGTAGGGGCTTGCCAGTCCTGGTATACCAAACATATTGGTAACATCCGGGTTCTGGAAGTAATCAGTTGTGTTTATTCTGATCTGCACATTTCCGTTGAGCCATGGGCTGCAGGAAATATCCTCTATAACTACAAATTGGGTGGCGGTCGTTTCTGCGGGCTTTGTGATGTTGTTACCATAGCCTCCAATAAACAAATCTATCTCTCTGTCAGCAGGAACTGCAACTGCAATATCAGTTGTTGTTCTGCGGAGTGAAGAAAGAGATCCGGTTGGGGCTAGATTACTCCATTCATATACTTGGCTTCTCATACTCATTTTTTTCACCTTTTTTTAGTTAAAGAACTCGAAAACTAAGCATACCAGAAATGAATTACATAACTAGCATACGTTGAAATCTTGCTCTCTAATTAGTAGTGAAATTTTTTACTATTTAAAGATTGACCCTCGTCAAGCATTGCTCATCCGCAACTGCTCTATCTCAGAGCATTAATATAGTTTTATATTTATTCAAGATCAAGTGGGTCTACTTTACCCTTGGTTACTACTGCAACACCAAGTAGGAGAGTCAAAGCCCCCGCAACCTGCATAGCAGATACACGGATAACAGGCAGTGGTCTGCTCAACATTGCTATTCCGGCACCAATGGCAACTGCTGCACCAACGACTATCAAAGAGCCACCGAGCACCATATCACTTGTCATAAATTCCATTATTTTATTTAACATTTTAATCATACCTCATTTGCTATTCCCAAAGGATCAACCTCTTCACCGAGTAATCTCTTGGAAAGAACGGCTACCCCTATTGAAAGAGGAACCAAAGAAAGGACACGGCCAACTGTTAGCCAAGACTTACCGAACAAAGTTCGTTCCATCATGTCCGAAAGACCGCCACCTACAAAGTGAACGGCACCTACAAGAACTAAAGCACTTCCTACAGTCAAATCATTGACTAAAAGTCCACGAGCGTCAGAAATTAACTTCAAAAGAACACCTCTGCACCAAAGTTCTCAATAACTCCATGACCAGATCCTCCAGCAGAGGACATAGCAACGGATGTTAGGAAAGGATTACCGGATGAACCAGGAACGATGTAAGTTCCAAGTGTATCTGGAAGACCGCCCATTGTAGCGGCGTTTAGAACAGGAGTAGATGCATCAATCATCATCTCATCTTCTGCATACCAAGCCTGTGGTTGATAAGAAGGAGTTACTGGCTTAACAGAAGCCACGAAAGGATTTGAATTATTATCCATTTTTCCTTGTGCAAGTGCATCAGTAGCATCTACGAACTCACTCATCTTTTGACTGCGGTGTGGATTTTGCCATCCAGTAGACATAGTGTCAGCACCAAAGTTTTGAGTGATTGTTCCAGCCATTGTAGAAGATTCCATAACTGAATCTACAGGAACTCTTTCTTGTGGCTTGAAGCGGCCAACCATTGCAGCAACTCCAGCATCCATTTCGTCACCAACTGCGGCAACATTGTCGCCAGGTTCAGCGATTGGACGTGTGTCGAAGTTAGCACCATCTTGTCCGATTACATTTCTGTCATCCATAACTTCTGATTCTGAACCGAAAGAAGCAGTGCTTCCACCTTCAATAGCAGAAGTAACTTTAGATGCACCAGGAAGTCTACCTAGTCCGAAGTCAGCGGCACCTTTAAGCACACCAGCAGCGGCCATTACAGTTCCGGCCATAGTTCCAGCAGCCTTCATATCAGCAGACTGCTTACGGGACCAACCTACGAGTGCAGCACCACCAAGAACTAAAGAAGCCATACGGATATAATTTCCATAAGGTATCTTTTGAAAGGGCAACATAATAAAAGCGGATCCAATCAAGGAAGCGGCTCCGAGTCCTAATATACCTGCGTATAGTGTGGATTCTTTGAGTTCGCCTTTTCCTAGATCAAAAACGCTCTTGGCGATTTTGGCTGGCTGGTCTATAAGGTTAGTCATGTTATATCATCTCTTGGGCTTACTATTTAAAAACTCCGTCCGGATCTATGCTGATTTACTGCAGACGAAGGCACATGAACTCCAGGAGTTATGTGTTGATTGACAGGATTACCTAATACGTCCCTTACTAAGCCGGATTGAACTCGGCTTAATGGTTGGGGTGTATGGAAAGAACCCATATCAGTATTTACTGTGCGAGAGTGAGTAGAACCAAGATTTATTCCTGGACTACGATTAAAGTTTGAGATAGGTTGTGATCCTGCACGACCCATTTCTAATTTTTTAGTGGTTGCCATTGAGGCTCCAAAAGGACCTTGAATAGTTTCTGCATAGGCTACATTAGTTGGAGGTCCAAAAAGAGAATCTTCAGTTAGTTTATAATTATTATCGAAGACGGCTTTACTGTGATCTAATACAAAGGAGATAATAGATTGTTTGTCAGCCCTTGAAATATCTTTTCGGAATTCTAACTCAGTTAAAAATCTGTTTTCCGCATACGTGCCTGACTTTTGTATAGTAACTCTTTCTGTTTCCAATTCTTCTCCAGAAAGCGATCGCCAAAGTTTAGCCCAAAAGCCTCCCTCACCTCCCATAGAAATAATAGAAAGTTTCCATTCATTTGTTTCTGGAAGATATTGAACTCGATATTGACCTATTCTTACATCGGCTGGAGCAGCCTTAGAATTAGATTTATGTTCTGCCTTTTTAATTTGACCGCTGCCACGAGATGAAGAGGCACGAGATAATGAATTAGGAGCAGTTACTCCTACTGGAACTCCCCATACTTGTTCGGCTAATTTAGCAGACTCAGAATATGAAGTCAATTGATATTGACCTCCATAGTTATCCATGACTCCGTGCATAGCACCCTCCATAGGAGAACGCTTAAGAGTATTTTGGATATTTAGATCCAGATTCATACTATTTATTCACCTGTCTTACTATTTAATGAATTGCCTTAGTATAGCATAAAATCATGATTGCTAGCAAAACGAGTTTCATAATTTATTTTTGTAGACTCAGCCGAGAAACCTTCTGGATTGCAGTCAGAAGGTAAAACTTTAAAGGCTGGTATTTGACTCCAATCAGCAAAATTGTCACTATCTCCATACGGTGCATGGAATTTTATTGAATATTGACCTACTGGCGCATCAGCATTTAATTGAAAGGCAACTTGATATTTGGCTCTATTGCCTTTTAATACTTTCAAACACTCTGGTCCTTTACAACTTTTTTCTGCATCAGATAGTTCTAGATCAGAATCAGTGTATCCTTGGAAAAACTCGTTTCCAGGTTTCGGACCACTTATATCATATTGTGTTCCATCTGGTTTGATTAAATAAACTGTCCAGTTAAGTGGTCCTTCATAATCTCCTAGTGCAGTGCCATCTGTAGGGGCAAACCAACAAGTTTTATTAATCCTAGCCCATTCTCCACATCTATTTTTTGATTTATTTCTTACTTTTGCCGCCCAAGTAATATCTACTTGAGTTCCAGGATAATAATTTTCTTGATTTGTAGTCACATCATAAATGTGTATATCATTCAAAGTATCCCTAGTTCCCATATGAATTAAAGGGTTTTGTTCTTTCACCCATACTTTATTTCCTCCAACTGGTGGACAACCCGGAATTGGACTAATAACATCATCGTCATCATCACAAGCGTCACCATATTTACAATCGCCACTATCTACGGTAGCAGTGGAATCATAATTACAAGCAGTTGCATCCATACAACCTACGACATCATCTCCTTCTTCTGCACTGGCAGTGGTAGAAAAATAATACAGTCCCCCAACTAATAAAATTACGGGAAGTATTTTGCTCATGAAATTAACCTCGCCTTGACATTAAAATTGGAAGAACTAATGCAGATACTACTCCAACTCCTAGCATAAATTCTTTTTGAGAATTACTCATAGTTTTATTTTCAGCAGACATAGCAACATCCTCTGGAACTAAGTCTTCCCAATCTCTACGATGTAATGAAGGTGGAATAAAATCGATTAATTTAGAGGCAGGAACTCTTTTTAGAATATATCTAGCAGATTTTATGGCTTCACCATTGTAATGACGGCGACTCCAAAGGGCACCAGCGATTTTTACTTTTCTAATATCTACATCATATCCGGCGGCCATGAGATTACCCCAAACCATCTCTAAAGTTTCTTGACCGTCCTCGTAACCTTTCTTACCTTCTGGTGGAAATACCCATTCCATATAATCTGCAAAAGGCATGGATGCAATACTTACTTTATCGGAATCCATTTCTGCTTGAAATTGATAATCAGCAGGATCCTCTCGATAGTTTTCAAAAACAGGACCCTCTAAATTTTCTGGTTCGTGAGGAGGTAAAGGATTAGGATTTTGTAGAGGAACTTGATTAGTTTCTTCTAAATAAGTTTGTTCACCAGCAATTTCTACTTCAGCCATCATAGCCTCATCTGGCATTTGTGTTATCGGACCATCTTCTAAAGGTGCAGAAGCATCAAGTTTAGGTTCTGGATCTTCAGCGGGAACATTAAATTCTTCCGCCAATTCAGACAGTTGAGAAGATAGATCACTCTCGGACATCACTTACATATTCCCTACACGACTATTTAAGATTGATTACTAAACAACCCTTTATGGGTTCAAGACCCTCCTTACTTCCTCAGTAATCGTAAACGTCTAAAGATACCAAATCTTGATTTTTTGGTTCGGATTGCAGTATTGCCAATATTTCCGAGATATCAGAAATAATATCTTGGAGTTTAGTAATAGATTGTTCATCTCCTGCCTCTGCAGAATTGACTAATTTAGCATAATCTTTGAAGGATCTGTTAGAGGCTACTCCGGTTTCTTTTCCATCTGGATTAAAGTTTTCATTCAAATATCGAAAAACTTGATGTGATTCCCATTCCCAGTCACTAGTTTTGTTTGCTGGCCAAGACACCGGAACATTTTCGGAGTCTATTTGAGAGGATTCAGAAATCTCTACTGGATCCGTAACACCAGCAGCCAAAAACTTTCCTAAAATTTCTAAGCCCAGAACATAGTTTACGGGACCTCTAACTCCAGAAAGACTTACCCAAATAGACTGAGTATTCTTGATAATCATATTGGGATCTTTTCCGGCCCACTGACTAGTCAGATATTGTTCCATATTTTGAGGAATCTTTTGCTCATTAAATCCGGACTCATCATCAATAAATATATTATGATTTTCTAGAACTTCTAAGTTAGAAATATATTCTAACTCTTGTAGAGGTAAATTAATTAAATACTTAATTGGAGCATAAACTATGTCGGCATCTACTTCTTTAGAGTCTTGCATAGCCTCTAGATTTTTTACTTGAATATCCGTAACTTTTTGACAAATTATCTGAAAGTTATTTCCAGGAGTGGACAGCCAAGAGATATCTGTTAATTCCGGAATTTCTAGTATGGGAATAGGAGTGTTTAAAGAAGATCTAGAATCTATGGAATTGAAAAATAAAGGATTCGGGAGATTACCAAAAATAAATTCGGGATCAATAGGGGTATTTTCTTTAGTTGGAAAATTCTTAGCAAACCAGGCATCATCTTCAGACATAGAATTGTTAATGGCCACTAATTTAAAATTTAGTTTGTAATATGGATCTTGAATTAGATTTCCAGAAATAAAATTAGTTTTATACTGAACCGTATTATTAAATAAATTAGCCTCGGGATCCTGATCATTCCAAGAAAGAATTAAAGGTCTAAAATATTTTAATATTTGGTTAGGGTCACCCGCAGATTCTACGGCTCGATAAACTTCTCCAGTCATAGCAAAACAAGCAGCCGGTTCGGCAGAAGATAATTTATTTTGGATTTCTTTCCTAAAACTTTCTTTGTTTTGAATATCGGATAAAAACTTTCCAAAGTCATCTTCATCGTTCCAAGAAAGAGGAACTCCGAAATCTTCAATAATTTTGTCTAGAGTAGTAGATAATCCGGATAACTCATCAGTAGCACCGGACAACTTCATTAGTTCTTCAACGGTTAAGTCTTCGCCGGACATTAGCCTCTGCATTAATTCTGGGGCGACTTCTTCGCCCGACCATATACTTGGAGAACGAGGAGATACTAATTTTTTCCAATCAGTAGCGTAGTAGGCATCATATACTACTAAAAGATTAGCCATAGTAATAGTAGTTGAGAACAGATACTTAATGTTTCGGGCAGGATTTTTTCCATTTAATTTAATTTAATTACAATTAATTACAATCTATACTCGGCGTAACATAACTGGAATACCACCAGACATAGGCATACCTCTAACTAAGGTATCACTCATTCTAGATAAACTATATGATCTTCGCCATTCATCCATAGTCTTAGTCATACCAGTAGCCATATCTAAATAACCTTCATTAGTTCCAGGAACTAAGGCAGGGCGACCAAAACGGCCATTTAATACTCCGGAGTCATCCGTAGAATTGGCTTGATTGTCGCCAGATCGAGAACGACCTTGACTACCTTCAGCAGATAATACCATAGCGTTAGCACCAATTCCTGAAATAACTGGAATCATAGGACGAACTGCATTTACTGGAAGTCGAGGAACGTATCCATTGAAGGGATCTACTTGAACAGGAGTAGAAGGTTCTACATAGTCTGAACGAAGTAAGGTAGAAGGTGCGGATTGATCTAATCCGGTAGATTCTGGTCCCATAGAATATTGAGTAGCATGGCTTTCCATGTTAGGAGTATTAGTAATTGTTTTGTAAAATCCACCACCTTCATTCATAGGTAATGCCGAATAACCTCCACCACTGTAAGCAGCCGCTGAACTCGCACCGAATACATTTTTATCTCTCATAGTTTTAAGAGCCAAAGCCCCTAAAATTACGGCTCCACCTCCATAAATTAAAAGATCAGATAATGAAGTTTTTCCAGTAGGCAACAAACTTTCACTCATTGATTTCCACCTCGGAAGGGATCGGTTACGAAAGGATTTTCATAAAAGGCTTCCACATCCGTAATAGGTCCTGCAGTCAGACTATCATTGAAAGTGCGAGTAGTGTTTTGTAAATCCATAACTTGTTTACCTAAGTATGAACCTACGAAAGATTGAGAAAGTGATACTGGAACTATGTCTGCAGTAGTGCCTGAAGATTCTACATAGGCTGATTCATAGTCAGCCGGTGTCATGTTTCTAGTCATAAGTGGTTCAGAAGTAACTACTTCGGCAGCCTTAGACATAATTTTGTTTCCGAACATTTGCATACTGAATGCTCCTAGTATAAAACTAGCAACTAAACTGCCATACGTGAATCTCATACTTGATATTCTATCCCTCTGATATTTAAAACCTTCTCTATAAACGTTATTAAATTCTACGTTAGATTAAATTGTGCGGGGTAAAACTCTTTCCGTAAATGGCAATGGAGAAGTATTTATAATGTAACCTGGCTCTACTAATTCGGTCCAAGTTGGCGGTTTTCCTCGCATAGCGTCAGGATTTTCAGCCACTTCATCAATACTATCGGCCGGAAATTCATAACCGGTGATTTCTGCAGAGTCATGTTCGGCTCTATATTCGGCAATAAAAGATTTAGTTTGTGATGATCGGATACTAGTTTCCCATTCTTCATCATGATATACAAAAATTAAATGTTGTTTTTTCTCAGTAGTAGTCCAAGGAAATCTATGCTGGGCATCTGGATTCCAAGTAATCTGCACCGTAGTTGGATATATTCGAGTTATCATTCCTTTAGTAAATCCACCTCCGTCCCCAGTAGGTCGAGAAACATTTACGATATCTCCAATTCTCCACTCTCGGCCAGAAGTATTCAATGGAGATTGCCCTGCAGTAGTTCCGACTTGAGTAATACTTTGGATAGGTGGATTAGAAACATTTTGAAGAGCCATAATAGCGGAATCATATAATTCCATCTGTCTTTCAAATGGAGAGTTTTCTAATACTCGATCTGTGCCCACTTCTCCTTCTTCAGTTCGCACTTGAATTTCAATTCCAAACTTATTGACTCCCGCAGTTCCGAAACCTCCAATTGTTTGTTGTCCTTTTCCTCTTTCATAACCGGAAAAGTATTCTGGAGGCACCGCAAAAATAATTTCATAAGGTCCGACTGAATCTTGTCCCATAATTTTCCAGTTACCGGGAATAGATCGGCCATATTGTAAATCAATTCCAATATCAGTTAAGGCTCGATATGCCGCATTCCACTGTTCACTCAAAATATCACACCCTTAGAAAACATTGGAATAGGAGCCCCAGGTTGCATGGCTGCAATATCTATTTCTTGATATATCAGAAAATTTTCTTGAGCCACGTTCGGAAACTGTCCAGTTAACTTCGGCAAATTACTTTTTTTCAAGTTGGAAATTAAAGGTTCTAGAGAACCATTTCCAAAAGCCATCGGAACAACATCTAAAATTGGATTCAGTAAAATTCTTTCATTGATCGGATCCTTAAGATTAGTTAGATTAATAGATTCTGCATTTTTTACTACTGGATCCGTAGGTTTACCCGCAAAAATTAAATCAATAGGTCTTTCTTGACTCCAAGAACCATCTTTCCAAATAACATCAATACCATCGAAACGAATATGTTCAATTATACCTACTCCTGGATAAGAAGATACTGCAATGGAAGTGACTCTATCGCCTAATCTCCATTTTCGAGACATAATAATCAGTTAAAACTAACTGTTCACGACTACTTAATAACTTAGGAATTAAATTATTCATAATCACGAATGCTAATTCCTTTAGGGAAACGAGGAATTCCTTTAGGAGTAAGTTCTTGATATTGCACTGTGAGTGGCTTACCAATAAATTTAGTCGGAGTTAAATTCCATTCGTTCCAAAGTTTTTTCCGGGAATCTATTGTTCCTAAAGGAACAACTTCGAAGGTATGTTCTTTATCTGCAGTTTCACAAGTCCAAATTATGGCTCCGGCTGCGTTTCCAGTTCCTTGTTTAGCCCCTACTATATTGAATTCTGAATCTTTCATTTTCTTGTATTTTATTAAGTTCCAAGAACGACTAAAATCATAGGGCATTTTTAGATTTCTAATCATTAGTCCTTCATAACCTTCATCTACGAAAGTGTCATGAATTTTTTCTAAATCATTTTCAGAATTAACTAAAATGTTTTGCGTTAAGTTGACTGGCAGTCCCGCATCAAATTCTGATAACTTTTTTATTTCACTTTTATCAGTCACTGGATCCATATCATCAATTAAAGAGAATACGTAGGCTTGATATAGACTAGCAAGAACTCCATAACGGTCGGTATAGGCAGCATGATAACCGACTTTATCCATACAAAGAGCATTAAAATTTTTCATTACCTCATCTTTTTTATCAGAAAATTTGTAAAATAGTTCATATGTTTCCTCTGTAGGAGCATAAAAGAAATCATACATACGATATTGTAATTTAGATATATCCTTCTGATCCTTTTCATCAAACGTTTTTTTACGACACAAACCAGATATTCTATCAAATTCTAATTGATGCGAATATAACTCGCCGTCTAAATATATACCGTCTTTAAGAATTTGCTTCATCATTCTAAGGCGTTTGGAATCTATAACTTTATGAGTAGATTGACTCTCGAACCAAGGCTCATCTCCAACATATTCTAAATTAGTTGAGAATGCAGATCTCCAGAACGTATCATCGAGTTTAATGTAATCGGTATAACTTTTTTCTGCCAAAGCAATTTCGAGATCCTTAGTAGGTATATTTCCATTTACTACTTGTAATTCATCTTCATTATCTATAGTATATACTGGAGTTCCCTTAGCCATTTTGTTTCTTCGCTGGAACTCTTTAAAAGAAAGTAATTTTGTAGAGTTTAAAAATAATCCACTGAATATGTTTTTAATAGTAGCAGATATGTCTGATTTAGAGGGTTGCCAAACATTTTGAGAATCATAAGTGCCACTTAACCAAGTGTATTCTACTGCACGGCGAGACATGAATTTAGTTATGAAATCTCCATTATCATCTAAATAGACATGACATAAACATCTAACTCCATCAAACTTTCTTTGAGTTAGAGCCGGATATACAATTCTTTTTCCATGCCCTTTTGAAAAGTCTTTAGCCAACATAGGTGTTACTTTTGGAATTGCTGGAATTGAAACAGATTTTTTAGTAGGTAATCCAATATCATAATTACTGCGAGAAATTTTCTTAGACATATCAGATTCCATTTCTGAATATAACTGAGTCAATAAATCTCGACCCCCTTTAGGAATTATTTCGGTAGGATTGGTGACTACCATATTGGTAGAGTTAAGTTTTCCATGAATTGTAATAGTGAATGCTTTAGTCTTTGGATTTTTGAGTATATCATATTTTGATAAGGATCCATAGGCAGGATAATCAGACTCACTTTTAATTTTATTTAGGCTATTCCTGAAACCTTCTATAGATGTTGAGAGATTAGATTGACTGGCAGCGATTAATCGATAGTCATTCTCAATCCATTTATCTTCAATAGCGATTACTCCTATTTCCTGCCAAACTTGGATGCTACCAGTTTTAGTAAGTTTACTTAAAACGGGAGTAATAGCAAATATAATGTAATTACCGTGAAAGTCATTACTAGAAATTATATTTGAGGGTTTATATGAGTTGCTATGATCGAAAACATCTCGAATTTTTATATTACTGGGCATAGCCTGGTTATTGAAAGCCTCAGTTACATATTCTGTAATTTTATCATAGTCTCCAATAATTGTGAAAGTAGAATCTTGCCAACCAGGAGTGTTTTTACCTCCAAAAGCCCAGACAGGAGATATCTTTGCACCACCTAAAGTTAGTCCGATTTGTAATGGTGTAGGGATGCTCATACTCATGTATTAAGATGGGAGTAGCATCTATATAAACTTACCGGCGGCTTCCTAAATAGTATCCAGAATAACCAATGGCTCCAATTATTAATCCAATTCCCCAATATTTAGATACCATTCCGATTATGCCAGTATTTAATTTACTTACTAAATTATCTTCGGCTAAGTATAATCCATGATCCATAGAAGAACTAGTTCCTTTATCAAAAGTTACAGGGTATGCATTGTTAGGTGGTTCATTTCCATATTCGTCAGGAGATCCTAGTCCTTCAGAAGTATCCCCTCGACTTCCATTTTCAAAAGGAGTCCCTCTTACACTCATACCTAATTGTTCAGGAGTATAGTGAGTAACGGGTGAAGTATTACGAAATGCTAATGCATCCATAGTTACTCCGCCATCAACAACTAACATAGGTTTGCTAGCCGTATCTGCGGCCATAAAACGAGCATCACCCATATTATAATTAGCCTTACTGTGAGAATCTTTCAATACATAGGAATCTTTCATTTTTCCATAATTATTAAAACTCATGTATCCAAGACCCCCTTACATAGTTCCAATGCGCTGATAATTGTTTGCTGGAGCAGGTCCTAGTGGATTATAAGAAGCACTCCAAGGGAATGGATAACGGTATTCGGGCATTGCATCATTAGCAACATCGTAAAACCCACTCATATTAGAAAATTGATCTGCATAGGCTCCTCGAGAAGCACCACGATTATCGGGAGTATTTACTGGCCATCCAGTAGCCCCAGAAATAGTTTGGTAATCTCGTGGATTGAAGGCTAAGGGTGCATGAACGGAAACTCCAGTAGAGTGTCCAGAACTAGTTAGCGGAGTCAAATCATTATAAGCGAAGCCCACATGAACTCCAGGTCCATAATCTGCATTAGGTTGATAGATTTGTCCAGGTCCAACTTCTCCAGTAGATAACATTAATTCATTTGTTAATTGAGTAGCGGCTCCTTCAGCACCAAAACCTCTGCCATGTGCTTGATGAGGATTAGATCTAAATCGATATTCGGATTGATAATTTACAGGGATGCTAGTGCTTTCTGCACCGTGAATGTCAGTGGATCCAGAAACAGGTTCCGGATTAATATATTCTAAACTATATTCAGAATTTTTAACTTCTGATTCTTCGGTAGACTCGATCGGGAAACCTACTAAAGATTTTATTTGATCTCTAAAACTGTAGACAAAAACTCCAGCAATAACAAGTGGAAAAATTTCATAACTCATTTATCAATCACTCCAGCATTTATATTTTAGTAGTTGGAAACTCTGGTAAATTGTCTCCTCTTTGAATGGCATCTATCATATTTACAACAGTTAATCCTCCAGACGGCCACAAAGTAGGTGCATTCTTTTCAAATAAAACGTTATTGGCTTTACGCCTTTGAACCATATTGTCTACTATTTGAGTAGCCCCTGGCATTCTGTCAAAAGGTTCTGAAGTCTCTGAATTGTCGGCTACTTCGGCAGCAGATACATCTGACTTATCTGAAACTCTCTTATAAATTTCCACAAGTCCTAATCCTACAAGAATTGGAGTTAAAATCATTAAACTTCCTTTATTGGCTGCTCGATAGCCATCTAGAACGTCTTGAACTGAATTTTTGGAACTACTTTGCTCTGCTTTTTTTACACCACTCATGTTGGCATTTTTCATCTTCGCATATCTCAGGTCGGCACGACTCAGGTCTGCATATATCAGGTCGGCATTATTCAGGTTGGCACCCAACAGGTAGGCATTACTCAGGTCGGCATATTGCAGTTTGGCATTATTCAGTTTCGCACCACCCAGTTTAGCATATCTCAGGTCGGCACTAGTCAGGTTGGAATGTCTCAGGTCGGCATTTTCCAGACTGACATATTCCAGATTGGCACCACTCAGGTCGACAAAACCCAGGTTGGCATTGGTCAGGTCGGCACCTCGCAGGTTGGCACCCGTCAAGTCATAACCAGATAAGTCAGCACCTTTCAGACTAGTATTACGCTTAGATCCTTTCGTAGATTGCTTCATGTTTATATGTCCCCCTTTCTACTATTTAATAGCGTCTTTCCGATGGCAAAAATTCCTGCAGTAGCCAACATACTAGTGATCGGATAATTCATCCAAAAACTGGGATCTGCTAAAGCAATATTTTCTTCTGCATCTAGGACTTCCGCTGCTTCGGCACCATAGGCTTCTTCGGGAGTCACAAATGTTCCATCTTTTTTATAATGGTCTAAGCCATCCATAGGGTAATCATATTTCAAGACGGAAAGGGCATCTAAATACTCCATATCTCCCATCTCATGGGTTTCTTCCCATCCTTCAATGTAGTCTGCTACTGCTTTTGTTTGTGCTTCTTCGGATAATTCTTTGAAAGAGTATATTTTTATCTCGGCTTCCGCACGAACCTCAAGGTTTTGGTGTCCGGAATAATTAATTGAGGCGTGATCAAAGTCTCCATGAATCGCAGAACTTTCTGTAAGTTCTTTAGAAGTAAAACTGCTTAAGTCTTCTGCATTTCTAATGTAATTACAATCGGGGCATAACCCCTCAACCAATTCAACGCGAACATCATTTGGACTAATAGCAAATCCACATGAAATGCAATCCGTTTCATCGTGTGTATAATTTTGCATATCTCTCTCCATCTGTTCCTCATAACATTTTTCACACCATTCCAATTCCTCGTAATGAATCGCTTCATCATAGCCAATCTTTACTTCGCAAACTCCACAATTTGTGGGGCCATCATCTTCGGATTCTGCAGAATTTACTCCAGTAGTAAAGGGAGATCCCCAGTAGTAATAAATTGTAAACTCATCTTCATCTTCTTGAGTGAGATTTAAATCTCCAGACGAAAGATTGCTTTCACCGGATGAATTGTCATTATCATTATCAATTACATAACGAACTTCATCACGGATGTGTGCATCAATAATATAAAAGTTTTCATCGGTTAATTCCAAATCTTCTGGATCCGTAACCCAATTATAATCTACTCTTCCAAAAGTCATCCAATGGTCTGAATTTTCAGCCGACTTAATCTCGGGGGTTGTATATTGAGCAATATCTTCTATGATATCGAATTGAGGAACTCTGTCAGAAAAAATAACTTTTCCATCTGGTCTACGAACTGCTTTTCCTCGGCGGATCATTTCATTAATAGTTTCATTCCAAATATCATTGGCTTCTATCTCATCTATAAGATTCATCATAAGTGAAATATCATCGTTTGCACTATTGGATTCTGCCGCGAAAATACCATTAAAACATTCTTCACAGACTTGAATCTCTTTACCATAATCTTCCGAATCAACCGTATCATAGATAGGCTTTTCACCACAAACATCACACTTTATGTTCCATGTTTGAGCATCAAAGGATTCAGCCCCGTAAGTCACACAAGGGTCTTGACCGCAACCACAATTCTTTTTATGTTCCATATAATCTACCTTCTTTACATTAATATTTTAGTAGGGAGTAATTTTTCTTCTGAATAATATTCCTCGGATTCCTCAACATCAGTATCTTCTTCATCTTCATCCTCTTCTGATTCGTCTGATTCTTCTAATGATCCACAAACAGTTTCAAAATCTAATTCGTGTTTTCCATCAGAATTATTCCAAGTTAATACTGCAGATAAAATCGAAGATAATAAAGCACCACCAAAAATAAAAGAATATTCTAGAATTCCAAACTTTTCATTTAGAACTTTAGAGATACCCCAGATAGAACCACTAATGATAGTTCCTAGAAAAATTCCTGTTCCGGCAGAACTGGTTAAATCTTTCTTATGTATTTCTGCTAAGTAAGCGGCTAGTCCCGCATCACATTGAGCACGAACTATCGCTTCAGATTTTAAACGAGGCATAGACAACGATTAAGATTGCTTGTTCCGACTATTTAATGATGTCTACTCTACTAAGTTTAGCGGAATAGATGTGCGTCAGCACCGAAAGCACGACCAGGATGAACTCCTATATTTCCAGATACTGAAGACATAGAACTAAACTTTCCACCAAGATCTGCACCACGAATTGGAGGTGCAATGTAATTTGCTTCTAATTTTACTCCATGAGACTTAGGTATTAAATGTGTAACTCTAGGGGCACTAGGTAAGTTAGCCGCTGGACGAACTGGTAAATTTTGAAGTGGAATTCTTTTTGGTGTAGATTCTGCCATCATTCTCTTTGCTATTCCAGTTCTATCGAATCCAGAAATAGTTGCGGCAGGACCACTATTGGCTCTCATGAATTCAGTCATTCGAAGATCCTTTTGAGAACGTAGAGCGTGGTTTGGACTTAATTGTGCAGCAGTAGGTCTAACAGCAGCGTGTTGTGCTTCAAATCTTGGATCTCCACCGAAATTGTGTGATGGACCGTGAATATTGACATTACTCATAAAAGATTCTGCTTTCATGCGGTTCATACCAGAAATATCTACTGATCGACCGACACCATAAATCTCCATTGTGTGAGATGGTCTAGAATACTGAGCGGATGGAGTCCAGTTAGAAGATTTCAAATTATATCTTGAAAGATCTTGATCACGGCGAGCATAATCAGCGTCTAACTTTAATCTCATTGCTTTTGGAGCATTAGGAGTGGCTGGCAAAGGCGTATTAGGAACAACACCTTGTCCGGCTCCTCTACCAGCAGCAAAGTCTGCCAATGAATAACTATTAGGAGATGGAATATTTAGAGAGGGCATATTAGGTAGCACAGGAGGTGCAGGTCTTGGACCGGCGGCAACTAATCCTTGGGCTTCAGCATTGTGGGCAGGAAGTGAATCTCTAACTATGTTCACTGAAGGCAGTGCTGCAATCTTTGGAGTATTAGGTAGATTCCTTATCATGGAATTTCTATCAATGATACGCATGGTAGAACATTTACTGCACGACTATTTAATAGGTTGTATTTCACAGGGGATTCCATTTCCTAAGACTGATAAAGATTCATCAAAGGTAACTGGACAGTGGAAACTAATAGAAATTTGTGTCAAAGGGACATAAAAATAATCAAAGCCGTTTTCTTGATACGTATCTATATGTAAATAATTTTCATTTTGAAAATGAGTTCTACCGGATCCAATTTCTTTACGCCATTTATCATTTTTTATTTTTACTAACCAACCAGGACCCTTAGAATTTTTTAATTTTTTATTATCATCACTATCCATTTGGACTGCAAAAGGAAGAAAGATAATATCATCTAAGTATTCTAAATTTGGAATGTAATAACCATTTTTAAAATGAGATGTATTGTATACCTCCCACCAAACAAAAGTATTCTTATCCCAATTATTCATAGGCCGATGCAATTCTACATAGGGGACTAATCTTGGAATCCTAGTAAAGAAAATCTCATTAATTGGATACCATCTTTCAAATGCTTGATCCGGCCACACTATTGGTTTGGCGACAACTTTGATCCACTTTTTTGTAGGGCTTAATTTTTTAGTTGGATACTTATTTAAACTATAACTAACTCCTTCTGATAAAGTTTGATGTTCTATGGGTAAAGACCTTACTACCCAATCTCCGGCTTCAAATATTACTTGACCCTTATCCTTTTCTACGGGACTAATTAATTGAACTAACTCCACACCTCTGGATAATATTCTACTATTATTAATCGACCGATCATAATTTTTGGGAAGATTATATTTCCTTCGAAAAAAGATATTTGACATATTAAGATAGTCTTTGATTTTAACTGTGTGCGTTGAAGTTAGATTATCTTCATGCGTGACGCAGATGTCAATATATTCACCCTCTGGAATAATAACTAAGTCTCCGGCTTGAAATGCAACCGGTAAACTCATGACTGATTATAAGGAAATCACCTATATAATCATTTCTTTACTACGAAATATGCACCCGAAGCAATCATTACTGCGACACCAAAGCCCCAAATAGGACCTTTAATATATGATGTTTTGGTTTCCTCTGATAAAAATGTATCAGAGTTCATGTCTTCAAGACCCTCATAGGTTACTGGAGGATCCCAAGTCAAAATTTCTTCTCGAGAAGAATCTAAATCCATGTCGGTAAGATATCTATCGCCACCCATTTCAGAGGCCGCATAGGGATCTAAAGGTTTGAATCCCATATTACTAGTTAACAAAGAGGAGGCTGCACCCGCCCCACCTAAACTGCTAATAGGTTCTAAAGTAACTAGACCTGTAGGAGAACTAGTTTCGGCAAAAGAAATATTATTGGATGAATTACTATAGTCTCCAATCATTTCTCCAGAAGGAGAACTAGTTCCAGCAGTAACGCCAGAATTATTACTGGTTAATGGCGAAGCCGAAATGTTTCCACCCGTATGTTTAACTCGGCGATCGCCACGGATTTTACCAATACGAATGTATCCTGTTTCTCGGAAATATTCGGGAGCATAGGCTACGACTTCTCCTTTTTGAGCCGCATTGACTCCTTGCAGAATTCTTTTTACTCTTTCTCGATCAGTTCCAAACGACAACTGTTCTTCCAAAGCCTTGAGATCACGGCTATTTATCACATTATGAGTTAGATATACTGCCGCTTGTGATAAGGCTTCTTTGTTACAGGCTGCGGGTCGCTGAGTAATCAAAGTGCAACCATAACCTAGTCCACGACCTAACTTACAAAGTCTAACAATTGGTGAAAATGAAACTGGCCGTCCTTGTTGGGGCACGAAATCCTGACATTCTTCAATAATAGTCATTAAAGTTTTATTATGGTTATGGCCAATTTTGGCATCAATTAGAGCCTCACAATAATCAGCAATTAAAAGTTGTTGCTTAGGTAATGTGCATCCTCCAATATCTATAATTAAAGATTTATTTCCGGTAGCGATCTTAGAGACTAATAAATTCATATCAATAGTTTCATCTTCTCGAGGACGGATAGATTCTACATTAGGTAATGCATCCATACCGGCATGGGCAGACAAAACATCGAAACAAACGAATTGTAACTGAGCCTTATCAAATTCTTCCATCATCACACCAGCGGTATAAGATTTTCCGGAACCTCTCTTACCAGTAACGAAAACAACTTGCGAAGATACAGATTTTTCTCCGTAAGCCGGAAATTTAATGTGGTCGCCCAGAGTAATGTCAGACATATAATCACTTTTAGTTATGACCTACAGATATTTAAGGGTTCACATCTAAACAAGCACATAGAAAGAATTCAGTATTTTATTTGTCACTAAATGCTCCTTCACAGGCTACATTAGACCTTCCTTGACAAACTTCTATAAAAGTTCCCCCTCCAATTGTCTTCTTAGTAATAGGATCATAAAATAATCCAAAACTTGTCGAACAATCGCTTACTTTATATCTACCGGCATAATGATTGTCTAATTGCTGTTTTAAGGAGTTAATTGCTCTAACCATTTGTCCAGAAACTTTTTCATTTACGGATCCATCGGGAAGAACTTGAGTAGTAAAGGCATAGAAAACTGGACCATAAGCCCGTAACTTTTCATCCCAATAACCAACTGTGCGGTTAGACTTATTGCTAGCATCACCAAATGACAGATCCTCATCTGAAATAACGAAGGTATAACAATTTTTAACCTTCCATTTACCTCCTACTACAAACTTTTCCATGTTTTCCAATGCTCTAGCCATTCCTGTTCCTGCAGAAGTGCCACCTCTTGGAAGGAATGGAGCCTCGGGTCCATATTCTCTGGATTCATCAGCATTAAATCTTAAAATATAATCTAGAGCCGCATCGTAATCATTAGAAGGACCTTCCCAAATATCCCATGCAGAATTATCATATCCTATTACTTGGAAATAGTGTTCTTCTATTTTAGCAACTTCTAAAATGCTAGAACAAATAATCCTAGCCATTTCCCAACGGGCACATTGATCTCCATTAGGCAGTAAACCCATATCTGGTCGGCTCATCGAACCTGAACAATCACAAATAAAATTAATGAAGGTGGCTTCACCTTCTGTCGGATCTCCTGAAGGAGTATATTGCATAACTCTTTGTAGAGGATTGCCTTCTAAAATTCCAGGAACAATAGTCTCAGGAATTACTCTAGATTCTGGATCAATACCTGGCATCCAAGATTTTCGACCAGTCGGTTCTTCAGGAAATTTAATTTTCTTAGGTGAAGGAAATATCATCTGATTTAATGCACGAACTACGACTTCTAACGGATTTTCAAATTCAGGATAATCGGCGGGATCTGCCTCTATCGGAGATTCAGACAACCACGCATAGGGATCTTTAGTAACAATTGCGGTTTGCTCAAATGTTCCTGCCATATTCAAAGACCTTCCTTACTTCCTCAATTTTATTGTAATTTACTAGTTTTACTTTATTCTATCTGCTATATTAACTTATGCTATTTACTTTTTTGCTTTCCTCGCACTAATAGTAAGTGATTTAGAAGCATCCTGTCCAGTTACCCTACCTAGTAACATTTCTTTACCATATTTATTGGCTGCCGGTTCATCGATTCCCCACGCTGGACAAATATTCGCACCAGACTGACTAACATATGGTTTGTATTTACCGCCCCCATTAGTTTCGTGAGCCTGTTCGATATCAAAGTATTCTTGAGTCAAGTTCCTATTAACTCCGGTGACTTTTCCAGCCGCATCTACTTCTCCTCGGCCAATGCGATAAGGTAGGACTCCTCCAGAGTCCACAATTTCATTACAAGTTTCACAACGCATAACGGTATAACTAGTCATCATTTCATCATCTACATAATCTATACCGGTGGCGACAAAGTGTAGCATATTAAGATCTTTAATTTCAGTATCTATTGCTTTGGAGACAGTTCCACCTATTCCGGCCACTGGTAAACTAGTGTAAGCCAATAAAGTGAGAGGTAAGAATGAACTAGGAGAACTAGTTATATATGGTTTCATGGCTGTAGTAGATCCAGCAACTTTAGTGCCTTTTAATTTTCTCTTAAACTCAGCACTCCAAGGAGATTGAGAAGTAGTAATACTGCTATTAGTTCCTACGATTAACGGAATAATACTAGGTTCGATATGTCGAGTAGAAGTCAGCCATGTATAATTAGGTTTGTGTAATACTCGGTCATCAGTTCGGCTTCGTCTATTCCGTGCTGAAGCAACCCATCCAAAATTACCAAAAATTATTTTCCCAGATGGAGCGATATCATTATCAAATAAAGTATTTCGGCAATAATCTTTTAACCAAGTCTTGGCTTTGTCTACTTTATTATTTAAGAATAATTTACGAGGAACTGTAAATCCACCGGCGTTTTCGATTGGATCTGATAAATCAACCCAGCCACGATATTTTTTGTTCAAAAGAATGCCTCGGTTACTAGTATTTTCTAGTAGTAAAGGAGAAATTTCATCATTAATAAATCCTCTAGCATATTGATTTAAAATATCTACTATATCTTGACGGCCTTCATCAATTAGTTTTTCTACGGTTAAAGTTTTATCAATTCTAGTTTCTGGTGGCAATTCTTCTTGGGCTGTCAAGTCGGCTTTGAAAGATCCCACAATTTCTTCTATTGCTGGATCGTTGGGGCAAGGTTCTCGCCCGCCAGGATTCATATCTACGTCAGTTACATTCTGTGGGATTTCCATTAAACTAAAAACCATAGGCAAATAAAGAGACTTTTGCACCGTGCTAGAAAATGTTGTAGACCAATTACTATCATCAGTAAGGTTTGTTGAGTCGCTACCACGATAATTAACATTGCTTTCATACTGTAGAGTTATACGATAAATTGGCTTTCCACCAAAAGTTCTCCCTTGGATTGCATCCCCTGGTAATGGATTAGGACTAGTAATTCGGCAATTTAACAAATCTGAACGACCAAAACTTAAATCATTTTGAGTATATCTATTTCCATGTTGTCTTCCAGTTTCTGGATCTACGGTATCACACCAATAAGATTCACCTAGACTACGAGAAGTAATCGCATATGCAGAACTACTATACCAACCTCCATCTTTTCCGAAACTCCAATGATCTCTATGATTACATTTATATCTCGCTGGAGGGTTTGAAATCAACATACGCATAGGTGAAATAGGATATCTTTCAACTAACGGCTTCCCCATAGTCCCATTATCATTGGTTTTAATTAATGAACTGGAAGAATATCCAACTACTAAACTAGGAATTCCTACTCTTTTTTGTTCAAAATTAGAATACTTAGTGGAATAAATATTTGAACTAGTAGAATCGTTTGTGAACTCCCTAGGGGCTACTGACTCTTTTTGATACTCAAAAGCAGTTCTAATTCCTGATTGATATTTGATTTGTTGTGAGGTTTCTGAAATATTTTTCTCTACATATTTATGGGTAGAATTGTTAGTTGCAGTTATTTGAGTAGCCCCATAAGTGGAGGCAGTTATTGGAGGGGTATAGTGAATTGCATATGAATCTTTACCACAACCTACTTTCTTAGTATTTCCACTGCAATTAGGGCAAACAGTTGAGTCTAAACTAGTAATGCTACACTCTGGACAATAATTTACAGTATTGCAGGTTACGTGAGCGATAGAAGGGAATGTGTTTGATCTATAATCTTTTTTACTAAATCCAGAAGTTAAATTAAAATTTAGATTTCCAGTAGAAATTGAATCTTGATCCCAGTATCCTAAATCTTTATACTCCCAAAGCCACATCCAATCTCGGCGTTGACAATGAGGGCAAACATAAATACCACTTTCATAAGCATCCGAAGGTTTAATAGGAGTATAACCTTTAGCAAATCTTTTAATATTATTTATGATCTGTTTGGTATTTGATACGAAATGTTTAGTAATTGTTTGTAAATCTTTGCTTTCTATCTGAGTTGGATCCTTTCTTGAAGGAGCAAAAACTAATCTAAAATTTTGTTTCAAAATATCTATTCCTGCTTTGGAATTGAAAGCATTATCTTCATAACCCATATTATTTCCTCCAACTCACTCATATCTAAAAACTTGGTGCATTACGGGTGCAAAAGCATCTATCCAAGCATCACCGGCTTTGTATCCTGTTTTTCCAGCAAATCCCTCATTTGCATAGTGGCCTCCCCACTCATTACATAATAAATGAACAATTTGTGCTCGATTATCATCTCCTCCTACCTTTTGATCCCAAGTTTCTTTTGTTTCTGATTGTAACCAATAATTCCAGGTAGATCCACCCCACATTACTTTCCCAGATAATGGACAAATGTCATCAAAATATCGTGCATCATACCAGTCAGAACCAATTTTAATTTTAGCAATGGGTTGATAATAAGGTAATAAATTATAAGGTGCTGATGATGCTTTCTTATTAGACTCTGCAATTAATTCATCCTTATGTTTTCCATCATAAGTTTCAACATCGACTACTGTATAAGATTTAGAATCACTTAACCTAGTTTCTCCGGGGTTTCCAGTCTTTCGAGGTCGAACTTGTAAATATTCTTTAGGATGATTTTCACAAACAGATTGTGCCAAAGAAGGGAAATATTGATTTCCTCTTCCTAATCCACTATAATAATGCCAAAGAGGATCTTCATCTGGAACAATGTCGTCTTTTACTTGTCGATTATCTGAAATAGGAACTCCTGTATAAGTTCTTTTGGCATCTAAAACTTCTTGCATATGGGCAGGATTGTGTTGAGTTCTTAAAAACATGGATACATGATTTCCTAAAGTAGTGTTTAGAATATAATTTTCTCTGTCTGTCTCAGAGACACCTCCAGAAAGAGCAGTAGCATTATTAACATTATAGTTTACCATTATGTCTGAAATAAAATTCATCCACATAACTTTATCAGATTCATCTACTTCAATATCTTTAATTGCTGTTGCCCAATCTCCGGCAGACTGGCCAGGATGTATATTGTTGTGTCCTATTTCGTGAGCCAAGACGAAACCGGCAACATATTTAATCATAATATCTACGAATCTAGGATCAAACATATGATAATTTTCTGGTATACACATGGGTATATACTGTAGAGGCATAAAGATTTTTCCCATATTAGTGGCAGGGCCGTGATATCCAGAACCGATATCGAAATCAGTAATGGAACCACCACTATTCAATTTTGTTCCTGCTTGTAAAGGAAGTATTTCAGTCCAGGCATCAATTAATGCAGCCGGTGCATTTAATTCAGCGTTATAGGCGGCTTGTGCCTGAGCCTCGGAAAATGATTTAATACTCATGTATTCAAGACCCCTGGTTGGCACGGAATAAAGCACCTAAAAATAGTTGGTGGTATGCTCCCGCATCAGCCTCGGTCAAATTTCCTGCATCCATAAATGGAACTGTATCATCTCCGGCCGGGGACCAATTGCTAGCCTTTCCACAAGCGTCATAAAATGCTTGACTATCAATGGCTACAAATGTTCCGGGAACTGTCATTTCATATTGACCGGTTCCTTTTCTAATTATTTTTGTATCGGCTAAGAAACCACTAGTAATTCCATAAGTAGTGATGTATCTCCAAGTTGCTGTGGCAGCATCGTCATCTATATATTTTTTAGCGGCGATCCAAACCCATAGTTTTAATTTATCGTTTGGAATATCAGTAGCGTCTTCATCAATCAATCCTTGTTCTTTCATCATAACTAGTAAAGTGTTTGCTTTACGAGAAGAACTATGGTGTGCTAGATCGAAGCAAAAGAATAAACCAGAATCCTCAAAAGCAAATTCCCAAGTAGGATCTATGCCCGCATCTGATAAAGTTTGAGCAATATCTTGATTAGGGTTGGCTAAGACGGCTTCTACTGCGAGTTCCCAATCTTCCATAGTCAATTCGAAATCTGCATTAGAACTTATAATACTGCCATTGCTAGCCATTATTACTCCAGAATCGCACCAAGCACGGAAATTATCAGTAATGGCATCCATACTAGCCAAATACGTTCCAGGAGATCGAGCCGTAGTTCTATCTATTTCCAAGTAAGATCCATCACTTTCTTTACGATGAAGATAGGATCCCGAAATTTGCATCTTTTGGTTGGACATTTCATAAGAAAGCCCTACAGTAGCATCATTAGTTAAATTAAATATCGCATCGTCCTCGGAACTGATTTCTCCGATTATGGCAGCGACATCAATTTTCTTACTGTTTTGCATTAGTTGGCCGTAAGCACCCAAAGCATCATTATATGTGGAAATATTGTAAGTTCCAGGATTTGGATGAACTATGTAATCTTGAATTAGTGGACTGGAATCATTCCACAAATAGTAAGTAGAGTATCCAATTGGAACTTGTATAGCATCCTCAGCGGCCACATTGAAAGCCGGTCCAGCAAACGTAGAGATACGTGCTTCTACTAAGTCAAGTAAATAAGTTCTATCATCAGTAAAGAGTAATGGATCAGAGGCAATTTTAGATCTCAAAATATAATAATCTAATAAACTGTAATCAATTTGAATACCTTCAGCAGTGCTAGGGGCTTGCATATCTAATGATTCATTAACATCGGTTGGAATATTGATGGCTCGGAAGTATTTGTTATATCTTTGGCGATAAGTTAGGCCATCATCAGTTCGAAGACATCGAGAAAGTTCTTTTTCTTTTCTTTCTTGCTCTACTACCATAGTAGCAATATGCCAATGAATAGGAGTAGTATTTTCTGCATTATCTGCATCTTCTCCATTTAACATTTGTTTTAATGGACGAAGGATCTTGACTTCATATTGGGCAAAGTTATCACAGGAGGCCAAAGTAGCCATACATCTTTGATAAACGGTATCCCAAACATCAAGTAATGTATTTTTTCGAGAATTTGTGTTTGGATTCGCTTGTGCTTCATATAGAGGTTCGAACTTCAAGGAACCATCATCTGAACTCTCTCCAGAAACTGGCTTTACATATCCAGAAACTAAAAGTTCTCTAATTAATTCTTGTTCAGAAGGTAGCACACCTAATCCACCAGTTACAGTTCCGAGATCTCTACCTTTAGGGTCATTACCGGCACGAGCCGGACCCATACGATGTCCGATAACATATGGAAGGGCATCTAAAATTTCAGTTCTAGTAACGAAATCTTTTCCTCTTAAGAAGGCTAATGTTCGAGAAAGTTTTACTAAAGATTTAGTAAACCTGAATCCTAAAACTCTCTTGAATAAAGCGGGTGCTTGTAGAGAACCATCAGTTCCGATAGATCCAAAAGACGAAGCGTTATCTGTTTCGAACATGGTAGTCGGAGAGTTTCCTTCTAATAGATCTTGATTAGTAGTCTTTGAAATATCTATTAACGGACTGCTGTGAATGTTTTGTGAATCGGGTAACTGAGCCGTTCTACTTTGATCAGATCCCATTGTAGTTTCGGTAGGGCGTGTCATGTATCTTTGCGTAAACATAACTGATATCAAAGAAATGTCTCTTAATCCATCATAGCCCATCATTGATCGACCGCCATTAGTGAAAGGTATTCCATCGATATATTTCCAGAGTTTCATCAAATCTGTAATTCGCATAGAACGGGCACGGTTAGGTGAATCAGAAGCCATACCAATTTCGGAATCAAAAATAACTAAATCTTGAGGTTGGCTGAGAGCATCTGTATCTTGATTGACAGTTCTATCTTTATATTGAGACTTCAACTGCATATATCTATCTCCTAAAGTTAATGTGCTGAATAAAAGTTCCATATCAATTCGATCTACGAAAGCCAAATCGTTTCCTTTTTGGTGAGGGTTAGTATCCATCCAAGCCACGAAAGAAGGAGAACGGAATGAACGTCCACGATATTCTACAGTCTTTTCAGCAATCAATCCTAGAATTGCATCTTCTACTCCAGATTGAGAACGGTTTGCTTCGTTAAAGAACTTGATAGGTTGCGTAACAACTGGTCTTGGAATTGGTTCGAAATCATAAGCGGAAATTGTTTTTCCAGGATCATTTGGATCTTTTCTAGAAACTTGTCTAATATCCATACCATAGAGGACTTCATCGGCTCGCTTATCATAATCGATTTTAGCAATACCAATCTCTCTTAGCATTTCTCCCTTTATGGAACTTCGACCTGCATCTCCCCTGTCTCTTCTCTCATCATAGTAATGAGACATTAACCACTCACGAAGGGCAAATCCTTCATTACGGCCAGCATCAGTTCTAAAGTCTAAAGACTGTAATAAATCAGCCATTGTCATGTTACCAGTTAATTTTTCTTTTAAACCGGGAGTCAAAAGTTTTGCATAATCTACTGTGAATTGAGCCTTATAATTAGGATCATTAGGGTGTGATTCTCCCGCCGTAATTTTTCCATCCATACCAGCACCAAAGGCTTCAAGACCCAGGTTGATCGGCATGATTTTGTAAATGGTATATTCGGAACCGTCTAAGGGATTAATATCCGGCTTTTTGTATAGCCAACAATTTAAGAGGGCTTTACGATAGAGATCCGGAGAGATACTTCCAAGTTTTGGGCGATAAGTAGCAACTTGTCCCTCCATCACGGAATACTTTTTAGCCAAGAAACCAAAATCATATAGATAAGAACCAGAGGAGCCTAAATTAGCAATTTTTTCAGTGGGTTGTTCTGGATTCATAGAATACCATTCAGTAAATCTCCAGTTATTCCAGAGATCTCGAATACCATCCTTATTCTGATTTAGGTAGGCTTCATATTGTTGACCGTTTTCAAAGATAAGGAATTCTGATTCTGGATCAGAAGCATCTTTAGGATAAAATCTTATTTGATCATCGAATCCATAGGAGTTAGCCATAAGTAATGCAGCCGACTCGACTACAGTAGTTTTACCAGTTCCTGGAATTCCAGATAATCGGCAAGTGGAATCTTTCATTAACCAAGCGGCGATAAATGCTTCCGCTTGTCTAGGGTCATCAAACCCAAAGACGGAAGTAAGGGAATTAATTGAACGGCGGATATTGGATAGCCGTTGGGCTTGTTCAGCCCTCTTATCCTCACTCTTAGGTCCAGCGTTTAAACGAAGAACTTTATTTTCTAAAGTTTTTCTAATTCTTTCATCGGAGAATGCATTGCTAGGAGAAAGAGAACCGACTTCAATACCAGAAAGTATTTCGACTCCACCTTCAGGACTTGAACCTTGGCGGAGTTGAGCAAATTTAATTTCATTTCGAGTGCGTCCTCCAAATATTAATACGTTATCGGCAGAGTCTATTTCTTCGGGATTAACTATGTCAGCATATTCTAGAAGAGTTTCTGACAGTTGATCACCCAAATAAGTTTTTAGAATATTATTTATGCTGGTTTCCAAAGACACTGAATCTTTGACAGCAGAACTCATAGTTCCGGGAGACTCATCTTCATCTACCATATCGGCAATAGAGTCTTCTATCATAGAATTCATCATGGATTCGGTAGGAATAAGTTCATCTTCTAGATTAGGCTCATCAATAATAGGGGTTTCAATAATTTCTTCATCACTCATTTCCATCATCTCCTTATTTTTCTTTCCAAACCAACTTAAACTTTACTAAGCCTTTGCTAGGATCCGGACTAGGTAATATAACTACCATATTTCCACTTTCATCTTCATAGATTAGTCCACCAGAACCGACTAACTCTACTTCTTCTTTACCATCAGTAGCAATAATTTGATCTGCCATACGGCCATAAAATGAAACTGGAATGTTTTTAATAGAACGACTTATTTTTAGAGAACCGACTAGTTCATTATTATTAGTAATCGGTTTCTTATACTTTTCAATAGTCATCTTAATTCCTACTCCAGACAATGTTTGTCCATTGATATATTCTTCGGCAGAAAAGAATCTGTTTAGTGCATCTGGGAAAGTTATTTCTTCTCCAGATCGGAATTCAATTTTAGCCAAATCCATATCAGAGGAAACTTTTATAGATGATATTGATCGACCGGATCCAACTTTAGAAGGTTCAATAGTTTTCTTAGTCATCTCTCCAGAACTACCAAAAGTAATTTCATCTAATTGAAGATGTCTTTCATCTCCAGGGAAATAAAGCATTTCTGTTTTGAAATCTTTGGAAGCATAATCGAATCCAGTATAGGTGTCCGTATTAGTTTCTACTAATAATTCTAGTTTCAAATATTCTTTATCTAGATCTAACTCTCTAGCCTTATTATTGTTCCAAGCAATAGGAGCAAACAAAATCGGATCTTTTTTGGCCAATTTATCGGCGTTGAAAAATTCTACTTCTATGGACTCTTTATCTAAGAATATTGTGTAGGCATCGGGATAGTCTAATTCTAAGTCTGCATCTTCATAAGTCACAGCAGATCGCTGATAAAAGTCTACGGCTACTCCTTTAGTATCTATTAAAGCGTGAGGTTTAAAATCAGGATTACCACTATTAATTTGCCAAGGAATAATCAATAAATCCTCAGATAAAGAACGCATAGATATACCTCCCTCAGTAAACCAATTTTGTATAACGGCTAGTTTTGAGCCAGGAGTGTTTAGAATCTTTATTATTCCCAGAGGAGTTTTAATGTTATAATATATTCCTGATTGCGGATCTTCAGCATCTACAAACTCAAAGTATGAACTGGGAGAAACAACTGTGGAAGAATGATCTCGGGACCATTTCCATTCTAGCCAATCGGTATCTGCAGGAACGGCATCTGTTCCGGTTTTAGTATCAAACATTCTTGGACCTCGGCGTATTAAAATTGGACTGCCTGGGTTGAAAGCCATTTCGATATATTCTGGATATTGAGCAATAAGAGTTTTTACATTAGACTTGGCTGCAGTAGACAATTGACCCATATTAGTTTTATTCCAGGATTTCATAATTTTATTATAGGAATCTTGATCTGGAGTCAGTTTAATTACTAACCAAGTTTTGTTCATGTTTATGGAATTTCTATCACTGACTTCTGAAAAGTATGTTTTAATTCCTCGAGGGGACCAAGTTCTAGTAGGTTTATCGGGTAAACTTTCACCATAAACTTCTAACTCTTGATAATCTTTAGTAATTGATGTCTTGGATCCTCCAGTAGCACCACCCATGCCTCCTTGTTGAGCCATGCCAGGACTGCCCGTAAGTCCAGAAGACACATTTACGGCGGCAGAAGCAAAATTACTCATCTGAGGCATATTGGTTTGATATACAGATTCTATTACTGAATTTAAATTAGTCGCATTTAGTCCATTATTCCAATAACCGAGTTGATCTAGAGTTCCTTCTTCCGTAGTATCATTTCCATCATAGGGGAAGGTGGCTTTAGTTTTACCAGTTCCATATTTACCAATTTGCATACGGCCACTAGTTTTAGCCGCAGATCCAAATTGACTTAGAGAGCGAATTACTTCAGCGGCAGAACCAGCCCTATCTGTAAACTCGATTAACTGTGCTGGATTACCGATGGCTTGCCACGTTAGGGAAGCCCCAGTATTTTGAAATGCAAATTGCCTTGCCTTAACAGAAATAATAGCAGGAGTGTTAGTGTTGGTAGGATTCGCATATTCTACTGGTCCGGCTGCAACGGATAAACGAGAACTTGGTTGAGCCATCGTTTGTATAATAGTAGTCTCTGGATATTGGTAATAATAATAGGGATATGTTCCTGGACTATTGATAGCCATTTGGCCGATAACATCTTTATAATCAGTAACGGAATTCCCGGCTCCATCAGTAATGGACTGACATAGGAATTGTCTAGTAAAAAGCAGAGGTCCATTAAGTAATTCTTCAGTCCCGCTACTTCGGCGGTTACTATATCTTCCTGTGCGGCTGTTGGTGGCTTCACCAGTATTAAAGAAGGCTGCTAATTCTGACAATACCGAAGTTGACACTCCAGGATAGACTCTATTAATATATTCGGAAAGTGATTCTCGAATAGATATTGGAGAATAGTTAGAAGATACGGTGTCCATATCGCCATCACTATTAAATATAGGTGTTGAACTAGTCATCATAGCAGTCATTACTTGTTCAGTAACTTCATCAAACCAAGCACCCCATATATACCAGAGAGTATACTGTAAATCGGCTTTTCCAATTTCTTCAGTGGCACTCCCCAGAGATCCAAAGGGAGAATACATTTTTGTATTCCATCCTTTAGGAATACAATACTGAAGTCGATTCCTATTACTACTCAATACTCCATTTAATACGTTGGAGTTCCAACGGCTACCAGAAGTAGGTTTGTTGCGGCCAGTCCAAGGGCCGAATTGAACACTGGTTATTTTTTTAGAAGTAAAATTATCGCCATCCAAAGAGATAGTAGTAATTCCTTCCCACATATTTTTGATTGTAATATCTGCGTATTTAGTATCTCCGTTGGCTGTATCAGCATCCATAAAGGTCTTCAAAATACTAGGTTCTACCATTGCATTGTCTGTTAGCATTCTTGTGATAACTTGAGCCTGACCTTTTAATTGGGCACTCAATTTTTGTCTGCTATTTCCTTGAGAAATGATATTAGTAATCATAGCCATATTTTTAGTAAAAGACATGATACCGGCTGAACTCATACAATGGAGTTCTGTGAACTACTATATGAAGGTTGTCCTTAAAGGATAGTATCTTCATTAATTGACTAAATTTTTCTTCCGGCTTCACGCAAGTCTTGAATTATTTCTGCTCGAGCGAATCTATATAATCGGTCTAGCCATCGAATTTGTCGCTTGAATAAATTGACTACCATTGAGATCTCGGAGTATCTTCCTGAATATATTTCTAACACACGCACGAACTCAATCAAACTAGAATCAGCCCAAACTTTGATTCCAGTGTCTGATAAACTTTCTACGAATTCTCGATCCATCAATAAGTTATCCAGCAAAGATAAATTTTCTTCTTTGCCAGTAGGGATGTAGTGTGGATTTAAATCAATAAATCTCTCCGTAAGTTCTACATAAGAGCGAAGATGAACTCCTCGCATCCAACGAAGCCAATCTTCTATGTGCAAGGAGGTATAACGAACCCAAACTGGATTCAAAGTATTATTCTTGTCCATCATCAGAAGCCTCACCAAATTCTATTTGTTTTTTGACTTCTTCAAATTGTTCTACAGAGGGTCCATCAAAAGTAAAAGGACTTAATCCTAAGTCATCAGTTTCATCTTCAATATCCGTTTCTTCATAACCTTGTTCGGAGGCTTCTTCATCAGTTAGCCAAACTATTTCAGATTCTGACTCTTCGAAAGTTTCAACGGTTTCTACCGCATTCAAATCTATACCAGAACGATTCGCAATTTCTTCAGCGGATTCTAACCGTGTCTTCAAGACCGGCGGTGATTGGAAACCGGGAACATTTAAGGGATCATAAGTAGTAATATTTTCTGGAGTTTTTAATCCTTCTTTACCAAATATAACTTTCGATTGGCTGGCTTGTCGTGCCTGTTCTGCCTTCATAGCAGATTGAATCTCAGAAAGATTTTCAGAAGTGTTAGGGGCTACTCCAGCAGAGAAAGCATCAGTAGAATAAGAAGTTCCATTAATTTTACTTTGAGTGTCGGAACTGGCAACTCTATCTGGATCTAATCCGGCTTCTCGAGCCAAGTCAGCCAAACCTTTAACCATTAAATCAGAACTAGGCATCATATCAGTATAAGTATAGCCGACTGATTTTTGGTCTGAAAATGCAGGATCTGCACCTAGCACGGATGCCCAATCTACGCCATCCTTAAAAGGATTAGTTCCGAGTGGAATTGGACCATCATAGTAGGAGTTTCCAATATTTTCTTCGGCGGCGTATTGGGACTCATCCTCTACTGATTCTCCAAAAGATATTTCAGTAGAAATTCCAGTGTTTCCGAATTCAGCAATTGATCCATCATCATCTAAAAATAATCCTCCAGCATTACCTTCTTGGGCTTCACGGATTTTAGCCAAAAAGGCTTCGTCTTCTACAGATAAATTAGTCGCACGTCCTTCAAAATAAGAGGCCGCATTACGAATTACTGGAGCCACGTCACCAATAATACTAGCCAAATCTCCTAGACCTTGAGCCGTAGGAGAACTCGCAACTTCATTACCTATCTCGTATTTTTCTAAAAAGTTTAACAGAGGGACTAAAACTTTTTGAGTAAGTTCTGGATCCAGACTATATTTGTCGGCTAAAGTGGAAGCATTTTCTCCCTCTTTCATAATTAAATCTATCAAAGATTTGTTTGCCTTTTTCTTAGAATTACTTTTGGAATTGGTATCACTCTTGTTTTCTCCAGAAGTATTAGAATTATTATTGGAACGAGGGTTTCCAGGAGTAGAACCTAGTGACGATTCTTTGATAATTGTGTCTTCAAACTCGCTCATACTATCCTTAGTCTCCTATTAGTATTTATTACTTCTTATCTAGTGACCTCAACTCTATCAAAGATCATCTAAATACTCTTCCATACCTCGGCGTAGAGCCGTGACCCAAGCATCTAACATAGGTTGATTCGGTTGACGATTTTCTTTAGGTTCTATTTCGGAGGCTACCATGTGCAAAGCATTAGAAAGTAATTTTTGAACGAACATGGAATCTTCGTCATCAGAGTCTAAAGCGGCTTGATGCATAAATCTACTTAGTTCTTTAGTTACTCTACGTAATTCTCTTTCACGACTAGTAGTTTTTAAACGCATAATATCAAAAAGAAAATCAGATTCTACTATTTCTATTAATCGTTCTTTAGTAGTTAGTTCCTCTTTATCCATTACTCGTAAAGTATCTCTAAATCGAGGATAATAATCTTCGATTACTGATTGATTATCAATTCCAATTACTCCCATAAATCGAGAAAATTGTCTTTTGAGAGTAACTTCTTTCTCTAACTCTAATATATTTTTGTAACGATTAAGAGTTTTCTTCTGCTCTAGTAAATTTTGTAGTTTAAGCAATTGAGGAGACATTTCCTCTACGACTTCTTCTTCTTCAACCGAACTTTCTATATCATCACTCAAACTTTCACCTCATGGACTAAATCGAGAACCGCCTTGGTTTCTTTGAAAGTCACTGAGGAATTGAAAATCTAGATCAAATGGATCTTTTTGTTTTGGTTTCCTAGTTTTTTCCTTGCTTTTGTCTTCCTCTGATTTTTGTATACGGCGATCTTGAGATTGAATAGTAGTCTCTGCCTCTCTAATAGAGGCTTCTAATTCCGACATCTTTACAGTTACGTCATCGAGTTGCCTCTTATAGTAAGTCATAGTGCCGATTACACCAATACCAATACCGGCTACTGTTCCGATAGCAAATGCTTTCATAGGACTAAAACCGGCTCCAATAACGACTTTATCACTACTTTCTGCTTCTTTACTCGAATCTACTGCTCCTATAGATCCACGAGAACGAAGTTCGCCCATAATATTATTCATATCGGCTTGAAATGAAGCCAAATTTTCGGCTTCTAAACGAGTATTAGTCATGGCTTCTAGAGTTTCATAAAGTTCACTGTCGCTCATAGATTCTAAGGAACGAGATGATTTCATTGAAATTCGAGGATTAGACTTATTGGATTGATAATCTGATTGATGAGTTTCTGATACTGCAGAGGCTTTTGATACAGTTTCAGCATCCAAACCAGAATCCACTACTGCTTCTTCAGTTTCGGCTTCTACTGCTTCTTCGGCTTCAACGGTTTCAGAAGCCAGTTCTTCACCTTCGGCTGCAAAAACTTTTAATTCAGAAACTGGAGTGATGATCGTATCAGTAATTTTTTTGAATCCACGGATCCCAGGACCTCTTTCACCTAGAATATATTTTCCGGGACCTGTCATTTCGGCCAACTGTAAAAACATAGCCGTATTAATTTCGGTTTCAGAAGTTAGAATATCATTCGTGCCGGAGTTCTTAACTCCTTTTAGATAACGGCGAATGAAGAATACCATACTTCCACCTATTACATCTTACTATTTAATAGATTCGGATAGAGAATGGGATACTTCGGATAAAAATGGATAAATTAGATTAAATCAAATACTTTCACAGCGACCGCTGCTGAAATGATCACATTGAGTAGAGTAGTTACTGTTCTAATAAGTGCTGACACTTCTCTATGTTCTTTATGCCATGCTTCGATATCCAAGTAAATCCCACCATACTTTAACTCCACAAAGTAGCGATTTTTTCGTAAACTTCATTGATATTCATAGTATCCATTTCTTCTAATACCATTACCGTATTAGTGATCTGGGATAATTTTAATTCTCTCATCTTATCATACAAACCTAATTCATTGGCTCTTTCTTGGAAACCTTTTTGGGCTAAGTATCTTTCTAATTGTAGTAAATCTAATCTCCAACGAATACCGCCTTTTCTATCTTTGGATTGTGCATGACGAAACATAGGTCTATTTCTTAATATCCCTACAACTTCTCTAGAAGTATATCTTCTGGGTTTATGAGATACCATAAAAGATGAGATCTGCGTAGAATATCCATAACCTTCATGCTTCAATAAATAATCTACGATATCAAAAACTAAAGTTTCTGTTAAAGGTAGTGGCCGTTGTCTCTTGTCGAAGTCGCTCAATTAATCAACTCCAAATTATTCTTCTTCTGCTTCATTCTTTTCTTTTAGTTCTAAAACTCTTTTTTGAGAGGATTCTGGCAATGCATTGAAAACCTTTTTATCCAATTCCACTTTGTAAGCATCTTTGGCTTCTTGTAAAGTCATACCATCTCCTTTGTGTTGTAAAATAAATTCCTTTTTCTTCGACTCGAATTGCATCAATTCTAGTATGGCTTTATTGTCCGGAGTGATATCTTGAGACTCATATTCAGAATTAAATAATTCTTCAACCTCTGCAGTTAAATACATAGGATCTGGAGTAGTATTTTGCACAAACTCCTCGAGGTCATCATCTAAAACATTTCCAGTATTTCCCATACGAGAAATAAATTCATTAGCGGTCTTCCGAGTTACGTATAGTCCGACTCTTGGCCAATATCGTGTTTCTTCTTGGTTCATAATGTGTAGTAGTGATTCTTTGTATTTAATACTTCTGTGGCGAGTATTCTTGAAGCCTTAAATTGTTTTCTACAGCATCCATAATCTCTTCAATTTCTATTGTGGGTAATTCATCTTCGATTTGATATTTATATCCCATTAGAATTTTATACTCAAACATCATTTTAAGCCAACGATATTCAGGTTCTGGAATAGAAGGCATAATTACACCATAGTTTCAGTAATCCAACAATTCCAATCTCCAGAAATGTTTCCATTTTTTACGATAAAAATACGAGAAGTATTTCGGCCACCTAACTTTCGAGCCGCATCGGAAATAAATCTTCCTTGACATTCTAGATTCCAAGGATCCGTGGCCAGTTTCTTACGATAACTAATTTGATCTTCAGCAGCCATAGGAATCGGTTCAATATATCTATTCAAAGTTTTTGGATCAACTATCATTCGTGCAATAATAATATGAAGTCCATCTCCAGAAGAAGAAAGACGATACCAAACATTTCCTTGGCCAAAATTAAAATTAAGCCATGAGAGAGCATCTTGAACCTTTTTGTCTTCAAGACCCACATCATCCCAATCAAAGGTGAGGCCGTTTGGAGAACTCATGGATTATAGGATATAGCATTTACCTACTTAATAGTTACTTTATTTTACCGATTAATAAAGCGGATGCACCGATCAAGGCGGTTGTTGTCAATACAAATGGTATTGCTCCGGTAGAAAAGTATTTTTTATTTATGGGAACTGTAGAAGAATTCGAATCCGCTTCTGCAAAAAACAATTTCTTTAAAAGTGAATCATCTTCATCTACTTTCTCAAATTCTAAACAAGATCTAGTTTCAAAACAATTATCTCGTGGATCTTCTTTCCAATCGCTCCAATTAATACACTTTTCCATATTAATCTATCCTCAACCTAATAATAAGAACCCTACTAATCCTAGACCGACTACGATAGTAACAGGACTTTTTAGAATAGTAGAAATGTCTAAAGTAGATTCAGACGTGTCTTCACAAACTCCAGAAGGTCGGCGTTGGATTGATTCATCAACTTCTGCATAAAAATCCATAATTTTCCCTCAACTTAGTAAAGGATCGTTTGGATTTCCTCCACAGGTAGCAGGAGATATCATAATTCTTTTTCGGATTTCGAAACAAGGATCGTTTGGATCTGCTGCCCATTCACTCCAACCCCAAACAGAGTCTTGTGCACCAACTGGTCTTTCTTCTACTAATATAGGACATTCTTTTCCACCACACGTAGGTTCACTAACAACATTACGAGTGCGAATCTCTATACAACCATCATTAGAAACTTCCCAGGCACTCCACTCACTAACTTGACAGTCAGTCATAGAACCGGCTTTTGGTCGGCGTTGGATTGATTCATCAACTTCTGCTTTATAGCCTTTGGAAATTCTTTTTGAAGATCTCCCCTCGGAATATTTAACTGTAGTATCCCAAGCACTGTGTCCGAACATATTAATCACTTTATTGAACTACTATTTATTATTTTGTAAAATACTTAGATAAACATAGAACCTATTACGGCTACAGCAGCCACTAAGAATATACCATTTAGAACGCTGCCTTCTTCGTCATACTCACAACTACTATCATCTTCAGTAGCATCTGGATTATAATTAGTTGCTGTTTCATCCATGCACCCACCAGTTTCATCATACTTACAAGAGCCGTCATCTACAGTCGCTTTTGAGTCGTAGTTATTTGCATCAGAATCCATGCACCCCCTAACATCATCACCATTGTCTACGGGAGCACATTCCCAGGTATCAGTCGCAGTATTAAATTTAAGAACTTGTCCCTCTGGGCATGTTTTTTCGACATCATCACTACAGTCATCCAAAGATGGAGATACATCACCTAGATAGACCCATTTTCCTGTTAAGTCATATTTCTCGGCAGCAGCCTTTGCAGCCTTTAAGGTTCGGTAATTTTGTGCCTTCATTCCAGCCTTTGAACCTCCAGAAGAATAGGTTACATTATAAGGACTAGTAATTTTTTTACAAACTACTTTACCACCAATTTTACTTTTATTGTGTGATCGATAAGATATTTCTGCGTGATCGTCTGATGCACGAAACAAAACTTCCGCAGCAAATCCTCTCTGAAAAACATCATGTCCGAAGGTCATATTAATTATTTTCTTAAACTACTATTTATTGTTATGCAAGATAATTATTTGATAATAAGGACTAGTAACACCGCACCAGCCACTAAGAATAAAGGATTTATCTCTTCTTCATTTTCTTCATATTTACAACTACTATCATCTTCAGTAGCATCTGGATTATAATTAGTTGCTTCTTCATCCATGCAACCTTGAACTGGATCTTCATTTGGATCTTCAGAACCACCGTCAGCAGGTGAAAGTGAGTCAAACTCTAATCCTTGCCCTGCATCTATTTTACTTTTAACGCTATGAACTATTGGGTCGCCATTAGCATGATTACCCATATTTACTTGAACCGTTGAATCTTTGACTTGGGAAGCACTTGATTTGCCTGTATCAGCCCAATCCGACATATACCCTGCTTTGTAATGGTATGTTTGTGTTGCCTCTACCCACTTTGCCTTAACAGTTCCAAATATAGAGTTTTGTTTAGGAATATCAAAGTCGGTTGCATTAAAAACTGCAGATTCTGCATTTGAAGTGAAAATTGAATCATAAGAGAAAAAATCGTGTCCGAAAGACATATTTACTATTAATTATCACGACTATATAATATTAGTCTTCCTTGTCAGGTTTTATTTTACTATAATATTCTGTCAATAATAATGTCAACTGTTGATTTCTCCAGAGCATCCAACGTAAAACGTATAGAAAACCCAATCCATGAATTGCTTGAATAGTTCCCAGTGCAGCCACAATTAATAATAGAGTATCAGTTTCCATAATCATATCTCCGTAGGCTCAAAGACCCTCCTTACTTCCTCAGTTATAATGGGGGCGTAGAATTGGGTTTAATTTAATTTAATTTAATTTAATTTAATTGGTGCGGGATGGGGAAGTTCGTGAGTGCACCACTTTCACTGATTCTAGTAGACTGGGATTACCTATATAAGTATTATGGATAATTAATCCATCGGCATCATCGGCATCAGTATCTGAACTAATTAAATTTATTTTCCAAAGTTAGGCATTATATTGTTGACTACTATATTATTTAATTTACTTTACTAAAGGTAACTGTGTGTTCTCCAGTTTTTCTTTTAATATAAGTAGCATTTGGATCCAAAATACTTTCATCTATTCGATAGATACCGTCCCAAGTGTTTCCGAATTGAAAACTACCAAAAGAATATCCAGGACTAGTTCCATCAGAACCTAAATTTTTCCAATCTGATTTTTCGAGTTTTCCGATGTAGGGTAAATTCATGCGAACTAGATCTTCAGAACTATCGCCATCAAAAATAGGCTTCGGATTCCAGTCGAAGCCTCCGTTAGAAGGTGATCTAAAAAGTATGTCTGAATAATCTTTTAATTTTTCGGCTCGGGGTTCGAAAGGTAACAAACTCATTCCTACTAATTTTAATTGATGTTCTTGGCACAACTTTTTGAAGTTAGATAAGTGAGGTTGTTGAGAATCATAATGTCTTTTAACTAATTGAATACTAGGGTGTTCGCTAGCGGCTTCCCATTCTGATTTTCCAAAGTTAGGCATTATATTGTTGACTACTATATTATTTATGGGAATATTCATTCTTTCTAAAAAGTTTATAGTTCGGGCACACTCTTGATATCCAGATTCCGTAGGTATGCTAACTAAGTTTACGGATACAAACTCTGGATTTCTTAAGATATAAGTTAATCTCTCTACCTTTTCACAAATTTGTTCCAAATTATTTATTAGTTCTGGAACGGTGTTATCTCGAGCCTTAAAAATTCCTTTGATAGATTCAATCTTGGCTCGCATTCGAAGAATACGCAAAATAAATGTTCTAATTGCAGCGGGAGCATTCAAGGCTTTCAAAGTGTGTCCAGTAGGAGCGGTATCGAAAACTACGATATCATAATCAGTGGATTGCACTAACTTTAGAATTTCATCTAAGGCAAAATATTCATCCATTCCGGGAAAGGTAGCCATATCAGAAAAGATTTCAGGATCGAAGCCAGGAATAGAATTTCCAAAAAGTTTTTCCATCCCTTGTTTCAAAGTTTCGGCAAATCTAGATGCGGCGGCTTCAGAATTAATGTTTTTAGCCCAAAAATTAGGAGCCACGGGAACGATTTTATCGGAGCCTAATGTAATTCCTAATGTATCGTCTGTGCTATGAGCAGGATCAGTAGAAATTAAAATTGTTTTCTTTCCAAGACTAGCATAGTGTAAGGCGGTAGCAGAAGATACGGTGGTTTTACCCACCCCTCCTTTTCCAGTAAATAAAATTAGTGAGGCCATAGTAATAGTCAACCTTGATGGATTACTTTAATAAGTCTTAGTATTTAATACATCTGAATTGCAGATTAATTTAATTTAATTTAATTTAAATGTAGGGGAGGAGTTGCCGATGTTATTGCATCGGAGGCCACCCTACGAGGAAGAAACACGAAAAAGCAAGAAGTGTGTCTTTAACTCCTCATTGGTAATTGCTTACCTTCAGGCCAGTAATAATATAGTTAGTTTAATTATTTAAAGATTACGCATATTCTATTCCAAATCTCTGATCATACTCAGAATAATGAGTATGAATGACGGGATGTCTCCACATTCCGATGAAATTTAATATAATTTCACCAGTAGCGTCACCAATTTGACGAAATGATTGCCCTTTATCTAAAATATTATCTAATTCTGATTCTGGAGAAGAAAAAATAGTCATTCTACGGGGTAAAGGCAGTGATTGATCAGAACTATGGCTATCTAAAATGTCTATTTTGAATCCAGAGGTAGGTATTTTACCTGAAAATAAGACTTCATTGTCTATTAAAATAGTTAAAAAGGTATCTGTAATGGCATCGGATCCGGGAGAAATCATTAATTCTTGTAATTCGATTCCAGAAGGTATAGTAGCAGTCTGATAGGTAGAAATAACGGGTGAATAAGGCAAAGTAATTATTTGTCTAAATTCCTCATATGTCGACACAAGGATACCTCCTTGGATTAGTTATTTGAATTTACAACTACTTAAAGTATTCTGTCTTCAAGACCGGTCGGATTCAGATTTAGATTTTTCTGATTCGGCAGCATAGGATTCGTCCAATGATTCGTCTGGATCTCGAGACTCTCCAGGCTCTTTCTTAGAACCCGTTGGGCTAGCGATAGTTTGTAGATCTGAACCTGCCGGAGTTCCGGGTTCTTCAGCCGGAATATCTCCAGGCAATTGATTTCCAGAAGGAGTGCCACCTACTCTAGTATCACGTTCTACCATAGCCTCAACGGAAGTTGGTGGGGGCGTAATTAATGCTCCACCAGATTCACGTTTGCGAAGTGAAGCGGAACTTCCTCTAGGAACCCAATCGGCTAATTGTTCAGTATCAATAGTCATAGGTCCAAGTTTATCTTCGATTTCTCTCATATATCCAGAAACTTGTTTTCGGCGGCGGCGGAGTCTACCTTGACGCTCTTTATATTTTAGCATTTCTCGATATTCGGCTCCTTGAGCCTCTACCCAATTTTCAATTTCTTCGGCAGTAGCCTTGATGTCTCCTCCGACTAACAAACGAGCCTTGAACCATTCTACATTTTCTACCGTAACTTTAATTCCCCAAGATTTCAAAGTTGAAGCAATCAAAGAATCATTTCCATCAAACAAAATATAATCTACCCACACTTGAGCATTTCTGCCGGTGCTTCCATCTATTCTAACTACGGGAAGAGTAGTTCCTAAAGATTGATCATAAATAAAATTTCCCAAAGTATTAGTTAAGTTTCTATTGGCTGTTCCAGTAGGAGCAGTAGTTAAAGTTCCATTTCGAGAACCGATCACACTCGTAGAGGTGCGACCAAAAGATACGAAACCGTCTAAAGAATTACTCATAGAAATAGGAGTATAATTCGCCGAAGTAGAAGTAGCCGGGAATCCTTGAAAATTTGCAGTCTGATCTAAGAAAGTAGAAAAGATAGAATCTGCAGAAATGATTTTAACTCCATTAGTAGTATCACTTCCTAACATTAACCATTGATCTCTGTCATTGTCCCATTGGCAAGAAATTAAATTAAAGTCGGCGGCCACACCTCCAATAACTCCGGCTTCAATATCGGATCCAATATCATTTAAAATACTTTCACAATTGAATCCAGTAACGGTGGCGGCACCCGAAGTAGCGGTGCTATCATAAACCCACGCAGCGGCTCCAGTTCCAGTAACTCCAGAATAGCCACCAAAAATTCCAAATCCTAATCGAGAAGCAGTTCCAGAATTGTTAGCGTTGGGAGGCAGACGTTGCCAATTGCCCGCATATCCTACAGTTTCTTGATGATCGATATCCCATAAAGTTGTTCCAGTAGTATTGTAAGCAATATCTTCTTCGGCAATAGTAAAAGTAGAATATTGTCGGCCGATAGTTTCCCAATCAGTAGGACAAAGTATTCCAGTATCAGTTTCCCAACCACCACTACGAACTTGCCAAACGAAGGCTACTGGAATGTCTCCCGAACCAGTAACCGAATAATAAGTATAAGTGCCCGCACAAATAACTCCGGCCACATCTATATTATTTACTCCAATAATTATTGGCGTTATTTGAACGGCGGCAAATTGTGGATCTATATTTTCAGCGGGAGGATTAGTAAAAATAGCGTTCGCACCTAATAAATTATAGTAAGGGGGTGTTGCCGGTGGTGACCCTCTAGTAATTTCATTAAACCAAATTTTTCGGAAAGGATCCGTATAGGCTTGAAAAGGACAGGCATGAGCCGGACTCATATTAAAGTAATATGCGCTAGGGTCTGCAGTAGGAAGATTACCAGTAATAATGCTAGATATCATCATCGGACAAGTGTTTTCAATTTCTGTGCCAGCCGCATTCAGCAATCCCACAGTTCCTGAAACGTATGCCATACCTTGATTTAGAATGGCTGGATTATCACTACCTAAAGCATTTACTCCAAAGGCTTTCATCGGCCAATAACCACGATTGACTGCATTTCTATCTGGACCAGGGGCTCCGCCACCAGTTCCATCGGGCAACATACCATTATTAAAATTAATAAAAGAATAATCTGGAGGAGCGACACCATTTATGGCATCGGTAGTAACGGCAACATATTTTTCAATTCCATAAGGTCGAGAGAAATATTGTGATAGTGTCGGATCTTGAGGAGTAAAGTAATCCGCATATAATGAAAATACTCCGGAATCTTGTTGAGATAAAGTGTAAGTGAGTGGAGTTTCTCTATTAGTTCGACCCGATAAATTATCTGGATCAAAATACCAAGAAGATATATGGGCACAAGTATCTAATGAATTTGGAGGCTGCACTAATCCATAAGCGGGATATAGAGTAGGGTCAATGTTACTATGGCCGGTTACCCAAAATGCCAATCCATCTTGTGTGGCTAATACTTCGTTAGCCTCTCCATTATATCTAATGAAATCAATAGAATATAATCCTACATCGGGATCATCCCATTGAGTAGCGGGATCTGATAAAGTATCTAAGGGCATCCTCATAGGAATAAAAGAATACATAGAAGGGTCTGGTAAATCAGCAGTAGTTATTTCTCCTACGGGTCTATTAATATTAGAGTAGCCACGATGTAATAAAATAAATCCATCCCAAGCATATCCATCTCGAGTAGGTAATACTCCGGCTCCGTTCGAAGAAACATAACAACGATAAGAACCTACTACTATCCAAACTCCATTAATATAAATTCCATCTCTTATAATATATTCTCCTGTGGGAGCGATACAAATTCCTTGATCTACTGTCGGTCCAGTATTTACGGGGGCTCCTACATATCCATAACCTTTCAAACGAGTTCCATTAGCATTAACATCAGTTAAAGTTCCGGCGGCAACTCCGGAAGCATCTAACCAATTTTCTAAATTTTGAAACCAAGGATAGTTGCTGGTATTCAAACGAAACGCTAAACCCATGTATTCAAGACCTCCATTCAAACTATTCGTGTAACCCATGACCTAACGGGGGTCAAAGGAAAATCCTCTACTGGATCTACAAAACCATTGGAAACGAAATAAGTTATATCCCAATTAGTATCAGGAGGAATTTCTAAATCCCAGGATCCTACAAATGCAGGAGAATAGTTAGTAGATATTGGAAATGGTTGTGCCGTTCCAGAAAGTCCTACGCCGGGAAGATCATCTGGATTTTGAAAATAAGTAGTAGTATCGATAATAAAATTAACGTATCCTCCCGGAACCCAATTATTTCCAGTAGCATATAATCCAGTAGCCCCTTGCGGCCAAATTCCAGGAGTAGATCCGAAATACTGAATAACAATAAATTCATCGTCTGAGGTTCGTTGACGATTTTTAAGAGTAGCATTGCCTATTTGAGAGTAAAAAATAGATTGCGGTCTAGTTAATTGATCTAATCGTTTAGGTGGTAATTGACCTAAATCTTGAACTAACCATTCATAAACTTGTCTGCGAACTGCCAAGAATTATCACCAATTTATTTTATTCTTGCTTGCTACTTGAAGGTTCGTATTTTTTGGAGTTATTATTTAATAAGGATTCTTGAAGTTTTTTGAAGGTATTTTCGAGAATCTCTTGATTCTTTGATTCGGCTTTTTCAGAGGGGTTTGCACTTGAAAGTTTATGCACCCAGTCTGGAATATCTGCGGCCGGAGCCACCGGAATATTAAAATTAGATTGACCAGGACGGATTATATCGAATCCTAAATTTTTTCCCTTATCTTTAGAATTCTTTTTGAAAGGATTGTGATTTTCCTCCATAGTTCTTGATAAGTTGCGTTACTATAAAAAACTTTTGGAGTGTTGAGGAGGCGAGGGAGGAGATCCCTCACCCCACTCAACTTTTTACGTAATTATTTATGCTTCTAGTTCGTCAATGATACCATCGGCATCATCGTCATCATCTAGATAATCTGGAATTCCGTCATTGTCATGATCGAATTGTCCGGTAGAACTTATTCCATCGTTCTGTTCGAACCAATCAGAAAGTCCATCGTTATCATCGTCTAAGTCGGCCATATCCCAAATACCATCATTGTCGTGATCGTAGCGATACCATCCCCAGAGTCCATCAGATTCATCTACATCTAAGATATTATCATTATCGTCATCAGTATCTATTCCATCATCGATTCCATCGTTATCGTGATCTCTAGGCATTACATCTTGATAATTCCAGATACCATCGTTGTCGATATCTACGTCTACGCAATCATTAATGTTATCGTTATCGTGATCATAAATATCTGTCATCGGATCGCCATCAAATACTTCTAAGTCATCGTTTAATCCATCACCATCATCATCTGAATCGTCTGAATCATCGATACCGTCATTATCGTGGTCTTCTGGAGAATCGTCTATGCTGTCCGGTATACAATCATTGTCATCATCTGAATCCAAATCATCTGGTATTCCATCTCCATCATTATCGTTTTCACCGTTCTGGTTTTGGTTGTCCAACTGCTGACCTTGTTGCTGGTCGGATTGTTGGCCTTCTTGACCTTGACCGCCATCTTGTGTTTGACCTTGTTGCTGTTGGTTTTGTCCATTCTGGTTGTTTCCATTTAAGTCTTGACCCGACTGATCACCCTGCTGACCGGTCTGCTCTCCACCAGATTGTTGGCCTTGTCCGTTATCTTGCTGTTGGCCTTGCGAACCATCTTGACTATCTTGACCTTGTTGGCCGTCCTGTCCAGATTGAGATCCTTGGCCATCACCTTGTTGACCTTGTTGACCATCTTGTCCGGATTGTGATCCCTGGCCTTGGCCTTGATTTTGACCTTGGCCTTGACCTTGGCCTTGTCCCTGACCCTGACCCTGACCCTGACCCTGACCTTGTCCTTGTCCTTGTCCTTGTCCTTGTCCTTGTCCTTGACCTTGACCTTGTCCTTGACCTTGACCTTGACCTTGACCTTGACCCTGACCCTGACCTTGTCCTTGTCCTTGTCCTTGTCCTTGTCCTTGACCTTGACCTTGACCTTGACCTTGACCTTGACCTTGACCTTGTCCTTGACCTTGACCTTGTCCTTCGCCGTCTTCTCCTTCGCCACCGCCTTCAGTGCCGCCGTTTCCGGAACCATCGCCGTCTTCATAATCAGGATCGAAGGCATCTGGAATTCCATCTCCATCAGAATCTGTTGCAGATCCATCGTTAGGATCGTTAGGGAAAGCATCGTTGGCGTCTGATGTTCCATCACCGTCTGTATCAGCAGAATTAGGATTAGTTCCGGCAGAATATTCTTCTGAATTTGTTAAACCGTCGCCATCTGGATCTGCACTAGAGTCAGATGCAGAGTTAGGATCTAGTCCGTAACTTACTTCCCAACCATCTGGCATTCCATCATTATCCGTATCTGGATTATTCATGTCTGTTCCAGCATCTTGCTCCTCAGCATTAGTAAGTCCGTCGCCGTCCCAATCAGCTCCACCATCTGATGGATCTAAAGGATCGGATCCATCAGCGCTAACGCCAACTGAACCTGCCATTGTTACTAAGAGAAATGCTAATAACAAACTCGTATTCTTTGTATAATTCATTTTATTTTTCATTTTTTCACTTCCATTTTTAATTTTTTAAAAAAACCTATTATTTCCTAAATCTACCGATATTTTATATTTAATATACATTTTATATTTAGGAGAATTAGACATATAAGAAGTGATTTAAGATTACTTAATTATTATAATAAACGCTTTACTGCGAGTAATAAAATTATATTAAGAATATTTTTATCTTTATTCACTCCTCCTTTTTGTCATTCCAATCTCACGGGCTTTCATAGGGAACCCTCCGTTCCCTCTAAACTCTGAGAGTAATGATGACTATATGAAACTCCCGACTGGAAGGTTATGGTGTTAATCTAATGAGTTTTGCTTTGAACCTAGCTGTTCCAAGGAAATGAATTACCGGAGTAATGAGAGTCCCTAAAATTATTACAACCAAGAATATATTGGACCAAACACCAATGTTTGATCCGAAAGAAAAGAATAATGTCCAACCTAAGATTACTAAAATCCAAGGCGCATATCTACGAGAAAATAGCCCCATTCTTGCATTTACTAATTCATCTGAATAGAGTTGCGGGACTTCCTCAGAATCTACCATTCCTTGCTCAACAGCGCACCTGACACAGGTAAGATAACGAGGCCCATTTCCTGACACAAATTGACTTTGTGGATAATTTTGCTTACAAATTCTACAAGACGGCATACGATTCTGATTCTAACCAATCGTACTTTATCCTTCAACGCTACGGTTAATTAATCTTATTTTCAGCATATTTTTCTGAAATGGTTATTGGTTTTCTTGACATAAAATTTCTAATTATTTTATTACCAAATGGGCTACCAACAGACTCTGGGTGGAATTGAATCCCAAATATTGGCAATACTTTATGCCTTAAGCCCATCATTAATGTACCTGATTCATCCCATGCAGTTTGAATTAATCTATCATTAGTTGATATTAGTATTAGGCTATTATAGCGCATCAATACTAAGGGGTTAGGCAAATCTGAATAAATACCTAAACCATCATGTCTAATTATAGAAGGTTGCCCATGAACTGCCCCTAATGGTGATTGAATTAAATTCCATCCAACTGCTTGACCTATTGCTTGGTGTCCAAGACATAGTCCAAGTAATGGAATAACCATATTATTAATTTTTAATTTACCTTGGACTGCTAAGTTTGCTATTCCCATCGTAATTTCAGATTTATCAGGTTTGGATGGCCCTGGACCAATTATTATGTGAGATGGTTCGAATAATTTTAACCAATAATCAATTATTTTGTATGGATCTTCAGATTTAATTTGCGGCCTTCCTTTTACTATTCTCACATTGTGCCCTAAAATAGAAAGGCTACTAGCTATATTTTCTGTAAAAGAATCTAAGTTATCAATAAGGAGAACTTGTTTAATTTTAGGATTATCTTCATCCCGGTAAATTAAGCCATTTTTATTAGAATTATTATTTATAAACGGCTTTATGTCACTCAAGGGCCCATTCATATTAGGAACATCGAGCATAATTACTTCTTTTTCTGGAAGGCTGCTGAATCCAGTTCTAAAACCCCATGTTGCTTCTATAATTGAGGCTGCTTTCCAGCGTGCTTCTTCTACTTCTTCTGAAGGAATAGAGCCTATCACTATGCCCCCACCAGCTTGTACAGTTCCATGCCATGAATCAGGGCCAGAATGTGCCTCCAGAGTTCGAATTAGTATATTCCATTCAGATTTATTACTTTTAAAATGAATATGCCCGATTGAACCCGTCCATGCCCCTCTAGGTTTTTGCTCTAATTCATCTATTGCCGCAATTGTTACGGCCTTCGGACAACCGGTTATTGACCCGCCTGGAAAAACAGATACAAGTGCATCACCAGCATTTTTTCCAGAAGATAATTTTCCATCTATTCCACTAACAAGATGTTGAACAGTAGATAATGCTTCGATTCTCCAATTTGACCAATTAACAGAACCAGGTTCACATATGGGTGCTAAATCATGTCTTTCTAAATCAACAAGCATCAAATGTTCTGCTAATTCCTTTGGACTTGAAATTAATTCTAATCTTAATTTAGCATCTAATTGGTCATTTGACCCTCTTGATCTTGTACCTTTAATTGGACGAGTTTTGACAATATTATTTTCTGTTTTTAATAATCTCTCGGGACTAGCAGAAGAAACAGCCCAACCGTGATCATGTACGTATAACCAAGATGCAAAAGGAGAAGGATTGATTTTTTTCATCCTAAGAAATGCATTCCAAGGATGATCTGGCATTTCACCTTTCCATGTCCTTCCATAGTTTACCTGATACAAATTTCCCTTCGATATTGAGTCTTGAATTCTTGAAATTTTTCTTGCATGTTCGCCGTCACTTTCACTTTCTGGGACAATTTTTTTAATTATTTCAGGAAATTTTATTTTACTCATTATTTTAGAAATATTGATTTTTTTCCAATCATGATCAGGAGTACAAATTAAATGTAATTTATTTGATTCTCTATCATGAATCCACCATGCTTCTGCCCGCCAAAGAACGCCTAGTAAGGTACCAGGCATTGGAGTGTGTCTAAGATCTAGCGGGATTACCCATCTATTGACATCATAACCCAATAATCCAACAAATCCTCCTGGATATATTGGCAATTCTTCATTTATTTGACAATCTATTTCATAACTCTTTATCATATCCATTGCATCTTTTAGATTATTAGAATATAGTTCAGATATTGTTACCCATCTATTATTTATTAATTCTTGAATAAGAATATTTAAAGGTCTTTGAGATTGAAATAATACTTCTCCCTCGAGTGCCGAAAAATCTTTTTTTTGTGATTTCTTATCTGGTTCTATGAAAAGTATCCTGATACTATCTAAAGATGGTAGAAATGAATATTCAGAAAGATCGGTTATTGGCCCGGAGGAGTCCAAAAGTAATTCATCTGAAGTTGGAAATTTACTTTTTCTTTGGGCCAATAATATAGAAATTAATGGATTTTTTTCAGCCCCTATATCTACACTATGATGAAATATTTTGATCAAATATTATTCCCCCATATCTTCAATACTTATCCAATCTAATTTTAATCTATTTAACCATGCTTTTTTTGCAATTTGGAATAATTTGCCTTTGGGTTTTCCAATTATTGTGCCATCTATTTTACCTATTGAACCGACGCCGATTCCACTTCCCAAAACAATCATTTCTGATGATCTCATAATCATATCTAGACTTATTTTTGCCTCTCTTATCGGAATACCTGAAATTTCTATCTCTTGTCTTAGTTGTTCCAAAGTAACTGAGTCTAGTGCACCATCACTATTTTTTGGATAATATGCTACGCCATCGTTATCCAATATTACGGGAGTACAGCGGTCTCCATCAATCAAAAAATTGTTTGAGAAAAGAAGTGAAAGATCTGCTCCATTAATTTTAGCTTGCTCGATTGCGTTCAAATAATGATGCCAAGAAGCATGTTTAGTACCTAGAATTGGAGTAGAAATATCTGGCATTGACATAGAAATTGCATTAAGGGGCAAGTCCCTCCAAACTTTATTAGATCTTGGTAAAAGCGATATATCTCCATTACTAGTGATTGTGACTTTTACAATAAATGGAGTTTGTAATTCATTGAAATTCATTTTTTCAGGAGTTTCGATATTAATGATTTTTTCAAAAACTATCTTATAAAAATCTGATGGGAGCGTAATTCCTAAAATTTTTGAATGTCTTATCAATCGATTAAAGTGTAAATCTGCTGCTAGCAAACTGCTAGTACCGTTCCAACCAATTGCTGTCCACACTTCTGAAGTGGGGTTAGCGGCGTGGAGCATGCTTATCGCAAGGTGGTCATCCTTTCAATGTCTATTGGTCATCCAACATTTCATCTAAAAAGGACGTGTCGATATTCTCTTTTTCTAAATTCTTGGCCATTTGATTTAATTCATCGAGGTCTAAACCATCTGCCATTTGATTTAATTCATCGAGGTCTAAACCATCTGCCATTTGATTTAATTCATCCATAATATTCATATCTTCATCTGGAATTAGTAATTCATTTTCTACTTCTGATGGATTAATATTTTCATTCTGAATAATTTCTTCTTCAAAATTAGCATCTTCATAGACATCATAATTTGTAACTTTTGAATCTGGAACTGGACTCATTATTTGTAAATCAAAATCTTCATCTTTACTTATGAAATTATCTTCTTTATCTACTTCATCTGTACCCAATTCCCATATTTCAGGTACAGATTTATTCTTTGGTTTAATTATTAAAACAGACCCAATAAATATTAAAATTGAAGATATGATGGCAATTAAAGAATTCATATTTCCTCCCATAAGCTGATCTAGCCACGACATTTCTGCATCATTATTTGTTAAACCGCCACCCTCCGGAGTATAATCTATCCATGGGATTACTTCTAATGGATTTGTACCGATTCTTTCCACTTCCCCATCTGAAGGAACAACTGCAACCCAGTAAGTTACGGCCTGGTCAATCGTAACATTATCGAAAGTATTGAAATAAATAGTTGAATCTGTAATGTTGGCCATAAATAATATTGCATCCCTTGTATCAGTAAATGGTTGTAAACTGTAATATACAGTATATGACTTAACCTTTTCATCAGTAGATAGATCCCATTTGATTTCTATTTGAGTCCCTGCAAGATTCCAATACGTCTGTATCCCTGATACTACAGATAGGTGGGCACCTGGATCTAAAATATTCTCATCTACTAAGGTTATCATTGATGTTTGTAAGTTTGTAAATAATCCGTTTCCTGAAGAATCAACTGGAACTACAGCAACCCATATTGGTAACGAAGGCCCAAGTCGTTGGCCATCAGAAAGCGATTCTAATAGGATTTGAGTAGGAGAATTGCGATCGACAATTAAAGCCGGTTCGGCATTACTTACTCTTGTGAATGGATTTCCAGCAACTGCATATATCCAATATTCAGATATATCAGATTCTATGCTTTGTGAAAATTCAACAAACATACCATCTCCGGAATCTGGATTCCTATCTTTTAGTATTGGTGCCTCCAAACGATTAGGGGGAGATGTATCTCCTCGGTTATCAATAGGATTTACCAAAGTTATATGTTCATCCAAATTAGTTAGGTAGACATTGCCTGCTATATCATGAACTGTTACAGCAACATAAAGTGGTATTGAGGGTACAATAATGGATGAATATAAAGATGATATATCATTGCCATATAATGCATTATTAACAGTTATTTCTAATTGTAATGAGTTTTCAATTTGTCTTTGATTAATAATTATTAAATTACATTCAATTTCTTGACAATGTTGATTAATTTCTATTAAATCATTTAATGGATATTCGGAAACCCATATTGTATAATGGCTAAAGTCATCTGCTGTTGAGCGATTCCACATTATATCAATTGATGATCCATCGTCAGAAGGATGATCCCACGCAATCAGTCCTTCGACCTTTTCAGGTGGTGAAAATGATATCGAGTCTGTCTCAGAATAAGATGCTGTAGATACTATATTTACAGGTTCTGAAGCAATATTTCCCCAATCATCAACCGCAACAACGCCAATCCAATAAACTATTCCGTTTTCCAATCCAGCATCTCCGATTGAATCTATTATTACAGAATTTTCTGAGCAATCTGGGACATATTGTGCTACTGGCCAGCCTTCAACACTATCTGGAGGCCGTATTCCAGAAGCTGGTAAAATATAAATTACATAATAAGAACAATCTTCTTCAGTATTAGATGCCCATGTAACTTCAATTCTTCCTCCTTCGTCGTCGGGTACATCATATGCAAATACTTCCGTTATTTGAGAAGGAGGTATTCCGTCATTTAATCCCCCTGCAGTAACAATTGGACCAAATATTGTTGCATTTTCTGGTTTTGATTGGCCTGCTTCATCTACGCATACTATTGCAAACCAATAAGTCTTATTGGGCTCTAATTCTAGTACTGTAGTATTTCCACTTGCAAACGATAAATCTGAATAATTAGACAAAACTAATGCATTAGAGATTTCTTGTTGGACTGCCCATATTCTTGTCATTGATGGATCTAATTCTGAGCAAGCATCCCATTCTGCAGTTACTACTCCAGAAATTCCTCCAGATATAGGTGCAACAGATAACCATTTTGGAGGTTCTGGAACTTCATTAGAAGGTGTGGCATTACCTTCCCAAGTCATAGGTTGCCCAAGTGATCCATCTTGATATTCAATTGAAATTGCTGCTTTATATTGCCTATCATTGAATAGAGGCTTCGATATTCCGTCATGATTAGCTTCAGTGATTACTGCAGAAGTCTCTGACCAAGATGTAATTCTCTCATATACTGAAAAATCATCTAAATCTTCAATGTTTGGAGTCCAATCGGGTGAATTTGTAGAATCCCAAACATATAACCTATATGCATACCATGCAGAATCTTGAGCAGGTAACCAAGAGGTTTGTAGAACTCCTCCACCATCATTTGGTCTATCAGTCAAATTTACGATTGAAGTTGGTGCTTCCAATCTATCCCAGTCGTAGGTTATTCTAATTTTTATCTTACCATCTTGAGGAGACTGGAGGCGCAAATGTAGTTGTGAAGAAGAAGATCCTGGCAAAGTATTGAAAATGGCAGATTGGAAAGTAGTCTCAATTCCTGAATTATATTCTGCTAAATCCCAAAAACCTGTATAATTTAATGATTTTGATGATGCCCATACCCATGCAGTACTTTGGGGTGCTAAGAAATTAAGAGCGCTGTTATAGAGTGGTAAATTACCAGGTTCAACTTCAGCCTCCAAAGTTTTATTGATAGTAATTGTATTATTACCAGATGCTAGAATTATATCCATTCCTGGATGTGTAAAGTCAGTTATATCCCATGTATCTTGGCCTAATGCCACCTTCAACGGGCTAGCTCTTTTTTGATATTGGCTAGGCATTTCTTGTAAAGTCTCAATTGGTGAAAATATTCTTAATCCATTAAGTGAAATTACAGATAAGAATCCATCCTTAACGTCAGCATCAATTATTCCTGGAATTACTTTACTGAATACATGTTCATGATTATCTGCTGATTTAATTATATCAATTCCTATTGGAGAGATTACTACTATGTGTGTCCCATCCGAGATTATTTGAGACGGGGGCCAAAATAGTAAATCTTCAACGCCTATTCCTGATTCCATTCGCATCGAAGACCCATTAAAATGTACAATTGGTTCACTATCTGTCGCAATATGGATTCCCCAAATATCTGACGATATAGATCTTACATCGTTACTTGGAATCATATCAATATTATATGTTCCATTTTGTCTATCTGTTGCTAAATCCCATGCTGCAACACCTGGACGGGTACTTCCTTGGCCATTATGAGATATGAAAATGGCTGCATCATGATTAATTATTTGAGTACTGTTATCTAAAGGATTCACGTATTCTCTTGAAACTGCTGGAGAATATACAATCCCAGATACACTATCGCCAATTAAACCGTCATCTGAATCCAAAGTAGAAACATATGAAAGATTTTGATTCAGAATTGAGAGCCCCATTGGCCCTCCAAGAAGTATTTGCCCATTGCCTTGAATTGGACTAGGTAAAATCATCAAATGTTCGATATTAGATGAGGGTAGGCCATCAAGAGTAGTAATTGGATTATCCCAGCCTGAAATTGTAGTATTCCATAATCCTATACCTCCATTGGTTGCAACCATTATATGATTATTATATTCAATAAAATCATTCACTATGTTACTTGGTAGACCTGCAATTAAACTTCCTTGAGACCATTGTTGATTAACGGTATCAAATATTTGGAATCCTGCTGAAGAGTCGTCATAACCCATTAAACCGACATAAAGCATTCCATCTTCAAGATATAATCCATCCATATTTCTGTGAAGTCCGGTTGGCATTTGGGTCAAAGTTTTTCCAGTTGTATTTAGATACATTAGGCCCCCTCCTACAGTAGAAATCCAAACTTTTTCTCCATCTAATCTCAATTCATTTATGATATCATCAAAAACCCTAACTCCATATTGCCAATTTACAGAACCGTTTTCTATTAGTTCCCCCTGTAAGATAGTAGAGCCCCAATAAGCATCAAAATAATCACTACTAGTTACCCAGATATGAGTGGAGTTCGATATCATTTCCTGTACTGAGCCTCCTGGCAAGCCAATTAACTGGTCAAAACCTCCTTGAATAAGTCCGGTATTGTCTAGTCTGTCAACTCTATTTATTCCAGTACTTTCACCGGATCGGCCTATTGCATATATTCTTGAACCCGAGGATGGGGCTCTCGCAATTGAGCATGTGTCCATCCCACTATCTAATACTATACCATTTGAGGCAGTATTTCCTGAGGTCATAATTCTAGTTATTCCTGAATTATCTCCAAAGTGAGCAACGAATAAAATACCATTATCATAAAGCATCCCTCCTGGAAAAACATTTCCTTCGGAAACGCCATTTGTATCATCCAATGTACTTAAGAAATTATTAGAATTATAAGAAAATCTATCTATACCGACTGATTCTGCATCAAATCCAATGTATAACATTCTATTTTGATTATCACAGGCCATAGCACGAGGATCGCGGTTTGAGATTTGAGAATTATCTTCAGTTATTGGAGAAATCCATTCATTAGTAATGCCGTCACCATCATGATCAGCAGTATCGAATCTAGCAATTCCTCCACCTGAACGCCACCATGCATTACTTTCGAAACCTATGGCCACATGTACAATATCATCACAAAATACTATATCGGCACCGTATCCATCGGGAATATCTCCACTATCTATCTCCCATGTTGACCAGTTGCCATTGTATAGTACCATGACTAATCCATCACCATATGATCCTGAAGAAAGCCATAGGGAATTACCAATTGTTTTCATAGAATAAATATCTTCTTGTGATTCTGAAGGTAGACCATCGCTTGGAGTCCAAGGGGAAAGCCATGTTTCATTTACCGGATCCCATCTTAAAATTCCATTCATACTTGCAAATACATATTCGCCATTAAATTCGGCCATTCCTCTAATTCTTCCATCTACATCATTCCATTGATCTAGTAAAGTCATATTTCCAGCTGAAAATCTTCGTAAAATATTTTCGCCATACGCCACCCATAATTCACAAGAAGTCGTTATAGGGAAACAATCACCAAGATATTGAGCATTTACTCTTTCAACATCTCCTAGCGTCTCTAAATTGGCTGACCAATTGTTGTTTGTAATATTCCATCTTACTATAGTTCCTGCATCTCCTGGTCCACCCCACCATCCATTCTCACGTATACTAATCCATAATTCGTTACCTACATTTTCAATTCCATGTATTACTCCATCAAATCCAGCCTGATCTCCGGCATTTAAAGAAGATAAGCTTGAATTATTTACTAAATTTACACGATAAATCTCGTCTCTTTGATTCCAAGATTGTCCTCTTTGCAATGAGTAGTACATTATCTCATCAATAATAATGATATCAGCAGGTGGATTTTGTGGCAATGTAGGGCCATCATTATTATCGCCTCTCTCCCAATCTAACAAAACAGAATTATTTAGAGTATCGATTAATGTAATTCCAAAGTCTCCTCCAACCCACATAGTACCATCTTGAGAACCAGGAATTATGACAGTAACATCATCGTCTTCTATGAATCCCTGAGTTCCATCCCAAGGTACCATCCAAGTATATGTTGACGTATTATATCTAGCAATTCCTGTATTTTCATATCCAATATATATTACATCGCCAATTTTAATGATTCTTGCTCTTTCTGTTTCATCACCAGCAGTCCATACATCCATTACAGACCCGTTGGCAGTGTTAATAACTGCTGCACCTTCATTTGTACCAGCATAAAGTGTATCTACCCCAATTGTTGAAACTGCTAGAACATATCGCGAAGGAACGTTTAACTCATCATTATTTCCTTCGTTCCAGCATTGATTAAGAGTTATGTCTGGTTCTGTGGACGTTGGCCAATACCACATACAAGCACCTCTATTAGTACCAGCATATATTCCATTAGCATCACTAGTCATGTCATAAAAGGCATATGGATCATTATTTCCACCAGGTATTTCAGTAGGTAATAATTCCCACTGATTACCATCCCATCGAGCTAATTCTCCACAATCTCCCCTATTCCAGCAATTATTATTTCTATCAGTATCTGATCCTACTAATAAACCACCATAAAAATCTAAAGATAGTGATATAATATCATTATCTGGGATACTATTAGGATCATCCTCTGTCCATAAATCCAATATTTCTCCAGTTATTCTATCAATTAATAATAGTCCAAATCCGGGTAATCCGAGGTAAATAATATCTCCATCCACGACGACAGGTGCAGAATCTAAATTATCTGCTCCTAATGATTGCCATGAGCCAAGAATATCTAGACTATTAAGATCTAAACGCATAACACCAGCATCAGGAGTAGCAAAATAGGCGATTCCAAATCTAGTTGCAATTTCAACAATAAAATCAGAATCTAGGCCATCCGAAGTCGTAAATAGGGCCTCAACAGATTCTGAAGCAGTATTGATTAAACTAATCCCATCGCCTAGGTGGCCTACTATTAGCAAATTTGTATCTGAATCATAGGCTAATGATGAGACATAATTTCCGTTGGTAACGTAATCTGATGAAGAAAGAGTATTTCCAATAGAAATTAGATTACCGTCGATATCTATTTCAAATAATCCCGAGTTAGTTCCTATCCATATTCTATCATTTGAATCCTGTAATATCGTTGTTATTTCATTGATATTTAACGCCGGTTCAGCGCTGCCATTTTCATTTATTAAATATTGAATATCGATAACTTCTTTCCATAATTTATCTCTGTTATCAAAACGATCTATTATTTGATTACCAGCAATCCATATTTCACCTTGATCTTCATCTTCGATAAATACAGTAACTTGAGCATTGTCTCCAGAATTTGGACTGGTGGCTAAAATTATTGTATCTTCTAAATCTTCGCCTACAACTGTTACTAGTTTACCAGATGAATCTCCAATCAGGACCATATCAAAATTAGGACTACGTTGCAAATTAAGGCTAGGCCAAGTATTTATTGAATAATCAGTACCTGATAAATTCATATCTGAAATTGATAATGTAGTACGTTCAATCATAGCTATCGTATCATAAACGTGTACAGAAGATCCTGCGAAGATATGTAACCAACCAGAAGTAGCTGCCATTCCATGAATATTATTTGATGATAAGAAATTATTAGAGGACCAAGGGGGCAACCATGTTTCAGAATTAACGTTTAATCTACTTATTCCAGATGCTTGGGTTGCTACATATAGAATATTATTGATTAATTCCAAATCTACTACATTATCACCAGATAAGTAATTACTTGAATCAAGAACATTAAATTTTATATCACTAAAAAGTAATCCGGCACTATCAAAAGTATAATTTATTTGTAACATTCCTAATGTTTCAGTTGCTAAATATATGGTGTCATTGTAAATTATAATATCGCTGGGAGTAATGATATTGTCATCATTACGGCAAATGCTCATTGATATCCATGTAGTGCCTTTTCCCGGTTCGAGATAGTTTAGATTACATTCTGATACTGACCACAAGATGTTATAATCATCCAGAACAGTAGAGATAATTGGATTAACATTTGAGGCATTGGTGTCTAGAGGAAAATTTTGAATTGGTTCTGAATTAGATAAATCCATAGCAAGAGTTGAGCCATCTGCAGTCCCAATTATCAACCGATTATTTTTCGAGTCAATGGTCAAAGTTCTACCTTCAATTCCAATTTCGATATCAATTATGGTTTTATGAGAGTTATTATCTAATCTTAATAAATCATCATCAACTAAAATCATAAGACTACCGTCTAAAGGATTTACTACAGAATCATATATCGTAATATCAATTGGAGTAAATGAAACTCTCGGATCTACAGGTCTGAGTGCCTCTATAACTAAATCGGTTATTGTTATTCCAGTAGGAATATTCCAATATGCATCACTTAAAGAATTTGGAGATAGAGCGGCATCTAGGATGCCTTGTTGAACATTAGGAGGATTGTCGATAAAAGATTCTTGACGGCCTAAGTCGCCGTAACCTGACCAGTCAAGTATTTGTGTTTGAGTGTTAATTAAGGATATTTGAGGTTGATTTGACCAATAACCTTCACTGCCATTAACAGATATTTCAAATGTTAAGTTATCTATAATTGCCCCAGGTGCAAAGTCCAAGAACACGTCGCCTTTCGCTAAAGTACCGTTAATTGGGTCTGCACCTTCTGCAATAAAGTCAATCCAACCTGTATCATTGCTACCTCCAACCCCCCAACTCTTTTGAGTTGGAGAATTGTTTGTCATGTGTGTTTCATCAAGGTTGTTTGAAATTAAGGAAGACCATGGCAAAGATATCATCAAGAAGGTGATGATAAAAGTTGATGCCTTAAATTTCATTATTCTCACCATAATTTTTTACTTAATTGCAAAAGCATATTAAATCATTATATTGTTGATACAAAAAATCGCAAAAGCATATGAAACTGCTTTTTACGTGATTTAAAAATCCGTCAGTGTAAACCTCACTAACTACAATCATGAATAAACCCGCTCGATGTATAATTTATGAAGAGTTTGGCAGTAAGTTTTCGATTTGCTCAGTATTTAAATTAGATATTACTATGTAATAACTTGTATAAAAATATCTAATATACATCAATAAAGACTAATTTTTACAGGATAGCATGATATCATATAGTTTCTCCGTTCTATCAGAGGGGTTGTTGATGGACGACAGTAAACTGGAAGAAGACGCATTGGAATATCATGCTTCGAATCCTGCTGGAAAAATTGCAATTATTCCAACAAAACCACATGGAACCCAAAGAGACTTATCTTTAGCATATTCACCAGGCGTGGCATATCCTTGTAAGGAAATTGAAAAGGATCCAAATAATGCATATAAGTATACCTCAAAAGGAAATTTGGTAGCAGTTATAAGCAACGGAACTGCAGTTCTAGGTTTAGGAGATATAGGAAGCTTAGCCAGTAAGCCTGTAATGGAAGGAAAGGGGTTATTGTTCAAGGCGTTTGCAGATATTGATGTTTTTGATATTGAAATAGACAAGACGGATGTAGATGGCTTTGTTGAGACTGTAAAGGCTATAGCACCGACCTTTGGAGGAATAAATCTTGAAGATATTAAGGCACCTGAATGTTTTGAGATTGAAAGAAGACTTAAGCAAGAATTGGACATTCCCGTTATGCACGATGATCAACACGGTACTGCAATAATATCTGGCGCGGCACTAATAAATGGTTTAGAGATAGTCAAGAAGGAAATTTCGAAAGTGAAAGTAGTTGTTTCCGGTGCTGGAGCATCTGCAATATCATGTGCAAAACATTACTTAAAACTTGGAATTTCAATAGATAACATCATACTTGTTGATTCGAGAGGTATTTTAACAAAAAATAGAATGGATAAGGGAGATTTAAATATCTATAAAAACGAGTTTGCTAGAAATATTTCAGACGGCGACTTAGCATTGGCGATGAAAGGTGCAGATGTATTTTTAGGATTATCAAAAGGAGGTATTGTTAGTAAAAAAATGATATCTAGTATGGCAGAAAAACCACTTATCTTTGCTCTTGCAAATCCGGATCCCGAAATCTTACCTGAAGATATATGTGAAGTTCGTAATGATGCCATAATAGCTACTGGAAGATCTGACTATCCTAATCAAATCAATAATGTACTAGGATTTCCATATATATTCAGAGGGGCTTTGGACGTTCGGACAAAGGAAATAACTGAAGGAATGAAAATGGCTGCAACAAAAGCTATAGCAAAACTAGCTAAAGAACCAGTGCCAGATGATGTTTTATCTGCATACAGCGGTGAAGTTATCCAATTTGGTCCGGAATACATTATTCCGAAACCATTTGATGCAAGAGTCTTGATTTGGGAAGCAAGTGCGGTTGCTGAAGCAGCCGTAAAAGAAGGTGTTGCAAGAATTACTGAGGAAGAATTTGATATTGATTTGTATAGAGAAGAATTAGAATCTAGATTAGGTTTAACTAGATCTATAATGAGGCAAGTTATCAATAAGGCTAAAAATTCTAGTAAGAAAATAGTATTTTCAGAAGGAGAAGATCCCACAATTATTAAGGCGGCTGCGCAATGTATTAATGAAAAAATATGCCAACCAATACTTTTAGGTGATATCACCAGGATTGAAGCCGTTAAATTAGAATTGGGATTAAATTTTGAATGTGAATGTATAGATGTGCGATATGATGTTAGAAGAAGGGGGATTTATGCCGATGAATATCATAAATTAAGAGGCCGTAAAGGACTTACGAAAGAAGATGCTGTACGATTACTAAAGATGCCTACGCATTTTGCACCAATGATGGTTCACATGAAAGATGCTGACGGATATCTAGGGGGCGTCTCTCATCATTATCCAGACATCGTGAAACCATGTTTACACATTATTGGACCTGACCCTAATTCCCATAGGATAGTAGGAATGTATATGATGACTGTAAATGGAGAATTATCGTTTATAGGAGATGCGACAATAAATATTTATCCAGATCCTAGAACATTAGCCGAAATAGCTATCCAGACTGCAAAAGTTGCAAAAAGATTTGGAGTTAAACCTAAAGTTGCCATGCTATCATTTTCAAATTTTGGAACATCAGGTGAATTGCGAACAGATAGAATTGAAGAAGCGATAGAAATTGTTAGGGAATTGGATCCAGATTTGGTAATTGACGGCCCTATGCAAGCAGATACTGCATTAGTTCCATCGATACAAAATGAATACCCATTTATGAAATTTAATGGCCCTGCAAATGTGTTAATTTGTCCCAACCTCACATCTGCAAATATAGCATATAAATTACTTCAAAGAATTGCTGGCGCGGAAATGACTGGCCCAATTCTAGAAGGGTTAGCGAAGCCTGCTCATGTCCTTCAAAGAGGGGATAACGTTCGTGATGTTGTCCACATGGCGGCAATATGCACTGTAGATGCCGTTAGACACGAACAGGAAAAACTCTAAGAATCATATTTGTGAATAATATTCTTCTGTTGCTAATTCTAAGTCTAATGAAACTTTGTATTCATCTATAGATAATGTCACTCCATCTCTACGTAATGGATTACCATCAACGAATACATCAAGACAATCTGCACCAGAATAAATTAAATTTGCAAGTAATCTCTCACCATTTTTCCCATGTGGCCTCATTCTTATATTGTTTAAGTCCCAAGTGATCCAATCTCGTGATTCTTTTGTTGCAATTTTCCAAGTTTCAGAGGGATTTAATATTTTGGCATCCCAATGATCATGCTTTTGAACTATGCTAGCAGCCTTTGCTTCTGCACGTAAATCTAAACTATTGTTACTTGCTGCGCCATCAGTTCCTAGTCTAACATCAACTCCTGCTTCTTTCATTGCAGGATATGACATAGTACCACCACATGCTAATTTTTGATTACTAATCGGACAATGAACTGCATGAGAATCGTGTTTGGCCAGGATTCTCATTTCTTTCTTTGTTACCCATCCACAATGAGCACAAACTGTTCCTTCGGTAAAATAATCTATAGAATCTAAGTATTCTATTGGATACATTCCGGTTTCTGCGTAGCATTCTGCAACTTCTTTACGAGTTTCTGAAGTATGTATACTTAATCTACAATTAGTTTCTTTTGAAATTTCAGATGCTTTTTGTAGTGTTTCTTTTGAACATGCATAAACAGAATGAGTTCCTATTCCGTATTCGACTCTATTTTTCTTACCATTATTATCTGAAATAAGAGTTTTTACTTTAGAAAGTGCAGCCCCAGTACTGATATCTGAAGAGGTTGAATAATCGGTTATTGGCCCGCATATTATTGCCCTAATTCCACTTTCAGAAATAACATTACCAACTACATCTGGATGAAAATACATATCACAAGCAAATGTAGTTCCGGTACTGATTAGTTCTGCTGCCGCTGCTCTAGTTCCAACTTCTATTAAATCAGGAGTAATATGTTTTTCAACCGGAAATATAGATTTTGTTAACCATTCCATAAGTGGTAGGCCTTCTCCCATTGATCGATTTAGAATCATTGCCATATGAGTATGCCAATTTTGTAAGCTTCGTGTTATTAATCGGTTAGATCCATCTATTGTTTCAATTACATCTTCATGGCCCTTACTTACACTATAAGTACCCTCATTATTTAATAAAAAATTTCCTTTTTTGACAATTCCATCATGATCAATTAAATGTGTATTTGTAATTCTTCTTGGTTCTGTTTCCATAAAATCACAACTTTAAAATAATTTAATCATTAGTAATAATTATGTACAATTTAATTTCATTTAAGGATCTTCGATAGTTTCTAAATGGTTATTATGTACTCTCCTCACTCTTCCCACTAACCATTCCATCATTAGTGCATCGATGAATGATATTCCGAGGGTTGAATAATGTTGAATGTCCTAAGGGTTATGTGGAAGAGGGGCCGTATCGAATATTAGGAGTCTCGAAAGACGCCACCGATTCGGAAATCAAACGAAATTATCGTAGATTGGCCCGTCAATATCATCCTGATAGGAATCCTAATGATATTGCTGCAGAAGATCGATTTAAATCGATTCAAACAGCATATGAAAAAATTGGCGATTCTAATGCTCGTCAAGAATATGATCAAAAAAAGCGAATGGACGAGATGTTCCAGGGAAATAGAGGAAATTCATTTGGTGGAGGATTTGGTGGATTTGATTTGGGAGATATGTTCTCACAGTTCAGAGGTCGGGGGCAGCAGACAAGTCAAAATAAATCAAATATTAACCATCAAGAACATTCGATAAAGGGTTCAGATATAGAATCTGGTTTGGACGTGTCACTTGAGCAGGCAATCAATGGAGCAGATATTAAATTTAGTCATCGAAGATTTAAAACTTGTGAAAAGTGTAGTGGCTCTAGTTTTGGAACGTCAAAAAGTTGTTCCGATTGTGGAGGTAAAGGAGTTATGACTAAGAGTAGTACAATAACAATTAAAGTTCCAAAAAATGCTAAACATGGTCAATTACTAAGACTGAAGAAAATGGGGCATGAACATCCGCAAGGAAAACCTGGAGATTTGATAATAACTCTCCGATTAGATGCCGAAGAAGGTAGAAGATGGGAAAATGGAAGAATAGTTCAAGAAGTCCCCGTCCAAATTACAACTCTATTCTTAGGAGGAAAGGTAAAAATCATCACACCATTAGGAAAAAAAGTACAAATCGATGTTCCTGCAGGGACTAAGATTGGAGATAGAAGGGGACTAAAGGGGCATGGGCATGCCGGCGGCCAATTAGATATAGAATATGTTTTATCGGAAATAATTGAGATAAATGATGAACAAAGAGAGATTTTAGAGCATTTACGAAAAGTAGGTCTCTAAAATAAAAACAACTACTAAAATACGAAGATTCTGTGGATTTGTTGTAATGAGGGACTTTAGTAATCTCGTTGACTTTATGTTTCCAAAGAGAAAAAAAGTTCATATTAGTATATTATTTATTTCATTTCTAATGATTCCAGGATTTCTTGCAACTTTAACTCCCATAGATATTGAATCTTACAGCCTAGAATCTCCAGAATTAGAAGCTTCTGAAGTAATGCGAGAAGAGTTTGCTGGAGCGGGAAATATTTGGGGTTTTGGTATCTTTGTTAAAGAGTCGGATTATTGGGGTTTAAACCCAAGTGAAGTATCACATATTGCTGATTTCGAAGGTGAAAATAGTGGCCTAGAATATCCAAATGGAGGTATTCTAAATCTAACAATACTAAAAGAAATTGATGATAAAAAAAATTTGTTGATGGACCATGAAATTTCTAAATTTTATTTACCTTTGGCATCAGACATATCAGGACAACCAATTGAAGGAGTTTTTGATTTAGCTAGTGAATTTAGATTTTTTATGAATGGAGACTCGCTACTCACAAAACCAAAATTTGATCCCAATGAATTTATCATAAAACCTGCACCCACAAATTGGGAAAACTGTGGAGAATTAGAATGTTTATCTTTTGATGACGCAAATGTAACTCAGGAACATATTGATTTAGCAGCACATAGAATGGCAAATAATAGCAATGGTGCTTTTCTTAGATTTTTATCGATTGATCGTACATTCCTATCGGATGTAAACAGTAAAGTAATTGGCCCAATTAATGGTGAATTGCAATCTAATGGTACAATATTATCGGAGGAATGGGGGCCAGGAAGATGGAGTGCCTCATCTGCTTGGTTAATATTGAATATGAATAGAGAGTTAATGGAAAAAGAAGGTTGGACTTTTTCTTGGATGAATGCCAGTTTTGAATTTGGATACCAAATTGATGGTGTTTCTTTAATAACCGATCCGATAAAATATACAAATTCTGAGTGTATGGAAAGAGAAGTAAATAATTCTAATTTGTGTTCTGTAGAATGGTTATATCTATCTTTGGAAGAAGATTTACGTCAAACAGATGATATGGTCGTTACTGTACTTTTGGGTGAAGGCCCTAATGTAGAAGTAAATAGAGAATTACTATCAAGTGCTTATCTAATGGTATTGATGACATTTGTAGTTATAATTCTACTGTGGTTTAATCTAAGAAGGTTATCTGATGTTGCAATAGTAGGAATTGGACTAATACTTTCGCTGTTATGGATGCAAGGATTAATCGGATGGTGTATGGTATTAGGACAAAAGACTGGTTTTGAAATAATATTTAGATCTCAATTTTCAAACCTTCTTCCAATATTGATTTTAGCATTAGGGATAGACGATAGTTTGCATGCTCTCCACAGATATAAAGAAGAAAGAAGAGCTGGTAAAACGCCAATTGAATCGGCTGAGATATCGATAGCAAAAGTAGGTAGAGCAGTGCTTTTGACATCAATGACAACAATAATGGCATTTATGGCCAATTTGACTTCTGGAATAGCAGCATTAAGGTCATTTGGAATTGAAGCTGGATTTGGAGTTGCTGCTGCATTTCTTCTTACTGGCCTTTGGGTTCCACTGGTTAGAATGGATGTAGACTTATGGCTTGATAAGAGAAATAAACTGCAAGAAGAAAATGCAGAAATACTTCATATGATTCCAAAAGAATGGTTGGGAAATACTGCATCAAAATCTGCAAAATATGCTGTAATAGTAGCATGTTTTTCATTAATAATTACCATGATTGCTGCACCTATGGCACTTTCACTAGAGGGAGATTTTGAAATTGATGATTTTCTTGATGATGAATCAGATTTTGTAATTGGTGTTAATTTGGTAAATGAACGATTTAGAGATGGTGAGCCCGGGTATATTTTAGTTGAAGGAGATATATCTAATCCTTTGGTAATTTCTGCAATAAGTGAAATGAGAGAAAATATGAATTCACATGATGAAAATGATCCAAATCAAATCTCAAGAACGCCTACAGGAGAAGTTGAATTAATAGCATTGGATCAAATATTAATGTTTACACAAGCTGCAATGTATGTCAATTCAATACCATTTGAGGAATCTGGATGGAATAAAGAATTAGAAGACGGTGGAATTGGGTGTGAAACAATGGAAGTTTCGCATTTAATAAAGGGATTTGTCAGTATTCCAATATTGGAAGATAGGGAATGCTTGAACTTCCTCTATGGGTATATTTTGACCAGGGGTGTTCCTGCAACTGCAGGTTACCCGGCGTTGCCAACTACAATAGTATCAGAATATATTCATACAGATGATGAATTAAATATCTCGAAGCCGTGGCTTACAATATCGGGCGAAACTCCCAAATATTCTAAAATGAGCATGAGATTTGGATTGTCAAATCCTGAACAATTTGCACTTATAGAACCTGCATTGGAACAGTTACAAATAGATATGTTACCATTCCAAAATTTGTCTAGGTCTTCTATATATCAGCGAGGAGAGGTAGAAAGAACGTTTCAAGATGAAGATTATCCGATAAGTTGGGCAATACAGACAGGAGATCCTGTTATTCGTTTTGTGGCCGCAGATTCAATGCAAGATGAAATGCAAGAAACGTTACTACTTGGGCTTGTATTTTGCATGATGACTCTGTGGTGGGGATTTAGGACTGAAGATACATTGAAAGAAAATATTGTAAAAATAAAAAATAATTTTAAAAGTTATTCAATTAAGTCGATTTTAGCATCTTTATTTATGGGACTAATAATTTACGTTTTAGTTGGTATAGAATCCGCAATAGCAATTGCTTTAATAACGATTATTTTAATAATAATTTGGGGTATTGAAGCTTTTGGCATAGCAATTATGACAACTACGCCGATATTTTTAGTAATTATTTGGCTATATGGAATGATTGAAGTGGCTGGATATGGATTGAATATGGTCACAGTTTCTATCGCGGCTATATCGCTTGGCGTCGGAATTGATTATGTAATTCACATAATTGAGAGATTTAGAGAAGAACGTGAGAAGGGCAATCAGGTAGAACATGCATTAAGGATAGTCGGGAGCTCTTCAGGATTGGCGTTGTTTGGCTCTGCTGTATCAGATATTGCAGGATTTGCAGTAATAAATCAATCAGATATGGGATTTTTCTCAACTTTTGGATTGTTTTGTGCAGTAATGATTGGTTTATCTTTAATTGCAAGTATAATTATTACTCCAGCAGTCTTGAGTTTATCATATAAAATACCAGATTGGTTTAATTCTAATAGAGAACTATTGGGCCAGCAGCGATAACTTCATCACTGCATTCGTCTTTATATTGATTGAAATTATCAATGAACATTTTAGAAAGTAAATTTGCTACATTATCAAACTTTTTCTTATCATCCCACGTTTCTCGTGGTTGAAGTATAGATTCAGGGACGCCATTACATTTTGTTGGAACTGCAAAGCCAAACCTTTCATCGATTACATAGTCAGATTCTAGAATCTCATTATTTAATGCAGCATTCAACAAAGATCTTGTCCATTTAATCTTTATACGGCTACTTTCACCATAACCTCCTGCAACCCATCCAGTATTTATTAACCAACATTTTGCATCATGATGCTGTATTTTTTGAGATAATAAATTAGCATAAACACTTGGATGTCTGGGCATAAAGGGTGCGCCGAAACAAGTTGAAAATGTTGCTTCAGGTTCTTTTACCCCAATTTCTGTTCCTGCTACTTTTGCAGTATATCCAGAAATAAAATGATAGGCAGCTTGCTCAGGCGTCAATCTAGAAAGTGGAGGAAGAACTCCAAACGCATCACAAGTCAAGAATACTACGTTCTTTGGATGGTCGGCCATTGAGTCGGGAGTTCGATTTTCAATATATTCAATTGGATATGATCCACGAGTATTTTGAGTAAGTGTTTTATTCTTAAAATCTGGAGTTTTGTCGGCATTTAGTACAACGTTTTCTAAAATTGATCCGGGCATTTTTGTAGTTGCATATATGGCTGGTTCATCTTCTTTTTTGAGATCTATTAATTTTGCATAACATCCTCCTTCAAAGTTGAATATCCCTTCATCGGACCATCCATGCTCATCGTCACCAACTAGGGCTCTATCGGGATCTGCAGAAAGAGTAGTCTTGCCAGTCCCTGATAATCCAAAGAATAATGCTGAGTCATCATTTGTATTGGCCGAACAATGCATCGGAAGCAAGTTGTTTATTGGTAAAATATGGTTCATTATCGTAAATATGGCTTTCTTTATTTCTCCTGCATAGTGAGTGCCTCCGATGATTACTAAACCTCTATCCAAGGCCAGTATCACAAAAACTTCAGAATTGGTACCGTCCTCATTGGGTATTGATTTTAACTCGGGAGCGTGAAGTATGGTGTACTGAGGCACATGTGTGGATATTTCTTCTGGAGTTGCTTGAATAAACATGTTATGCATAAAAGCCGCATGCCATGCCTTTTCAGTGACTAATCTTACTGGCATCCTATGATTGGAATCGGCGCCACAAAAGGCATCTTTTACAAAAATATTATCTGCATTATTTAGATGATTTTGTATTTTTATTAATAGTTTTTCGAATGTATAGACAGAGGTTGAGCGATTGACTTCTCCCCACCAAACATCATCTGCTAAACCCGGTTCCTTTACAATAAATCTATCATTTGGGGATCTGCCAGTTCGCTCACCAGTTGTGGCTAGTAATACACCATCAGCCGTAAAAGTTGCCTCATTTAGTTCAACTGCTTTTGAATGTAGTTCTTTCCAATCACTATTTACTTTTAATGAACCTTTAGGATGAATGCCAATAGAGCCCAAAGACGATATTAATTCATCAGAGGTATCTGACATTTACATACCTCTACAGGCCTAGGAGTAGCGCATAGGTTTCAAGTGTTACGGATGATGATATCAATAACAAGACAAAGAAGGATTGATAAGACGTCTTCAAGGATGTAATTTATTCCCTATGTGCATGTCTCATTAACTAATGGATGAGGAGGACAATGAAGACCGAATTATTCGTGAACGTAAATTTAAAATTGATTTTAATATAAATTTTGATAATATTGAAGCTAACATAGACAGAGAGATAAAAACGATAAAAGAAGAAACTGTAGTTGAAGATAAGGCATTGGGAAAATTTTTTGATCCTTTTGAAAGTGAAGATTTGAATGCTCCTGGAATCATTCACAAAGACGGGACCGTGACTACTGCCCCGAATAGAGATATTGTGAGTGAAATATCCATTGAAGGTGAAAGAAAGATCAATTGGGCAATCATGGTTTCTATGATTGCAATATATAGCATAATTAGTATCCTTGTTGGCAATATATTTGATACAGGCGTTTCAATTTTAATTTTATTAATATTAGCTGGTTTTGGATTTGTATTAGGTGAAATTTGGATTCCTGTTAAAAATATGAATTTACTTGGCGTAACTTGGGTTATTATATCTATGAAGGTATTATATGGCTTATCTCTAGAATTACGAAATTGGGGAATTATAGAAGTTGAAGGTTTATTGATAATACTCCTTGGTTTTGTATGCCTTAATGTATACCTTGCATATCGCCATAATCATGATGCCATAGCTGCTCAATCTACCCTAGTTCTTCTTGCAATTGGATCTAGTACTGGATCTATTTTAGGAGAAATAGGAGTAGCTGTTATGATTTTAATTTCTACGATTCTTCTGCATGGACTTGCAATTCATAGGAAATCTGGAAATTTAGCTGCATTGGGAATTGCTTCATCAAATCTGTGGATAGGAATGCATGCAATTACAGATGGCTTTAAGATTGGTGAAATGGTAATTATAAAAATAGATTCGACATTATTATTCCTTCTTCTAATGATGATAACATGTCTTAATGCTGCTATGGCGAGTAAATTTTCAAAAGAAAGAAATTGGTTTTCTGATGCCTTCAAAGTTAGTGGACTTGGCGAACCCGGTCTTTGGGGGGTTTCAGTATCATTGGGAATGATAGGCGCACTACTCTCAGTAACAGCTAATCGAGAAGATTTGGGCTATGCACTGGGCATGGTAACATTTCTGAGCATGGCTTTTGGAGGCTCTTATCTTAGTGTTAGAGGCGTTAAAAGTACTAGAATTATTAGACCCATGATATATTCTTTACCAATATTAATTACTTTAATAATATTCAATAATCAAATTTCTAATTATTCAATACTAGATGGGTATGATTTATTTACCATACTTGGATCCATAATTACTGGATATATTTTACTTAGAGACCAAAATAATGTAAGTGACAGAGTATTATGGCTTGGCTCTGTTGTTATTTTATTGCTTCTAATTTTACTTGTTCCTTCTAGTAATAGTTATTCAGGAAAAGATAGTGGCGTATTGTTATTAATATTATTATCAATATTGCATCTAAGTACTGCACTTCTCGCTTTAAAACGAGTTTCGCCTTCTTTGGCAGGAGTTACCGTCATATTACCATGGCTTTGGATATTAGTTTATGAAGTGATAAAGATAATATTACAAACAATTCTGATGGTAAATAAAAAATCAAATATGGAAGGTACGATTAATTTCGAAATTTTTTCTTTGGCTGCATATCTCACATTATCATTAATACTAATGATCATTGTCAATATTAAATTGGGCAATACAAATATCAACTTAGCTTCCAAGTTTTTAGGAGTAACAGAAATATCTGCATTGATTAAAAATTCAGAAATATTACAATTATGGAATGTTGGATTATGGTTGCCAATAATAACTACAATAACATTGGCTCGACTAAATAGTTTTAATGCTTTCAGCCTATTATATATACTATCATTTATAATAATTGTACACACAATAACTCAACGTTTTGGCTACAGAATTGGAAATGATTCAAACTTATTATTTGTAATTATTTCTTCATTAATAATTATCCAATGGGTTCATGGATTAGATTCATTTATAATCATTTTAATCTGTTTTTCTATATTCGTCATTACATCCATAAATGATAATAATGCACATATTAGTTCAGGAATGATATTAATGTCTATGCCGATAATGATATCATTAAGTGGAAGGAAAGTTGGATTCATATTGGAAGAAACAGAGAGTTTGCCCAATTTAGAAACCATATGGATTGCATTGATTTGTACAACAATAATAATTATTATTTATTTAGTTAAATTAAATAACCTAGAAAGAATTTTGAAGCCAACTTTAGCATCTTTATTTTTAATAATTATAACGTCAACTTTTTCTTTCCAATCAAATATTATCCAAGCGAAATATGTATCTGTGGGATTATTTATTTTTACCTCGATTTGGCTAGTTAGTCGTGGAGAATTACGATCTGAATTAAAAACTATAAATCTCCGAGATCAACGAATTCAATTAGCTAAAGAAAAAGGAATGGGCGATATTAAGTTAGTAGATAATAATGAAATTAGTAGTTATGACCCATTGGTTGAATCTTTAAAAGAAAGAAGAAAAAATAATAGGGAGCAAGGTAAAATATCTAATTTAGAGGAATTATATACTTCAGATGTTAGCCATCGTCCAACTATTGTTTTGGTAATGCTGAGTATAATTTTTATTATTTCAATTGGAGTGAGTTTGATCAATGGCCCTAATCCAATTATTCTTCTTATTATTGGGATATTTGTAACATTATTAGTCGGTATTGCAAGATACAGGACAAAATCATTGGGCATTAATTTACCACATATATTAGGCATGGAAGTTCCTATTGCGGTTTCCATATTTGGACTAGTGATGATTCATAATATTTCTCATATAGGTCCTTTGAGTAGTAATAATGAACTTTTTGATTTAGCAATTTTAATTATTTTGATAATGGAGTTGACAGTTATTTCTTTGATATATCAAGAAAATTTAATTGATAGGATTCCAGTGGCAATTGATTGGTTTATAATTCCACTTTTTATTAGTAGGATCTTGGGTGCAATAATGAATGAATCATTGCCCTTTCCGCTTACAGTAGATCCTTTCATTCAAACTAATTTTGAAGAGTGGAATTTACCATGGATATTATTAGAGGTTTTACTAATTTTAACTTTAATATGTGATTTTTGGATAGTTAATAAGAGAGAGATTGATGCTAGTACAAAAATTAATCCAAATAGGGGAATGAGGAATATGGCTATTGTAATAATGTCATTTGGTCCTGCTGGCATGTTAGCAGTTCTAAGTACAATTAGACAAGGTTACAGAAGTAAACAACCCAGCAGTACTGGAGTCGCGATTTTAGGAATTATTTTGGTCATGATATCATTTGGTGCTTGGACTCCTGAAATTAAGATTTTTATACCTTATGCAGTATTATTATTGGGCGTATTAATGCTTATAATATGTATAATATCAACAAAATTAAATCGAGAAGAGTGGACTATGATGGCCACATTTAATGCCCATATATTAATAATTTTAGGACTTTTCTGGACTGGTTATTATAATCAGATATATTTTTCAATATTAATGGTACTACTTTCTACAACTGTTTGGTTAATTGGTATATTACAATTACGAAGAATTTTGAGAATATTAGGTTTATTTGATTTGATATTAGCAGTTTTATTTAGTATGATTTTTGTTAATTCGATATTAAATCCCATTAATCTACTCATAATTTTAACTTTGCTTGCTATAGAACTAGGAATTGTGGCTTGGTTAGGGATATCTAATGAAAAAGAATTACTAAAAGATTAAAAAATAAGATTAATTTGCCCATTAAAGGCTAAACTTGATGATAGGGGGCCTCGACAACGGAACGTGACAAGGTCTTGGATATCCGATACCTCGGATGAAATAGAGCACCCTCCTGTCCCTCTTGGATTAAATGAAATGGCAGTACCAAGGGTTGCTTTAATATTATCAATAATTACCCTATTAATGGTCATTTTATCTTCGGCATGGGTCGGGATTTCAGCAAAATACTTTATAGATAATCTAGACCCTTTTGAATCAAATAATTCTCAAATACTAAATTCTGACGGAAGATGGCTTTGGGAATTAGATTTATTATTTGATACTTGTACGTCTAGAGAAGATAATTGGGAATGGCCAGATAATTTGGCTGAACAAGATGATTTCTTCCTTTATCCTGGTGAGTTGAGATGTGATTGGGAGCACCAAGGTGAAGGAGACAGGGCAAGTGTTGCAGTATACAACATAGGAAATAATAGTTTAGACTTGATATTAACTGTTGATGTGGAAAATGTAATATTTTCTGCTACTGGTGAAACCAGTTTAATTTTGAATGGTTTAGAAGGTAAGAGTACACAAATTATTGAGATTCAATTACTTGATGAGGTTTCAGAAGAAAAGGTTAGTATTATTGCAAAACATGTATCAACTCCTTCTTCAGAAGTAAAGCTCGATATTCACATATTTACAGGAACGGAGCAAAGAGATGTACATATTGAAAGTGAAGATAAAGTTGAAGTTCAATATACAGTATGGAATGCCGACAGTGGAGAAGAGTTAGATTCAGGAACCTGGGCTGAAAATTCTGGAGATTCTTTTGGCTCAATATATGGATTCGGCTGGTCACTTATTGGTTTGGACATCAATAATGATCGCGGGGCGTTGATGCCTGGTCTCGATACTGGAACAACTCATACAACATTATTGCCTCCACCAATTGCATACGGACAAAGTGATGATCATGAATTAAAGGAAGTTTGGCTTCGTTTTGAATTAAAGTTAGATAGGGCTCCGATTTCTTAAAGATACTCGCGAAAGTGACTTGACTGATGGCTACCTCCGATTGACTTGTGTCCTCCGATACACACATCGATTTAATACCCTCAAAAAATATTGCCGACGCTGCAGAAGAAGTTACAAATTCGAAAGCGAAAAGAAAAGGTGACCCACTATTTTTTATGACTGAAGAGATGCAAAAATTATCAACACCATGGTCAATTTCATCCATAAGGGCCGGTCAAATAGATATCAAAAATTTGCCAGCTGGCGTCATATTAGATGCTGCTGCTGGCTCAGGAGTACAATTGATAGCATTTTCAATGGGATTAAAACGTCCTGCATTAGGGATTGAAATTGATAAGGAGATTGCAAAATTGTGTGCAGCCAATATGTACATCAATGCAGATAAGGATGATGTACAAAGAACTATGGACAGAGTTCTTATTGGTGATGGAACAAAATCTGAGGAAGCAATGGATGCATTTTGGAAGAGTTTACGAAATGCTGGAACTAGGGCTCATCCGCCCATAGCCATGTTACATCTGGATCCGGCTAGGCCACGAGATGCACAAAATCATCACATAGATGAAATGCAGCCATCCCTAAAAAATCTTCTTTCATCTTGGAGTAAATTTCTTCAAGTTGGGCCAAGGGGTCCTGCTGTTTTATTGGATCTATCTCCAAGATTAGATGGCCAACAAAGAAATATGGTAGATTCAATTTTAGAAACAGTATTTCCTGGTGTGCCATTGACTTGGGAATGGTTGAGCCAAGGAGGAGGAAGAGTTGATAGGTTGTCAGTATGGGTCGGGTCAATTTCTTCTAAATCAAGCCATAGGTGCATCCGAGTGGGTAGAAAGAATATAATGGCTAAAATTGAAGGATTACCAAATAAATCTGAACTTGTAGAATTAAGTAAGCCCCCACCATTTGGATCTTGGATATCCATAATTGATGCATCATTGATAGAAAGTGGATTACAAGAAGCCTGGTTAAAAAATATTATACCACCTGGTTGTGGGCATTCATGGTTGAGATTAAAGGGCAGAAGACCTCTATTGATACATACAGAACCATTACTTGAACATGAAAATAGTAATGATTTTGTTGTTTGCAGCGGAAAGGTAGTACAACATAGATTGAGCGCTCCGGAACTACGGACCGTAGACCAAGTTGCTGCTGCAGCATTACGATACGAAATAAATAAAGTGACACTAAGATGTAATATGGACCCAGAAATGCACCCTAAAATCCAACGAAAATTAGATTTTGAATTGAAGGGTAAAGAAGGTTCTAAAGCATTCATGATAGATATTGACTTAGATAGAGGGCAATCTAGTCATCCTCTGTATATAGTATGTAAAGAAGACAATTAAATATTTTTTAATAATAAATTATACTCCGTGTGTTTCAAATAGGGATGGTAAGTCGCGAGGATGCCCATTGGGCCACTGGAAACAGTGAACACGGGGGAACCGGTATGGCAAAAGTGAATGAAGCAGAATTGGGAGATGATTTCTCCTACATATTTAGAATAGCAGAAAGTGACATCGATGGCTTAAGCCCGATATCGATTGGATTAACATCAATCAAAGGAATTGGAGTTAGAACCTCACAGCAAATTTGTAGGCTTTCTGGAATAGATGGTACAAAGTTAGGAGGATTACTTTCTACAGAAGAAAAAGACTCGTTAAGATCTGCCATAGATGATTATGCCACAATTGCACCGTGGTGGTTGATGAATCGGCAACGTGATTTAGAAAGTAACGAAGATGCTCATCTAGTTTCCCTCGAAGTAAAATTAACACGTGATGATGACATATCTAGATTAGCAGGTATGAAAACTTACAGAGGGATGCGCCATAGAAGCGGTCACAAAGTGAGAGGTCAGCGCCTAAGGTCTAATGGTCGATCAGGAACAACACTCGGTGTTGTAAAGAAGAAATAGAGGTGATTAAGAATGGGTGATCCAAAATTTGCAAGGTCTAAGACACAAACGCCAACACATCCTTGGAAACAAGCAAGGATTGATGAGGAACATGCTTTAAAAGAAAAGTATGGCCTAAAAAAAACAGGCGGTATGAAAGAAATATGGAGAGAGAAAACTTCACTAAGGAGATATAGAAATCAAGCAATGAAGCTGATAGGAAGAGTAGACACTTCAGAAGGTCATTTCGCAAGAGAAAAAGATCAATTAATTAATTCTTTAACAAGAAGAGGATTGTTACCTGAAGGTGCATCGGTTGGGGATGTACTTCAAATTGATGTGGATCAAATGCTTTCTCGAAGATTGCAGTCAGTTGTTTACAGGCGTGGATTAGCCCCAACAATGAGATCTGCTAGACAATTAATCATGCATGGACATATTTCGATAGGCCCACAAAAAATGACAGTTCCGGGATATCATATCATGAAAGAAGAAGAAGATGCATTGCAATATAATTCAAATTCTCCGTTCATGAATGATAATTCTACATTCCGTCAGGAATTAGAAAGGTTGAGAGTTGTTGGAGTAGATGAAGATCCAGAACAACAGAATGATGAAAATCCAAGACAAGCAACAGAAGATTTTGTTGAAAAAATTAAATCTGATGCCGCACAAGCTCCAACTGTTGAAGAAACAATTCCAAAGGAGGAAAAATAATGGGGCACAAGGCAATCCTACATATTTACAGTACTTTCAATAATGTATTGATAACAGCCACTGATCTTACCGGTTGCGAAACAATCTGTAAGGTATCGGGTGGAATGGTGACCAAAGGAGGTAGTGATTCTGGTGGTCAATTCGCGGCTACAAGAGCTGCTGAAAGAATTGCAGAAATGCTGGCTGAAAAAGATTTTAATCAAGTAATTGTAAAATATAGAGGGGCCGGAGGTAATAGATCCAACAATGCCCCTGGTGCAACTGCCGCAATTAGAGCACTAACTAGAGCAGGGGTTCAAATAACACGTATCGAAGATGTTACTCCGATTCCTACGGATGGGACAAAAAGTAAAGGCGGAAGACGCGGTAGGAGAGTATGAGGTGATTATATGGTTAAAGTAAAAATTATTAGTGAAGAAGCCAATAACATACAAATTTTGTTTACAGATACTGATAGGTCTCTATTGAGTGGAATCAGACGTTCTCTGATGTCCGATACACCAAAAATGGCAATAGATACAGTAAGATTTGAATTAGGTTTGGTAGAACAAGATGGTGAAGTTTGGGAAAGTACCGGACCAGTTCCAGATGAAACAATCGCTCAAAGACTTGCAATGGTGCCAATAGTAACTAGGCATGATGATTTTTACTTCCAAAGTGAGTGCCCGTCTTGTAAAGATTTAGTAGATGATCAGCGAGGGTGTCCTCAATGTTCTGTGATATATGCTTGTAAGGCATTTGGAACTGAAGAAGGAAAAATGATAACTGCAGGAGATATGAAACCTATGGGTGATGATTCCCTTAGCATTATTGAAGAATTCAAAGGAATTCCTCTAACTAAATTATTTAAGGGACAAATGGTTGAATTTTTTGCTACTGCAATAATGGGAAGAGGTCGCCAACATGCAAAATGGTCTCCAGTATGCGGAGTTGCATTTACTTCTAGGAAAATTGGAGTCATAAATAATAAAACGAAGGCAAAAATTTTATGGGATCTAAATTTAACTATAACATCTAAAGATTTCAAAGATGGGAAATTAGAAGATTACGAAAAGGTGTCTCAATTGGAAAGAGATTTAAATCATGTTGGAGAAGGGACTGAAGAAATGAAGGATTTTAAAAATGCAATTACAATTGAAGAAGTTCCTGGTGAGTTTATTTTATCATTTGAAACTGATGGATCTATGTCTCCGAAAGTAGCATTTACAATGGCTACTAAGGAGCTGGCTGGTCGATTTGATTTGATATCAAAGGATATGTCTGAAGCTTTAAAATAAATGAAAGGCTTCTTTTCTAAAAGGTTGTAGCAGAGCCATGGTTGTAAGACTAGGCAGAGGACAATGTGGAGGCCACATTACGCTATTTTTTACAATTGTAGATGATCATAAAGAATCCATAAATCAAGGAAGTCTGGGGGCAGGATTGTGCTTAAAAGATGGAATTGAAGTTATTTCTAGAGGAGAAGAGGGAGATTTTAAATTAAATATAAAATTTCTAAATGGAAATGGTACAAATGACCTTTATGAAGACGTCATAGATGTTTTATCAGTAGATATTCCAGAGATTAAAAATTATTCATGGGAATTAAATATTAGATTTTCACTACCAACTTCTCAAGGATTTGGCATGTCTGCATCAGGAGCTATTGCGGCTGCAAGTTCTTTTCAACGTGCATTGGGAATTCCTCATGAAGAAAGTAAGCGAAGATCATATTTAGTAGCACATATCATTGAACGTAGGAGATCAACAGGATTAGGAGATACTACAGCATTGGCATCAGGAGGAGTTGAAAGGCGATTATCCGAAGGTTCCCCATATAGTGGCAATTCATTGACTAAAGGACCTGGAATGTCTGAAGGCTGGACTGAAGATATTCCACTTTTATTAGCATGGATGCCTGAAAGTGGAAAACATACTTCGGAATACATTAATAACGATATGTGGAAAGATAAAATTACAAATGCTGGATTAAAAGCTATGAAGAATATTGCGGAAGGTGAATGGAATTCTTCCAGATGGAAAGAATTGTTGACTTCAGCAGAAAATTTTGCAATAGATAGTGAATTAATAATTGATTCTAAAAGATCTATAATACTGAAAGATGTAAATATAATAATAAAAGAAAATAATTTACAAAATTTTTGTAATTCGTTACTATGTATGCTTGGGAGAAGTGTGGTGATACTCCCTAAGGATATTATGAATCCTGACTTTAAAATTGATATAATTTCTAAACAATTAACAGAGATGGGATACAAAACTGCCATCACAGAAGTTTCTAAACTATTCTGATATAGAATTTCTACTCTTTTCATGAAAATCTGATAATAAGGTGAGATCTAGTGGACTAGCATCTAATTTAGTGGCTCCATCTAATTTCAGACTTTCACAAAATCCGTGACGGTATACTATTGCACCATAGCCATACTCATTTACATATCTGTCAACTTGTTTTTGTGTTTTCTTTTTTGGAAACTTTAAATCTGCGCCAAAAAAATGTTTTGCGTCAATCCATGCACATGGGTAGCCATTTATTCTTACATCATCTAAAAATAATAAATCTGGAGTTATGATGGCCCTACCTTCGGATTTTTTTTGCTCAGCGAGTAATTCTTCTTGACGTCTGAATCTAACCCCTAGGGAAGTAAAATAATTACATAATATATCTTCGAATATTTCAGCTGCAGATTGTGTTTCTGATTGATTTACTGAACTTACTTTATCATGTTCTTCCGCCAATTCAAATTCACTTTTATCTCTTTTATTAAGTTTAGAAGGATTTTTTAATGTTTCCTTAATTCTTGTTTTCGTCCAACCTCTGCCAGTAAGTACTGCACGGAAAGTATTAACAGGTGGTGCATCAAACTTTTTTGAAAGAGATATTATTCCTTGTCCTGTATCATAACGTCTTGTTAATTCATTTGAACGGCTCATCAGACGCCCATGTGAATATACACTCTTTTCTTGATTTAATGCTGAACGTAAAGATAATGCCTGTTCTAAAGAAATAGGATAATTTTTTATTTTTTTGGCTATTTTTGTCACCTTTACTTCATCTAACCAACCAAATTCTCCTGGCATACATACAATATCGCCAACTATCTTTTGAGTTTCCTTTGGGACTCCATGTGTAAGCCATTCTAATTCAATAGTAGTTGGTTCTGGATCTATAGTATCCGGTATTCCTTGAGGAGGTGGTGATATTTGAAATCGTGATAATGCTCTTTCTACAGCCTCTAAATTTTGTGAATTTAGTTTTTCATTTGATTTGTTTTGATTATCATCCCGGCGCAAACGTTTCACACGTCGATTGCGATTTGTGTTTTCGCCATTAGGTTCGCTCAACGTTATCATCCACTGTAAAGTACCCCATGAACCCACCGAGAGAAATAGGTTTGTCTTTTTGCTGTTTAACTAAATGCAATGGCAGGCTCCAAGGGGAATGCAACTTTGGCTTTTCCTGCAACATCTGGGCCCTCTCCTACAGAATATACTCTGACTAAATCTAGTTCCAATTCATTTGCAATAAATGAGTTATTTGATGATAAAAATTCTGATTCATCGAACATATTTAAAATGAGTTTTTTATCATCTTCGGACCATGTGAAAATTTTTCCTCTTTTCTTTTTACTGCCTACAGTTAAATTAGTCCATATTTTAAATATTTCACCTCTAATCTGTTCGTTTTTAAAAATTGGCAGTGATTTCAAATAATCTATTCCTTTAGATTTGAAATCGAAATATTTAGATTGTAATACAATTGCTTCTCTTGCTAAATCATACATCCATTTTGGTGCTGTTTGTATTACCATGGTTGTTATTTTTGAATCAGTATGACGTTTTGCAAGTCCTTTGACATTTCTTGAAGAATCAATTACCTTATGTAAATAATTTTCATATTCTAATACCATATCTTTATTGATTTGTATTTTATTTTCAGGTAATTGAAATTCTGCTAGTAATTCTTTATGCCCCATCCTATGCCAAAACTCTTCAGCCAAATGTGGCGTTATTGGGGCTAGCATTGGCAACCAACCTTCCAAAAATTGTAAAGCAGTTTGATAATTATTTCCTCCTCTTCGCCTATACCAATTCCAATCTGATAGCATTGTAAAATGACTTATCATAACTCCTTCACGTATGCTTACATTGGACATTACATTTTGCCAATTTTTTATATTTTTGCCTAATTTAGCTATAATCCAAGGATCCATTTTATTAGGAGAATCTTGCATAGATAATGATGTATTTATTGCTTCCATAATTGATTTAATTTGTCTATGATTTGCTTCTAATACACTATCGGACCAGTCCATTCCAGCTTCTGGATTGGCACCAAATAGTATGAATAATCTAACAGTATCGGCCCCATATATGTTTACCATTTCACCCGGGCTAACAGTATTGCCAAGTGATTTGCTCATTTTTGCTGATCTTCTGGTCAATAAAATATTACAAGAAGGGCATTTCTGATCAAAAAGATCTACGTGGTAATCGACATTACATTCAGAACAATACGGAGTTGGAGAATTTAACATTCCTTGGCAAACTAATCGACCAAATGGTTCATCAATAGAAATCATATTTGAATCACGTGTAATTTTAGTAAAAAATCTTGCATAAAGTAAATGCATAACTGCATGCTCTATGCCTCCAATGTACAGGTCTATACCATCTTTCATCCAATAATCTACAGTTTCTTTCCTGAAAGGTGATTCGGTATTATTTGCATCACAATATCTCATAAAATACCATGAAGAATCATAGAATGTATCCATTGTATCTGTTTCTCTCTTAGCCATTTTGCCGCAAGACGGACATTTGACATTGATAAAATCATGATGATTGTCCAAGGGGTTACCGCTTTGAGTTTCATTAAAAATTACATCCAAGGGAAGTTCAATAGGAAGATCAGAGTTTGCAACTGGGACAACTCCGCATAAATCACAATGTATCATAGGGATTGGAGTGCCCCAAAATCTCTGTCTTGATAGAAGCCAATCTTTCAATCTATATTGGAATGTTCCTTTGCCTAAATTTATCTTTTCCAATTCGGATATGATAGCACTTTTTGCATCTTCGCCCATTAGGCCGTTAAATTTTTCAATTGAAGAATTGATCATTGGACCATATCCTTCAAATGCAGAATCTAAATTCGTATCAAGATTTTTGGCGTGTTCATCAACAAGGACATTTTTAATAGGTAGATTATATTTTTTGGCAAAATCAAAATCTCTCTGATCATGCCCTGGAACAGCCATTACTGCCCCAGTACCATAGGAAGCAACGACAAAATTTCCTGCATAAATTGGTATTTTTTCTTTACTGAGTGGATTAATTGCATATCCTCCCAAGAAAACTCCTTTTTTATCTTTTAACATATTAATACGCTCAAATTCAGACATTTTTGAGCATTCATCTCTTAATTTTTCCCAGCCGGCGTGCCAATCTGTATTTTTACATATTTCTTCACATAGCGGATGTTCAGGAGATAGAGTTACGAATGTCGAACCAAAAATTGTATCTGGTCTTGTTGTAAAGACTTCTATTATAGAATTAGAACCAACGATGGAAAAGTCAATATTAACTCCTTTGGACCTTCCAATCCAATTGCGTTGCATTGATTTTACATTTTCAGGAAATACAATATTGTCAAGTTCATCAAGCAATTGATCAGAATAATCAGTCATCCTTAGGAACCATTGTGCCATATCTTTCTGAATGACTTCTAGACCACATCTCCAACAACGATTATTCTTTACCTGCTCATTAGCTAATACTGTATCACAATCATTGCACCAATTAACTGGTGCAAATCTACGTTCGACCAAGCCTTTTTCATTTAGCATTAAAAAAATCTCTTGATTCCAACGATAATATTCGACATCTGAGGTCGTTAAAGACCGATTCCAGTCATATGAATAACCCATTCTTTCCTGATCAGCTCTAATACTTGCAATATTTCTATGAGTTACATTGTGAGGATGTCCTTGTTCTTTTTTTGCAGCATTCTCCGCAGGCATTCCAAACGAGTCATACCCCATTGGATATAGTACATTTTTCCCCATTAGCCTTTGAAATCTAGCCATTGAGTCCCCAATAGAGTAATTTCTAACGTGGCCCATATGCATATTACCTGAGGGATATGGAAACATTTCTAAACAGTAAAATTTTGGCTTTTTGGAATCTAATTTGGCTTCAAAAACTTTAGCTTTGGCCCATTCTTTTTGCCAATAAATTTCTGTTTCTTGAATATTATATTCCATCTAATTACCTCCATTAATGTCCAAAAGACTATTAAAAACCTCTTTTAATTAAAAAGCAAGCTGAATTTAAGGAATAAAAGACGGAAGAATAGAGTATTCGTTCCATATTAGTCGACCTATTATATCTGATTTGAAGTATACGCTTCTAAATATACCGTTAGACCTATCCATGACGGTCTGCTCGGAGTAAATATGCTGACAAAAGGCGAGTTTGCAATTGATATTCGAGATGATGGAGTTGAAGTATGGATAACACAAATGGGAGATTTTATGAATATGAATACTGCATTTATAGATCGCGAGGCAAAAATAGCAGTAATTATTGATCCTTTTGATAGTAATCTTTGGATTTCAGAACTTAAAAAAATAGGTTTGGAACCTACTCATTTACTTTACACTCATACTCATCGCGATCATACTTGGGGTTATTCTGAGATGATAAATAATTTTCCAGAAATACTTATTTTAGGTCATGAAGAAGCCAAAGTACCTGATTTATTAGATAATACATTATTTAATAATCAGTTATTTAATAAAATAGATTTTACCACCACTTGGAATAATCCCCCAGATAGTATGATTGAGTGGAATGCTGGTAAAATAAATTTAAAAATTACTCATTCACCTGGGCACGCACCTGGACATCTTACATTTCATGGACATGGTGTTTATCATGCAGGAGACTTGCTTTTTACTGCACATTCCGGAAGAGTTGACCTTCCTGGTAGTGATCCAAATGCACAAATTAATAGTCTAAAGTTTGCTAATGATTTACTAAATAGTCTACCCTCGGATTGGAGATTGGTCCCTGGCCATAGATACGAATGGATTGATGGCACTACACCTGATTGGGTAACCATAAAGGATGTTTTAGAACAAAATTATTCTTTAAAAGATGTACGAAGAGGAAATTTTTAATTTATTTTATTTCTACGTAATAATTTTTTCATTATTGTACTTTCTTCTTCCAATTTATGTTCAGGGACTCCTTCGCGTATCTTCTTTAGTGCATTGATTGGTATCCATTCATCAGGAATCAACCTCCATGGAGTTACATTAGCAAGAATTCCTAACAAAATATGGCTTCCGGGAATCATAAAAATCCGTAATGGTGGAACTATGATACTTAATTTCGCTAGATCTTCTTTGGCCTTTAGTTTATCATTTTTTGAAATTTTTCGACCTATGAGTAAATTTGCTAAAGTCATTGATGTATCCTTAAAATGTTCTGCTGAAATTTTAGATATGTCCCATGCTTTCTCAATTGAAAGGCCCCATCCTTGTGGATTATTAGCAACTTCTAGTAGATCTTGTTTAGATTTTTCAGGTAATGTTTTGTAAGTAATATATGATCCTGAAATAATCATCGGTATCAATCTAAAAAAATATTTTATAAAATTAAATAATCTACCCATTAAATCACTTTGTTTTATCTATTATATTAGTTTTAATATTTAGAATTTTTATCGCATTTTCTACACTACCAGGTGGTAATTTTTCATCATTTTCTAATGCTGAAATAGCACCTAAAACAATATTATTAGTATCAATCTCAAAAAATTCTCGTAAAGATTCTCTAGTATCTGAGCGACCGTAACCATCTGTCCCTAAAACAATAAAATGGCCACCTACCCATCGCTGAATCATTTCGGGCACTGCAGATATATGATCTGAGACCGCTACGGTTGGTGTTTTATCTCCAAAGCAATTCTTAACATAGGGAATTGTTTTTTCTTGGGGATTTAATCTATTATTCCGGGATGCTAATAATCCCTCTCTGCGTAGCTCGCCGTATGAAGTAATAGACCATAGTTCAGAATCAATATTAAATTTAGAGTTTAGAATTTCATGTGCCTGTTTAGCATATTTTAATATTGGACCAGACCCAAGTATTCTCACTCTTGGATTATCATTATTTTTTCCTTCTATTAATTTATAACCTCCTTTGATAATTTTTTCATCTATGCCATCTGGTTTTGGAGGTTGCTGTTGATTTTCATTATAGATCATTATGTAATGAAATACGTCTAGTTCTTGGCCCCACATTTCATTCATACCATGTTTTATTATTGTGGCTAATTCGTACGCATATGCAGGATCCCAGGCCCTACAAGATGGCACAGTGGATGCGATGAGTAAACTATGGCCATCTTGATGTTGTAATCCTTCGCCATTTAGTGTTGTACGACCTGCTGTAGCACCCATCAAGAAGCCACGTGCCCTAGCATCTGCTGCACTCCATATTTGGTCTGCGACGCGTTGAAATCCGAACATAGAATAAAATGTATAAAATGGCATAGTTGGAGTATTTGCATGAGAATATGACGTCGCGCTTGCTATCCAAGATGCCATGGCATTAGCTTCGGATATTCCTTCTTCTAATATTTGCCCACTTTCTGATTCTTTGTAGTTAAGTAACATTTTATGATCTACAGGAGTATATTTTTGACCTTGGCTAGAAAATATTCCAAATTCACTAAAAAGTGGATCCATCCCAAATGTTCTTCCTTCATCTGGAATTATAGGGACAATCTTTTCTCCAACATTAGATTTCATTATTTTCCTTAATAAACGAACAAAGGCCATTGTAGTAGATACTTTTTGTCCGTTTGGCGTACCTTTATTAAAATCAGAATATACTTCTGAATTTGGTAAATTTATCTCAATCTTACATGGTTTTCTGGAGGGAAGAAAGCCTCCTAATTTTTCTCTCTGATTTATTAGATATTCAAATTCTTTTGAGTCTGAATCAAAATCACTAAATGGATTTTTTTCTAAATTTGAATCCTTAACTGAAATTTCTAGCCTATCTCTGTAGGCCTTTAAATCTCCAATGTTCATTTTTTTCTTTTGGTGAGTTGAATTTCGTCCTTCGAAGGAGTCAATTCCCCAGCCTTTGACAGTGTGAGCAAGTATAACTGCGGGGCCTTCTGCTGATTCAGCAGCTTTGAATGCAGAGTATACCTTGATTGGATCATGTCCGCCTCTTGTTAAACCTAATATTTCATCATCTGAAAGAGATTTACCGATTTTCTCTAAAGCCACATTACTCGAAAAGAACTCTGAACGGAATAAAGCAGGCTCCAACGTACTCATTCTCTGCCAATCTCCATCATTTATTTCTTCCATTCTTGCCAATACAATTCCCTTGGATTTTGCCATCATTAGACGATCCCAGCCCGAACTCCATAGTACTTTGATTACAGTCCAACCTGCCCCTCTGTAAAGTCCTTCGAATTCTTGGATAACTTTTGAATTTCCTCTAACTGGCCCGTCTAATCTCTGTAAATTACAATTTATTATTACTATTAAATTATCTAGATTTTCCCTTCCTGCAACTGCTATAGATGCAATAGATTCTGGCTCATCCATTTCACCATCGCCTAAAAATGCAAATACTCGACTTTCGGATGTGTCGGCTAGGCCCCTCATATGCAGATATTTCCAAAATCTGGCTTGCATTACAGCAGCTAAAGGCCCTAGACCCATAGAAACAGTAGGATATTCCCAGAAATCTTTCATTAGCCTTGGATGAGGATAAGAGGATAATCCATCTTTAAATGCTTCTTGTCGAAAATTAGTTAGTTGTTCTTTTGAAATTCTTCCTTCTAAAAATGCTCTAGCATATATTCCTGGGCTGCAATGGCCTTGGATATACAACGCATCGCCAATTCCATTATTTTCTTTACCTCTAAATATATGATTGAAACCTACTTCATAAAGAGTTGCGCTAGATGAGTATGAGGATATGTGTCCTCCTATTCCATCTATTCTCCTATTTGCATCCGAAACTATTAATGCGGCATTCCATAATATTAGATTTTGAATTTTATTTTCAGATTTTAAATCCCCAGGGTACGGTAGTTGTTGATTTAATTGAATTGTATTCAGATAAGGAGTTCTGGATACTCGATTAATTGGTATGGATAGATATTTAGCCTCTATCATTAATTCATGTAATAACATCCTTGCACGTTCTAGCCCATGATTATCTACAACTGAGCGAAGTGACTCTAACCATTCATCAGTTTCATCAGAGTCCTCATCTGGTAAATTTTGATGTGGTCTGAAATTTGACAATGTATCACCTTCGGGAACTTATTATGTGCCACGGGTGGAATCTTAGATTTCAACTGTTAGATTAATTACCTATACAAATAGTAATTATATCTCAACTAAATAACATTCATGCATGGTTCGTAATCCAGAAATAGTTATTGCTGCGTCTCCCTCAATATGTCGTTTACCATTCCAATCATTTACTATTCGAAAAACTGTACTTCTGCCTGGAATATTATTTGGGTCGACTTTTAATTCTATAAAAACCGGTTTTTTTTCTTTAATCCAATCTAATGCTGCATCAACGGACATTCTTGCAATTCCGCGTTGTTGTTCTGAGCTACGAACCCAATAGCCAAGATTCCAAACAGCCTTGTCCGAGCGAGTAATGCGATCAAATCCTATTAATCCAAGAACAAAATTATCCCATGCACGTATGATAACCCAATGATGTAAGATACCTTTTCTACCTTTTTCTTCTGTTTCATTAATAAAATTAGAAATCTGTGAATATAATGGTTTTTCAGATACTATCCATGGCATAGCCCAACTGACTTCTGGCCATGTTTCTTCGAATGCTTCTATCAAGTCTGAAAGATATTCTTGTGTTGCAGGTCGTAAAATTAAATTATCGTTTACCCTTATTGAAGATGTAGTTCTAGGCATACTAATTAAGACGGCTGTGTCGATGTACATCATATCTATGTAGAAATTTGTATATTATGGCCGTAACTTTTGTTTTGCTTGTATTACGTTTGGATCATTGGGTAGATCTTTAGAGGCAAGAGTTATCATTTTATCTACAGCATTTCTTCTTCCTATAGTATCTAAAAGTTTGCCTATTGGATACATTAAATTAGTTTGATTGCCTAAATGAGGCCCTACATCATCAATTATAACAGTGGCTTGTGCAATATTTTTATCTATAGCTGCTCTCATTGCTGATAAAACCTGGCCTTTAAGTTCTGAAAACATCCACTCATCTTGTTGCTTCCAAGGCCAATATGATATTTTATTATCTATTGTATTAGAAAATATTGGATTTTCATTAATTGATGAAATCACTGGTGCTGAAGGTAGTGTAATTATTTCATCTTCGGCATTATTATCTTCTTTTTCTATAAGAATATTTTCAGATTTTATAAATGGAGGTAGGTCCAATGGTGCGGATGGAATGATAGAAAAATTGTTAACTGAATCTATCTCATCAACTATTTCCACCTCATTATTCTCATCATTAAAGAACGCTTCCTCATATTCATCAACGTCGCCATCGCCATCAAAATCTGCAGCTTCAAGAATTGTAAGTTCACTAATTTCTTCAGTTATTTGATCGGCAGATATTATCTGTACATTATCCGGAGTTCCAGAAGTTGGTTTAATTAGTTCAACTGGTGTATACTCAACTTCTTCAATTATCTCAGGTTGTTCTACAGGAATTTCGAACTTGACAGATATTGATGGAGCATCATCAGGGCTTAATTGATAATCTTCTTGTTGTTCATGTTGTTTAGGCATTTCAATAGTACCTTTTGTCATGGCGAAACTTGGCTTGCTACTCAAGAATACTTCTTCTTCTTCGGTATATTGATTTACATCCACCGTAACATCATCCATTTTGAATGTAGCTTTGGACCAATCTATTATTTCATCTTCTTTCTCAACATCAAATTCATCCATTAGTTGATCAAATAAAGAATTTTTTTCAGATTCTTCAATATTAGATATTTGTTCGTGACTAGGTTTATTCAATTGATAAGAGCAGGATTTACATGTTTCTGCTTTCTCAGGGTTTTTGTGTTGACATAAGGGACATACTGTTTCACTAGTATTGTCTTTTTTCCAATTTTTAAACCGGTCCCACATACTACCACTCCCCCCCTAACACTCACCGTCGCTGAAACATTGCGTATAATTATCACGGGATTATGATACTATAATTTCTTTAAATTTGTTTAAATCTATAATGCATAACATTGAGGATGAGGACACCTTGGCATCAATAGGAGATGTGTTATGAGCAATCATGAAAACCCAATATCACTCAATTCAGGTAAGGGAAATTTAGCGAAAGCCATAGTTTCACAGAAAGAAGGTCATTGGAGCGTGCCAGAAGGAACCATATTAGCATCAAGAGTTGATAGGTTAGCAGCATTCGTATTAGATGTAGTAGTAATAATGACAATCCTTTTATTTATCACAAAGGGAAAAATTTTCTATGTATGGAATATTAGTATGTGGCTTTCGACTGATATTCATTATTCTATTATGATGGCTTTTGTTATTTTTGGTGGCCATTGGCTGTATTGGAGATATTCAGGAATTTACCTATCTAGATCTTTGGGGCAGAAGTTATTTGGATTAGCAATTGTTGCTGATGATGGTTCTGAAATGACAAGTGAAATGTGGGATAAAAGAGTGCAAAATAAACTAATATATCTTATTCCAGTAATTGGGTTGTATAAAGGAGTATATGATTTAGCCAGTATCGCACACCGGCATACACATCAATCAAATATCGATTTAAAAGTCAATAGCATCGTTGTAAAGGCATACTCATTACCGCCATTTAATCGTAAACACATCAAATAGGTGAACTTATGGAAGAAATGATAAAACATGTTTTATCAGGTAATTGTATAGTTTATCCTACAACAACACAACCTGCATTAGGATGTATTCTTGATTCAAAGGCATTAGATAATTTATATAAAATCAAAAATAGAGATAGTTCTTTACCCCTAAGTATCGGAGTTGGGAATATTAGTCAAGCTAGATCGATAGTTAATGTCCCTAATGACGTATTAGACATCTTACAATATTTTCCTGATGGTTCTCTAACAATAATACTGAAAGCCATTAAACCACTTGATTCACGTTTAGGAGGATGTAAAGTAGCAATTAGATTCTTAGCTGATAAAAATGCAAAAAGGCTTTTAGAAAAAACTGGACCTTTGACTGCAACAAGTGCTAATATGAGTGGTGTGGAACCGTTATTGAATTGTAAAGAAGCAGCACACATATTGACGACTCCAGAACATAAAGTAATGGGGCACTCAGGAGAATGTTTAGATAAAATACCCAGTACTTTGATATCATGGCACACTGTCTGTGAACCACTTGAGTCGCCGAACATTGACATATTGAGAGAAGGGATAGTGGGCTCAAAGGAGATTCTAAAATGGTGGATGAATCAGACCTCAAACAATGGAGAGACGCTGGACACGTAGCTCGTAGAACTTTAGAAGGTATCAAAGGCGAAATTGTTGAAGGAAAATCTTGGTCTGAAGTAATAGACTCTGCTGAACGTTTTATCAGGCGTCATGGGGGGCAAGCGGCTTTTCCTGTAACAATTTCTGTAAACAATATAGCAGCCCATTACACTACAAATCATTCTCAAGATCCCATGGAAGATTGGGAAAAGGGAATGGTTTTTGAAAATGGAGACTTGGTTAAATTGGATGTTGGAGTGCATATTAAAGGAGCTATAGCAGATAATGCAATGACAATAGAAGTTGGGTCTCAAGGGAAACATACTGATCAAATAAAGGCTGCCAAAGAAGCAAGAGATGCCGCAATTGAAAAAATGCATCCAGGTATACCTTGGCATGAAATTGGTGCAGCTGCTGGCCAGGTTACAAAGGATGCAGGATTTGAACCGATTAGAAATCTTTGTGGACATCAAATGGAAAGATGGAATTTACATTCAGGATTGTCGATTCCTATGTATGATTGTGGACCAAATAATCCTAGTTTCAAAGGAGTCGTAGAAAAAGGTGGTTTATATGCCGTTGAACCTTTTAACACCACAGGAGAATCTGGAATGATTGAAAACGTTGCACCTAATAGTTCATCTAATATCCTAAGAGTTACTGGAGATGTAAAAATTCGTAAAGCACTTAGTAAAGGGAAGTTGAAACCACTTGGGGCTACAATGGCTAGGTACATTGAAGAACGGTATCAAACACTTCCATTTGCTGAAAGATGGGCATATCCCTTATTGGAGAAGCCGTTTCCTGAGGAAAATGAGGAATCTTTGAATAAAAAATGGAATGCTTTAGTTAAAAAGTTAACTTCAATTAGATTCCTAGAAGTATATCCTGCATTAAAGGATGTTGATGGAGGTTTTGTTGGTCAGTATGAGCATACAGTATTAGTGACTGATGGGGGTCCAGAAATATTGACCATAGCTTAAAAAAATTAGTTTTAATCTAGATATATCAAAAAAATTAACTATTTTCACAAAATGATTAATTATTACCTTCTTGTATCGGCAACTGTACGGGGCCGCAAGGTTCTCGCTGAGTGCATCCCATCCCCTCGCTTTTATCTCTCGCCCTGTACACTTAAATTAACTAATCTCAGATGGAGTATTTTTCCTATCTTCAACAGTTCCAAATATAGTTACAGCCATTATTGACAGTAAAACTAAGAATATTCCAATTGTTTGTTTTATTGAAGGATTCTCGGATAATAATATTACTCCCCAAATCAGTGACAATATTGGTTGAAGAAGTACTGCAAATGAAGTATGAGCTGCAGGTAATCTAGGTAATGCAAATGCTATGGCTATCCAGCCCGCAACTTGGCAAGTTAATGCTAGTATAATGATCCAACCATGCCCAGGCCATATCAATTCAAAATTAATTGGTGCAATTGAAATGGAAGAAAGTGGCATAAATCCCAATACAAATAATCCTAAGGCTGCACCTAAAGTAGCATCCAATTGAACATTTGCTGCTGGGGCTAATTCCCTATTTGAAAACCTAAATATAACTAAGAATGTAGAATAGAATATTGCTGCAGCGATTCCAAAAATAACACCTTTTACTGGGTTTGTTCCAAAGGCATTGGCATCAGATATACCTGAAATTAAAAATAACCCAAATAATACAACTGGAAGAGAAAATAAAATTGCGGGATTGGGTTTTTCTCCAAATAACTTCCAAGATACTATGGTAACAATTATGACTTGTGAGTTTCCAATAAGAGTTGCAATTCCGACACCAATAAATTTCATAGCACTAAAATATGCTAACATATCAGGTGCCATCAATAAACCAGCTGAGAAAGCAATTAACCGAGTTTTTTTAGTTCTATTATCATTTTTACTAAAAATTATTACTATTATAAACAATAATGGAAGTGCATAGAACATTCTAAAAAATGCACCAGTGACTGGATTCACTTCAGAAAACATATAGAATATTGGGGCAAAAGATATCGCAACGGCACCCAATAGAGCAATTGACATAACCTTTCGATCGGAAATATCCGACAAAATAAATCACCTTATTATGATTTAGTTATAGAAATCATTTCTTGTAGCTCGCCACTTTCGTATAATTCCAAAGCAATGTCTGAACCGCCAATCAATTCACCATTTATGAATATTTGAGGCATTGTGGGAAAATCCGACCAGGCGCATACGGAAGGTATTGCACGAGGATCGGTTAGAATATTCACGCTTGCGTAAGGTTGTTCTAATTTATTTAGAACTGAAGCAGCACGATTGCTAAATCCGCAACGAGGTTCTTCTGGCGTTCCCTTCATAAAAAGAACAATACTATTTTTATCCACTATGTCTTGTAATTCTTCCGGCGTCCAATTAAAATTCATTTTATTTACTCCTATTTTTCCCTTCTTATATGAACTCCGAAGAATTCTACCTCGGCGCCATGGGGGTCAAAGGCGGTTTCCCCACTTTTCTTTGCTTGGTCAAATGTCATGCACTTTAAATCTAAAGCATGTACTATATTCTGAGTAATAAATTGTTTGAAATGATTTAAAATTGGACGTTGTCGTTGTAACGGCCTAATACCTTCATATTGGTTAGAAATAACTCTGACGTGAAAGTGATCTCCGCTTTTATGTAAATCTGTGACAGAAACATCTGCATTGGGAACAACCTTGAGAACTTCATCAACAACCCATTGTTCGGTTACCATTGTATGCTACAACAGGAGGTCACTATTGAATTCTTGGTGTAGAAATTTATTTATTGATGGCTGCATGTATAGAATTAAGATTTGCTTTGATTGTCCCCTGGTCATTTATCAATCCTGATCCAACTACTGCTATATCTATCCCCCAATCAGAAACTATTGCTGCATTATGATTTTTTATACCCCCATCAATCATCAGTTTTGTTTCATAACCTCCTGAAGATATTTGATTATCTATGGCATTTCTAAGATAACGTACTTTGCCTTCAACTTCATCCATAAATGATTGCCCGCCTTTGCCTGGAACTACTGACATAACCAGAATTAAATCTAAATTAGGAAGTAAATGAATTATTTCAGAAGGTTCGGTATTAGGATTAATTACGCAACCTACCTGTATGCCATAACCGTGTATATCAGTTATTAATTTTTCAAAATTTTCAACTGCTTCAAAGTGTGCTATAATCATATTTACGCCTGCCTTCGCATATTGCTCCCATGTTTCTTCTGCATTATTTATCATTAAATGGCAATCAATAAATATATTTGGACCCAATCTATCTCTGACAGTACGAATTAGTGCTGGGCCGAATGTTATGGTACGGTTAATTACCCAGTTACCATCCATAACATCCATATGAATCCATTTTATTCCTGCTTCTACAGCTTCATCTAAAGTTTTACCAAGTTCACAAAAGTTTGCAGTGAGAATGCTAGGAGTAATTTCCATAATAATGGCCTCTATTATATACTATGCAATAGATGGCGGTAAATGAATTTGACTAATTATACTTGATTTCAAGACACATGTTGATACGTTATCAATGCCTCGTGTGTAATACAGGTGAAAGAATGGGCCAAGTTATTGAAGTAAACGATGCAGATTTTGATATGATTACGAATGGTAATGAATGGGTATTAGTTGATTTCTGGGCTCCTTGGTGTGGACCTTGTAAGATGATTGCCCCTGTATTGTCAGAAATTGCACAACAACGTGACATTACAATAGCAAAAGTAAATACTGACACAAATACATTAACACCAGGAAAATATGGAGTCAGGGGCATTCCGAATCTGTTATTATTTCACAACGGGAAAGTAGTAGAGCAAATGACTGGTGCAATGCCTAAACCTGCTATGGATACTTGGTTAGATCGGCATATGTCTTAATCTAGCATTCTTTAATTTCTTTAACCTAATTTCGTTTGTGACTCCCACTTCCCTAAGTAATCTTGACCTTAGGGCTTCATGTATCCACATTCCTTCACTAAGTTCGAGCATCAATCCTCGCTCAATAATTTGAGTAGGGGGTTTTCCACTAAAGTCTGCTGCATCTGCTAGAATCTTCCAAGGAACTGGTCGATCAGATACCGCAAGAAGGGCCAAAATTTCTCTATGATCATTTGGCAATACATTCAGGATTTCTTCGTCCAAAAATCTCAACCAATCATCATGTAATATTTGACCATATAATTCTAATAATTCCAAAGCAAGAGGATGCCCGCCTGTAGCCTGATATATTTCCGCTATAGGGGCATTTTTTGATAATGGTAATGAATTGAGCCAAATAGTTATTTCTTCAACAGAAAGTCCTGAAAGTGTAAATTCACTCACACGATTACGAGTATGTACATCTCTACGATCATAAAAACTTAAATTTTTTCTAGATATCATCAAGAGTCGGATATTTGTATCTTCAGCAATTTGTAATAGCATTCCAAAAAAGTTCTGCCCGGAAGAATCAATATTATGTACATCATCTAAAATTATAAGGATTTGATTAATATTATCCTTTCTTAGGCCTTTTTTATCCAATAAATGGGCTGTAACTCTACGCCTGTATAAATCTAAATTAAAATCCATTCCTGATTTAAGAGGTATTGTCTCTAAGACGCCATACGGATCCTGTGATTTACCTGGTGAACGTATACCAAAGCGATGCAATATACTAGTTGCTATTCCAAGTGTTGTGTCCCAAGGCTGGCAAGGATAATACATAATTTCTGTTTCTGGGTTATTTTTTAAAACATCATCAATCCAAAACGAAACTAAAGTAGTTTTACCACAACCCGCTATACCTGATAGAACAAATAAAGGAGTTTTGGATTTATACCATTTACTTATTCCATCTTTTTCAAGTTTTCGCCCATGGACAGTTCGAGTATCAGGGGGACGAGTATGATATGTTGAATGAGCTCCAGATAACATACTAATTGAGCCAGGTTTTATATTTTCATCTGAATTAATTATTGTCCCAAATCTAATGTCTCCAAAATTAAGAACACCTTCATGTTGTGCATGCATTAAGATTTGTAGTAGCGTAAGATTTGCTTTTAGGTTCAAAGATGCTTCATCTGCCCTTATTTCAAGCAAATTATTATCCCTTCCCCTAAGTAATACTTTTGTTGATCGAAGTTGAGACATCTTCTCAGAAATTGCATGCCGCCCATCATCAGATAATTGCCATGTTTTTTGCCTTCGATCATCTCCTCTTATTGATCTCGTATGTTCGGTTGCCCATCCTTCAGAAATAATATCTCTCATTGATCTAGATACATTTGGTGGATGTAATGCACAAACTTCTGCTATTCCAGGTCTTGTTATTTCATATGTTACTAAATAATGATCAGCTTGATGATCTTGTTCCCATAAATGAAGTAAAATTCTATCTGTTACAGAAATGTTGACGCGGGCATCACTAGTGACCATTGATTTACGCGAATCATAGTCTATCATCAATAGTTCGGAAATTTGATTCTATTTTGAAAGAAGGTGTTTAATTAAGTCAATAAATTAAGACTCTATCCGTAACCTATGTGTCTTAGGACAATCTCGGAGGTTCGTGTCTGCTTACTCAGAATTGATGGATAAGATGAAAGAGATTGATTTAATTGAACAAATTGGTGGATTATTAAGCTGGGATCAGGAAGTGATGATGCCTCCGAATGCTTCGACTTTGAGGGCGGAACAATTAGCATGGCTATCTTCTAGTGGTCATCTTAAAATGACGGATTTACGAATTGGTGAGCTCTTAATGGAGTTGGAGAATAATGAGAAATTAAATGAAGTTCAATCTGGTAATCTAAGATTAATCAGAAAATCATATGATAAAGCAACAAAATTACCTACTAAATTTGTAATTGAGATGGCAAAACATAGATCTAAGTCCATGGTAACATGGACTGAGGCACGTGCAAAAAATGATTTTTCAATATTTAGAGATGACTTGAAGAAAATGATAGATTTAGTTAGGCAAGAGGCGGATTATTTAGGATATGAAGAATTGCGATATGATGCTTTACTTGACAATTATGAATCTGGCCTCACTGTATCTAGATTAGACCCCTTATTTACTAACTTAAGAGAAAGTGTTGCTCCACTGATTAAATCAGTGATGGACAGCGGTAAGAGGCCTAATATGGAATGGGTTGAAAGGAGTACTTGGATTCAAAAAGGGCAAGAATTCCTAAGTCAAAAAGTCTCTGAGTCAATAGGTTTTAATTTTGATGCTGGTAGAAGAGATGCTTCTACACATCCATTTTGCGGAGGGCCTAATCCTGATGATGTACGATGGACAACTAGATACTCAGCGACTGAACCGTTTGGTTCTCTCTATGGTTCAATGCATGAAACAGGGCATGGACTATACGAACAAGGGAGGCCAAGAGCATTAGATTTTCAGCCAGCAGGAAAGGCAAATGGCCTTGGAATTCATGAAAGTCAGAGTAGGTTATGGGAAAATCAGATTGGTAGATCTTTGGCATTTTGCGAATGGTCGCTACCATTGTGGGCAGAAAGTTTTCCTGATAATATGATAGATGTTACTCCAGAAGATCTTTGGCGTTCTGTCAATTTAATAGAGCCTAGTTTAATTCGAGTTGAAGCTGACGAAGCAACCTATAATCTCCACATAATGATAAGATATGAAATAGAAAAGATGTTGATCAGTGGAGATATAGAAGTTGATGATTTACCAAAAGTATGGAATAATATGTATGAAGAATTTTTAGGCGTTATTCCACCTAATGATACATTAGGAGTATTGCAAGATGTTCATTGGTCAATGGGTGCATTTGGTTATTTCCCAACTTATACGTTGGGCAATTTGTATTCTGCTCAACTTTTAACTACTGCAAGGAAAGACTTGGGAGATTTAGAAAGTCAAATTAAAGAAGGAGATTTTTTACCATTATTAGATTGGATGAGAGAAAATATACATTCCAGGGGAAGTATTCTGGAACCAGCTTTACTGATCGAAGAAGCCACCGGTTCACCACCATCGTCTGATGAATTTATAGATTATTTAAAAAATAAGATAAAAGATCTGTATGAAATATAAATTTAACATATGGGGCCAATGTTATGGAATATATGAGATTAGAGGATATCACTTCATTTGTACGTAATTTGAATAGCGAATGTACAGTAATTAGTAATCATGACGATTATCTCATAGTCGGTTCAAAAGAAGGATTATTGATTTGTTGGTCTATAAATTCAGGAATTGAGAAGTGGAGGAATAAGTTTGAAGGCCCATGTTCAGAATTAATTATTTTTGAAAAAAAAGTATATTTGACTGAAGAAGGCAATGTGCACTCAATTGATTTGTTAAAAGGAAAAATTTTATGGAGTTTAAAATTGGAAGGTCTGAGTGATTTTATCCAAGTTAATGATGGCGACATCTGGGTTAGTTCCTCAATATATGACCTGCATATTTCTGACTATTCTGAATCAATAATATGGCATTTAGATCAAAATGGAAAAATTTTAGAAAAGTGGATTATAGAAGGTAAACCGTGGTTTTTCTGTTCAACAACGTATGGAGTATGCGTAGGACTTAGTAGACCCAAATGCGGATATGGGAAAATTATACCAGGTAAAGAAGTAGAATACGTATCATTGAAAAATAAAAATCCAATTACAACAGGATTTAAAAAAGATCAAATTATTTATCTCGGACATAGTAATGGATTGATTACAATATTAGACAAAGATGAAATTCAAGAAGTAAAAATAGGAGATTCTTCGGTAAAGGCAATAGAAATTATGAGAGATATGGTTATTGGATTGGAATCTGGAATGATATACTCTAAAGAAAATAATTGGGAGTATAATGCTAATGGGATTATAGATAAAATCGTCAATGGCCTATTGATTGGGGGCATTGATTGTTTATGGGCCTCGACTTGGGCAAAAAATTCCAAAATTAGCATAATTGATGTTGAATCAGGGGCATTAAAATATAATATAAAACATAATTCAAGAATAAGAGAAATGAAAAGTAATGGCGAAATTTTAGTCCTTGGCGATTTAGAAGGTAAAATTTTCTTAATAGAAGAAAAGGTATTGAATCGTCGCTTGAAATCCTCAAATAAATTAGTAGTAAATGATGAAAAGAGGTCACTGCTCAAAGAGAGAATAAGAAAACTTCGTGATTAAAAATTTTCAGTGGAAATTGACGTAAATGGAGGGTCATTTCCAGTGTACTGCGGCTTTATTGCCGAAACATTTAAAAGTCGGGCATCTCCCTATTTGCCTTGCTGCTCCGAGGGAGTGGTGTGGAGACGCTTCGGCTAATCCGCGGGCCACAAAAACCGAGCCTCAAATTTGGGGTAGTAAAATCGATTTCTGAAAAGAAATCGAGGCAATAGTCGAGATCACCTGTGGGTGATTGAGACGGCGGTAGAACTGAAGTGGAAATATCCAAACGAAAGAATGGAAAAATAAACAACAGGGGCTGAGGAAAACAAAACCGAACGTTTAGGCGGGGAAAACAAAACCGAATCAGATACCATACCGTAGAGGTACACACAAGAAGGGGGAGGAGACAATCCTGAGTTGTGTCGTGGGAAACAATCAAGTAAAATTGAAAGGGAAACACGCAAAAGCGAGCGCGATTAAAATCGTGGAGTGTAATGGTACTAGTTTTGTGAAAAAAACCAGTGAGAATTGGTAATAGAAACAAAAACGGCAAATGAAAAAGTAATTTATCAAAAGTCGGAAAAGATGGAAACATCAAACAAAATAATCCTTAATGGATTATGAGTAGCTACCTGGGAAAATTAAACGTCTTACGACTAAAATGGAACCAGACCCTGCGGAGTATTCAGAGAACAACGCCCCCCCATAGGCGTTGTTCTCTGTTGCTCCCAACTTGGTTAACTTCGCCCAATATTATTTTATTTCTTTGGTCCTGTCATATCTTTAGCAACTACCCAATCATTGAATTGTTCATCAGTTAAGAGTTCTAACTTAATTGCACTTTGTCTTAATGTCAAGTTATTTTTATGTGCATGTTTGGCTATCTTGGCTGAATTATCATATCCAATGTGTGAATTTAGCGCTGTAACTAACATTAAAGAGTTTTCAAGATGGTTATTTATTTGGATTTTGTTTGCAGTAATGCCAATAATACAATTATTTGTAAATGAAATACAGCAATCAGATAAGAGATTGATGCTGTGAAGAAGATTATGTATCATCATTGGCTTGAAAACATTTAATTCGAAATTACCCTGACTACCTCCAATAGATATCGCAGAATTATTACCCATAACTTGGCAACAAACCATCGTCATTGCTTCGGCTTGTGTAGGATTTACTTTGCCCGGCATTATACTAGATCCAGGCTCATTAGCTGGGAGAGATAGTTCGCCAAATCCGCAGCGTGGACCTGATGCTAACCATCGTATATCATTTGCAATTTTCATTAATGATACTGATAGTGTATTTAATGCCCCAGATGCTGAAACTACTGCATCATGTGCTGCCAATTGAGCAAATTTATTGTTGGCGGTTTCAAATGGAAGCCCAGTTTTTTCTGCCATTTTTATAGCGACATGCTTTGCGAAATCAGTGTGTGAATTTAATCCAGTTCCTACTGCGGTTCCACCTAGGGCTAATTCAAATAAATCAGTTAATATAAATTCAATCCTAGTAATGTCTGCATTTAGCATAGCAACATATCCACTAAATTCTTGGCTAAGAGTTAATGGAACTGCATCCATAAGGTGGGTGCGTCCAATTTTTATAATACCATCAAATTCAATTACTTTCTTTTCAAGTTCAGATTTCATAGATCTTACCGAAGGTAATAGTTTATGATAAATTTCTTCTGCAGCAGCTAAATGCATTGCAGTTGGGAATGTATCATTACTTGATTGCGCCATATTGACGTGATCATTTGGATGCACAGGCATTTTACTTCCTAAAACGCCATTAACCATTTCAATTGCCCTATTTGCAATTACTTCATTGGCATTCATATTTGTTTGGGTACCAGAACCAGTTTGCCAGATACGGAGAGGGAAGTGATCATCTAAATTTCCAGATATTACCTCATCACAGGTACTGACTATTAATTTACCAATTTCTGAATTTAACTCTCCTAACTCAATATTAACTTCAGCTGCTGATTGTTTTAATATTCCAAATGCCCTTATTATTGAACGAGGCATTATATCATCACCTATTTTGAAATTTATCAAAGATCTTGCAGTTTGTGCTCCATAATATCGATCTGCAGGCACTTCAACTATTCCCATAGTATCTACTTCTTCTCTTATTTTACCACTGACTAATTTAGGACTTATAGTAGATATATCAGTTGCTTTTACTATCTTTGGAATTTTAGAGTCTAATGATTCGGAAATCATTTTACAAATAGTTGCTGATCGCCCAGTATCTTTACCCTTGCCAACATTTAAATCTAGTTTTTTTGCAATATCCTCTGGTAAACTGATAGTAATTATTCTTCGATCTCCAGCGTGGTGCTTTCCCATACATAACCCTGTTAATAATTATTAATAAACTATATTATTATATGTTAAATTAAATATTATTGGACTAAGCTAATCTTTTTACTGATATTATTTGTTGGGGTGTGTCTGGCTTATCTCTAAAATTGGTAGGTTGGTTTTCAATTGCTTTTACTATGTCCATTCCTTTTACTACTTCACCAAAAACTGCATGTTTACCATCTAACCATGGAGTTGAGACGGTTGTTAAGAAAAATTGTGATCCGCCAGTATTTGGCCCTGCATTTGCCATAGAAAAGAGTCCGGGTTTATCATGCGTTTTTGCAAGCGCTGAAGACTCACAGGGTATTTGCCATCCTGGGCCGCCTGTACCTGCAGCTCTGCTTTCGGGGTCTTTTGATTTTGGACAACCTCCTTGAATCATAAAATCTTTTATTATTCGGTGAAAATGTAAGCCATCATAAAAACCATCATCTACTAAGTTTAGAAAGTTGGAAGTTGTTTCTGGACAATCCTTTGTATAGAGTTCAATTTGTATTTCTCCTAGAGTTGTAGCCATTGTAACATAAGTCATATTATTCAAGGGATGGAATAGGGTTATTGAGTATAACGGTTATTACCATATAATTTTGGAAATTTTTCTATGAAATAATTGAGCCAATGAGTGTATTATATGGTACTTGTAAAAGTTGTACTGTACCATCAGATTCTAACGCCCCTAGAATTAGGAATTGAGATAAAAAACCCTTTGGGAGAGTTTTGTCTCCTAAATTAATTGCCCCTACTACTTTACGACCAATTAATTCCCCTCTTGAATAGTTAGTAACCTGTGCTGAAGTCCAAAGTATACCAATTACAGGGCCAAAATTAACTTTTATTTTGTATGAAGGTTTTTTCATTTCAGGAAATTGTTCAACCTCTAATATCTCTCCGACCCTCATATCGAGAGAAAGAAATCCTTGTATCCCTAAGTATTCTTTTTTCGGGATTTTTTCAGGAAGATATGGAAGTTCTTCAGTATCTATACGATGCTGGGACATTTATTTCTCTCCAGAAATATCTGATCTAAGTACTAGTGGGATTAGAGGAATATTGGATTCAGCAAAAGCTTTGATTCCTCCTTCTTGCCTATCTAATATAGTTATACAACCTACAACTTTACAACCAATATCTTGAAGAATTTTTGCAGCTTTAAGTGCTGAACCGCCGGTTGTAGTAACATCTTCAAGTAAAATAATATGTTCACCTTTCATAATACTTGATCCTTCAATTCCGGGAGGGTTTCCAGTCTTCCTCCCTCCTCTGCCTTTTGGCTCTTTACGGACAATAAATCCTTTTAATTTAGAGCCTTTTCCTGCTTTAGCAATGGCTATACCTGTCAATGGAACAGCGCCCAACTCTAGTCCTCCAATAGCATCTACTCTATCAAAATCGTTGATGGCATCATGGATCAATATTCCCAATAAATGGGCGCATTCCGGATTCATCATAACTGGCTTCATATCAAAAAAATGAGGGCTTTTACGCCCGCTTGCCAATGTGAAATGTTCATTTGGAGAATATAAATATGCTAGTTCTTTTATTTTATTGATAAGGTTTAATTTTGCATCATTGATTGGAGTCATCTGTACATTACCTTAATTCGGGAGATGTAAGAGTGGGAAGAACGTTATCCTAAATAAGTCTCAAAAAGGGCATTATTACAGTCAATGTTCTTGTGCGGTCTAGTGTGGTCGTGAATTATATGACAGGCCGGCGGGTGACGTAATGGCAATAAAAAATTCAGTAACTGAAACATATGATTCCGAAATTCTAGAGGGAGAGCTTCAGAAGTATCAGCAATGGCTAGATGATAAGACTGAAGAAGTATATAATTTGGCATTAAGAGCGAAATTAAAAAACTTAGACTTTGAAAATTATATAGAAATCCCAAGGGCCTCTGATCTTGCGAGTAGGACTGAAAAGCTTCTTCAGAAAGATTACTTGAAAGATTTGTCAATCGAACATGACTTAAGAAAACTATTGAAAGAACATGATAGGGAAACTGCATCAATAAAGATAGGAGTTGATGTTGCGAAAAGTAAATTTGAGGAAACTAAAGATTTGCAAATATCAATTGACTGTGGTTTGAGAGTTGGATTAGCAGTTCTCACGGAAGCTGTTTTAGTAGCCCCATTAGAAGGCATTGGAGATGTTAGGATTCTGAATAATGTTGATGGTTCCGAATTTCTATCTATAGACTTCTGCGGCCCTATTCGTGCTGCAGGAGGGACTGCGCAAGCACTCGGTGTTCTAATTGGCGATATGATACGGAGGGAGTTGGGCGTTGGTAGATATATTCCAACTACAGATGAAGTTGAAAGAGTCAAAGAAGAATTTGGACTCTATCGCGTTGGATTGCAGTATAAGCCACCTCCCGAAGAGATTGAGACAATTGTTAGAGCATGTCCAGTTATGATTAATGGAGAGGAAACAGAAAAAAATGAATGTGCAGGTTTCAAGGAGGTTCGTAATGTAATAAATTCTAATGGGACATCCAGGACAAGGATAAGAGGAGGAGTAATGTTAGTCATTGGAGAAGGTTTGTGCCTTAAAGCTCCAAAAATCAAGAAACATGTAGAAAGATTAAAAATTACAGGATGGGAATTCATCTCAGATTTTGCAAATAAGGGAAAGGAAAGTGAAAAAGATGTAATTTTTGAGTCTAGAAATATTCCAAAAATTACTAGATTTATGGATGATGTCATTGCTGGGAGGCCAATTTTTGGAGAACCTGGAGAACCTGGAGGGTTTCGGTTGCGATATGGCAGAAGTAGAGTTACTGGATTAGCAGCGGCAGGAATTAATCCAATTACAATGGAAGCGATGGGTGGATTTTTATCTGTTGGGACTCAGATGAAAATGGAAAGGCCCGGGAAAGCTTGTGCGGTAACTCCGTGTATAGATATTGATGGCCCATTAATATTAGAAATAAATGGAAATTTTAAACTAATTAAAACTCTTGAAGGATGGAAAGATACGGAGAATAAGATACATTCTATATGGGATTCGGGCGAAATATTATTAGGATTTGGAGAATTCCTAGAAAATAATAAAAATTTAGTACCATCTTCATATTCGATGGATTGGTGGGCTGCGGATCTTGCAGAAGCTTTAGATCACCCCGATAAAATTAGCTCTTTAGCCAATATTTTAGGAATAAATAAGAAAAAATTTCCTTTAGGCATTCCTTTTACAGGGGCTATTAATAGAGGAGGAGAGAGGCAAATTGATAGGAATTGGCGTAAAAGAGAATGGATAAATTTTTTAAGAACATATCAATTAAATTGGGATCAAGTATGTAAGATATCAGAAAATTTTGGTACTGCAGTACCTCCGCCATGGAATCTTTGGTGGTCTGATTTACCAATTTTAGCGGTTCCACTATTGGTTGAAGAACTACTTAAATCACAAGTTAATAAAGGTAAGTTACGAATAAATAATGTTGTTAAAGATTGGAATATTGGTAATGAATTAGAAGGATTGATTCCTGACGAAGTAATTAATCTGTTCCCTAAAACATCTGAAATAAAAGTACATGGAGTCATAAAATGTGCGTTAATGACATTGGGATTAGAACATCATCATCAGGGTGCAGATATTATTATACCTCGTTATTGGGAAGGTTTACTTTGTGGACTTGGTTTAAAAATTAATAATAATAAAATTATTAAAAATTCTGATTATGAGCCATATGTTAAAGATAGATCATCTAAATTAAAGAGTTCGATTGTTATAATTGGTGAAGAAAATGAAAGGTCCAAGATTCTTAGAGAAAATAGACAAGAAGCTAGGCGAGAGGCTACTACAAGGGCTATGCAATCTGGATTAGAGGCATCTGAGACAGAAAAATCAGGTGAATTGGCTGCAAATAAAATAATTGACGATGGTCCGAGAAATCTGCAAATATACCAGAATGCAATGAAATTGGTTGATGATGATGATGTAGATAAAACATTATGGTTAGTAAGAAATTTATCTTCTATCAGGTGGGAAGATGCAGTTCCTTGCAGAATAGGAGCAAGAATGGGCAGACCTGAAAAATCAGGAATTAGAGAGATGAAACCAATGGTACATTCATTGTATCCAATTGGAGGAGCAGGGGGGCCGCAAAGACTAATGCAGCAAGCATCTAATAAAGTATCAATAACTGTGGAAATGTCTCCAAGAACGTGTAAAAAATGTGGAAAGAGTTCAGGACACATAATTTGCCATAATAGAGTTGAACAATCTGATCCCATTGAATGTGGAGGAAGAACTGTAGTAAGAAATAATAAAAATCAACAACGTAGAAGGCTAGGAGAAAGAACTAACATACCAATAGAATCAATATTGGAAGTGAAAAGAAGATCTTTGGATTTAGAACGTCTTCCAGTAAGAATTAAAGCTATGAAGGAATTAATTTCAAAATTACAAACACCTGAGCCAATTGAAAAGGGAATATTGAGAGCAAAGCATAATTTATCAGTATTTAGAGATGGTACGGCTAGATATGATATGATAGACGTGCCAGTAACGCATTTCAAACCATCAGAGATTGGTACTCCATGGAAGAAATTATATAATTTAGGCTATAATTATGATATGTTTGGAAATCAATTAAAATCTGACGATCAAATATTAGAGTTATATCCACAGGATTTCATACCATCAATTAATGGTAAGGAGCATTTAATTTCAACATGTAAATTTGTAGATGAGTTGCTAGTAAGATTTTATAAAATGGAGCCTTTCTATAATGTTAAACATGAATTGGACTTAGTAGGTCAGTTGGGAATTGGCCTTGCCCCGCATACTTCAGGAGGGGTGTTATGTAGAATAATTGGATGGACCAAGGCCTCAGCAGGATATGCTCACCCATTGTTTCATGCTGCTAAAAGACGAAATTGTGATGGAGATGAAGATAGTATTATGCTTCTCTTAGATGGTTTACTTAATTTTTCAAGATCTATTTTACCATCAGGAAGAGGTGGTCAGATGGATGCTCCACTTGTACTTTCAACAAGAATAAATCCAAGTGAAATAGATAAAGAAGCACTTAATGTTGATTGTTCATGGAGTTATTCTAGTTCTTTTTATGAATCAACGCTTACTCAACCACATCCAAGTGAAATGATGAATATGATCGATTTAGTTTCACATAGAGAAGGTTCAATAGGAGATAAAAGAGGTTATGGGTGGACACATGATTCTGGACCATTGGATGCTGGACCAAAAAACTCCTCATATAAAACACTAAAAAGTATGAAAGACAAAATGGATGGTCAATTAAACCTAGGAAAACGCCTGCGTGCTGTTGATGCAACTAAAGTTGCATCAAAGGTAATTCAATCACATTTTTTACCAGATATGAGAGGAAATATGATGGCATTTACCAGGCAGTCTGTTAGATGTGTTAAATGTGGTGAGAAGTACAGAAGAATGCCACTTGCAGGAAAGTGCATTCAAAGAAAAACCGTTAGGAGTGGTTTTGATACTATTTCTAGAGGTGATGATGGATCGATGTGTAATGGTAATGTAGTGTTGACAGTATCAAAGGGGGCTGTGAAGAAATATATCCAGATTACAAAAGATGTAATTGAAGAATTTGGAGTAGATATGTATACTAAACAGAGAGTATATTGGACATCAGATAGCGTGGATTCGTTATTCAATAATGATTTTGTCACTGTAATGACATTGGATGATTTCTTTTAATTTATATTAATGTTAAAATTAATGTAATTGGATCTCCAAAGATAATTAATGGAAATATTGCAAAGAAAAGATATCCAATAAATGGAAACTTTTTTGTGATCCATATTTTTTTAATATCATATTTTTTAAATTCATCAATTCTTTCTTGAATAGTTTGATTTTCATTATTTATATCTGGTAAAATTCGATTTTTAGTATCAATATATTGTTCATTATCATCCATTATAATCTCAGATAAAATCCAGAATTTATTTCCTGAAATCTCTGATAATAAGACTTTTCTTGCATGCCACGCTACTTTTAAGTCTGATAATGATTTTATATTATTTTCTAGAATATTTCTAATTAAATATATAAAAGGTGCAATAATGAAAACACTACTTCCCCATAGAAATAATACAAAAGATGGAGGTAGTTGCACTATTATGTTCTCCCTTTCAATCAATTTAGTTTGATAGATATAGGGCTGAGGAATAAATGCCCAACTAGGAATTAAAAGTGTAGTCCAGATAAGAGCTTTGACATCTGCCCCTCCTTGAATTAATCCATATCTCCATACAAACATATAGAAAATCATCGATATTGAAGCAAATACTAGGGTCCACCATAATGTTACATTATGACTTTCTGTTTGAAGAATTAGGGAATAGTAGTCTATTTGAGTATACTGTAATATTCCATTTATCACTCCCATGAAGCCTAAAATATAACAAATTATTATGCAATAATTTATTAAATTAAAAGTATTAATTTGCTTAATATTTGGAACGATACCTAATGATGAGGCTGCTATGGATACTAATGTAAAAATCATAAAAATATTCCAAATTGAAGATTTAGATATGATCATATCAAAAATTAGTAACATAATTGCAAATGGAGAAAAGTATATCCAATGTTTATTTTTTACCAATAATTTTGATATATCCGATTTAGCAGCTACTAGTAAGCATGAATATAACAATAATAGTCTTAGAAAAATGACTGCAGAGTTGGCATCCATCAATTGAAACACCTTATCATCAATCATCAAGATTTCTATATATAAGCGCTAAAAAGGAGTTAACCCGTAAATACTCCAACTGAATTAGTAAGAACAAAGGCGCTTAATCCACTAGCAATTGCAGCAACCCACATCATTTGTATCATTTGCCCCAGTGATAAAGTAAAACCTCCACCTTTAATTCTAGCAGTAATAAATCCTAAAACAATTATTACAACAATAATTAGAAATGAGCTGGTAATATTGAATACAAGTATGTTTTGTTCTACTCCGGCCGTATCTGTCAGAACCGGTAATCCCACTGCTAAATCTCCAGCACCTGCTCCGCTGGCACCTGAGGATAGTAATCCTGCTGCTACTTCTGCAATTTGCTCTCCTAAACCCGCTACAATTTCAATTGTAATATTTAAAGCAATAATCATTGCTATTAAGATACCATAAGATACACCTCTCATAGTTCCAGCAGATATTTCCCTTCTATTTCTTAGTGCAAGCAATCCTGCTGTACTCTGAGAAACTAGGTCTCCAACTGTTCCAGCCTCACCACTAGATTGAGAGCCTTCTAAGAATACTCTAGTAAATCTTGAAACCATCATAGAATTATTATCCGCAGCAAACCAGTCCCATGAATAGTCACTATCTATCCTCATTGCTAATCTTTTTTCTAACTGATCAATAGAGTTACTTAGAGCACCAAAATCAATACTACTTAGGGCTTTAATCATAGCACTTGGTTCTGCACTACGTGCTTGGGCAGTTCCTCCGAAAGCACGAATGAATTCAGGGAATGCTTCGTCCCTTCTCCTTACTTTTACTTCTTCTCGAGAAACTAATATTGATGGTAGTAAAAATGGCGTCATAACTAGCGCAATCATGAAAAGTCCATAATATTTCCAATTGGTTAGTAATAAACTACCGAAGTCACTTGTTACTAGAACATATAAAAATCCTATGAATTCAAATGTAACTAAAAAAGTTGCAGCAATCCATGCCCTACGAAGATTAATTTTTTGTGTTGTATTAAATGAATGTCTGGCGAATAAGGGTTCGTCGGGTATGACTAATGTAAACAAAAACCATGCGCCAAATTGTAGAAAAGCGAATAATGCAGATGCTCCAATTACATACCTTGCTCGAATTATTATTGCAATTAAATCATTAGTTCCGTCACCGACTTGGAATAGTACAAGATGGAGTCCTGAAACAACCAAAAGTAGCATTCCTGTAGTTGTAAGGGAAACAAAGGTTTCACGTAAAGTGTCTAATTGTTCTAACCTGGCATCATATAATGTCTGATATTGTGATTCAAAGGTTTCAGACTCGCTTCTCATAAATTCTCCAATTGGTTGGCCAACTTCAACTGAGAATGACATTCGATCTAAAAAATCACTCCATATTGGAGATGGGCTTTGTCTACCAACAATTCTCGCAGCTTCTGGTAAATTTGTATGCCATTTTGTTACGAGAGTTTCAATAGCCTGAACCTCATTTGCCAACGCCCCATAATCCTTCATATCTTTTAGAATATCGAACATACCTCTCTCGGCTTGTTCACCTAGAGACAAAATACCCATTCTAGTAATGAACATGTGCATATCTTGTTCTATTTCCGTGGCTAATTTTGAGGTGTTTGAAAGAGGATAAAGTAAAACTGCAGCCAAAGTTAATAATGGAAACAATAATGTGAGAATTAATTTAGGAAAAAGTTGTAATGAAGTGCCTGCAGAGTAAGAAACAAATCCCCCTACAATTAATGCAATAATAGTAGCAGGTAATGCAAAAATAAATAGATACTGCGTAAATGGCATACCCAATCGTAAAAGAGTTATTTGCCAATTTGATAATTTTGATTCCATCAGAATGCCTCACTGTTCGTGATTTTTACCCACCCAAGTTTCAACACTTTCTACAAATGGTTCCCAACCTTGAATATAAAATATATCAAGTAAATCGAATACATCATCAAAGTGAGTGAGGTCTCGCTCGACCATTCTTTCGATAACTTCGGTCCTTCTTTGTAATTCATCATAAATTAATCTTTTATTTTGAAAACCCATAAATGGTGCAATTCTATTTTCTAAAATATATGATTGAAACATGCCTCTAAAATAATGAACATCTTGAACTGGGTCCCATTCAAACATACCTCTTGTTAGAACACCATCTGCAATCTTATTATATCCGATGATTTCATCTACTCCAGTTATTCTCCTGACAATTCCTTTACCTTCTGATTCCACAACTTCTTGAAATATAGCAAAATTTAGATTATCAAAAAATCTAGTTGGAACATTTATTGGATCCCCTGTGAATCTTTGGATCATCTTTACAATTGATGATGCGTGAAACGTTCCGATTACCGGATGTCCGGTCTGCATCGCTTGGAATGCTGTTGCTCCCTCGACACCACGTATTTCCCCAATTATTATGTATCTTGGTCTTGAACGCAGTGCAGCTTTCAATAAATCGAACATTTCAACTCGAGAATCTTCATTCTTTGAATCTCTAGTTACTAGACGTTGCCATAACTTATGTGAAACTTTTACCTCCGGAGTATCTTCAGCAGAATATATCTTTACTTGATGGTCAACAAATGGTAAGATTGCATTCAATGTAGTTGTTTTTCCGGAGGCGGTCTCTCCTGATACTAACATCGACTGTCCGAATTGTAAGCCTAACCAAATATATGCAGCTTGTTGGGCCGATAAAGTTCCCCATTTTATTAATTGAATAATTGAAATAGTTTCTTCAGCGAATTTTCTAATTGTAAAAGAGGGCCCTGAAATAGACACATCGTCACTGTAAATTATGTTTATTCTTGAGCCATCTAATAATGAGCCATCTATTATAGGCTTTGAATCTGAAACAGGCCTTCCTATTCTTTCCGACATCGAACGAAGATATTGGTTCAAAACTGCTGAATCTTTAAATCTTATATTTGATATAACAGATTTGAATACTTTATGATCCATTATTATTCTAGATAAGCCAACTGAGTGAATATCTTCTAATTGCTCATCAGAAAGTAGAGTTTCCAGAGGTCCATTTTTTACTAAGTCCCTAGCAATAACATATTTTAACCGTTCTAACTGATCTTCAGTAACATATATTGGCGCTTCTCCCAATCCAATTAATTCTCTAGCTTGTGCTATGATTGGATTATTCAATAGAGGATTTGTACCTACTTTGCAGGTTTTCTCTATCATCTGATCTAACATATCAATAAATTGTTTATCGTCATCAAATCTTTTAGCCTGAGGTGCATCTCTCAATAATCTCTCAACAATTTGATCTTTGATTTCTTCTTCTTCATTGTTTTCTAAAGTTGGTTCCAGACCAAACCAAAGAGTTGCTCCTGCCTCATCTTCACCAACTAATGGCTTGTAAACGTGAGCAAAACAAGGAGGTTTTGTAGCATAAATTAAATTGCATGGCTCAATCTTTCTTGCACCACTATCTAACCAACCATAATAAATAGGTCTTGTACCATGTTTTTTCTCAAAAGCTTCGACCCACACTCGTATGTGGGCATAACGAGCCATTAAGCCTCCAAGATCACCAGGTTGAATATCAAATTCTGGTTCTATATTATTTTCACTAACCAAAATTTTCCCCCTTTACTTAACTGACTGCAGTAATATCTACTATAAAGCCCATCTGAGGCATTACTTTCCAGCCTATCCTTCCTTGTGTTGGTCCAGCAGCCCGTAAAAAGCGAGTTACTGCTATTGTTCTAACGGTATCTCCACCAATAGTTGCTGTCTCTAAATCTAACACTACTTCAGCAGAATTCTTCAGTTCTCTTAGTAATCTTGAATCAACTTCTTCTTTATCCATTGTAAGTAATACTGTTCTACCTGAGGAATTAAATTTTCTTAGTTGTGAAAGTAATGAGTGTGCGTTGGTTTCGTCAGATAATATTTGTGATGCACGATCAATTATTATTATTTCAGCCTCGAGTAAGCCTGGAGAATTTAAAATATCAGTTAGAGATATTTTTTCTTGAATTTCTTCAGCAATAACTCCGAAACTAGATATTAATAAAAAATTACCTTCATCTATCCGCTTATCCATATCATAACCGATACTAGCAACTTGTTCTAGCCAGCCCCTAGTTGTTAGCTCCGTTGTTACATATGCAACTTTAGCTCCATTTTGTACAAATCCAAAAGCCAATCTTTGACATATTAAACTCTTACCTGCACCAATCCCTCCACTTATTATGCCGATTGATCGATTTGGGATTGAAGCCCCCATACTATTTGCTAGGCTATCCTGAATGATCCCGAAGTCGAATCCATCCTCTTCAGACAAGTCTGATCACCTCTGCTGTACTATAAGTTCCCGAAGGTGATGTTAATGTTGATGTTACTCCAATATTTAGAATATATTCAGTTTCAACTGTAGGGTCAAACACCGCATCATCAACTTTGATTTCGAATTCTACAACTTCGCCTACAGACCATACTATTGGAGATCCGGCTGATGATTCTATTGTCATCATAATGCCTCCAATCACAATATATGTAGAGTCAATATTTAGAGTTGTTTTACCAGAATTTTGTACAAATATTGATGCTTTAACAGCTGTATCATCTATAGTATCAAAATCCCACAATACTGAAGCTGGATTATTAATAACGGAAGCTCGCGTTTTAGCATCCATAAGTTCTTGATCACCTTGATTTTCAAGCCCTTGAGATATGTTGCCCCATGTCGATAATAGTAATGAAGAAACTATAGCAGCAACTAACAATCCTGTAGTTAACATAATTAATTCTGACGGCCCATCACCCATAGCATTCACTACTCCTGTGTCACTGTAACAGAGGAGGAGTATTCAAACACTACTAGTAATGCATCCGTAGGAGGGGTCTCAACTGTAGTTTGTATAGCATGAATAGTCTCACCAGGGAATAGAGAACCGGTTTGAGTTTGGGTTCCATCAGTAACTATATCCGAGTCCAATGTAAGTGTTGAAATAGAAAATGGTGATGCACCATCATAAGAAATATAAATATAATTTACGGAGATAGTTTCTGAACCAACATTACTAATTTCTAATACTAATTCATCAGTATCATCAGTCCATGTGGCAGTAATTAGGTTAATTTCAGGATCTGGTAAATTAACATCTGTCGCCTGTTGGGCCTTATTGATATTATCGACCATCGTTACAGTGGCAGAAGCAAAAATTACAATAAAAACAGTTCCAACTATCATTCCAGCAATGCTTGAACCGGCCATTATCTTATCCCTCCTTTTGAGATAATTGGGCCCTCCAAGCATCAATCATAGCGGCAAAAGTAAGAAGGTTTCGATTTGACAAAGAAGGTGGTCCTTCTGACTTTTCTCCCGGTTCTGCCAGAGAAACTATTGCTGAAAGTGAGTCTTGTTCATTACTAGTAAGAATTCCGGAAGTTCCTGCATTTTTTATGAATCTCAATGAATCTGCTCCTGACATATTATCAAGTAGTAATGCAGCTAATTTTGCAGAGTCAATTTGTGGTCCTGCCAATAATTCTCCAGCATCACTCGCCCTTAGGAATGGATTTACTGCTAGTGATTGTGCCTCATATAAATCCAATAATCCAGGTCCACCTGAATTTTGTGGTGAACTGAATGTAGATTCCACAGATGGCATGATAGTAACTGGTTTACTCACGACTTCGCCGTCGGAATTAACGCTGTGGACCATGTCTGAAGATTCTAATATAGGACTACTACCAAGTGATGCTCCGGCCATTTCAGCTGTTTGTTGTTGAGTGATTTTGATATTGGTTTCCATCAAATCTAATGCTGTTTCTAATCTTTCGAATCTATCTTTGATTAATTCAACTAGTTCAGGAGTTAATTCAGATTGGTTATTTCCTTGAGGTTCACCAAGAATGCCGACTCTTGTACCAGCAGGTGCAAATAGCCATGCTTCTAAATCTGTAGGCCTAAACTCAGAAGGTATGTCTACTTGTTCAATAGATAATTTGGCAACACGATCGAGTCTTTTAGCCATATCTCCATCAGTGGTTAGTCCACTAAATGGTAGATTGTCAAAAAAGCCCATTTTTTTTCCTCCATTGCTAATTCTCCTTGGAAAATTAACAGAAAGTATCTAAATTAATTTAGCTCCAACTGCAGCATTCTCAATTTCTAAATCTACTCGGGTATCTCCTCCACCCTGTACATTTAGTGTCATAGGTAATGAAGACCCAACAATAGCTGCTTCTACGCAGTTAGGAAGAGCAATCTCAAATCTGAACATTTCTCCTGAATTGAGAGGAGTAGTGGCTGTTATGTCAGTTGCATCAACGTCGAGTGCATCTACAGTACCGGTATCAGCTGCGAAGCCTCCGTTATCGCAGATAATCAAGTAAGTCATTGCACCTTCTAAAGTCGGATCTGAACCAGATGCTAATTTAGCTATAACAGTTAATGCATCTATATCGCCATCACTGTCAGTATCTGTATTAACGTACACATCTGTAATAATTAGTTTACCAGAAATTTGATCTCTGGTATCGTCACCAGTTTTTTCGGCCCTATCTTGCAACTCTTCCGCAGTTTTGATAATAACAGTTGATGCTACCGCAGCCACTAAAATTAATGCGATAAATACAATCATTGCTCCAATACCTATGGACCCGCTCTCATCAGACCTATCACGTTTTGAAATAAATTCATAGTTGTTAGTACGCATCATCAAGCCTTTCTGTTGAGTTATCATTTATGATGTTAATGCATAATACTAACATTTTTGAGGTTTATTATAATTTAGTAAAAGATTAATGATATATCTTTGAGTATTAGCTATTATTTCCGATATTTAATATATCAACATCGAGATGGCATTTTTGACCAGGTCCCAAATTTTGAACAAATGGTAATCTAATTGCCTCAAAGCCTTCTGGTAACCAAGGATCTAATACAATACCCTCCATATTTCTTAATGTTCGGTTTTCAACTCTAATCTGTACTTTTAAATCTCCATATTTAACTAAATATCCAGTTGTTATTGCTAAGTTTCTACCTAACATTTTATCTGCGCTAAATGACCCAGATGATTTAATTTCAACACCAATTTCAATGAATCCTTCAGGAGGAATTTCTGGTATTTCCGTCATCTTGGGATTTGCTATCCATCCAAGAGGAGTTGGTAAAGACATTCTCATAGGAGAAATATTATTTTCACCTAAATTTTCGATACTAATTACCATTAATCCATTGTTGGTTTTTTCAGGCCATTTAGCCTCCAATGAAAGGAAAAAATGGTTAACAAGAAATGGACTTAATGCTTCTCCTGTAGGTACAGAACCAAGTACGCTAATTGCTCTTTCAAACGCATCAGTTGCAGCTGTAAAATCATCATTTGCTAATTTCTTTCGTGCTTCTCTAATTAAATTAAGCGTCACTTCTTCTGAATCGCTCAAATCTCCTAATTCATTCAAATGTCTGTTGATAATAGACAATGATCTATCTAGTCCTTTTGGCCCTAGGGCAGCAATTGCTTTCTCGACAGAATCTGCGGCGGCTCCCCAGTTACCCTCCCTTAAAAATTGTAAACCTAATGAAACATATTCTGAAGCATTAAGATCGTCTTCATTCAATTCTTCTAATTCATCTAATTGCTTAGATAAAGATGCTAAAGATCGTGATAAGCCTAAAACTTGATCTTCTAGAAAATTTGCTTCTTTAGTTAATTTTTTAAGCATTTTATTGGCCTTTAACGGCCTGTTTTTCCAAATAGTATGTTGAATTTTTTTAGACTCATCATCTATGAAATTTAACATCTTCAATGTTGCTTCGGCACCCCCAGAATTCGAAGAAATCTCATTTTTTTTACGATCCATCTATTCTGGACCTCGTAAACGATTTCTGGGTTGAAATCTATTAGAACTATTCTGAGAAGCAAGGATTTTCTTTATTTTCATTGCCCTTAATTCAAGTTGGCCGAGTTGTGAATATATTTTATTATATGATTTATCAAGATATCGAAGAACTATGTGAATAAGTAATGGAGATACTACAACAAATATTATCAAACCAAGTAATCCAGTGTTACTACTATCTATAGTTAAATTAGGATTTAAAATCATTATTAGTAATAGGATCAGTGGCGAACATGATATAATTGCTCTTAATTCTTTAATAGTTTTCTTTATTTGGATGTCATGATTTGAAATTGTTGCTCTAGCGCCAGTAAGTGATTTCTTCCTATCATTATATATTGCTTGTACTTCTGATGAGCTAGTCCATGCAATTTTTATAGAACCAAGAATGGCTAGAACTGCACAAATTAAAGGTAGAAGGTAAAAAAGATTAGTTAATGCTAGTGCACCTAATCCTGCAGAAAACATATAAGAAGACAAATGCACATATGAAGGAGTGAAATCTTTCACCCCATTCCTGTAGAAGTATAAACTCCCTAGTAGTAATATTATTGATATAAAAATTGAAATAGATATGCCGATTTCATTTGATCCTACTTTTAATTTATATGAAGGAGGGGCCCAAGAATCTATTGTTAAATCCTCTGATCTTAAATCGTTATCAATATGATTACCTTTTACTTCTACAGCTGTACCAGTTAATTCTGCAGTACATTTTAGTGTCTCCGATGTAGACCACCATGGTATAGATTTAGCACTTATTTGCCAAGTTGAATTAAATGATTGTTGAGATGGAAGGACTGGTATTACCTGTGTTCCTGAGTTAAAGGAATCTAAATATTTACCATTACAAGATACTTGAACTTCGGCACCAAGTGGCATGATTGCATCGCCGGCATTCATAACTTGAACTATCAAGATTGAAGAAGTTCCTTCAATTATTGCACCATCGATAAAATATATATCTTTTATCTTTGGATCAGAGGTAGTAGTAGTAACTATGTCTACAGTAAAATCTGTCCAATAATCTTCATTATTGGGTTCGTTTGAATTCTTTAGTCTGAATGTTATTGACCACCCATCCCCAGGTGCTAATTCTTCCGTCGGAGGGATTATGAATACTAAATCAAATTTGGATCCTATATCATAAGGCTTTACTAATTCAGAATCTACACTAAAATCTACTGTTGAAAGAAGAATTGTGTCTTCAACATAAAAATTCCAAGTTGAATCTGGATACGCTGAACCATCAATATGACGTTGAATTTCTAAGGCCGTTAAACTGTAATCAACAGGTGTTTCATCTGTTGATCCCAAATAAGGAACATGCATCCAAGGTATTCTATAAATCCGACATCTTTCAGTAATGGATGTATCAACTGTATTTGCGCAGGGAAGTAGTCCCTCTCCTTGTCCAGATGATCCTGGATCAACAATAACATCAGTATCTGTTTGGATTCTGACTATTTCAACTAGTGTACTGTAAGCTTGGGTTTCTTCAGAATCATCTGAAGAGGAAAAAATAATATCAAAAAATCCTGATTCCCCAACATAATGGTCTGCTGCATTTGGCGTTATTTCCATAGATATAGAGTATGTTTCTGCAATTGGAATAATGAATGAAGTAGATGGTAGATTAGGGAACGATACCTTCCATCTATCAGGATCGGATACTGCAAGATTATAGTTAACATTTACTGAAGCTGGTGCATTACCTGAATTTTCAACTGTATATTCAAAAGACCTGGTTTGCCCTGGAATAAGCATCATATTTTCAAAAGATGCAACTATATCTAATTCAAAATATGGTTCTATAGTTACTACAAGAGTTGTAGATCCAAGTATTAGATAATCGCCATTAAATTGAGTGAAATCATATGAAAATATTTGAATTGGGATAGTATAAGTTGCTCCTGCTTCTAACATTACGTTTGGACCAATATTGGGTAAACTAATATTCATAATTATATCAATGCCATTATCTGAGCCGGGAGATATTGTTAGATTTTCCAATGTATTAAATGCCCAGATACCCGATGTAGAGGTTTCTGGTAAAAAAGGATTAAATGAGACGTTTGTTTCTAATAAGTTTCCCAAATTAATTAAATTGAAAGATGTTTGAATTTCTGTACCTGGTTGAGCAAAGAATGTAGTACTTCCTTGGAGAGTAAGAGCATGATCAGGATTAACAGTTACTGACATTGTTTTTCTATCTAATTCAGAATCATTATTTATTAATATCAAATCAAATGACCTAGATTCGTCGGCTCTTGCATCATTGGATGTTTTAGAATATACTCTAATTATTGCAGTATTTCCTGAGTTTACAATCATACTTTTTTCAGTTTCAATTTCTGTGTCATATTCAGAGAAAGAAACCTGTAGATAATTATCATCTGAATTTTCAAGTTTTAAATCAAAAGTTTGGTTTGAATTTCCTGTATTATTTAACTCAAACATTATAGTTGATGTACCTAATCTATCCAATATTGCTACTGAAGATCCAGAGTTTAATTCAGCACTTATAAGTTCATCTAATTTGAATTCTGCTGCAGCATAAGCTAGATAATTTTCAGGATTATCAATTGAAGTCACATATATCCAGATTGCATGAATTTTATCTGCACGTGCAGTTGCTGGCGGCACGGCAGTAACAGTGAAATCTTTGGAAAAGGTAGAAGAGGGGCTTTGAAACGAGTCTAATCTTGATTTAATAGTTCCAGGATTAGTGACCGTTATAGTCCATCCCGGCTCACCAATATAACTTACATTAAATGTATTAGGAGAATTTCCCATATTAGTCAAAGTCATTTCGGCTGTAATAGACGTTCCAGGAGAACCTGTTCCTCTAGATTTTAATACTAACTCTGCATCTTCTAGCTCCATTACATCAAACTTAAATGTAGTTTCGTTGACAGAAGTTAATGGTGTATTTCCATTAAAATCTGAAACAGAAAATATTGTTGAAGCATTGATGTCAATTTTATATTCGCCTGCTGCAGGATATGGGAAGTTTGTATTAAATGTGGATGATATTGCTATTTGACCATACCCTGTTTCTCCAATATTTAGTTCTAGTTGTTGAGGCGTGATACCAACATTCCACCTCATGTACTCAAATGGAGTAGCCCCCGTCACAGCAGGCGTAAAAGTTTCAATATAGTCTAAACTTACAACTGCACTTCCTTGACCTGTAGCATCGAGGTTATGTTTAGCCTGAATTTGGAAATCGACAATTCTGATTACTGAGGCCCCTAATACTTCTTCTTCGTCAACATCTTCGACGCAAAACCATTCAGTTTGTCCTTCATCATAGCAGCGCTCTGTATCTTCTATCTCAAAATCGATTATCACAATTGGTAAAACTGTAATATAGGTTGTTGCTATTATACTTATACCTCCAGATAGAGGTGTGGCCTGGACTCTGAGATGCAATAATATATCTGCGTCTATTTTCCAAGAAGATAAGATTGGCATTTCTAATTCTGGAAGAGTTATTGTAACGGGAATGGTTATGTTTTCACCCGGAAGTAATAAATTAGTTAGTTCAACGGGAGAATCGATTGACCAATACGGAGTTGCTTCCAACATACCTACACTGATATCATATTGAGATGGTGCTGTACCGGTATTGTTTAGTACATAATCAATTGTAACACTATTAGCAATTCCTGGTGCAATGTCAACATAGTTATCACCTTTAGGATTGCCACTAGATTGTATCATAGTACCCTCATATAATTCTCCAGCCATCACAACGGCGCTACTTGTCAAATCATATTGATTTCCGATACTGTGAACGATAATGGTTATTCTATCGGATGCTGATATAGCAGCATTCGCTGGGACAGTTACTGAAATTTGTATGATACTAGCAGCCCCTGCTACCAATACCAAAGGATCAGATACAGAATAAATTTCTGGAGCGGCATTAGCCCAACCAGATAAGTTGGATTGAGTTACGGTAAAGGAATCAGTTTGATTTCCGGAATTTTGTAATAAAAAGGAAAGTGAAGTACTCTGACCTGGATCAATATTTCTATTAATTGGCGTAGATAGTATTGCCCTTAGTGAAGTAAACTCAACTTGTACTGAAGATATTGTTATCGTATCTGTATTCCCATTTGCACCCACTACTTCAACAAATCCAGATAATATATATTCGCCTTCTAAAGCCGTTCCATCAAACGTGATATCAATATCTGTTATTGGCGCAGGATTGGATAAACTACCGACTGAGGGTTGTACTGTTGTTGAAGAAATAGGAATAGGGTCTCCGCCAAGTGTAGATGTCAAAGATAAAAGTGCTGTGACGTCCACAGGCAATGTACCTGTATTGGCGACTGAAATAGTTCCTGACCAAGTGGCCCTTACTAGAGGATTTTCACCAGTAGGAAGCGTTGTGGTCAAAATTGAAGCATCTTCTATATCGTAAATATTTATATTGGATAGTATGTAATTATTGTTTGATGGATCAGAGTCAGATTCATCAGAATTGATAACCCACGATGCTATTAGGGATACGCCAGATGTATACTCAGTTGAATCCCAATATAATAAATGATTTTCTTGCTGACCTGCTAGAATATTGATGCTGCGATCGTCAACTTCTGTCACACTTGATCCATCATTAACTGAAAGATATAGTGTTCCATTCGCATCCGAACCTCCATAATTGAATATTGATATTCTTACTATGTGCACCATAGGTGATACTATTGGTATTCCTGAAATCATAACTGAGGGCGTAGTAATGTCCAGACCTGAGACTGATACATCTGCATCAGATGCACCAGATAAAAGTTTATTTTCATTATTTAATTTTATTTCTGGAGAATATGGTAAAGTTGAAAATACCATTATTGCAATCAATAAAATTGCAATTCTTTTCATTTATTTCACTCCAAGTAAATCTCAAAAATATATTACTATCAACTGGCTAAACGCAATCCGCCCGTATATGTAGGAGCATCGGCTGGGATATGAAACACTCGGTGATAAAATCTATTTGAGACATCTAATGCGGTTAATTTGACCGATGTTATGAAAAGATGTTGCACAAGTTCACACATATGGACTTAGCCGCGCTTGTAATCCTTGCGGCAATTTCAGGACTATGTTTTCAAGGATTATATAGATTAGTATTTGGTTCAAGAAGGAGAGTAATTTTACCACCTACAGAAGCTAATCTCCCTGAATATGAAACGGAAACATTGAGAGTTCGCAGAGAAAGAAGTAGTGGAAGAAGAGCCGATAGATCAAATGTTTCGATTCCTTCTCAGGGCTTAGGAGAAGGAAAAGAGATTTTAGGAAAAGGCATAAATGAAGCCGTTGTAAATGATGCGGGTATATCTGCGTTCAATGATAGATTGAAAAGAGAAGGTGCAAAAAGAGGAGCGGTCCAGGTCAGTTTGTTATGGAATAACTGGAATGATTTGGATTTACACCTAATAACTCCATCTGGTGAACATATATTCCATGATAACAGAAAATCTGCATGTGGAGGAGAGTTAGATTTAGATATGAATTTTAAACCAACTTCAAAAACACCTTTAGAGAACATAGTTTGGACTAAAACTCCACCTCCAGGAACTTACAGAGTTGGAGTAAGGCATTATAAAGTTCAACACAAGAATATGATATTAGCAAAAATACCCCTTATATCAAAGTTTATTCTAAAGAATGAAACTGAGTTTAAAGTTAGCGTCACGGTTGGAGACAGTCAGCGAGTTTACGAAGGAATTATTGAACATCATAAAGTAGGTAGTGAGTTGTTGTTTGTTGCCAAATTTGCTATAGCCGAAACTAAAGCTGGTGATTTAAAACCAAAAGAAATTATATTAAAACCCACAAACGATGATGTAAGTAAGGACATAGTTAGTAATAAATCAGTAAGCGATTATGACTTGTCTGTTAAACTATCATGGGATGGAGGAAATGACTTAGGATTATCAGTTGTTAGTCCTACTGGCAAGAAGATTTCTTTCTTAGATATTGGAAATAATGTTGATGGTGTATTTAATTTTGGAAAAGAGCAGGGGTTGCAATCGATTAGTTGGGACCAAAAACCTGAAAGTGGAAAATATTCCATATTTGTTAATCAATATGAGATATCTGGAGAAAATAAAATAACAAAATTCAAAACATTTGTTACCAATAGTGGAGAGACTGAAGAATTCGAAGGCTCAATTAGTGAAGATGGAGAAAATATAGAAGTTGGTAGCTTTAACATCTCTTAAAGTGATAATATTAAAATATTTTAATATTTTATTTTTAATAAAGACAGGGCTTTTGCCATCCATTCTAACTTAAGTAATTTCAAATTTTTATTGGTGATTCCTGACCATTTTCCTACTATGTCAGTCCTAGTTCCTGCCATGACTATATTGTCATTTGGCACGCCTGCAGATCGAACAAAACAGGCTGCTCTATCGCCATCAGTAAAGCCTCCTATGTTGTACATACCATCAATTTTATTTGGAATTTGATGGGTTAAGACAATTTTTGTTTTATCATATGATTTATCTAATATCAAAAGTTTTTTCCATGAATTTTGATTATCACCATGGGCATGTAAAATTATCGGTATACCCCGTATAAATGCTTGCTCAGTACCTTTGCCACCATCGGCATCGCTAACAACACAAACTAACTTTGACCAAGCCAGTTTTGATAGTGCATCAGGTAATGTTGAGAAAATTCCTACTGCGCCATCGGCTGCAACAAATAGATTATTAGAATTTATCATTTCTTTTATTTCTGAAGTTAATATAGCGGCCCCAATGATTACAATATTATTATTGTTACTTTTTAATTTTCTTATTACCCTAAGTAAAGTCCTATTACGCTCGATTCGTATCCAATATTTCTTATTAGAATTTTCAACATATTTTAATAAATTATTAGCACTATCTATATCATCCGAAAGTTCCCAATCAAAAAAATTTCTTACATCGTCTTGTAATGTTAATAATTTTATATTTACAGGCTTAAATTCAATATTTAAATCTGATTCCATAGACATTCTTAGAATGTCGGCTTGGTGAGTATTGAAGAACCTAGGGTAGTATAGGCCATTTATGCCAATGCCACTTGAGCCGCCCAAGATAGGCGACGATATGCTATTGGCTAGATATGGATTTTTACCTCAAAGTACGCACTATGTTAGAGAATTACTATTAAAAAATGATATTACAATTGAACAGCTAATAAATGCTGCATGGCTTGAAGACATCAGATCACGTGGCAGAATAAGACTAGTGGAAAGTATACTGCATAAAGGTGGAATAGATGCCGTAACAAATATTGATCTATCTACTGACATCGGTAAAATGACTGAGGCGTTATCTTTTTTACATGCTATGTTGGTGGTATGTGCGTCTTTTGATGAGAGGTTACTGGCTCGATGGATAGAAGGAGAATCAAGTAGGGCTGACCAACTCTTAGGAATGGATAAGGAAAATTTTTTGATAGTTGCAAATTCTTATTTATCGGGGATAAGAGAGGAAGAAATTCCTGGCTCTGAAAGTATTTTTTGGATTCCAATGAGTGATTTCATAGAATTATGTCCGAGAATATCTGGGGATTATTGGAGATTAATTAATCGTCCAGTAAAGGATGGTTGGGTATCTATGACTGCTGGTGTTGGAGAAACTAGTAGACAACGTACTGCTAGATTAATAAAAGAACGAATAAGAGAAAACTTAATTGATATATGTAGCCAAAGAATGGAAAAAATGGATGATGAATTTGCAGCTCAATTTTCAGATTCAGTTGAAAGAATAATTGGCTTATTCTCTGAACAAGTTCATGCTGAAATGCCAATTAGTGCTGCTAAAAGAACTGAGTGGCCTCCTTGTTTTGAGTTAGCCGTTTCAGAATTAAATCAAGGCATAAATGTAAATCATACAGGTAGAGTATTTTTGGCAGCTATGTCTAGATCAATGGGCCATTCTCAAGAAGAAACTTTATCATTTTTTTCAAATGCACCTGACTATAATGCTGATACAAGTTCTTATCAAATAAATCAGATATACGAAAGAGAATATACTCCTCATGGGTGTTCAGCCCTAAAGACTGGGGCAAGGTGCCCAGTTCAAAGAGGTGATAATTCACTTTGTGATCAAGATTGGATGAGCCATCCACTAAAATATCTACGTGCAAAGCAACGGCAAAGGCATAATGAAAATATCATAGAAAGTTAAATAAAAACTATGCCCCTATTTAATTTCACGGGATGATATGAAATTTGCAATAACCAAATCAATAGATCTGGAAAATGGTCAAGTTACTTGGTCGATAAATCCTGAATTATTGAGGATTTATTCTTACCTATTCTTTTGGATAATAGTTGGTACTGGTTGGTATTTCACAAAACATCATTCAGATGTCAATTTTCACGATAATATACTCATTGATACTTTTGGATCAAATAGTATTTGTATATTATTTGATCATCCTCCTGGGAATTATATTCTTCCATCTCTTTGGGCGTTGAATTATCTTTTTTTGACATCTTATTCCATATCTTGTTGGTTACGTGTTTATCATGAAAAGGCTCTAAAGCATATTGAAAGTAATAGGTACAAATTTTATACTGCATGCACTTTAATAGAAATATTTTCATTTACCGTATTTAGTACAATATTTGCTATTAATCCCGAAGAAAGTGTTTTAATTCATACTTTACCTTTTACATTTTTAATTCTTGGATTATCAATTTTAAGTGCTAAAAATTATATTTATTATCCATTTGTAACCGAATTGAGCAATAAAGAAAAAATTCAGTCAAAGATTCTGACTTCGATTCATATTTTTTCGAGTATTTTTAAAATAATATTTCAAATTCTTGCAGTGTTTCAAGTAAGTATTGTTTACTATGAGGGTATTTTGATGCTTAACGAAATATTAAGTGTAATTTGGTTATTTACTGCAGCAATAATTCCGATATATACCTCTTGGAGATTAAAAGATAGGGCGGGGAATTTAGAATTTACAATATCTCCACAATTAACATCATTTTAATATGAATATTATTATATAATTCATTATGTAAATAGATTAAATAAATTAAAACTCAATATTTACTCTAATTGAATTGAGCAAAATTACAAATTCTTCATAGGTAACTTCCATGTATAGCGTACTAACTCGACGGGGATGCATATGGTAAGAACTCTAGTAATGACTGTTGACAGAGATAATGATCTCGGCGTGAAGTCTGGAATTAGGGGCCCTGTTATTGGTAGAAAAAATGCTCTTAATGCTGTATTAAGATTAGGAATTGCCGATCCAGAAGAATCTGATTCCAATGCTATATTTGGTGCATTACATCATCATGATAAAATGATAGAAAATGCGAAGGGAAATGATGAAGTAGAAATTGCAATATTAACTGGTGATGTCCGTGTTGGCCCCCGTAGTGATAGAGCCATAGCAAGTCAATTGGAAGAGGTCATTCAAGAATTTCAGCCTGATTCAGCAGTTTTAGTCACTGATGGTGCTGACGATGAGGCTTCGCTTCCAATAATAACATCAAGGCTAAGAGTCGATCATATCGAAAAGATAATTGTTAGACAAAATAGAGGAATAGAAAGTACCTATTATTACATAGTGAAAGCAGTTGAAGATCCAAGATGGCGAGCACGTTTATTAGTTCCATTAGCCATATTTCTAATGATTTTTGGATTAGGCATAATTTTACCTAACGGAGGAATATTGATAGGTGCAATGCCATTGATAATGGGAATATGGGTATTGACAAAAGGATTAGGATTAGAACAACAACTTGATCGGTTATTAAATGATATGCGAGATAGCGCAACCGGCGGTATTTGGTCTTCCTTACTATGGGCCCTTGCCATTGTATCAGTACTATTTTCAATTCTCACGGTCTGGCAAGTTTTAACTGGCACTACTGTAGAATTAAATAATTATGTTGAACAAGGTTACAGCAGTATAACTGTATTTGATTTAGATTCGGTAAATCGAGATATGGCAGTATGGGTAATTGCATTCGATCAGGCACTTACTTGGATCGTAGTGTCTATATTTTCATTCGCGCTATCCATAGGTGTTCTCAGATGGAAAGAAGGAACATTTACAGGAAGAAGTATACAATTAATTGGGCTTGGAGCAGTGATATATACAATGACTAAGGCTGTAATTGAAGTTCTTTTGACAGAGTTATCAGGTGATGATTATAGTTTGGCATTTGGAGAAATATCTGAGACATGGTTTGTCCCAATCATGGCAACTGTACTCTATTATTTGTTGAGAACTGTGGTTCAATCATTTGAAGAAAGTGATGAAGTTATTAATGGAAATAGATTTTGGGGCGTCTGATTTAAATATTTAAATTTAATTATAATCTGAATCCGATATTATGATTCTGATTGTTGAGTTTTTCTTCTTATGTAATCAGAATAATTGCCTGGCCATACAAATAAGCTCCCATCTCCAGTTAATTCCCATATTGTATCACATACTTTATCTAAGAAATATCTATCATGACTAACTGTAATTATTCCACCCTCATATCCAATTAATGCACCTTCTAACGCCTCTTTAGCATCAGTATCTAAATGATTAGTCGGTTCATCTAATAATAATAAATTATTTTCTTCCAATAATAAACATAGAAGTGCTATTCTCGCTCTTTCTCCTCCACTTAATTTTTCCAGTTTTGTTTTAGCCATATCTGAAGTAAATTGAAACTGACCTAGCATGGAGCGTATGTCTGCATATTCCATTCTGGGCTTTAAAAATTGAATTTGTTCAATAGGTGTAAAGTCGAAATTTAATAATCTATGATCCTGATGGAAGTATCCTATTTGTACACCTGGGCGCACGTCTATTTCACCAGAATCTAATCTTAGTTCTCCATTTATTATTCTTAGCAAAGTAGTTTTACCCGCTCCATTTGGACCTATTATTCCTATTTTTTGCCCTCTTCTAACTCCTATATCTAGACCCCTAATTATGGGACGAGTGAGGTTATCAAAAGTCAAATGTGCCTTTTTGAAATCTAATACTTCTAAACTACTTTTCTCGGTTGCTTTCATGTTAAACATAAGAGGTTTTCTTAGATTAGGTTTAATTGATTTAAGCCAACTTAATTCTCTTTGTGTACGAGTAATCATGACATGCTTTTGAGAAACTGATTTATCATATTTGTTTGAACTTTTCATAGATTGCATTGCTCCTTTTACTCGTTTCAATTCTTTTTGAGTTTTTTCGATTCTGTCATTCAAGGTTTGTAAAAATAATTCTTTTTGTTTTAAATATGAAGAATAATTTCCCTTAAATCCCTTTGTGTGCGCGTCTTGAACTTCTACAACATTATTACAAACTCTATCTAAGAAATATCTATCGTGGCTAACAATGAGTAGTGCCCCATTAAATCTAGTTAGAAAATTTTCTAACCAATCTAGAGTATGTAAATCTAAATGATTTGTTGGTTCATCAAGGAAGAAAACATCAATCTCATTTAATCCCACTAATTGCCTTGCTAGTGCTACTTTTGCACGTTCTCCACCTGATAAAAATGAGAGTTTTGTATCTAATTGATGGTGAGATAGGTCTAATGCTTTCAAAATTTCTTGTGCGTGTCCTGCAACATCGCCTCCTCCAGAACGTGCCATAAGGCTCTGTAATTCTTGATATCTGTCCATATCTGGTTGCCAATCACCTTCATAAAAAGAAGGAGTAGCCATTTTTGCTTCTAATTGATTGATTTCATCTTCAATTTCTTGAAATTGCCTACCTCTTCGATTTAGTTCTTCGCCCAAAGTAGCATTTTCATTTAAATCTCTTATTTGGGTTAAAAATGCAAGTCGTAATCCTGCTGCAAAAAAGATATCTCCAAGATCTTGGTTCTGGTTACTTATCGTTCGTAGTAAAGTAGTTTTACCTGCACCGTTATGGCCTACAATTCCGATTCTATCGCCTTCATCGATCCGTAAATTAACTCCTTCCAATACTTTTACGGGACCAAAAGCACGGTGGACCTCCTCGAGCCTTATGAGTTCCCGTACCATGTTTATTCGGGGCGACCTTTCTGATATAATACCAGTACAAATGAAAAGAGGTACGCTTTACGGACTTCATGGAAATTGTGGAGGTGGAGATTGAATGGACGGGTACAAAAAGACATGCAGAGTTACTTATATCTTCTATATCTCCAGATGATCCTGAATCTTTTCTTGCTGAGGTGATTGAGAGTAAGGATGGTGCAAAATTAATAATAAAAGTGTCCTCTAGTAATTTAAAGAGTATTAGATCGACGATTGATGATTTATTAGTTTGTTTATCTGCGGCTGATTTGAGTCTAAGCGTGATTGAAAAAAATAATTCTGATTAAAAAATATTTATCAATGAAATACAACTATTCAAGATAGGGGTTCCCTACGGATTGTTATGGAAAGGTTGCCTCACGACCGTTCAAGTCTCCTGTGGAATGGACATATATTAGATGGTTCTCCTACTTCTTTATTCGTAGAATCCATGGATGGTTGGATAGATGCAATGTTATTCGACGAACAAGGAGGAGGTAGTGGAACTAAAGAAATTATTAAAGCAAATATTATTGTAAAAGAAGATGGTATTATTTGTGGTAAACCAATCATAAATAGATTAATTCAACGTCATTTTTCTAAATGTGCAATATCATGGAATATTGATGAAGGTGAAGATGTAAAAAGTGGCCAAATCATTATCAATATAACCGGTGAATCAATTGAAATACTGAGAATTGAACGAATTATGTTGAATATTTTGGGGAATCTGTCGGGCATTGCAACCAATACAAATAATTGGACAAAAAAAACTTCTAATATAAAATTAGCAGCTACTCGTAAAACAGATTGGGGCCTATTAGACAAATGGGCAATACATGTTGGAGGGGGTTTGACACATAGACTAAATAGAAATGATGCATTAATGATGAAAGAAAATGATTTCATATCTCTAAAACTTAATAATGAAAGTAATTCTGAAACAATTAAGCGAGTCATGAGTAATATTAGTATAACTCAAGAAGAATTTGTTATTGTTGAAGTTCAAAATTTAATTGATGCAATTATTGTTGTGGATGTTTGGAAAAATATATTGAATAAAAGCAATAAGATAGTGTTGTTATTAGATAATGTTGGCCCCAAAATTGCAAAGAATATTTCTTTATCATTATCAAGTAAAAATCTCCGAGATTATTGCATATTGGAGGGTTCAGGAAATATTGATATGAATTCTCTTGAAGAGTGGTCTGAAAGTGAGATTGAATTGATTTCATCAAGTGGACTAAACAGAGGAGTTCGCCCTCTAGATTTATCAATGATATTTGAGGAGGATACTAATGTCTAATATATCAAAAAATCATCCAAGATATAGATCTTTGATTGCCAGAGAAAAATTAGTTGATGCATCTAATAATGGTCTTTTGGCCCATTCAGCAATGATTGCTCATGGAAGAGGTGAAGCGTTTGACTATCTATTAGGAGAAGAAACCTCTAAATCTGCTAAATTGGCCATAAAAGAAGTTGCATATAGACTAAATAAATCAAAAAATCCAATCATATCTGTAAATGGAAATACAGCAGTATTAGCAGGAGAAGATTTGATACGTATTGCGGCTGTTTTGGAGTGCCCAATAGAAATAAATCTCTACTATAGAACAGAAGAAAGAATATCTAAATTATTACAACTCTTAAATGAGCAAAAAGATAAAGTTGCTAAAGAGGCCTGTCCTGAAGGATGGATTGGGGATTGGGATAAATCAGTTAATTCCGTTAGACTACTTGGGCAAGAAAATGATGGTTTAATTATTGGTTTAGAAGGTCCTAGAGCAATTTGCTCTTTTGAAGGAATTCAACGCTCTAAGACTGTATTAGTTCCACTCGAGGATGGAGATAGGTGTGAAGCGCTTGTTGCACTTGGAAAAGAGGTTTTAGTAATTGATTTAAATCCGTTATCAAGAACTGCAAGGAAAGCGTCTGTAACTATTGTTGATGAAGTTTCGAGAGCTGCTAATTTAATTTTGAATGAAATAATAATTAAGGATTATGAAATTAAAGAGTGGGATAATGAATCAACACTAAGAGATGCCTTAGAAATTATTTCAAAATCTATGAATAAGATATAAATTATTGGATTATTTGCTATCATTCCCTATGATATGTAGTTCCTTTTATTATTTCAGTAGCACGATACAATTGTTCAATAAAAATTGATGCAGCCATTTCGTGTGGAAATGTCATTGGTGAAAGTGAAATTGATTGATGGATTTTAGATTTAAATCCCTCACTAAATCCATCTGGAGGCCCTAATGCAAAGTTGGTCGTGGTATGATCCATTATTATTTTAGAAATTAATAATGATAAGTCTTTACTAGATAATTCTTCTCCATTTTCATCTATTAGTATCAAATTACCCTTAAGATTCAAAAGCATGTTCTCATAATCAATAGATTTGTTTTTATCTGAATAATATGATAATGAAATACCTCTACCTTTTAATCGCTTATAATATTCATTAATTATAGTTAAATATGATTTTTCTTTTGGTTTGCCATATAAATATACAACTATCCTACCCACGATATGACCAAGAGCAACTCGGTAATAGTGGTTCGCAAAGCATCAAGAATAAATACATTCAGGATTACATTATATGAGCAGATGGCGGCGTCGACGAAAGGCAAAACCATTGGCTGAAGAACCTCACATGAGAGGTGCTAGAATGTGGCTACAAGACTTGAGAGAACTTTGTGAAATGTCATTTGATAACCACATAGAAGGGCAGCGCAAAGTTAGGGAAATGCAAATCGAATGGTTGGATGCTCACAAAAAAAGTGAAATTAGTGATTTACTATTAGATGGTTTAGATAGGCGGGCTTTTAGGCTTTTAAGATCGGACGTAAAAGAATGGTTGGAATGGTTAGATAATGATAAATTTTGGGAGCCTGGTTGGAAGGACGAAGTGGTTGAATAATGATTTCTTTGAGTATTTGGATTTTATTATACAGCATGATTGGGGGCGTAGTAATTTACTACAGTAATTATCAACCATTTCCAGAAATAGGTGGAAAATATGGATGGTTGCTCATATCTTTTGGAGTAGTATTTTGGATTTCAAGTACCGCACCAAGAGAGACGATGGAAGAAATACCGGCACTAATTTCAACATTTTTAGGCGGATTAGGAGTTATTTTTGGTGTAAGACATATGGTAATTACAAAACATGATGTCATTTTAGCACCATTTAGTGGAGTTTTATTTTGCATAGGTTCTATAGATCTACTTACTAAAAATTGGATATCTGCCACATCTACAGAACAGATAATTTCATTCATAATAGCGTCTCTTATAATTACATTAGAAATATACCTTGCGTTTAGGGGATTGGTTGTTGGAGTCCCTGGTATTTCATGGTCAAAATCAGGATTAAGGCAAATAAATAGAGGATTAATATATGGCGATAATGGAGCAATTGCTCACTTTGAAAAATCATGGGATATGAATGATCCATGGTTAAATGCTATGAGTCATGCAGTTTTAATATTAATATATGATAAAATAGGAAATAAAGTAGAAAAAGAGCGTCATTTAATAGAGTTGGAAAAAGGAGGAGGTTGGGATGCAGTTGATACGTCATGGACTGATGCAATTAAAAAATCCTTAACGGATATATCTCTATAAGAATACACGAACTATTCAAAATATCATAGCCTTTCCGATGAATAAAAATGGTTCGGATTACTAAAGTGCATACTGGAGGAGGAGATACGGGTGAAACATCCCTAGTGGATGGAAAAAGAGTTGGTAAAGGAGATTCACGAGTAGAATTATATGGCACTATTGATGAATTAAATTCACAAATAGGGGTCGTAAGGATGGAGATAAAAAGATATGATGCCCCTAAAGAAGTTAAAATAAGTACTGATATATCATTAGGACGAGTACAGCAAGAATTATTTGATATTGGTGGTGAGTGTGCATGTACACCCGGAAAATTGCCAAAAATGATGGCATTAATTGGGATGGCAGAAGGTGAAAAGTTAGTTCAAGAGATGGATAGTTGGTTGGAGGATTTAGATCCCCTTGAGTCGTTTATTATGCCAACTGGCTCTGCACCTGTTGCTGTATTACATGTTTCAAGAACTGTGGCAAGAAGAGCTGAAAGACTTGCATGCCTTATGAGAGAAAAGTCTGGAAAAGATTCACTTAGATTAGAAATAATATCTTATCTAAATCGATTATCAGATTGGATGTTTGTAATGGGCCGCTGGATAAGTGCAAAGTGCGGTGATGAAGAAGTTCTTTGGACTCCCCTTGGTAAAAGATCAGATAATAGTTAAATTTATTTTTTGATTTTGTCTCTATAATCACGCGCAGATTTAAGAAGCATTTTTTCTTGACTAAAAGTTAATTGTTTTTCACAATCTTCAAAATTTAGCCATAAATAATTAGTATGTTCATGAGAGAGTTTTACCTCCAACTCATCAGTTTCGGCTAAAAACCAAAATACCTGCTTTGGAATTTCTTTTCCCTTTCTTTTGAATGTGTACTCTGTACGGAAATTCCATTTTTCGTCTATAATTATTTCTTTGATACCGGTTTCTTCTATCAATTCTCTTAATGCAGTTGAATGGTGATCTTCATCATTATCTTCGATATGCCCCTTTGGAAAACTCCAGTGCCCTTGGGGGTATTGAAGTAAAAGAATGCTATCATAATTGACTAAAACAAATCCACAAGATGTTTCCATGGACTTGGCATGATGGGTTTGCATATCGTAATTTTGTATAAAAAACATAAATTGTAAGATTATTTTGAACATTATTAAGTAAAGTACAATCGTACAACTCTTTTAGCATTAAAAATGAATTCACCCGTTCTATCTCTAGATATCAGGAAAATTGTAACTGATAGCGATTTAGATGGAATAGTGACGGCTGCTATTTTAAAGAGACATTGGAGAGATGCAGAAATTATTTTTGCTCATCCTGGCGAGTTGCGTTCTGGAATTTTAGATGGGTTGATAGATAAATATACTGCAATATGTGATTTACCAATGCATCCCAGATGTGGGCTAAATATTGATCACCATCGGACAAATAAAATAATAGATGATTCACAAACAAATGGAATATTTATTTGGAAGGATTACCCTTCTGCTGCACGTATTGCATATGAAATTATATCTGAAGTCGTTGATTTATCTGATTTGGAAGAATTGTTATTTTGGGTTGATAAAATTGATAGCGGGCAGATAAAGAAGGAGGAGTTTTTAGAGAATGGAGATGTATTTTTAATTGGAAGATTGATTGGTAGTAATCAAATTATTAATTTACAAATACTTGAAGCAATTAAAAATCGAGAATCTATTAAAAATATACTTTCTAAGAATATGATGCGACCTCACCTCAAGAATATTGAAGATGAGAGGATAATGATTGATAGTTTAATCGATAAAACCTTAGAAGTCAACAATAGATTAGCAATAGTTAGATTTGAAGATTCTGGAATAAGGTCCAATGGTTATCATATAACTGCTAAAGTGGGAGATGATTGTGATGCATGCATAATAATACATGGATATACAAATTCAAAATTTAATAATAATGGAGAATATCCTGTTTCTGCATCATTTTATACTAATTCTTTCTTACATACTACCGGAGGAATATATAATTTGATAAAAATGGCAAAAAGATTTGATATTGACGGCGGAGGACATGAAAATGCATGTGGATGTAGAATTATGCCCCTTGATGACGGAATATTAGTGAGTAGGGAATTAAATAATTTAGATATAGAAAGTAACATAAAGGCATGGATTGAAATGTGGAATACAAATTAAATGATTTGTAAAAGATATAAAAAACCTAAAAATGCATGGATTAATATAAGAATTGCCATTATATCTCCAATTCTACCATGTGTATCTCTAGTTTTAGAAAACGATTGCTTACTTTCTTTCTTTCTTTGAGTAGAATGTCCTGTAAGCCAAAGAATTGTCATCAAGAGTAATCCGAGTAACCCTCCTGATGAGTGGAAATTATTTGGCATGATGTATGAGTCAAAGGGTAAATCATTAAAAAATGCCCTAGATATTTCGCCCATAAATGCCAATACTATAACAAAAAGAGTAGCTAACATGATTTTATTACCGTCAGATATATGTTTTCTATGTGCCTTAATTAGGTCATCGCCTTTCAAGAATTCCTTCTTTTTACGCCATTTTAATTGCGTCATAAATATCATAATTAATAATAATGCAGCAAATGGATGAATGAGAATTACGATGATTGGTAGTAATTCCATGATGCCCGAAAGTATGCATATGACTTGAGGTCTCTGTTGCTGAATTGTGTGTATGTAGGGGATGTATTGATGTATGAACGTTGAGGGCCGTCAATCGGAGGTCTTCAATTGGAGGAATATCTACTTGAATGTCTAGAATCATTATCTCAATCTGGTGATGATAAGATAAGGAGATTAAACAGAGTTCAGAAAATCTCTGCTTGGGACCTTATGACTAAGGAATGGCGTGCTTTAGTGGCACTTGCTGCAAAAAAAGAAGGTTTGCCCACGATAAATATTGATGAAGATAAGAGTTCAGTAACTCAAAATCGTAAATCAAATAAAAAAATAGGGAGGCGTGGTGGCAAAGGACTAAGAAAGGGTTTTGAAGATAATTTAGCATTACCTCAAGATATATTTCTATCAAATGAGGTTCCGGGTTACAAATTGGCCGTTTTAATTGCTCAACAAAATAAAATGGGAAATCTGTGGAAATCTGATTGGAATGAAAGGATGATTGAGATAAGATCCGAGTGCCAAAAAGGACTCCATCCGGTTTGGAGTAAATTGGCTAAAGAATCTGGACTCTTTGCTGAATTAAGTAGATTTAAAATTGTTGAGAACAGTAAAAAGCACATAGATTCAACAAATTGGATTAAATCATCTTATTTCGATCCCGAAGATGCAACCTCACTAAGAAACTGGCTAAAGTTGGATTTACCATTTAATGCTAAAACGGAACAATTGAAAGTCATTCAAAAAATAGAGAAGGATTTAGGTAAAAAACCAAGATATGGTGAATGGAATGGATGGATGAGTCCTTCGTTGAGGAATCAAAATAATGAAATTGCTTTCATTGAAGGTATTTTATTAGCCTCTTCAAAAAATCCAGATGCAATTCAAGTTTTAGAAAATATTACTGACGAAAGAACGAAAGAAGTAGTAGAAAAACATATTAGATTACTAAAATTACGTATGGGAAATTTAGAAAATTGGAAAGAAGATTCCAAAATAAATGGAAAGGATTTATTATCGCAAGCAATACGAAATTGTGCTTGGAAAGAAATAAATAATATTGAAGACGATTTATCTATTGAAGACTTAAAGTATGGAATTGAGACTTTGACTAGTTCTGGTGCGAAAATACCAAATTCACTAGGTTGGAAATTAGTCTCCGGTCTTCAAGAAAAAGAAAAATTAGATGAGGCTGATGATTTAGCAAAAATATTACAGATTGAAAATAATATTCAACTTAAAATAGCATTAAAACTCAATTCTGCTGATGATTTATCTACGGAAGAGTTAATTATTTCATCTTTAAATAGTCTAAATGATGAGGGCCTTTTAATTGTCACAAACGATTTGTCTTGCAGTTATCAGATAAAAATTAATGCTGCAGAAAAATTAGCTAAGTTGGATCATATTAGGTATACAAGTCAAATTTTAGATGTATTTACAGAGGCTGCTGATGTTGAAAATCTTGCAAAAATTATAATTAAAAATCGCTCCTTGATAAAAGTATATCCTGAAAGAGTTTTATTAATTTGGCACATGATCTCGGCTAAATCTTCAATAGGAATGTTACCTACTTTAGAAGATATGCGAAAAGACGCTCTTATGTCAATTTCAGACTCTCCAAATGACACTGTACTTTCAAAAATATCAAAAGAGCTTATTGCATTACTTGATGGAATTCCTGATGAAATTGGGTCAATACAAAAGAAATTAGACAGAGAAGGTATTTTGTCCCTTAATGAAGTTAGAAGGGCCTTATCTCCAGATGGAGACAGTATGGTTAGATCAAAAACAATTAATAGACTTAAGGAATCCATATTAGCTGCAGATATTACCTATTTAGAGAATGCACTATTTCAATGCCTAGTTGATTCTTTGATATTAAATAGGGCTGCAATAGATATTGAAAGTGGTATGGATGAAAGGATAAATGATGCAAATAAGGTATTGTCAAATCTTTCAAATAAAGAAGATGTATCAATGATTAGTATAAAATTCATTACAGAGATGGTCATAGAGCATGGTAAAATATTATCAGAAGGTATAGAACCGTTAGAAAAATGGTATAGAAGGTATGATAATAATAGTTTAGAATCTAAATTAATAAAGGCGACAATACAAAGCTCCAGAGATAACGATTTAGAAGCTGCAAGAGAATATAGAGATGCGGCAAATAAAGTTCGAGATGATTTTGCAAAATATGCTTTAATAATGAGAAAAGCTTTGATTTCTTATGCTCATGGTGAAGGATGGAGAGAGGCTGTAAAATTAATAGAGTCTGAAACAGCTTTAGCTGCTACAGTAACAAAAAGATTTCAACTATATCTTAATGTTTGTAATGATGATTTAGATGACAAAAAAGATGTGGCCCGTAATAGGCTAAGGCAATATGCGTCTAGTGGTATTCAAGACACTGAAGATGATTTTCGAGAAAATAAAGAAACTCAAATTGAGGCTTTAGAAATGCTAATACGCTATCCTGAAGATTTAGATCCCCCATTACCAAAGTCTCCATTTCAAGGAAGGGTCAAGGCTACCATTAGAGGCCTACAACGTATGGAAAGTAATAGGCAATCTGAACTAGATTTGAAATTTGAACAAGAGTTATCTCGAGAAAATAAAGATATATTGGAGATAGTAAATCTTGCTAATCAAATGGCGGAAGAAAAGCCAATAAGAGGTTTAAGAAAACTTGAAAGAGCAGTAGGGTCAAATAAATTCACAGATATCCAGCTAATTAGATTGAGTAGAGCAGCAGAAGCAATGTTTGGAGGACATAGTTCTATTATTCCAATTAGAGATAGGAGATCGCTTCGTAATCTTTCACTGAAACCAGTCGTAATAGTCGACACAAATATATTAATTGATGCATTGAAAGACGATTTGGTAAGAGAAATTACAGGAGATAGTTTTGGAAGTCTGAATTGGACAGTGGAACGATCATTTCATTGGATGCTTAGACGACGGAAAAAAGAAGGTTTGATGTTGATGAATATCCCTCCAATAGTAATGTCTGAATTCCAAAATCGTACAAAAAGTCCTGAAGATGTTTTAAGTTTATTTTCTAATAAAATTTACATTGATCCTGGTATTTGGAGTAAGAACATTACGCAGGAATTACTTATGGATAAGGTAACTAAAATTTGTAAAGAATTTGGCGATTGGGAATATACGTTTGACAAAGAAGAAATGAAAAATATGGAGTTAGAACAATTCTTAATAAGTCATAAAGATATTTTTATTGAAATAACTAATCAAAAAATGAATAGAGAGGATTGCGTGGATAGAAGTATTATAGAAGGAGAGGAAATATATCCTGAAAGAGGGGATTTAGAAATTATTCGTTCGGCCGCATTGATTGCAAAATCTTTCAATCCTGAGATAGGAAGTGTAATTATTGCTACTAGAGATAGTGATTTTAAGTTGATATCTAGATCTTTAGAAGAAAAGTATGGATTTGGAGTAGTTGGAGATGCACAGGAATTGAATAGACGTGTTCTTAGATAATTTCTAATAATTTATTTTTTATTATTTATCCAATTTTCTAATATTTCTCTTCTTTTTAATACGTCAACTCTTGATGTGTGTGGCATATCAGATACAATATGTATTTCAGCAATATCACTAAAATGTTCCTTTAAAAGATTAAAATGTTCAATTCCTAAAGTCTCATCTTGTTCTGCCTGAATGACAAGAATGGGGACTTTAGGAACTCCCCAAAATGGTATTTGAGCATTAGAATATCCAACATTAAGATCGGGGTGAATGCGTTGATACTCTCTTCTAAGTATGTGTCTTACCCAAGGATTTGCCATAATGGCCCTGCCAGGTAATTTTTTTTCTATTATAAGTGGGAAAGAGGTAGCTGGAGATTCTAAAATCACACCTTTTAGGGAATCTCCCCACCAATCTGAACTAAATGAGGATAGTCTAATTGTCAAAAATCCACCCATAGAATGCCCATATATCCAAAGTTTCTCAGGTTTGAATCCTATTATCTCAGGAGTTTGTGCTAATAATAGTTCAATATCTGCTACTACTTTCAAGATAGTCCATTCATATTTTCCTTTTTGTTCACCAAATCCTCTTTGGTCTAGGCTTAGGACATTTAGGCCCATTGAATTCATGTGTTGGCACCTAGATTCGCCCCTTCCAAGTGTAGAATTATATCCATGGAGATACAAAATAACATCTTTACTTTTGGTTTCAGATTCTAAAAATTGTGCCTTTAGATTCTCCTTACCCCATCCTTTGAAATTGAATGTTTTCCAACGATTATCTGTGAGTTTGGTTACAGTTCTGGGAGGAGTAATGAATACAGATGAATATATTCTCCACCTCATAAATAGCCAACCTGAAATTGGTATTGATATTCCTAATAAAAACCAAGTAATACGATAAGTGCGCCAAACTGGAAAAATAATTATGGATATAATTTGTAATATTATCAAGGCGGTCAAAATCTTAGGTTTACTGAGTAAAAGAGGTTTTGGTGTTTTTTCATACACTGCTGCCCTAAACTTAGATACTTCGGATTTTTTATTTTGATTTAAATAATTCAAAAAACTAACCCCTCAATAAACTTAAGGAGAATGGTTACATAAATAACATAGTGATATTGATTACAACATGTATGAATGCTAACATTAAGTAATTTTTATTACACTAAGGGAGGACTAAATAATCAAAATTTGAAATACCGGAGAATTAGGCGCGGCCATGGAAGGAGCAACGGACCCATCGGATCTTGAAGATCGCCTCTATTATAAAATTGGAGAATTTGTATATGATAATGCAAAAGTTGTATTAACATTAACTATGCTTCTTTGTGCCGCACTTGCAGGTTTAATGACACTTGAACCTAAATATGTTGAAGGATATGGTGAAGGAGATTTAGAATCTGTTTATGGATGGAATGCAATATCTCTTGGTTTTAGTTCGGATGAAGAAGGCGCTCAGGAATCTTTCTACGTACTTTTCCACCATCCTGATAAAGAATCAAATGATTCTGAGGTAAAATCTGTAATTAAAGAAACATTATCGATACTTAATGAGTCAAATTCTGTAATTCTTCATTATCCTTGGCTTACAAACGATGCAAATCGGTCTGAATTAATTAGTACTGTTGATTCCTCTTGGTCTAGAGTTAAGGTAGATATAGTCTTAGATAGAGAAAATGCAAAAATATTATTAAAAAATACAATAGAACATATTGCTTTGCCGGAGTCTGCCCCTCTTGGGATGGAAAAATGGGTTACAGGAAATTTAGCGATTGATGTAACATTTGATCTCACATTAGAAGAAGAATTAATCCAAGCAGAAATTATATCCGCACCTTTGACCTTGATCATATTAATATTTGTATTTGGAAGTTTAGTTGCAGCTGGTTTACCTGTACTTACTGGAATTTACACTGTTGTTGCAGCAATTGGAATTGTTACTGGCTTGACATATATATTCGATGATATTACAATTTATGCAAATAATATTGTATCTCTTCTTGGAATAGGTCTTAGTGTTGACTATTCTCTTTTTATTGTAAATCGCTTTAGAGAAGAGTTGGGTCGTGGACACGATAGAAGAACTGCGATTGCAGTAACTAGTGCGACGGCTGGTAGAGCTATATTTTTCTCTGGAATGACAGTAATATCAGGATTGATGGGGATGTTATTCTTTGATAATACTGGTTTACCCTCATTGGGATGGGGTGGAATCTGTGCAACTTTCGTAGCACTAACTTCATCAATTGTACTTTTGCCTGCAATATTATCTCTTCTTGGTGAAAGAGTGAATGCGATTAAAATACCATTCTCTAATGTAAATACAGAGTCCGAAAGCGGATTTTGGCCATGGATTGCTAATAATGTTATGGAACGTCCTTTGTCGGTTTTAATACCTTCAATAATAGTTTTAATGCTGGCCGGATCTCCTTTCTTAAATGCAGAATGGGGGATTACAACATGGAAGGCATTAAGTCCGGATGATGAAGCAAGAAATGGAATGGAAATAACTGATGAAAAGTGGCCCGGAGATATTGCTAATACAGTTCAGATAGTTTTTCAAACTAATGATGATATAAATCCATTTTCGGAGGATAATTTGAGAGGTTTATATGACTTTTCAGTTGATATTCTTGAAATAGAAAATACTCTTTATGTCTATAATTATGCTCATTTCGATGTAAATATGACTATTGATGAAGTAGTTACATTTTGGGACACGTCCAATGATGGAGATTTAAGTCCTGAGGATAAATATATCATTGATTTACAGAGAGGCTTCCATAGGGGCAGTTCAATTGGAACTAATGGCATCATACTTGCTCAGGTAGGTTTAGATGGCGATCAAGCCAGTGAAAAATCAAGAAATGTCGTCAAAGAAATTAGAGATTTAGACTCAAAAGATATTCAATTTGGAGGAGAATCGGAGGTTTATGTGGCAGGTTTAGCAGCATACAATCAGGATGTACTTGATGCAGTGGTAGAGAATCTTCCAATTGCTATAGCATTTATTCTGATAACCAGTTATATCCTAATTTTCTTACAAGTTAGATCAGTAATTTTACCGTTTAAAGCCCTTATAATGAATATCTTATCAGTAACTGCATCATTTGGAGTATTAGTTTGGGTATTCCAAGAAGGGAATGGCTCGGAATTATTGAATTTTACTCCACAGCCGATAGACCCAACTACTCCAGTAATGATTTTTGCCATACTATTTGGACTAAGTATGGATTATGAGGTATTGATGTTATCTAGAATTCATGAGGAGTGGGAAAGAACTAATGATAATACAAAAGCTGTTGCAACTGGTTTGCAGAAAAGTGGCCGTATAATTACATCTGCTGCTCTTGTTATGATAACAGTATTTGCAGCCTTTGGCCTTTCATCGGTTTCTTTAATGAAACAATTTGGTTTTATGCTTGCCCTTGGCGTTGCGGTAGATGCAACATTGGTCCGGGCCCTTGTTGTTCCATCTACGATGAGGTTAATGGGGACACTGAATTGGTGGGCACCATCTTGGTTACAACAAGAATCCAGCCATGAAATAAATGATTCTGAATTATGATTACATATGTAAAATCATTGCTTCACCAAATTCACTACATTTCAGTAAGGTTGCATCATCCATTAATCTCTCAAAGTCGTATGTTACTGTCTTGGCCGATATTGCGCCTTCCATCCCCTTTACTATCAAATCTGCTGCTTCGCCCCATCCCATGTGCCTAAGCATCATTTCTGCTGATAATATTAACGAGCCAGGATTTACTTTGTCTTGGCCTTCATATTTTGGAGCAGTGCCGTGAGTAGCCTCAAAAATTGAAATTCCAGAATCATAATTTATATTAGCACCTGGGGCTATTCCAATTCCCCCTACTTGAGCAGCAAGAGCATCAGAAATATAGTCGCCGTTTAGATTCATTGTTGTCAATACACTGTATTCCTTTGGCCTTGTTAAAATTTGTTGCAACATAGCGTCTGCAATAACATCTTTTATGATTATTTCAGTACCTGTTACAGGATTAATCATTGAACACCATGGTCCTCCATCGATCTCGGTTGCTCCAAATTCATCTTTTGCTAATTGATATCCCCAGTCCCTAAACCCTCCTTCAGTAAATTTCATAATATTTCCTTTATGTACTATCGTCACACTTCGTTCATTATTGCTTATTGCATGATTTATTGCTGCTCTTACAATTCTTTTGGTTCCTTCTTTACTAATTGGTTTTATTCCAATCCCGCTTGTACCTGGAAATCTAATTTTTGTAACTCCCATTTCGTCATGTAAGAAATTTATTACTTTTTGAACTTCGGGACTACCTGCTTCCCATTCTATTCCGGCGTAAACATCTTCACTATTTTCACGAAAAATAATCATATTTACATTTTCGGGTGATTTTACAGGACTAGGAGTTCCATCGTACCATCTAACTGGTCGTACGCAAGCATAAAGATCGAGTTTTTGGCGAAGCGCTACATTTAGACTTCTTATTCCTCCCCCCACAGGAGTTGTAAGGGGTCCTTTGATTGAAATTAGACCCGTTTGCATTGATGTCAAAGTGTCTGTAGGGAGCCATTCGCCTGTTGCATCAAATGCTTTCTGGCCTGCTAAAACTTCACTCCAATAAATTTTTCTTTCATTTTTATATGCCTTATTAACTGCAGCATCTACAACATTAATCATAACTGGAGTGATGTCTATGCCGATTCCATCTCCCTCAATATAATGAATAATTGGCGTATTGGGTACAATTAATTCCCCATCATTCATTGTTACTTTAACTCCCTGTGCCATATCCATCATATAGCCCACTTAGCGGTCATTCAAGAAGCCAACCCTCTTGACCTAGTTACTTACAGGTTGTAGATATGAAAGGCATGGTTCGTTGGGTAGAAGGTTTGACGATGGAGGGCATCACATCAAATGGAAAATCTTTTGGAATATATGGTGATGAATATCCTAGTCCAATGGAAATGGTTCTTCATGCTCACGCTGCATGCTCTTTTGTAGATGTAATAAGTGGGCTTAAGGACAGAATTAAAAATGTAAAATCTGCACATATAGAAATTGATTCAGAAAGATCTGAGGATTCTCCGCGGGTTTTCACAAAAATTAATATGAAATATATTATTGATGGTCAAGTTCCAAGGGAATTAGTCATGCGAATAATTGAATATAGTCATGAAAAGTTATGTTCTGTTGGAATAATGTTAACGGGTTATGGAGTAAAATTAACATGGGAATTAGTAATAAATAATTCTGATAAATAGCTAGTATTTTAAATCTAGAAATAAATTAAAATTGAGTTAATGGTATTATTTTGGCAGCACTCTTCCTCAAGCATTAAACACCCTCCATTCAGAAGATGAAATCCCGCTACGCGTGAGACCTTAAGAATCGTCTATTGAAAATTAATGAGTTGGTAAATAATGCAGTCTAAAATAAAAAATAATAATTCATCACTAGAAGAAGAAAATGGGATGGTCATTGAAAGACGTTTTACTGCTAGTGGAAAAGATCCTTTTGGATCTTTCAATTGGATTGAGATGGATGTTGAAATAAGAAATCCTGATGGATCTATGGCTGAATCAATACATGGAGTAAAACTTCCTTCTGGATTTTCAGGAGTACCGGGAAAAGTACTAGCGCAGAAATATTTACGTAAGGCCGGCGTACCTTTGTACCTCAGAAAGGTACCTGAAGAGGGAGTACCGGTGTGGCTTCAAAGAAGTGAACCTGATCACGAGAAGCTTCAATCTGTAGATAAAAATGAAAGGTATGGGGGAGAAATAGACGGAAGAAGTTTATTTAGACGCCTGGCTGGTACTTGGACATATTGGGGATGGAAGTATGGATACTTTGCTAGAGAAGCAGATGCATTATCATATTTTGATGAGATGTGTTATCTTATTGCCAGTCAAAGGTCTGCTCCAAACAGCCCTCAATGGTTCAATACCGGGCTACATTGGGCATATGGAATAGAAGGGCCTGCACAAGGGCACCATTACATTGATCCTTCTACAGGAGAGTTAGAACTATCAATAAATGCATATGAACACCCCCAACCACATGCCTGCTTTATTCAATCTGTCTCGGATGAATTAGTTGGAGGTACTGGATCAATAATGGGATTATGGAATCGTGAAGCATTATTATTCAAGTATGGTTCTGGCACAGGCTCAAATTTCTCTAGAATAAGGGGGAAAGACGAACCTTTATCCGGTGGTGGAAAATCATCTGGTTTGCTATCATTCTTAAAAATTGGAGATAGGGCTGCTGGTGCAATAAAGTCTGGAGGGACTACCCGTAGAGCTGCTAAAATGGTTACATTAGATTTGGATCACCCGGATATTGAAGAATACATTGATTGGAAATCTAGTGAAGAAGAGAAAGTTTCTGCACTTGTAATAGGAAGTAATATCCTTCAAAGGCATGCGAATTCAATAATGGATTCTATTTGGAATCATGAAAGTGATAACAGTAGATTTGACCAAGAGGTCAATTCTCTACTAAGAAAGTCAATGGTTAAAGCGATAAAAGATAGTGTCCCACAACCTCACATTCAAAGAATCATAGATTTAGCAAAACAGGGTTGGAAAGGAGTTGATTTTGATGTTTTTGATACTGATTGGCAGGGAGAGGCTTACATGACTGTATCAGGACAAAATAGTAATAATTCTGTAAGAGTTCCTAATGAATTTATGGATGCTGTAGAAAATAAAGATAAATGGAATTTATACTGGAGAACAGAGTTAGATAAAGCTGAGGAAGAGGATAGATTACCTGAGCCTTGCAAAGTGCTCGATGCCGACGAACTATGGGATAAAGTAGCATATACAGCTTGGGCGTGTGCTGATCCTGGTGTACAGTTTGATACGACAATAAATGAATGGCATACTTGTCCCGAAGGAGGAAAAATAAATGGTTCAAATCCATGTTCTGAATATATGTTTTTAGATGATACGGCTTGTAATCTTGCCAGTATAAACCTCCTAAAGTATTACGATATGAATACACAGGTATTCAATATTGAAGATTTTAGACATAGTGTAAGACTTTGGACTACTACTTTAGAAATTAGTGTTTTGATGGCGCAATTTCCTTCTGCTGAAATAGCTAAAAAATCGTATGACTATCGAACATTGGGACTTGGGTATTGCAATATTGGATCTTTATTGATGCATATGGGGATACCGTATGATGATGAAAGAGGATATGCGATTTGTGGTGCTATGACTGCAATTATGTGCGGAGAATCATATGCAACTAGTGCTGAAATAGCATCAATATTAGGCCCATATCCAGATTATGAAAGAAATAAAGAGCACATGCTTAAAGTAATGAGGAATCATAGAAGAGCGGCGTACGGAAATGATGCGAATGAATATGAAGGTTTATCAGTCACACCAATGAGTATTGACTCAAAGAAATGCCCTAAAGATCTATTAGAAGCAGCTAGAAATGCTTGGGATTCGGCATTAAGAGAAGGTGAAGAACATGGATATAGAAACGCACAAACTACAGTTATAGCACCTACAGGAACAATAGGCCTGGTAATGGGTGCAGACACTACTGGCGTAGAACCTCAATTCTCTTTAGTACAATACAAAACTCTAGCTGGCGGTGGATCTTTGAGAATTGTAAATGGAGGAGTTTCAAATGCATTAAAGAGGTTAGGGTATTCGGAAAAAGAGACTCGTGATATTGAACAATATATTACTGGAAGTAAAACACTTAACAACTGCCCTCATCTTTCTGCTGAAAAATTATTAAATCTGGGATTCGATAATATCACCGTTAAAAGAATTGAAGATAGTTTTGCGGATGTATTTGATATCCGTTCTGCATTCTCTACAAATATATTAGGAGAATCATTTTGTACTGAAAAATTGGGAATGACACAGGCTGATTATGAAAATCCTTTCTTTGATGTTTTGTCACATATGGGATTCTCATCAAATGAAACGGATACAGCAAATGATTATGTTTTTGGATATAATATGATAGAGGGCGCGCCTGGATTGAAGGATGAACACTTAGCTGTGTTTGATTGTGCAACACCATGTGGAAAATATGGTCAGAGGTCTATTGATTGGAAGGCGCATGTTATGATGATGGCGGCAGCGCAACCATTCATATCAGGTGCTATATCAAAAACAATAAATATGCCATCAGACTCAACTGTAGAGGAAATACGAGATGCATACAATTTGAGTCACGCAACAATGAATAAAGCATGTGCGGTTTACAGAGACTGTTCAAAACTTTCTCAGCCATTGATGAATCAACTAGTAGACTCCAGCGCAATGGAAGAAGACGTTGAAGAATTGGTTGTAACAAAAATGGTTGAAGATGTTGTAAGAGTGCTTCCGGTTCCTGAAGCATCTGCTAGACCAATAGCAGAATCAATGGTAGAGTATATCGCAACAAGGCGACAATTACCAAACAAAAAGAAGGGCGATAATATCAAAGCAAGAATTGGTGGGCACAGTGTACGCTTAATTACTGGAGAATATCCTGATGGTAAGTTAGGAGAGATTATTCTCGTTACATCAAAAGAAGGTGCTGCTTGGAGGGCAATGTTGAATCAGTTCGCAATTGCAGTTTCCATTGGTTTACAGCATGGGGTACCATTGGAAGCTTTCGTAAAAGTATTTACTTTCCAAAAATTCGAACCTAGTGGGATGGTTGAAGGAGGAAGTGGAAGAGTTAAGATGACCTCAAGTTTAGTAGACTACATATTTAGGGAATTGGCTATTGAATATGCGGGGAGAGATGATTTAGCACATGTAAGTGTTGAAGAAGCCGATTTCGATCCATACTCAATAAGTAAACCAGAAATTACAGATCTTGGCATTCTGCGAACTCAAGGTGAAAAGAGGGAGTTACAAATGACTTTAGATTCAATAACAAATTTAGAAGATATTGAAGTTAAAGAACGAAGATTAGCAAGAGAAAGGGGATACACCGGAGATATTTGTGCATCTTGCGGTAGTAGCCAAATGAGAAGAAATGGGACTTGTCTAAAGTGTGATGCTTGCGGCGAAACTACTGGTTGTTCATGAACTAACATAAATCAACTCATATAAATATAAGCCAGTATGTCGTTTAAGCCATGGCTGTGAGTGTTGATGTAGTAATTCCCACTTTTAGGCGCCCTGCCGAGTTGGCTAAATGCTTAGAATCACTGTCAAAACAGACTGTTAGCCCTAATTCAATTGAAGTCATAGACGATTCAGAAACAGACTATGGACCAGGTATTTCAAGAAATATTGGATGGAAGAGAGGCAATGCCGATGCTGTAGCCTTCCTTGATGACGATTGTATTGCACCGGAAAACTGGATTGAAACAATACAGGAAATTCTTGAGAATCCTGATATTGGCGGCATTGAAGGTGCTATGACAACACAGGATTCTCTTGGTAATACTATATCTTACAATCCGCCTAATAGATTTAAGTGGGATAGATTCAAAACTGCTAATCTAATTATTAGGAGAGAAGCATTAGAAATAGTAAATGGTTTTGATGAAAGGTACTTTCTGCATAGGGAAGATACAGACTTGGCATGGAAAGTGATTGACGCAGGGTACTCCATAGTGTGGTCTTCAAAATGTATAATGTATCATCCTGAACCTTTGGGGTCAATGGGCATTTATGCGCCATATCCAAGATCAGAACAATTACTTTATCGATGTAATCCAAAAAAATATGTAGAAAGTGCTGCAGGGTTAATATCATTTGAAAGTATGCGAAATGGGAGCCTGTGGAAACTCCAACGAGAATTACGAATGATTCAAACTCCTAATGATGTTAAGAAATTGAATAGGTTTGAATCTTGGAATTTATGGAGTAGAGCGTGGCTAGTATCAATTTTCTGGATAATTAGGAAAAATACAATTGGAGAGCCCAAAGGTGTATCTAAAAATTTAAGATAAATCATAATTGATTAAAACATTTGGCGGGACATAGTCTTGTAAGTTTTCAAAAAATTCAATATCTTTACTCAATTTAACCCTTACTCTATCCTCTATTTCTTTAGAAATAGTAGATTTCGGGCTTGGAATATGTTTCCAGCCTAATCTACGGATTGGGTCGATTAAGATCTTACGGAGTGCTCTACTTGGAAGAAATATTCGTGCTAAGAAGAAAAATATCTTTGGAGGATTGCGTAAAATTTTTCTTAAAGGGTTTGTTGATAGTATGCCACTCACATTTTTTATGGTAAAATCATTAGGCATTTTTTCAGAATCTATATCCAACCATTTAGAGAGAGATTGTAGTACAAAAGAAGGATTTTTAGAAATATTAGAAAGTGTAATTATCCTCACTCTATCTTCCCCTAATTTATCTATCCATAACTTGACAAAATTTGAGTATTGAGGATATGTAAGAAAGGACCATGTGTCAGGATCATTTGTATTTACTTCCCAAGATTTTTCTTCTATTGCCACTAATAATTCTTCAAGAGATACATCATAATTTATCGATTTATTCATTTCTCCGTGCCATGAAATGAATAAATCATATGGGTCTCTAAGTGTTATGATGACTTTGGCTTTAGGTAGTAAATTAGCAACAGAATCTAAGGCTTTAGTAGAGTAAAGATGTTGTGGAGATTTATCTATAATCCAAGATTCTTGATTATATCTATCCATATTAATTTCATTGGGTAATATTAATGTGCCTTTTGGTTTAGTTGGACTAAAGGGCGAATCACTCACTCCTCCCAATAAAAAACCACTCTCTGAGGCACTGATTGGTATTTTTTCCCATGGATGGTATATTTCAGGATGTTTTCGAAGCCATGTTAACAAAGAAGTAGTTCCACATTTTGGGCCTCCAATCAATAATAAATTTGGAACGTCGAGGATTGATTGCATAATATCTTATAACTCCGTACATTATTTTAATATTAAGATATTTGATTAGAATCTGAAGAATATTGGTTGATCTCTGTAATCCAATGAGCAGTTGAGTAATTTGTAAGTTTTTCAAATTTTTTTAAATCATTGATTACTATACTTGAACATATTTTATAATAATTTTTGTTAACTTTTCTTATTTTTGGTTTACCACTGATTATTGGCATAGAGTAAATATTCAAATCAATAGACTGTAATTTATTTACTATAGGTTTCTTAATAGTTTTTGGAATGTTAGAGAAAGCTCGCCTGAATAACTTACCCAATTTAGTTAAGGGTCTACGGTCGCTTGCACTATTTGCGTGTTTTTGTAAATTAATAATATAATTATGAGAGTTTAAATTTAAAAAATTCTCGACTTGAGATAATATTTTATTTGGCTCATTTCTCATGTGGTTACTATCAATAATTAAAAAATTATCAATTGAGAAATATTCAAGCCACCTTTCCATACATTGGCCATACAATGAACTACTCTTTAGACGGTCATCGGACCATGCAATTGAAAAATCAGACCAGTCTACATTATTCTCAATATCGGATTTGGTATCTCTGACCATATTCCAATGACTAATTGTTCTTGATATAGGTTCCCTTAAACATAATATAAATTTCATATCTGGTATTTTGTTGAATATTCTTTTGGGAGAAAGTGGACAAGCAAATGTATGAACAGACGCATCTATACGTAACCCATTTTTTGTAAAGTAATTTTCATAATCAAGCCAGTTTGGCTCCATTAGTATTCTATCAAAGGTCCCTTTATGGGAGCTTACAATATTAGGTTCTTTTGGATCGGAAATTTGAATTTGTGGATGTTGGGACATAGTATTAGCTAACCAAGTAGTTCCTGCTTTGGGAACTCCTACAATGAAAGCATCAATTGGTTGCATGAAATATGTCTCCTAATATGTACCTTATTCTAGCACCTTGAAGCATCCGAAAACGACCGTCTGTATCAAAAGTATGTTCTCATGTGAGCGGACGTGGGCTCTGAGGGAGAGTATCGATTAATTTGGTTCCAGCATTTACATAAATCTGCTGGTACATTAATTGTTAATATGGCAATAAACAATAATGAAGTATTATTCGATAATCATAACAATGGAAACCCTACAAACAGTATCGGAGAAGTATTGCCAATTTGGGAATACAGTAAAAATCAATTATTAGATTTTGTTAATGAATGTGAAATATCTGGCATTACTTTTGTTGCTACAGAATATGGTGCTCCAAATTTTAAATTACTATCCAAGGACTCTAGAGTGGTGCTAATTACTTGCGTCCGAGATCCTAAAAATAGAATTATTTCTAACTTTAATTATGATTATTATTCTGGATATACTAATGAAAAATCGTTGGAAGATTTTATTAAAAATCCAAATGTTTATACTTCTGATAATTATTATGTAAGGGTATTTTCTAGAAAAACTAGTCTGCCATTAAAAAAATTAACGAAAGAGGATCAAGCATTAGCATTAATTAATGTTTTAAAATTTGATTTGGTAATTAAGACTGAAAATAATAATTTAGAAGATAAATTATTTAAAAAATTTGGATGGAGTGAGATTAGTACAAATAATCATAGTACCTTTGGAAATAAATGGCGTATTATTAATATGATTAAAAGAATAAAATTGTTAAAATTAATCAGATATATTAGAAAGAAAAATATGGTATCAGATAATTCAATTTTAGATGGTATGTTTGATTTGGATTATGAGTTATTATCGAAAATTATTGAAGATTAGTATCAAAAATTATTTATTTTTTTTAAAGATAGCAATATATCTTTGATTCTCCATATTAATAATTCTACTGGGATTTGTATTATCAGTTATTTGATATTCAATGAGATTCAAATCTTCGATTTGATCTTTGAGCCATGATTTCTTTAATGGCCATGGAGGTCCAGATGGATTCAGGGCATTATCATTCTCAGATCTTTTTCTGCCAATACAAATGAGATTACCATCTTGGCTTACCAATGGAGATAAAGCCTTAGCAAGTTTATTGCGTATTTTTGAATGCACTGCTTGTAAAATATGTACTTCAACAACTAAATCAAAATTATTTTTCCAAGAATTGGGCAATTCTAGTAAATTATATACAAACCATTGAACATCTGAATTGGGGAATCGATTTTGGCACCATTTTATACAAGTTTCGGATATATCAAATGCGTAAACATCCATTCCCAATTTGGATAAAGCAATTGCATCATCTCCAAGGCCGCAGCCAATAATCAATGCCTTTTTATTTTTGAAATAGTTATCTTTTTGGGCATTAATCCATGATAATAAATTTGGATTTGGAATTAAATTAGCCCATGGGATGCCTTCGATTTGACCATTTGCATCTGAATAAATCGTTTCAAACCAAGAAAGTGGATTTCCATTTATATGAGCAATTTCCGCGATTTTTTTAATATCTAGAAAGTTATTGTTATTGACTGATATTATAATCACCTTATTTTATTTGGTTTAAAGATTCTTGAACCTTTGAATCTCTTCTTCCAATCCAATTATAAAATTCCAAAAAAGATTTTTGATCTTCTTCAAAAATCGTTTTGGCAATACGTAAAAAAGAAGATGGATTTGCTGAATGTATTTCCATAATAAAACTTACAATTTTGGATCTATTTGTAACATTACTCAAAATCCATAGCTTCGATATTAGATTACTTTTATCCATTATATCGAAATTTAAATATTCCCTTATGCTAGAGTGAATGAGGACCTGAATAGCTTTTTGATTACCATTATCAATAACTTTTGGTGCCCTTTGTAAAAACTCATTAGTATCTACTCTAATTATCAAACCTAATGTCGATGTAGCCAATGTTGATATATTTTCATCAGAATCAAATAGTAATATATCAAGTAAATATAACGTGAGTTTTGAATCATAAGAGTATAATTTTGACAGGGATGTTGACAAAGTTTTTCTTATTTCTATATTATTCATTTGAACTGCAGAAATTAATATCTTTTTTGACTGTTCATGATAATCAGGTATTAAATTGACTGTTGCATTGATTAATGCTTCAGATTCAGATTTTTCTGAATTTTTGAGGTTTAATTTAATTCTTGAAAATAAGTTCAAATGTGGAGTTAAAATACGATAGGAAGTCAGACTCTCAATCCAATATGGAAGTAATGAATGTGATGATTTTGGTGAAGAAGATATGTAGTCAAGTATGAGATTTGCGGCCATCAATCCTGATTGATGAGGGATATTTTCTTGTAACACTTCTGCTACTGATGAATCCCAATCCATGTGATGTGGCCCAGAAGAGATAGCTTTACTTCGATAGAATGGAGATTGGGCCATTGCTATAGATACAATAAAGGTAAAGCAATATTCTCTACATAATTCAGATCCTTCAAAACACATCCCAATCATAGTAGCAATTGCAAAATACCATCTATCAGTATCGGGGGCTGTATCATCTAATGCAGTTGCAAGCCAATCCCTAATTTGTAAAATTATAATTCTTTTTGATATTATTTCTAAATTTTTGATCGCCCATTTTTCTCTTTCAGATTCAGGGTCAACATGCCTTTTTACATAATTTGGCTCCATACTATCAATTATCTCTGATAGCTTTGCTTTGAATCCAGCTTTATCCATTGAAAAGAGACCGGATGTTTTGGACAGTAATACATCTAAATTTTTAGGAGGTGAACTAGGGAAATCTGGAGATTCAAGAGGAGGTTGCGGCAAAGGGCCCTGATTATACGAATCTTTTACGTATCTTTCTAATATTTTTGAGCAATTTTCCCAAATTAAAGGTTCGGCATCACGGCGAACCATTGGTACACCAATTATATTTCAAGTTCAATATTTAAATTTTGAATTAATTCTTTGTATCTATTCCTGATTGTGACTTCGGTAACGCCTGCAACTTCTGCTACTTCTCTTTGGGTTCTACGTTTTCCGCAAAGAACACTAGCAATATAAATAATTGAGGCGGCGATTCCAGTTGGACCTCGTCCACTTGTCAATTCTCTTTCTTGAGCTGCTGCAATTAGTTCGTATGCTTTCGCTTGGACCTCTGCATCTAGATCTAATCCTGAACAAAACCGAGGAATATAATCTTCTGGTTTAGTAGGTGGTATTTTCATTTTAAGTTCTCTAACCATAAATCTGTAAGTACGTCCTATCTCTTTTCTTCCTGTACGGCTAGCTTCACCAATTTCATCCAAGGTTCTAGGGTTAGCACATTGACGACATGCGGCATACAAACTTGCAGCAGCTACTCCTTCGATTGATCGTCCGCGAATTAATCTAGCTTCTACGGCTTTTTTATAATTAACAGCTGCAGCCTCTCTGATTGACTTGGGTAAATCTAATCTGCTAGCCATTCTATCTAATTCAGCCAGTGCCATGGCTAAATTTCTCTCTGTAGCGTTGCTTACACGTGATCTTTTTTGCCATTTTCTCATTCGGTAAAATTGACTTCTATATCTGCTAGAAATTGATTTTCCTGAATAATCCTTATTTTGCCAATCTATATCAGTTGAAAGCCCCTTGTCATGAAGCATAACAGTCATGGGTGCTCCAGTACGAGCTCTTTGATCGCCTTGTTCTGGGCTAAATACTCTCCATTCTGCTCCTTGATCAATTACATTGTCTTCTAATACAAGGCCACAATCTTGGCATACTATTTCACCTCTGGTTTCATCTTTTATTAGATTTCTACTTGCGCATTCAGTGCATTTTACTGTATCTTCAATGAGGTCGTTTACCATGATATCAATCCACCTTTCTAAGTAAAGGTAAAATAGTGCGAAAGCCCATCTTATTTAAGCCTGATAGTTAAAATATCATACATTTATACATTAAAAAAATTTCAAAATGTAAAATTTATTTTCAAAAATTGTGATATAGGGTCAGACCGTGCCGAGGAGGGAGGAGGGATGTGAATGACTGAAAATAGTTGGCCGCCAAAAAATATTGGACTTACTGATGGCAAAAGAATTCTATTTTTAACAAAGGACTTAGAATTAATTTCGAAACAACTTTATGAAGGCCTTAATTTAAGAATGGAAGATTTGACAATAGAGGATTTACTAGATGATATTAACACTGATGTGATGACTCCTGCATGGGTCTGTTTTGATCATGACCCTGCTAAAATTGCGGAAAATGCATATGCAGGATTAATGCATAATGGTCGACGCATTTTTGAAAAGAATGCTTTAATAAATGGAAATTTTGAAGTCATAGTATCTGGACATAGGAAAGGCACTGGATCAAGTAGGGAGACTGCTCCTCAGTGTGAAAGATGGTCTGGAATTAGAATAATTATTGCTGCTTCCTTTGCACCAATTCATGAGAGAAATAATATAAATTTGGGTCAGTTGATGGGGACGTATTCCATGTTAGAAAGAATGCAGAATGGAGAAGTTATTCCTTTATCTGAATTCACCTCTAATTATGATCCAGTAACAAAACTAATACTTGAAAATGGAGGAATATTTTCTTTTGCTAAAAAATTAACCAATGGAGACATTGTTCTGCCAATTTCGCACACCAAAAAACGCCCCATGACAATGGCTGAAAAAATAATTGCAAATAAACTACTAAGAACACAAAAAAAAGAGTATGTAAAGCCTGGAGATGCAGTTCTAGCCAAAGTCGATGGAGGGTACTCTCATGAATTTACTACAGCACAAGTACATACATTTTTGCAACAAGAATATGGAAATGGATATTCATTACCAAACCCAATAAAATTTGCTGTATTTGAAGATCATTTGTTATATGCAACTGGAGTACCAAAATTTAGTCCTCATACTAAAAAAATTGAAACTTTAAGAAGATTACAAAATTCTTTTCAAAAACATACTGGAGTTAGAGATTATTCTGCTGTAAATGGCGTAAGCCCAGGTATTTGTCACCAAATTGCTCGTGAAGAATTTATTGATGTTGGTGATTTTATTCAGGCGACCGACTCACACACTTGTATGGGAGGTGCCTCCAATGCACTAACATATGGAGTTGGTTCTACTGAATATGCAAATCTGGTACATAATCAATTTGCATTTGTAAAGGTACCTGAAAGTATAAGATTCGAATTAATAGGTAATTTGAATCATGGTTGTACTGCAAAGGATGTAATTTTACATATTTTGCTTAATTATGCAGCCAAATCAGAAACTTTAGATAGAAGCATGGAATTTGGTGGGCCTGGTCTTGTTAGCCTATCAATGGATGAGCGCGCAACTCTGTGTAATATGGCTACTGAATGTAGTGCCAAAACAGGAATATGTGAACCTGATTCTTTAACAATAGATTGGTTATTGGAAAGGAGGCCTGAGCTTACTGCAGAAAAAATTCTAGATGGATTTGTGATGCCTGATCCGGATGCAGTTTATGATGGAGGTATTCACATAGTTGATTTATCAAATATATTACCAATGGTGGCACACCCAGGTGATCCTGATATGGGTATACCTTCTGACCCTACAAATGGAGCTTTTGTACATGAAATTGGTGATGTAAGTATAGACATTGCATATGCTGGATCCTGTACTGCAGGAAAAGAAGATGATTTTGCATACTATGCTATGGTTACGAAAGCAGCGTTGGCTGCTGGGCTTAGGATTAATGAGAGAGTAGAGTGTTATATTCAATTTGGATCAAAAGCGGTAAAGGAGTTGTCAATTAGAAATGGATGGACAGATCTATTTGAAATGGCTGGAATTAAAGTTATTGATCCTGGATGTGGGGCATGTATTGGTGCAGGCCCGGGCGTCAGTAATGATTCTTCACAGGTTACAGTTTCGGCTATAAATAGAAATTTTCAGGGTCGATCGGGCCCTGGAAAATTATATCTTGCTAGCCCATTAACGGTTATGACTAGTGCATTTACAGGAAAAATTTCTGCTTGGGAACCTGGAATTTTCAATAAAATGTGAATAATGGTATATCATCAAAAGTGTCTTTATCGCACTATTTCTATATTATTTCCACGCATAGTTAAGGACGGTCTGCATTCCGAATGCCATAACCATAAGCAGGCCCCGTGCCAATAGGGTATTGGGAGGACCTGATGGAGGAACAGCTATGAGTAATGCAGAAGAAATTTCAAGTAAACAAAAACAAATTGCTGTCAGTGAATTTTTTGAAAAGAATAAACATTTTCTTGGATTTGATTCTCTTCAAAGATCAATCATAACTGCAGTAAAGGAATCCGTAGATAATTCTCTAGATGCTTGCGAAGAGGCTAGAATACTACCAACGATTCATGTAGAATTAAATCGGCAAAAAAATGATAAAATTGAATTTATTACTCAGGATAATGGTCCTGGAATACCCAGAGATGCAATTGAAGATGTATTTGGAAAATTCTTACTTGGTTCACGATTTCACGCTATCCGACAAACTAGAGGGCAACAAGGGATTGGAATTACAGGAGTAGTGATGTATAGTCAATTGACAACTGGGGCTAAAACAAATGTAATTTCAAAAATAAAAAATGAAAATTCTGCTGTATTTGTTGAGTTGGGCCTAGATACGAGAAAGAATAGGGCTTTGAAAACTGGAGAAAAGAGAGATGTTTGGATAGATGAGCGAAATGGACAAGATATTGAGCAAGGCTTACGAATTAAAACGGTAATGAAGGGTAAATACCAGAAAGGAAAGCAATCTGTTCATCAATACCTTAGAATGACTTCGATAGTTAATCCTCACGCTAGTATTTCATTAATAGTAAGAGATATTGAAGGAAATATCATCGACGAAGGTGCGTGGCCCAGAACTACTGAAAGATTACCTAGAGTTGTATCAGAAATTAAGCCACACCCACATGGAATTCATTTGGGGACTTTACAAAGGATGTTGCGAGAGTCCGATGAACGAAAAATGACTTCTTTTTTACGACACAATTTTTCTGGAGTAAGCATGCGTGCTGCAAGAGATATTTTAGTAAAGGCCAATATTGATGAGAGTAGAGGGCCAAGGAGAATAAAGTCAGAAGATGCACAAGAAATATTAGCTGCATTTAAGGAAGTTAAGCTACTTTCACCGCCAATGGATTGCCTATCACCCATCGATGATCTATTGATTAAGAAGGGCTTATCTAAGGCTATTGATTCCAGATTTGCATCGACGGTAACGAGAAATCCAACTGTCAGTCAAGGTAATCCATTTCAAATTGAAGTCGGTTTGGTATTTGGAGGAGATTTAAGTTCGGAAGGTCCGATAGAAGTTTTAAGATTTGCAAATAGAGTTCCATTAATGTATCAACAGGGAGGTTGCCTTCTAACAAAAGCCCTTGAATCAATAGATTGGAAAAGATACGGTTTGGAACATCCTGCAGGAAGAGGTGTTCCAAAAGGACCTGCTGCATTATTGATACATTTGGCATCTACAAATGTTCAGTTCACAAGTGAGGCCAAAGAAGCAGTAGCAGAAAATGAAGAAGTTTTTGAAGAGATTAGGAAAGGATTGTTAGAAGTTGGAAGAGGTTTGAAGAATCATCTAAAGAAAAGTTCGCAACGGAAAAAGGCGCAAGAGAAGTTTGAATTAGTAAATATAATATTGCCTGAGATATCAAAGAAAAGTTCTGAAATACTATCAAGAAGTGAACCAGATTTAGCACCGGTCATAACACAAATTATGAATGCGGTATTTTGTGAAGAGGAATTAGGGTGGGATAAAGAAAGAAAAATTGGCACGTGCTCTATAAAAATATATAATTACACAGCAAGAGCAAGGGCATATTCAATCTTAGTTAAGTGGCCGGAAAATGATACAATTAGTATGGTAGATAATGAAAGAGGTGGAAGGAAAGAGGCTAGAGGAATATGGGCATGGAGGTTAGATACTTTAAACCCAGGAACATGTACAATCATTGAATTTGGAGTAAATGGACTTGCTAAAGGTGAGTGGACTGATACTGATGTTTTCTTTAGAGGTAATGGCGATATTATTGGAGCATCTAAAATAGATGAGACTTTATTAAATGAAATACGTAAAACCGAGGCATTAGATGCGGCAGAAAAAGAAATATTAAATGATGTAGGCAATTTAGAACAATTGATAGATAGGGCCGAAATAAATGAGGTTGAAGAACTACAAACTATGCAACCACCATCCAATATTGGGCAACTTTCTTTATCTGAATGGGAGGCAGAATAATGACAATAAGAAAAGCGAAAAGTAAGGAAGAGGTTATTCATGCATTACATACTGTTGCCGCAGAAATGCATGATAAAATGATGAAGGGGAAACCTCCTGCAATGACCTTGCCGGTTAGAACTAAAACTAATATTACTTTTGATAAAAAGTTACAGGTGTATAAATATGGTAAGAACAAGAGTACGAGAGATGCTACTTCATTAGGATCAGCGCGAGTATTGTTGCGCTCATTACACATAACAGAATTTATAGAACAAATGATAAATAGTGGTAAATCGTCAACATTAAGAGAAATGTACTATATTTCCGAAGGTTGGGGTAACGGTAAGTTTGGTACACAAAATGAAAGTAATAACTTAGCAGAAGATTTAGAAATTGTTACAAAATGTATTAGAGAGGATTTTAAGCTTAGACCAGAGGAGGACGGTGCTAGAATAATTGGGAACGTGACATTTGAAGAAAAAAATCGAAAAGGTGAATGGATGCGAATAAACTGTAGAGATGATGTAGGAGATTCTGGATATGGAGTTCCATACAATGTTGAAGCAGAAAAATTAAAATTAGTGGAACAAGATATTGATTTTGTAATGGCTGTAGAGACAGGTGGAATGTTTGATAGGTTGGTTGAAAATGGATTTGATGAAGAGGCGCGATGTGCATTAATACATCTGAAAGGGCAACCTGCTAGGTCTACAAGAAGAATTATGAAAAGAATGAGTGATGAGTGGAATAAACCTATCTTAGTATTTGCTGATTGTGATCCATGGTCTTTTAGAATTTTTGCAAGTATCGCCTATGGAGCAATAAAGACTGCGCATATTTCTGAATATCTTGCAACAAGTGAGGCCACATATTTAGGGATCACTGCTGATGATATTTTAGCTTATGATTTACCGTCTGATGATTTGACAAAATCAGATTTAGGGGCCCTTCAATCAGAGTTAAGTGACCCTAGATTTGCTACAGGTTGGTGGAAAGAACAAATCAATTTAATGCAAGAAATTGGAAAAAAAGCGGAACAGCAATCATTAGCGAAATATGGTTTAGATTTCGTTACTGATACATATTTACCTGAGAAATTAGGTGCACTTGGTTTAAATTATTAATTAAATATTATATTGTGAGGCAATACTGTGAGTAATACAATTATGACCATAGCAAAGTGGATGATGGTAGCATCATTCTTATTACTTTTAGCAGGGGCAATTGGAATAGCATTTATTGATAATGAAGATTTTGAATTTTATGATCCTGATGTGACTAATTTAACTAAATTATCTCCTGAGAGTAGTGAATCAATTTATTTAGAATCTACTAAGATATATGTAGCTCTTCGGATTGATGATGGGATTTCCAATGCCTCTTTGAAATTAATTAATAACTCTGGAGATGAATATGAAGGTCGAAGTGCCAACTGGCTAGATCTACCAAGAACTGGGATAGATAATACTGTTTACATGACAGTGAGAGTTTTTGAAATATCAAGTGAAGGAGATTATATTTTGTTCAACGAAGGTAATAATACACTTTGGTTTGTAGACGAAACAGCTAATCAATTTGAAATTTTTAATGAAAGTTATATTTTATTGGTAAGTCTTAGTTGTTGTATGGGAATTCCAATTGGATTTATTGCATTATTCCTGGGAATTGTCGGGTGGAGAAAGGAAAAGAAGAATATCAATCTAATAATAGATAACCAAAGTGGTACTGAATTAGAATATAGAGAAAGTGAAATTAGAATTATTACAGATGAAGAGAGGATTCCCGAGCCATTTATTGAAAAGAAAGATATAAGTTTGATAAATAGTACGAAAGATGGGCTTAATTTGAAACATGTTGACAATGCTTCAGAATATAATGAAGAAAATAAAAAATTAAAAAATGATACTTATTGGGAAGAATGGGATAATGATAAATGATGCTTGGGTTTTTAGATTATGTCGGCTACCCAACCTCGGGTTGGTTAGTTCATGGTGGATTTTGATGAGGCTTTGTCCATATTAGAAAACTCAATAAGAAGGCAAATTTTAAAATTGTTGGTCAAGGAACCCCACTACCCATTACAAATTTCCGAATTAATTAATGTTAGTCAGCAAGCAGTAATAAAACATCTAAAGGTATTAGAAAAGGCTGATTTTGTTGAGTCTCAAATGGTTGCGTCTGAAAAAGGAGGTCCTCCCAAAAAAATGTATAAGGTCGATCAGTCATTTTCAATAAGGCTTGATTTAGGGCCAGATTTATTTCGTGCAGAACATAGGAAGATGCCCAGGGGGGGAGCCATGAAACTATCAGAAAAGTTACCTAATGATCTTAATAATGTTATTAGAAAAATGGGAACTAAAAGGAAGTTAGAAATTTCTGAGGCCATCGAGGCACTAGGAGAGTTGGACGCTGCTCTAGAAAAGATTGATGATCAAAGAGATGCAATCATTGCTATGCATCAACAGGTTAAGAAAAAGGTATCTTCAAGTGTTTCTAATCATTCTAATTCATATGAAGAAAGACAATTAGCTCATGCAATTATGAATCAACCAAGGAGGCCATTGGACCTAGACTTATTTTCTCATGGGATGAGAATTAAATCTATGGATGCAGAAGAAATGATGGATAATCTTAGAGAAACACTACTAAGAGATTTATCTACAAGCAAAGGAAATTTTATTGCAGCAAATAAAGGCACACCACTTCCATGGTGGTTAATTCGTTAAAAATTTAGAACCTAATATCATCTTCATCGGATTTAGACATAAGGCTAGTTTTTTCTGCAAAAGACTGTAGGGCTTCTATCCTCCTACCATACATAACAAAACCTGCAACTCCAATAAGAGAAAATGTAGCTCCAAGGATAATTGTTGGTACGGAATAGCGCACTATGACATCAACTACAACATCACCTAGACCTAAGTTAGAGCTCATTTCACCTCCTGGTATTTTCATTATATTATTAGTTTCATCAGTTTCTACAATATCATTATTAGAATCTACTACCACTACTACATCATGATTTCCTGCTTCAACCATGTAAAGTAATGTAATTGAATCAGGGTTCTCTAAACCACCATCACCAATTGGCATAATTGCCTTAATTATTTGTCTATAAACAATATTAACTTCATCGCAACCATTTTTCTTAATGTCACTAGTAGACTGGTCCTTACACAAAATAACATTTACATCAGTCGCATGTGCATTACCGCGATTTACGATTTTAACGCTTACTGAAAGCATATCGCCGATAGCACCTTTAGTCGAACCCGTGGTTACCTCAATAATTTCCAAATCTGGAGCCCTTAATCTCAATTCTAAAACTTGTTCATTCGTATCGCAATCTGGCAAAAAGTTATCTGGTACACCATCTTTATTGGAATCCAATGTGCATGAGTCTTCCCAACCGGGTGTTTCATCATGATCTCCTCCATTTTCTGAAGAACCGTGCATTGAAATTGCTTTTATTCCTATTTCTCTATTTTGTAACGCTGCATCTGGTGCTATAGATACTATCACTACCAATTGTAGGGTCGTATAGGCTTCCATAATTGGGAAAGTCAAGGCCCCTGTTTGGGCCGAAAGGTAACAACCTTCATTTGGTATTGGATCTGCTAGGGTTAAGAAATTTGGAAATTGACCAACGCATAACTTTTCAATTGGATATTCGGTATTGAATCCTTCCAATAGAGCAAATTGAATTTCCCAATTTGATAAAGTATTCATTCCGGGCATGACTCCCCAACCTCCTGCTGAATCAATTGTATGATTATGTAGTGTCGGTTGATCTGGAATATTACCAAAATTAGTTACATTTAGTGTAAATCTAACTATTCTGCTCGGTGCGGTTGTTTTTATTCTACTTTCTACAGCAGGATCGAGTGAAATTCGCATGTCATGAAATTCTATTATATTTATATTTAGAGTAATAGTATCACGTAATCTTGTACCTTGATATTCTTCTTCACTATAAATATTGAATGTTATAGTATATTGGCCTGCTAATGTCTTTGCAGGTACATTGATTGTTATAGAATATTCACCTATTTCATCCCTATCTAATTCTCCAAATAAGATTCTTGGTATTTCAATATCCCAAACATGAGAGTTTCCTTGCGAGTCCACTATAGATTCGATAGTCATGTCAAATCTATCAGGGCCGTTTCCTAAATTTTCTATATTTGTATCCATTTTATAAGGTTGTCCCGGATATAAATCAAGTATATTTTCAGATACAGACGCATCTAGATCATATCGCTGGATAACATTCGTTAATATTACTACAGAATCTCTAATCTTGGGTTGTCCTTCTAAATAAGAACGGACAGTAATGGAATCCCCTAATCCAGCAGTTGAATTGTATGGTGCACACATTATTGCAGTTACTGTGTAAGGAGTATTAATTTGAGCCCAATATCTTGGTGAGTCGTCAGATGGTCCATTTCCACCAGGGGCATTTGAAAAGTCTAAATCAACAGTCCAATGATCATATCGCCATGTATCTTCAGTCCAATTTGAAGGCCTTTCTTCGGGTGCCCCAGGTAGGTTGAAAACTAGATATCCGGGTGTAAAATGCTTTGTAACTTCAATATCAAATTCTGCACAATCACCTGGTAAAACATATTGAGTAGTGTCGCCGACAGAGAATACTATATTTCCAGTAGATCTAGTTGAAACATTTATCCAAAGCTCTAGGATATCAAATGTTCCCCGATCTACCGAAAGTACAGGCTCACCGGTGGACCATCCTTTTAGATATATTACAAATGTCCCTGGTTCCTGTGAAGAAGGTACACTAACCTGTAAATTCTTAGTAACAGATTGTAAAGGATCTAAGGAAATAGAGGTGGGGAAATCAATGCCCCATCCGAAGGGTAAAGCCCATTCATTTTGTCCTTCAAGTGTTGAAGGATCATAGAATGCAAAGGTATCGAATACGTTACCTGTATTCTTTATAGATACAGAAAATACTGCAGACCTACCCTGTTCAATATCTACTTGGAAATGACTTGTGTCCAATTCAATACCATGTACAACGTCCATTAAAGTTAATGTTATTCTTTCATTTCTAATGGCAGGGTCTTTGAATGAAATTGCAGTTATAGTTACTTGCGCTAATTCATCTTGGTTGGCCTGATATATTGTTGGGGCCCTTAATCTCATATATATTGGAACAACTTCTCCACCATCTAGATGTACAGGTGTAGATTCGAATATTGGAGTATTATTAGTTGCATAAAATAATGTGGCACTCCAATTAGTTGGGATACCCTGCATTGTTACAGTAAATGTATCTTGCACTAGTTCTGCTGGGCCGGGAGTAGGATTTGCAATCGTCATATTGTAAGTTGTTAATTCTCCTGGAAATATTGTATGATAGAAGGTTTCTGTATCTTCAGGACAATCATAAGGATTTCCTTCTAGGTTAGGATTAGCGATTAGCTTTTCATCACAAGCAAGAGATATGTCAACCAAACCAGTTAGGATATGTACATAACATAAAGTATATTTTCCTGCGTTGTTTTCTTCATTACATTTGTTTGTATCTGACCAGCCTAGATGTGCTCCACTTCCTAGATCATTAGCAAATGCTGGCGTCTGTCCTAAGTCGGGAGTCGCTGGCGAATTGGGGCCTAATTTGTCAGATTGCCAAGATGTAACAGGTATAATTGTCCATGGGTCGAAAATTGAAGATGCAATAGAATTTAGTGGAAATCCGTTAGGATAGTCATCATTTGTATGATTCAGACGAGTATAAACAATAGTTTCTCCTTGAGATTCATTGTAATTATCTAACCAAGTAAGGTGTACATTGTCAAACGAGTCGGTTATAATTGAGGGCAAGTGAGAATTTCCTCCAAAGGGCCTGTCGGGATTAAGTCCAGCAGGTCCCTCTACTTCTGAGATTGCAGCATCTGCGATTTGTTTTATTCCGAATGTAGGCAGTCCTTCTGCTGCACCATCCCATTCTGCAGCTCCCCTTAATTTTAATCTTGTATAATAGACCTCATAATTAACATCAATATCAAACCCGTAAGATCGTCCATCTTGCCATGTAAGATGAGTTAATCCTGATGAGTCCAAAGCTATGGATGGATGCAGGCTATATGCATCATTTAATGTAATTCTAGTATCGTTAACTACCACTAGATGACCGTAACCAGATATATCTTCAGAGGGACCTAGGTCTTCAGTATATGAATTAGTGCTTGCGTCAGTTTCTGTTCCCGGATCTCCTTTTGTCCAACCAGGCCAAGGGCGATCTAAGAGAGATAAAGGATCTAAAACAGTCATATATATTTCTCGAGAGTTATTAGTTGACAAGTAAACCATAGCTTCGACCATTATTTCTAATTCAGTTGAACTGCTAGAAGATGTTGGAAAACCATACATCTGACCTCCTGCATTTGTTAATCTAAGATTATTGCCATTGCAAGTTCTTGCATTTAGACCAGAACCATTTGGACATTGTGCCATATCCATCATGTATGATCCGACGTCTGTATCTGACCCGGCCCAAAGAGGAGTTGGTACCACATCAGCATTAACACATGCGTCGTGTGATTGTGCAATACTCTGAGTATCGTCGTTATCCTGAGGGCTTCCACCATACGGGCCTTCATCAGAAATTGGTATCACAATTTTTGTAGCGTTTGGATTCCAACGATGATCTAGTTGTGTAGGAGGATTTCCTGGGACGTTTCCATTAGCATCTTGCCATGATAAGCAGGCCCAAGTTGTAGCTGGACCCCAGAATTCACTATAAAATCCACCATCAGTAGGTAAATCCACTGCAGCATTATTGTAAACTACTTCATCTAAATATCTAATTCCGCCAGAATTATCATTTGGAGAAGAGCCTAGAGGAGTGTTTCTTGGACCATTGCTTCCAGAACCCCCGGTTTGGTACGCATTTGCACAAGCGCCACTCTGTGACGCTGCAGGCCAATTACCACTAAGTGCATATAATGTTTCATAAACACTCATATTAGCACTTTCAAGTAACGGTTTTAACCCTGGAAAGGAGCCTCCACTAGCGAAGTTTCCTCCATAAAATACAACACACATATCAGCCCATTCTGTATTCATTGAACCCGAAGTATCGATAGGAACAACCATCTCAACTTTTCCTCCGCGAGTATCATCCCATACAATTTGCACAAAGTCATCCACATCTACAGCGATATCTGGATGGCCTTTATGTCCTAGAATAGGAGTTAGAATAGTACTATCTATAGCAACTAAGGCTTCTCTTGAGATATGATCTATTTCTAACATTTTATAGTATATTTGTGGCTGCTGATAGAATTTTTCTAAAGGTTCAAATGAGTCTTCCCAAACAATATGTGGATTGTTGTTTGAGTCTACGTCAATTGCCGGGTAATCACGATTTTGAGGATTATTAGATACTTCGAAGTCATTTACTATCGAGATTACTGAGTCTAGAGCAGCATCGCCACTCCTATCATCTTGATAGGGATCTAACAATGTATACATTATTGAATATTGACCTGCTTTATCAGTCCATACAATATGCACTTTATCATCATCATCAACTGTGATATCTGGATGCCATGCACGATGGTTACCAGGATTAGATATTTGTGTAGCTGAAATAATAGTATCTCCCCTAGGATCTTGCATCTGATAAAATAGATGTTGAGTATTACGACTGAAAACTAAGTGGATATTACCATTAGAATCTGCATCTAATGCCATTCCTCTATCATTTGCCGTTCCACTATTAACAATTTGCATTGGCTCTGTAAGAACAACATCGGAGGCTTCGGCTTGAGGAATTTCCAGTGCAGAAAAAAGACTTAGTAACATTATGAAAACCATAGTAATGCTATTCCTAATCTTAGCGGAATCTTCTTTTCGAGTATGAACATAACCTTGCATAGAAATGTTGAAAAATTTCAGATACTTAACTCAACCGCATTGCGGTCACTATTATAAAAATTAATACTGAGTTATTACATCCATTCTGATGGATCAAAATCTTTTCCAAATCCACCAGATTCATCTGTATCAATTTGAGTAGTTTTTGAATCTTGAGAGGTAGTTTTTTTTGCTTTTTTTGCAAGCCAGTCATCTACAGGCCCTGGATTTCCAGTTCCGGGACCATATCCAAATTTAATTTGATGAATTAGGGATAATTTAGTCATCCATAATTTCCTCATCGACTGCATAAACTCATTTTGACTTAAACCATCAAACCAAATTGGACGAGAAAGGTTGAATGCTTGAAGCGGACCTGTAATATTTTCTTTTTTATGGCCAATGTGCAATACCCAATCTAACTCACTTGAAGTTAGATCAATTCTAATATTATGTAACCAAAGTTCCCAATCTTCTAATTCCTCCTTTGATTGATCAATCATTAACTCTTGTTGACCTAAATCTACCCTAGTAATTGAATAAATCAATACTAGGTTTCTATTCTTTGGAATAACTATATTGAACATGTGACCTTGCCGTGTTGGAGGATATTTGCAATGTAGATGTATTAGTGCTTGGGAGTCTGGAACTTCTTTAAACTCCAAACGTTCACTATCTAGCCAAATTTTGATAGATTTGAGTGCTTCTTGTGTATCCACAATACCCCAAGGATAGGTCGACCTATTTTAGTGCGCCTAATACTGGTTCTAAATTTGATAATAAATCTGATAATTTATTATTATGATTAGAATTAGATAGCTTTTTACAACGTCTAGATACTTGATAATCCGTCCAATTATCATAACCCAATAAGAATATAATATTAGAAAAATGGTATATTATCATTGAAATTATAACGAAAAATGGTAATATAAAGAAGGGGATAGTATACATAAATTTGAAAATTATCAAAAAACTAATTAGAGAAAGAATTGGCCAAAATATTAGTGGTGAAATTAAGGCTGCTACCATATGATATGTGGTTCTGGCATCAATTCCTTCATCAGTATTATTACCCAAATACCAAGCTAAAAGTGTCTGAATACCTGTTGAATAGAATGTAATTGGAGAAAATAGTATCATAATTGATAATCCAAAAAGCCCTCTAATTAATTTAGATTGTTTTTTAATTGACATATTTGAATTCAAGACGCGCCCATCCAAATCATAAGAATGCAATATCTCTGAGGCTAGTTTGGCATTTTCAATAATAATTTTAGAATCAAATAACTTGAGTTTTTCTCTTACTTTTCTTGTAGCGTGAACTTCTTCTTTGTATGATCTTAAATCTTGGCTATTGGATTTAGACACTAAATGGGCTAGTAATTGCCACGCCCTGTAAGTTGTCCAATCGGGTGCATCTCTTGAAATATTGGCAAGTTTAACTGTTAGCTCATCCCTTAGTTGGAGAACTAAGTCTTCAGGTGGTTCAACCCATATTCCTTGCATTAATTTTTCTCTTTCTTTCTTATTTGGGTTAAATGGGACTAGGATTGGTGCAATTTGTTCCAAATATAAATCAGTTCTAAACCAGTAATGTGTTCTAAAGTGTAAACCAATGGGTTGAAAAACAGGAAGAGGTAGATTTCTTTCTTTGGCTATAGATGCTGCATTAATCGCAGACCTCATCGAACCTGTTCTCAAATGACGTAATCGAGAATCTTGGTGTCCTGTTCCTTCAGGCATAATAATTGCTCGATATCCTCCTGATAAAGCATGCGAAACTGTCAACATACTACGTTGATTTAATTTTTTTGCAAACTCTATTTCTGCAACTCCCTCAAGTTGTTCTGCTTTTCTAATAACAGGTTGTGAACCTATGCGCCTTGCTATCCAACTAATAATTGGTACAGAAGTGGTTAAATCATGTCTTCCAAGTGTCACCATTCTCTGTTTTGGATTACTCAGAGTAATTGCAATTGGATCGACTAATCCATTTACATGTGTCGCCACACATAATCTTCCTCCCTTTGTGGGGTGTGGTTTTTCTACTTCTTTATCTCTAAATAGATATGTCCATGGAAATAATAAGATAAGAATAAAAAATTTCCAAAACCATGCGGGACTTGGATGTGAACCATCATGTGCCCATGGCACACTCTCTAATTTACGAATATTAATTTTTTTGGCTCTTTTTGATAGTTCAACAGCAATATCTTCTGGAACATTACTATTGCCGGTCATAGATACGTTTGGAGGAGTTAGGTTTAGACTATAACTTTAATCTGAAAGTATTGAAGATATCTTGTTTGCTAAAATTAGAGCCTCATTATGGTCAATTGGATAAGTTTTGGATGGAAATTGATATCCTAATCCATCTTCAAATTTAGGTATTATATGGAAATGTACATGAGGTATGGTTTGAAATGCATTGGATCCATTATTTTGAATTATGTTAAATTCTTTAGTGTTCACTACTTCTAATATTGCCTTTGAAATTTTAGGCAATACCTTACCAATTGCAGATGCTGATTCAGCAGATAATTTATCCAAGGTTGCTACTCTTTCTTTCGGTATTAGTAAAGTATGTCCTGAACTAAATGGATTGATATCTAAAAATGCCAAGACTAATCCATCTTCATAAATTTTGTAGCATGGCACTTTCTTATCGAGAATCAGAGAAAATATATTTTCCTTTACCAAAGTTCTCCCCTCTTAATTTGATGCAATTTGAGTTAGTATTGTCAGAAGGCCTTTGATTTGTACTGCCATGAGTAATTCGGTATTCATCACTTTTGATTTATCGGTTAAACTAATGCCATTTTTATTTATTTCAGAAAGATTTTTATTTACTGAATTTAGAGTCTTTTCATTATAATTATCTTCTATTTTACTTATCAATGAAGATACAGTTGATGAAATTTGTCCGACTGATTTGCCATCGTTAAGATATAAATCTTGAATTTCTTTCCTAACATTGCTTTGTTCAATTTGGATTAATTCTGAATTATTGAATTCTTCATTCAATGCCCATGTAGAAGCCGCGTCACCTGCTCTCTCTCCAGTAAATAAATCTTCTAATAGAATATTTCCCGGTAGTAATCCGGCACCATGCATGCCTGTATTTGCTGATCTTCCAGCCGCATATAAACCTGTAAACCACATTTTTCCATCATTAAAAGTAGCTCTGCTTTTGTAATCTATGGGAATTCCTCCAGTTGTAATAATACTACAACTAATTGGAATCACATCTACATCTATGTTTAATCCTGTCCTGTTTTTGATTGTCGATAAGATATTTGAAAACCAAATTTTCGAATCACTATCAAGTTCTCTCAAATCCAAAACACAGGTTTCGTCAACGGCATCCGAAAAGGATGCATTATCACCGTTTGATTTCCTTAAAAGGCCGCCTGAATCTAGTAATTCTACAGGCATGTGAATATTTGTTCCCTTTATTGTTAACGGGTGTGTGGGAAAATTTGACATTCCTGCCAAAGTTATTCCAGCCTTTGCAGCCAAAGCTGCTCCTGTTCCTGCACCTTCCGATGGTGTAGTCCATAACCCTTCATAACCTTCTGTAGCAAGTATGATTGTTTTTGATTGTATTACGTTTACCTCTCCATTTAATATATCTAAAAATGTTAGTCCTCTTATTTGTTGATTGTCTGTTATTAGAGAGATTGCTGCACAATCATACTTCCTAGTTATTTTTCTTTTTATTACCTGTTCTTCTAATAATCTTGTGATTTCTCTGACAGATGAGTCCCCACATCCCGTTAATCTAGGTTTAGAATGCCCAGGTGCTTTAGATGTATGAGGTATTCCTTCTCGATCTCTACGGAAAACCAATCCCCATCTCTCTAATTGAGAAATAATAGATACTGATTCACCACATATTGTTGCAGCCATGATGCTATTGGTAACCTCACCCCCAGCTGCTATTGTATCGTCTCGATGAGAAATAGAATTTACTTCGCAAATACTTGATGCGATACCAGATAGTGTAGCGTTGCCTTGTCTGGATCCTATTCCTAAGCTATCGATTAATATTGTAGTAGCACCATTATCTGCGGATTCAATAGCGGCACGAAGTGCGGCTGGCCCTGCGCCTACTACTACTACTTCCCAAGACTCCATGACTGTGCCAAACACAATAATGTCATGAACATAACGCTTAAATTGATTCAAAATTAACTTAAAACTTACTCAGCAAAGCTGAGTGCTAATTTCCTTACAGATGCTGCGGCATCAATCATCTTGTATCCAGCGCTCTCAGCATGTGCTCCAGCAGAAATAGATGTATGTAAGACTGTACTAAGTAATGTTTCACCAGTAGCCAAATGTAAGTTTATTTGTACTGGTCGGCTACCAGAAACAGTATTTGGCCATGCTAATCCTATCCACAAAGTTACACATGAGTCTAGTTTTTCTGTTAAAGCATTAACAATATCTTCTCCTTCAATGCCGAGTGCTACTGCTGATTTTAACCTCTTTGAAGATGGTGATGGTAGCCTTATAACTTGTGAGGCAGGCTCTCCTTCAGCAGATATTATCTCGATTTCTATAGTTTGTCTTTTACCGGAAAAATTATGCACCATTGCTATAACATCAGTTTGACCTTCTGATGCAACTGGTGGTATCTCCAGATCCATTCGCCATTTATCTTCAATTATTGAACTGTGGCCTCTCTGTACATCTCCAACTAACCTGTCTATAACTCTGAAAAATGAAGGTTGCCAACTTTTAGTATGTTGTAATAATATCTGTAATGATTCGAGATTAAACTTTGCATCGGATTTGAGACTATCTACTGCTGATACTTTGAAAACTCTCTTTATTTCCCTAAACATTCTTTCTTTGTCTAAAAGATTTAGAGAGTTAAGATGTAAGATTCTTAATAAATATTCTACAGCTTCATCGGGATTAGTATGTCTTCTAACTTTTTTTTCTAATGATTTAATCCATTCTTCAAAATAAGTTGCAGTCTCTGGATCTAAATGTGCCACTAGAATCTCTGTAATTACTCTTTCAAGTGCGCTATGGTGTATAGTCGGAGCATGCAACGACAGCAATGGAAATTGATTGTCTCGCATCGGTATTTCTCCTGAATCTAATGAGATTGATAGTAATAGACAAAGTAATCCCAGTACGATTGATGAGCCTATTATCAATGATCCGAGTATTACATCAGTTTGAAAAGAACTAATAAAATATAGTAAGATTGCACCAACTAAAGCCGTGAGTAATCTGGTTGTTTCTAAAACTCTTCTTTCACGTAATGTATTAAGGATACGCTCGGTTCCTGGAATAGAATTTATAGATTTTTTATCATCTGTGGTTTTTAATTGAAGTCTATCTCTGGCTGACATTTGAGCAAAAATTATTGCAAAAAAACTTGGTATTAACATTATAAATAAAATCACAAATAAGATAATACAAATTTTTATACTAGTATATTTTAAGTTGAAGTAGCTTAATGTTAAGTAAATAGGTATTAAAAATGCTAATAAAATACGTAATTGCTGTAGGATTCTATAAGATGCTATGCTTGTCCATAGTTTCCTACCTGTGTCCCTAGCTTGTATTCTTCTATATAATGAATTTTGATTGCCAGAACCGTAACTACTCCCAATTCCGTAGGGTGTTGGCAACTCGGAAGCCTTGGACACATATCTCCGTAGGACGTTTGGTGCTTGATGGCATCGGCTACCTTAATGAAAAAAGCATGATTAATCATCAGCACATTTCTTGAAGCAAACACTCTCGGAAGTACGGGCGATTAGTGTAGTCTGGATATCACCTTGGCCTCCTAAGCCGAGAACCCGGGTTCAAATCCTGGATCGCCCGCCATTAATTCACATTAAGAATGATAGGTGTTTACCTGTATGACTCTTGGAATTCTTTGTGATTTGATTTGGAGTACCTTGGCTAACAATTTTACCTCCTCTTTCTCCTCCTTCTGGTCCTAAATCAATTACCCAATCTGCGCATTTTATCACATCTAGATGGTGTTCGATAACTATTACAGTATGGCCAACTCTGCGTAGCCTGAGTAATACCTCGATTAACTGATGGACATCGGATAATGATAATCCAGTTGTAGGTTCATCTAGTATATACACAGTATGTTTCCTAGCAGGCCTATGTAATTCTGTAGCAAGTTTGACTCTTTGTGCTTCTCCTCCTGAAAGTGTAGTTGCAGGTTGCCCTAATCTTATGTAACCTAAGCCAACATCTTGTAATGTAGATAATATTCTAAAAATTAATTTTTGATTATTAAAGAAATTACAAGCTTCATCAACATTCATATCTAGAACTTCATGGATTGTTTTACCTTTCCATAATACTTCTAGTGTTTCTCTCGTATATCTTTTTCCTTTGCAGACCTCACATGTAACCCAAACATCCGGTAAAAAATTCATTTCTAATTTTGAGGAACCGGCCCCGCTACACGCCTCACATCTTCCTCCTTTAACATTAAATGAAAATTGCCCTGGAAGATAACCTCTTTGTTTAGATATATTTGTTTGTGCGAATAATTCCCTAATTGGGCCAAATAATCCTGTATATGTAGCAGGATTTGATCTTGGAGTGCGGCCTATTGGAGATTGATTTATGACTATTGCTTTGTCTACTTTTTCAATTCCATCTATGCCACTATGTCGTCCTTGTGTAGCATCAGAACCGTGAAGTTGTCTTAGTAACGCCGGTGCCAAAGTTGCGGTGACTAAGGATGATTTTCCAGAACCGGAAACGCCGGTAAATGCTACCATGCATCCTAACGGTATATTTACATCGATTCCTTGTAAATTGTTTTGTCTAGCGTCTTTAATCCTAAGCCAGTAATCATCACGGGGTTTTTGTCTATCCTCTGGTAACGGGATTTTCATTCTTCCAGATAAATATGCCCCAGTTATACTTTCTTTATTTTTTAATAGGTCATTTACCGATCCACTAACTAATATCTCTCCTCCTTCTTTACCCGCACCTGGACCGATATCAACAATCCAATCTGCTTGCCGTAAGGTTGCTTCATCGTGTTCAACAACAAGTAATGTATTTCCTAATGCTGTTAATTCTCTTAGAGTTTCTAATAATCGACCATTATCACGGGGATGGAGCCCAATACTTGGTTCATCTAATACATACATCACCCCAGTTAGACGAGTCCCAATTTGAGTTGCAAGCCTAATTCTTTGGGATTCTCCTCCTGACAGTGTATTAGCACGACGATCAAGGGTTAAGTAATCTAAACCAACTAAAGCTAAAAATCTGAGCCTAGATTCTATTTCTTTAATTATATCCTGACCAATAAAAATTGATCTATCATCCAACTTATTGGTCGAATTTATAATTAGTGATTCAGGTTTATTTCGGCCCAGTTTAACCCATGTTTGATCTATTTTTCCTAATCTCCAGTGCTGAACTACGGCCAAAGCCTCCAGAACGCTGCATGAAGATATGTCAGGAAGAGAGATTCCTCCCACAATTACTTTACTTACTGCTGGATTTAATTTTTTACCATTACAATCTAAGCATGGTTCATCGGTCATATAGGAGGTTAAGCGATTACGAGTTCGGTCAGAGCTAGTGTCTGTATAAGTCCTATTTAATCTAGAAAAGACACCTTCCCAGGGTTTTGCCATCTTGTAGGAAGATCCCCCATCAGAATTGAATTCAAAATTTATTGCTGTACTTCCAGAACCATGTAATAAAATATCTTTATGATCTTCATCGAGGTCATTAAATGGCACATTTATTGGTATTTGATAATGAAAACAGGTCTGTATCATTTGTTTCTTATACCATCCTGACATCATTGACCGCCTGAATGGAATGATGCATCCTTCTTCCACAGAATTAAATCTATCAATAACTAAATCTGCTGAAAATGTTCGTTGTATTCCTAATCCCTGACATGAAGGACAAGCCCCTAACGGGTTATTGAATGAAAATACTCGAGGGCTCATCTCCGGAAGAAAGGCTCCGTGTAGAGGACAAGCAAATTCTTCTGAATAAGCAATATGTTCCCCTTCATTTGTTATGAATTTTTGATCTTTTATATTGTCTTTATTGGTCATTTTAGGCTTTTTTAAGCTTTCAATGGCTACAGTACCACCACCTAATTTTAATCCTGCATCAATGGCCTCTGTCAATCGCTGACGATTTTCTCTCGTCAGTTTAAGACGATCTATTCTAACGTCGATATCATGTCTAAGATTTTTTTCTAGAATCGGAGGTTTTTCAAAACTAGCATCTCTTCCATTTATTCTTCCTTCAATATACCCTTGTTCTACAAGTGCTTTAAATAAATCAGAATGTGTTCCCTTTCTATTACGTATAGCAGGGCTCCATACTGCTAATGCATGAGATTCAAATCTCCATAATACATCATCTACAATTTCTTGAATAGTTCTGCGTGCAACTTCTTTACCGCATTCTGGACAATGGGGCAGTCCAACTCTTGCCCACAGTAATCTCAAGTAATCCATCATTTCTGTTACTGTTGCTACTGTCGACCTTGGATTATGACTACCTTGTTTTTGATCAATACTTATTGCTGGAGATAAGCCCTCAATAGAGTCGCAATCAGGTTTTTTCATTTGCCCTAAGAATTGTCTAGCATAGGAGCTGAGGCTTTCTACATATCTTCTTTGTCCTTCTGCATATAAAGTATCAAATGCCAACGAAGATTTACCAGAACCAGAAACTCCAGACAATACTACAAATTTACCTCTAGGGATACTGACATCTACATCTTTCAGATTATGGGTACGTGCACCTCGTACTTCTATCCAACCATTTTGATTTTGATTTCTTTTCTTAGATGGCATGCCTAATCTCCAATTATATTTACTCGGACTCACAATTGGACTTGAATTCATGGTTCACGATTTGAGACAAAGTTAAGATTTATCGAAACCATAATGCTTCAATTTGATCGCCTTCTTTCGCATTTGTATCAGGTGGCAATAGAGTAAGTGCATTATTAGCCACCATGCTATGAATATTACCGCTACCTTGATGAGTTATTACGTTAGCAATTAATTTTCCATCTTGGTTTGATATTCTAATTCTTCTGAGGCAAATCTTACCAGGGGCGCCTCTTAAAGGATTTTGAAGTATTACACTTACTTTATCTACGAGCTTCGGCCCGTAATCGGCATGTGTTTGTAATGAATATGCAATCCAAGGTTCAACCAACATAGTAAAAACTACATGACTGCTGACTGGATTTCCTGGCAAACCAAAAATAGGTGTGTTTTTCCATTTCCCAAATAATGGTGGCCCGCCCGGCCTCATCAAAACTTTCCAAAACTTTATTTCTCCTTCACTTTCCATTATTTTTCTTACTAAATCATAATCTCCCATACTAACTCCGCCGCTGGTTATGATAGCATCACAACTACTAGCGGCTAAATTTAGTGCATCTCTTAACCCTTCAATTGAATCCTGAACTACATCAAATCTAACTGGTTCACCTCCGATTTTTTGAATTAGTGACGCTATCCCAAAGGAATTTGATTCATATATTTGGCCTTCTAATAATTGTAATCCTGGTTGTATTAATTCATCTCCATTACTTATAATGGCTATTTTAGGCATAGATACAACTTTTAATTTGCTATATCCCATTGTTGCGGATAAGGATATAGCGGGTGGCGTCATCATTGTTCCTGCAAATATTATAGTTTCTCCTTTTTTAATATCTTCACCTTTTTTTCTTATATATTCTCTTCTAGCAGGACCTTTTATTGTAACAAATTGATCACCTTCAATTGAATCTTCTATGATTACTATTGAGTCGGCTCCATCTGGCATAGATGCGCCGGTCATTATTTTACATGCCTCTCCCTTTTTTAATAATTTATTATCTGTTTTTCCTGCTTGGTTTGTACCTATTATTCTTAACTTTGAACCATGTTTACAATCATCAAACTTTACTGCCCATCCATCCATAGATGAATTATCAAATCGTGGATTATCAACTTTTGATATTAAATCAATAGCTAAAATTCTATTTGCTGCATCTTCTAGGTGGACCGATTCTGTTGTTTTTTTAATAGGGTTTTTACAGGCTATTTTAATTGCTGTTTCTACTGAGACTCCTATTTCCATGTTTATTGAGAAGAGGAAGTTGTTAAAGTTCTCTTCCTTTGGGAAATGTCATGGATGCAGAATTGGTGATTCTGATAATTGGGTTATTTTTTATGGCCATAATATACTCATCAGTAGGTCATGGTGGAGCTTCGGGTTATTTGGCATTATTATCATTAACATCTTTTTCATCAGAAGGCCATATTTGGTTAAAACAACATGCATGGTCATTAAATTTAATAGTAGCTGGTTTAGCATTTTTATATTATCGTAAAGAAGGTTATCATGATATTAAACTAACGTTACCATTTATTCTTGCAAGTATCCCATTTGTTATTTTAGGAAGTTATGTGCAGGTTGAGGGAAATATTTATGATATTTTATTAACTACATTTTTGATACTAGCGGCTATAAAATTAGTAATTATTAAAAAAGAGGTTGGCATAATTGAAATTGAGTCCCCCAAAATACAAGATTTTTTCATCATTGGCGGATTAATAGGATATATGTGTGGTATTCTAGGAATTGGTGGTGGCGTAATATTAACTCCAATTATGGTTATTAAAAAATGGGCTGATGCCAAAACAGCTGCTGCTACTTCTGCTATTTTTATATGGTTCAATTCATTATCAGGATTAATAGGGGCAGGATTATCTGGCCAATTGGTTGAATTTGATAATATCATTCCTTTTGCTATTGCCGTCCTGATAGGGGGGTTGATAGGATCTAGATATGGTTCGGAAATGGCTAAAGAAGAATCTTTGAAAAGTATTTTATCCCTTGTCCTAATAATAGCGGCCTCAAAGCTAATAATTAGTAACTTTTAGTTATTATTAAAAATTATAAACATGTCATGGGTTGTATGCCGAGGATAAATATAGAAGGTCATGAGTTCTATTATTCAATAAAAGATGGAATAAAACCGTCAATAATGATGTTATGTAGTACCGGATTGGACTCAAGACAGTGGAAAAATATCTCAAAATTATTACCTGATAGACGGTTAATTTGCTTACATTATCTTGGATATTTTCCTTCTGATAGTTGGGATATTAAAAATCCTCCAGACATATTAATTGATTTTAAAGCTGCAGAATATTTACTTCTTCAGGAAGAGTCTCCAATAGATCTTCTAGGTCATTCATATGGAGGATTTTTGGCCCTTAAATTAGCAATAAAACATCCGAGAAGAATCCGTAAGATTTCCATACATGAACCAATATTATGGGGTTGTTTAGATAATACAGAATTAAGTGAATTAAGAAATGATTTTGGCGAGGTAGTTGAAACATTTTTCAAAGAAGGATTGTCTCCCGAAGCGTTCCTTGAAGATTTTATTGATTATTGGAATGAATCAGGTACATGGCTTAAAATGTCAGAAGAAAGGAAAATAAATTGGAGAAAATTACAACCAAAAATACTTGCAGAAGCTCGGTTTTTATGCTATGATAAAACTCCATCATCATATTGGAATAAAGTAGAACATCCCGTCTTCATGACAGTTGGATCTGATACTCCTCCTCATCAATTTGAGGTATGTCAGATCATTAACTCTTCTATCCCAAATATAAAGTTAAAAGAGGTTGTAGGTGGCCATATGGGAATATTAACAAACAATCAAGAAATTCTATCTTTATTAACAAAGTGGTTAGAATAAAAAGTCGTTTAATTTGGAAAATCAAAAAATATCAAACTTGAAATGATAATGATTGTGCCTGAAATAATTAAAATACTAATTTTTAAATTTCGCAAAATATTTTTCTCCTTTTTTTTAGGTTCAACATTCATACTTTCAATACTGGATATGGGTAAGGGGGGCGCCATGGGAAGGAGCGGAGGTTGTTGTATAGGAATTACTGGATATAATTCATCGAGATCTGCCAATCCTGGAGCGTCGGGTATTTCAGAGAAAATATCATGCCATATGTTATCAACTTTTGAGAGCGTTAATGGAGTAGTGATAATTCCGACGGCACCTGAAGAAAACGCTGCATCTTGTACTTTTTTAATTCTAGTTTTACTACTAACAAATACTATTCTTGCTTCGTGATTTATTTCCCTCATTTCTAATGCGGCTATGTGTCCATTAATTGTAGATAGGTTTAGACTTATAAAAACAATACTAGGTTTCAATTGGACAAAACTATCTACAGCTTCATCTCCATCTGAATGAATTTTAGAACTCCAGCCTTTTTGTTTCATAATTGTATTAATTCTTCCAGAAGTTATAGGATTACTTATTGCAATCAAAGCTATCTTCTCAGTATCGGAGGGCATCGCTATATGTCACACTAAGGCACTATTCAAGAACGATACGGTGTAGATGTTAATTTAATATTGATTCTAAAAGCCAATTTGGATCAAACAATTTTAGATCTTCATACTCTTGACCGATGCCAGCTAACACAATTGGTTTGCCAGTTGCATGAGAAATAGAAAGTGCAGCACCGCCCCTAGCATCTGTGTCTAGTTTAGATAAAACTGCGCCATCAAATTCCAAGATTTTTTGAAATTCCTTGGCCTGTAGAACGGCGTCATTACCTGCTAGTGCATCTGCAACAAAAAGAACAAGATGTGGTTTTGTAACTCTGTGTACTTTTTGTAATTCATTCATAAGATTAGTTTTATTTTGCATTCTTCCTGCTGTATCTATGATAACGACATCGTCACCTTTGGCTTTTGCACTTTCTATTGCATCTCTCGAGATTGCCGCTGCATCTCCTCCACGTTGACTCTTAATACACCGAACACCTAATTTTTCAGCATGTAATGCTAATTGATCAATTGCTCCTGCCCTAAATGTATCAGCTGCTGCCAGTACAACTGAATACCCATTATTTGTAAGTCTATGAGTTAATTTTGCCGCAGTAGTAGTTTTACCAGTTCCATTAACGCCAACCATCATAATTGTAACTGGAGTATTATCAGAAACAAATGACTTTATGGTTTTATCAAAGTCCCAATATCCTGCATTTAATAACGATAGTAGGGAATTCTTAACTGCTTTTTCTATTACTAATTCTAAGTTTATTTTCTTATTGATGCGTGCCCCTATTAAATGCATTCGTAATAAATTTATTATTTCGGAAACTGAAGTATGACCTATGTCAGCAGATAGTAGATCTATCTCTAATTCTTCAAGTATTTCATCAAATACAGGACCTCCTTTAATAATTCGACCACCTCTTTTTACTTCTTCATTGGTAAAGTCAAAATGAAATTTTACATTGGTCTTTGGAATTAGTTTTTTTCCTGTGGTTGTATGCATATTATCTATTATCTTTGTTAATTGTGCCTTCTTTGCCTTATTCTCAATAGACTTTGCTCTTTTTGCAATTTTTCTTTCTTTTGAGTTCTGTTTGTCGTAAACTGGATTGGAGGTTGATTTATCTGGAATGGCATCCCATTCTTCCTCTGTAACTTTATTCGAATTTTGTTCTAATGGCTCATCTTTTTTTTGCCTTTGGATATTATTTAATTTTTCTTTACGTTCTAAAATTGCATTTTTAGCTTCTTCAGTATCTTCTTCTGCAGTGATGTTGGATTCTATTTTAGAATCTTTTATTCTTCTTTTAAATTTGTCAAATAATCCCACAAAAACCCTCCTAATCGTCTAAAGTAAGTTCTCTACCTCTTTTTCTTCTTTTATTTTTAGTAGGTATTTGTTTAGTTTCTGCTAAAATCTCATTACTTATTGGTGTTTCTAATTTGTTTTCTTGAATTTGCTCAACACCCGATGTAAATTGATGGGCTAATGAAACTATATACTGCTCTAAAACTTCGTATTCGGATTTTAATTTTTGTAAAATATTGTTCAATTCATCATTTCTATTTGTCAGAATTATAATCGCTTCTTCACGAGTTTTTTCTGCTTGAACTCTGGATCCAATATCTATTACTACACCTGCGTTTTCAGAAATATTTGCTAATATTTGTACTCCAGATCCCAGTGGAATCATGATTCCTTCAGAACCATGTTTGGGTATTGATTTTAAAGTATTTATCGTCCTTATTTGTTCTAATCTAACTTCATCTAAGCGTTGGATTTGTTGTTCCATTGATTGAAGTCTCTCTCTACTTATCTCAACCTGTTGCGCAATTTTCTGTAATTCCGCTTGGTCTATGGCATTCATCATATGTTGCGCGTTTGTCGTATGTCAAGAATGCGTCGCAACCATTACTTAGAAAAATATTCAATTATCTGATTTGCCGCATCTTCTGCAGATGTAACGGTGGTATCTATCCTAATCTCCGGATTCAATGGTTCTTCAAATGGGCTGGATATTCCCGTAAAGTTTGGTATTTCTCCCGATCTTGCTTTTGCATACAATCCCTTGACGTCTCGCTTTTCACATACATGAAGTGGCGTGTCCACAAAAACTTCTATAAATTCGTTTTCTGATACGAGAGTTCTTGCCATGTGACGTTCAGATTCAAATGGTGATATAAATGAAGCAATACAGATTAATCCTCCTTCTAGCATTAATTTTGCAATTTCACCTACTCTTCTAATATTTTCAACCCGGTCTGCCTCATTAAATCCTAAATCTCGATTTATGCCATGGCGTATATTATCACCATCTAGTGTAATAGTGTGTTTACCTAATGAATGCAATTTCTTTTCTAATATGTTTGCAATCGATGATTTTCCCGAGCCTGAAAGTCCTGTGAACCATATTAGTTTTGGGATTTGTAATTTTTGTTGTGCTCTGGATTCTTTGGATATATCCATTTTTTGCCAATGAATATTGTCAGATCGACGAAGTGCAAAATCTATTAGCCCCATTCCAATTGTATTGTTTGAAAATTTATCGATTAAAATAAACCCGCCCATAGTCTGGTTGTTGTCATATGAGTCAAATGCAATTTGTCTATCTAGTGAAATATTGCAAATCCCAATTTCATTCATTTCTAGTATTTTTGCAGGTAGGTTATCAAGGGTATTGACATCAATTCTATGCTTTAATTTACCTAATGTCAGCAATGCTGATTGAGTATTTGATTTAAAAAGATACTGTCGGCCAGGCATCATTGGATCGTCATGCATCCATAATATTCGAGTTTGGAATTGATCGGCTTCACTACAGGGATTTTTTTTATCAACCAATATATCTCCTCTGGATACATCAATTTGATCATCCAAAGTTATTGTTATTGATTCACCAGCCGACGCTTTAATGACTTCGCGATCGCCTGTAATAATTGTTTCAATAGTCGAAGACTGACCTCCAGGGATGATTTTTACTTTATCTCCTACCCTTATGCTTCCGCTAGCAATTAATCCTGAAAAGCCTCGGAAATCGGATGAAGGTCGATTTACCCATTGGACAGGTATTCTAAATGGTTTATCTAGATTTTTATTCGAGATTTCAACATTTTCGAGGTATTGCATGATGGTTTGCCCTTTATACCAAGGTGTATTGGTACTTTTATTTACAACATTATCACCCATTAATGCAGAAATCGGTATAGGCGTTATTTCTTCAATATCTAGTGCATTACTTGCAAATTTATTATACTCTTTAACAATTTTATCATATACTTCTTCTGAATAGTTGACCAAATCTAATTTATTAACGGCCAATAATACTTTTTTTACTCCGACCATAGAAGTGATAAAAGAATGTCTTCGAGTTTGAGTTAAAATTCCATGCTGAGCGTCCACAAGAATTATGGCTATATCTGCGGTTGATGCCCCAGTTGCCATATTTCGAGTATATTCCTCATGCCCGGGTGTGTCTGCAACAATATATTTTCTTTTATCTGTTGAAAAAAATCTATATGCAACATCAATTGTTATACCTTGTTCTCTTTCTGCCGCTAATCCGTCAACTAATAGAGCAAAATCAATTTCTGAACCCTGTGTACCTAATTTTTTAGAATCTGATTCTAATAAACTTAGTTGGTCATCTAAAAGCATATGTGATTCATATAGCATTCTGCCAATTAGTGTAGATTTACCATCATCTACAGATCCACATGTAATAAATCTTAGAAGGCTTTTTTCTTGATGTGTTTTGAGATATAAATCGATATCAGTCGATATAAGTTCACTGGTGTGCGACATCAGAAATACCCCTCTTGCTTCTTTTTCTCCATTGAAGCGTTACCATCATGATCGATAATTCTATCTTGCCTTTCTGAAGTTGTTGTCATAAGCATTTCCTGTATAATCTCAGGTAATGAATTGGCTTTTGACTCAACTGCTCCTGATAATGGATAACACCCTAAAGTCCTAAATCTGACACTTTTCAATAATGGAATTTCTCCATTTAGCAAAGGGAGTCTGTCATCATCAACAAGAATAAGTGTCCCATCTCGATCTACTATTGGTCTTTCTTTGGAAAAATATAATGGAACTATTGGAATATTTTCTAGATGAATATATTGCCAAATATCGAGTTCAGTCCAATTGGAAAGAGGGAAAACTCTAATTGACTCTCCTTTGTTTATGTTAGAATTAAATATATTCCATAATTCTGGCCTCTGATTTTTAGGATCCCAACGATGTTCGGATGTCCTAAATGAAAATATTCTTTCTTTTGCACGAGATTTCTCTTCATCTCTTCGGGCGCCTCCAAATGCTACGTCGAACTTGTATTTATCCATAGCTTGCTTTAATCCTTCAGTTTTCATAATATTAGTATGCTTAGAAGAACCATGGATAAAAGGATTAATTCCTAGTTTCTTTCCTTCAGGGTTGATGTGTACGATCAAATCTAGGTCTAGATCCTTGGCTGTTTTATCTCTAAATTGTATCATTTCGGAAAATTTCCACATTGTATCAATATGCATTAATGGAAATGGAATTTTACCTGGAAAAAATGCTTTTTTTGCTAGATGGAGCATTACTGATGAGTCTTTTCCTACCGAATAAAGCATAACTGGATTTTCTGCTGAAGCTACGACTTCGCGCATGATGTGAATTGCTTCTGCCTCTAAGGTGGCGAGATGGTTCATTGGTTTTCGCGTATGTTCTTAACTATTTTACATCGTCGGGGATTAGACTCATAAAGACTTATTTTGATAAATCCAATCATTTGTCCATCTATTGTCAGAAGTAACAAGAAAATATGGATTTAATACTTTATTGATGATATCGTAATCTAATGTATTTCCATCCGGATTTAATACTAACCCTCCTGCACCAGAAACAACAGCATGTGCTGCAGCAATATCCCAACATGATGTGGGGCCAAATCTCGGATATAGATCGGCACCTCCTTCAGCAACTATACATGCTTTAAGTGAGGAACCCATTCTTACTAAATCATAGTTACCAATTCTCTTTGCAAATTTTTCGTCATTCTCTCCTCTATGTGTGCCACTAGCAACTAATCTTACTGGTTGAGGAGGATTTGAGGGGCGGACCATTATTAATCCGGATCCATCAGGCCCTCTTCTTTCTGATGGGATCATTATACCTCCAAACCATGTTGTTTTCGACACTGGGGCGTGTACTACTCCAAATATTGGTTTCCATCTACTTCCGTCTCGTTGCATCAATGCTATATTCACAGTGAACATTCCATTCCTTTTAATGAATTCTTTAGTACCATCTAATGGATCTACTAGCCAACAAGTTCCACTTTCCTCAGGGTCACCTATTCTACCTTCTTCGGATACTATTGGGGTATTATCTATTAATTGTAGTTCTTGAATTATGATGTTATGTGCTGCCAAATCTGCATCTGTTAATGGTGAATTATCGTCTTTGTGAGATATTTTTAAATTTTCCTTTTGATTATATATCTTTAAAATTTCGTCCCCCGCTAATTGAGAAATTCTAACAATGTCTTCTGGGTTCAAATTATGCCCACCCTTTTTATTTAAAAATCTTGAATATTTTTTGCTGCTTCCTCTAAATTTGCTCTAGTTTCTTCTGAAATATGGAATAAATAAGGATCTTCGTCGCCCATTATTTGCTTCCATGAAGACATTGTTCTGGCCCATATTTCTTGATTTGCATTCCAATCTAGCCATCTATCGATAAAATCACAATGCCTTATGATGTCTTCATCATCTTCATCAGATAATTTTCTTAGAATAGTATTAGTTTGGGCTAAAAGTATTCCCCAGGGAGCATTAACTTTATATGTTGTAAAAGGATTTCTTTCTTGTACTACTGTAAGATGTTCTCTCCAGAGGCCTAATGCTACATCATATGTCCACCCCAGTATTATTACCAATAGTAAAACTGATGTTGCAATCGCAGATAATGCCCAATATGTCATTGGTATGCTTAAGAGTTCTTCATTCGACTGGAATCTCCAACTTACGTTTGGCCATATCAGTAATGTTAATGTTGTAATCCAAAACACAGTTGATATAAGAGTTTGACTTTGTTGAATTCGCCAATATTGACGCATGAATCCTTTCTTGAAATCTTTCTTCATATAACTTCCTCGATGCATCTATGCTTTCACGATTTCGTGAAAAGATGAGATAAAGTCATCATTCATCTCTAAAATGCGCTACAACAACTGCTGCTGTAGATTCAGAAGGGTCTATTATTTCTAGTGTATCGATTTTTACGAATCTTCGAGGCGTAGCATGTCTACTACCAAAATTTGAATAAATAAGATGTTTTGCCTCTTCTTCATCAGCAGCTACGATATCCAATGTGTAAACTTGATCGCGTTTACCATTCCTGAATGTTCCTTTTGCCCTGTATGCTTTCATAAATCGTTCGAACAAAGGTTTTGATATAAACGCGATGTGTTAATATATTACTTTATATGATTTTTTAAAAGGGTTTTTATTTAGTATTTTTTTATTTGGAAATTCTGGTTTGGGTGAGTTATCGCTGTTTTAGGACTAAGATCCCCTCAAGGTTCAAATGGATAATATTGTGGATGGATAATGAGGCATGATGGATTCACCTGAGATTAATCATCATAAAGAAGTATTTACTTCTGATGAAGATATCAGTCTGACGGATCGATTAAAAGATATTTCTCAAGATAGGCTTATTGAAGAAGTTATTTCGTTATGGGATGAAATCAATAAAATGGAAATAGAGTTAGCGGCTGGTCGACGAAGATTCAGATCAATGGAGTTGAAAAATCATTCAAATAATGATTCTGGTAGGCCACTGATAGCCGAATTAGAAGAAAAGATTAGAGTAGTTAATACACGAAATTTACAACTAAAAAATCAATTAGGAAATGAAAGAGTGCGAAATAATGACTTTGAAAGTGATAGAAATAAAATAAAAATTTTAGAAGCCAAAAATACAAAATTATTACAGAATGAAGAAGAATTATTAATGTTGATTTTAGATATGGAAATCCATATGGATAAGCTTTCCAAATCTATTGAATAATGTTATGACTGGATTTAGGAAATAGCATTCCTAATTCCGAAGTATTATCAAATCTTACTTACTCGGTCTTTCATGCCCGGTACATATGATAGGAATAAATCGAGGGCGATAACTAGAGGTATTTCTAAAAGTTATTCTGAGGCGTTGACATCTTATTTCGGTAAAAATAAACCAAATTATGAGAAAGCAAAGGGATCCCATTCAGCATATGTGGCAGCTTTAGAAGCTCATGGCACAGATGTTATAATTTTACCAAGCATTAATACTCATCCTGATTGCTGTTTTGTTGAAGATACATCAATAATGATTGATGATAAAGTGGTTATTGCTAATATGGGCCATACAACTAGGAAGGGAGAAGAGGAGGCAATTAAGGAATATTTATTAAAAGACTATGAAATAATTAATATGCCTAAAAAATGTTCAATTGATGGAGGAGATGTAGTTTTTTTTGATGATAAATTCTTAATAGGTGTTTCAACTAGAACCAATGTCCTAGGAGCTAATTTTTTAGGAAATTGTGTAAAAGATGCTGGTTATGAATTTGAATTCATTAATATTCCATCATCAACATTGCATTTGACTACCGTCTGTTCAAGTCCAAGACCGGGAAGTATTATCTTAGCAGAAGGTCATTTGAAATCTAATCAATTCGATTTTGCTGACGAAATAATAAGAATACCAAATTCAGAGAGTTATGCATCTAATGTTCTCGGTTACGCCGATGATAGGGTAATAATTGCAAATGGATTTCCGGACACTAGAAAAATACTTTTGAATTATGGTTTCTCGATTACTACCGTAGATATGGCCCCAATAATGGATGCAGATGGATCATTAACATGCTTATCTCTGTTTATAAAATAAATGTTATTGATTCATGTCTGATATAAATTTAGTTAATATTTCTTGAAGTTCGTCAGCGTTATCATACTCTTCGGCCAAGTTTCCAGTCACTATCCAGTCTGCACCTGCTTTTGATGCTATTCTGGCCGTTTGGGCATCTCGAATTCCTCCCCCAACTACTATTGTGAGATTACATGAATCGCGAGCAGAACGAATTAAATCTGGAGATACCGGTGTCTTTGCTCCACTTCCAGCCTCTAAATAAATTAATTTAAAACCATAAAATTGGGCGGTTGTTGCATACGCAGACATCCTATCAATATCCGATGGTTGGATTAAGTCTGCTTGGCCAACTTCTCCAACTTTTCCACCGGGAGCGCAAACCAAATAACCCATAGGTAGTGGTTCAATACCACTTTTTTTGATATGTGGTGCCCCCATTACTTGTTCTTCAATGAGGTATTGTGGGCTGGTACTATTCATCAGCATCATAAAAGTAACAGCATCTGCCATTGAGGATAATGCAGCTGCGCCTTGAGGAAATAATACAATTGGGACGATTTTATTTTCCTCTACACCTAATGAATCCTGAGTAGATGCCCACTGAACTAATTCAAGCATTTCTTTAATGGACGATACAGTCGCTTCTACATTATGCATATCTGTATTTGAAGAACCTCCGACCAATATCATGCTAGTGCCAGCATTCACGGCTGCTAAACATCTCTTCGCTGCTACTTCCGGCAACTGATCGGCTGGATCAATTAGAATTGCATGTCTCGTATACTTTTCACTGGATGTTACAAAACTCAAAATACTAGTCAAATTATTATTCATTCTATCATCACATCTTTCTCATTCTATATTGACTTTGTTTAGAAAGTTATTTGCCCGTCGTATTCCAATATCTATATCAGATTCAATAGAATTTTTAGGTGTTTTTCCTATCCATGACATTTTTTGTATCCAATTGATATCTTGAGGTAGTTTACGTTCGGCCCATACTTCAATCGTAGAGTCAGATCTTTTTCCTATGATTAAATTTGAATTAGGTGCCATTTCAGTAGTTGTTACCCCGCCATACCAAAAAGTGCTATTAGATTCTATACTAGTTTGAAATACTTTATCAAAATTTAATATTCCAGAACCGAAAGATCCCGCTCCAGAAAATTCGACTTTGTTATCTTCAAAGTTAGTGATTCTTGTCCTAAGATGGAACTGGGTATTTTTCTTTGCCAAAGAGATTGCTATTGCTTTTTCAAACCATGATCTTCGTACAGCCGTGCATTTAAGTTTGTAGTTTTGCGAGTACATCGATGTAGTCCAGGTATTTGGTACTAAGGGCCACTTCGAAACAATCCCGGGCAATTCGCCAAAGAGGCCAATTTCTGCATCTTCTGAAAAAAAATGTATTTCACAGTCTAAGTTATCCATTATTTCTTGAGCCATACATAATGTTTCAAGTGAAGTATCAATAAATGAAATTTTCAAAGACATTACGCTCCAGGAATTGGATCTATAGACAATGCATGAACTGGGCATGCAGGGATACATAAGTTACAGTGAGTGCAAGCTGGTTCGTCAACAATTGCTATAATATTAATCAGAGATAATGCATTAACAGGACATAAAGCAATACAGGCTGCACATCCAAAGCATCTGTCATTGTTTACAATAAAAAGATGATGCGGAAGTCTCCCCATAGTCTTCGGAAAGAGTTTAGGCTCTCAAGTTTACCCATACCCCTTTATTTCTATTGGAAATTATAAATTACCGATGTAAATATAATAATCTATAATAAAATCATATTGACGATAGTAATCGATATTACGGTATCACAGATAGTAAATAAATATTCTTAACATAATTTCCAATATTATTTTTATAAATATTATTTTCAATAAATTCGTATTATCTACAATGGAAATGAAGGGGTTACCCTTTCCGCTTTGTTCAAAGAGAAACATCTCTTCGATAATGATATTTGGGAGTGTGCGAGTAAATGAAAAGCAGATCTTGTAGTGTAGAAGTTACAACAAAGAGTATCCCGGGTCTTTCTGATTCTAAGGGTAATAATATTAAAAAAATGTTTATTTCTGACCATAATATTAAGATACATAATGTAAAAATAATTCATAGGTATGATATTATTTCCAACTTAAATAGTGAAAAAATAGAAAAAACAGTCTACGATCTTTTTTCTGACCCAATAATAGAACATGGAATAGCGAATTTACATATATTAAACTCAGATAAAATATTTCCATTACAACCAGATCTACATATTCATATTGGATTTAAACCAGGAGTAACAGATAATGCTGGTAAGGCAGCATTAGATGGTCTAAGAACCATATACCCAGAACTTAACAATTCTAGTGAAGTATTTACCTCAAAAATATATCTTTTTTGGGGCATACCTGATGATGTTAATATTGATGAAATAGCGGATAAGCTGTATAATCCTATGATTGAACATGCTATAACAACCAAAAAAGAAGATTGTCTAATTAAAAGATGGGGTATACTCAGGGCACCAATTAAAACTACTCAACCATTTAAATCAATCAAAACTATAAATCTAAATGTTAACGATAACGAATTAATTAAAATAAGTGAAAAGGGCTTACTTGCATTAAACCTAAAAGAAATGAAAACTATTCAATTGCAGTATAAAGATGAAGAGGTGCAACGGAGAAGAATTGAATTGGGACTCCCATCGGATATGCCTACTGATGTTGAACTGGAATGTCTAGCTCAAACTTGGTCAGAACATTGTTCTCACAAAATATTCGCGGCTAATATTCATCATGTTGATAATGAAACAGGAGAAGACACTACAATAAACTCGTTATTCAAGACACATATCGTGACACCTACATTAGATATTCAAAAAGATGTAGATTGGTTACTAAGTATCTTCCATGATAACTCTGGAGTAATTGCATGGAATGAGCAATGGAGCTTGTGTATTAAAGCAGAAACCCATAATTCACCATCTGCATTAGATCCATTTGGGGGAGCAATGACTGGAATTGTAGGAGTAAATAGGGATATTTTAGGAACTGGATTAGGATCAAAGCCAATAGCAAACACAGATGTTTTTTGTTTTGGGCCACCTGATTATAAAGGTCAAATACCAACAGGATTATTTCATCCTTTACGAGTACTTAGGGGCGTTCATTCAGGTGTAAGAACAGGAGGAAATGAGTCCGGAATACCTACTGTCAATGGTGCAATTATTTTTGATGATAGATATATTGGTAAACCATTAGTTTATTGTGGGACTGTGGGAATAATGCCTAGAATATTAAAAGATGGGCGTGAAAGTCATATCAAAACCCCATCAGTTGGAGATATAATTTACATGGTCGGTGGGAGAGTAGGAAGTGATGGCATTCATGGAGCAACATTTTCTAGCCTGGAGCTAACCGAAGAAAGCCCAAGCTCTGCAGTACAAATCGGAGATCCAATAACTCAAAAGAAAATGATTGACATGGTATTGGAGGCTAGAGATTCTGGTTTAATCCAAGTAATAACAGATAATGGAGCAGGAGGGCTATCAAGTAGTGTTGGTGAATTAGCAGAACTGACAAATGGTGCCTTTCTGGACTTAGCAAATGTGCCTTTGAAACATCCAGGCCTAAGTCCTTGGGAAATTTTAGTTTCGGAGTCACAAGAAAGAATGACCATAGGAATAAAAGAGCAAGATTGCAAAGAATTTGAGAAATTAGCACTACTACATGAAGTTGAAGCAACAATTGTAGGAGAATTTACGGACACAGGTTCATTTGAAGTAAACTTTGGCAACAAAACTGTTGCTAACCTCCCTATGAAGTTTCTTCATGACGGGTGCCCGCAATTAGAATTGGAATCTGAGTGGGAAGTGCCAACACACAAACCAATACAATTCCCATCCAATAATCCAGAGAATATGGGAAATATACTTCTTAGGTTAATGGCAAGGCCCAATGTTGCAAGCAAAGAATCATGGGTCAGATCGTATGATCATGAAGTTCAAGGACAATCTGTAATCAAACCATTTTGTGGAATAAACCACGATGCTCCAGGAGACGCTGCGGTAATTGCGCCACTGCAAGGACAAACACAAGGCGCAGTAATTTCAAATGGAATAGTGCCAAGATACTCAGATATCGATACTTATGCCATGGCTGCAGCTAGTATTGATGAAGCGCTGCGAAATGCAGTGTGTGTAGGCGTTGACTTAGATTTAATAGCAGGACTAGACAACTTCTGTTGGCCGGATCCTGTAGAGTCAATGAAGACACCAGATGGTAGATATAAATTAGCACAATTAGTTAGAGCTAATAGGGCCTTAGATGATGTGTGTAGGGCTTATCAATTACCGTGTATTAGTGGAAAAGATTCAATGAAGAATGATGCAACAATAAATGGTACTAAAATCAGCGTCCCTCCGACATTGTTATTCAGTCTAATAGGGAACCACAAAGATGTAAGAAAAGCAGTATCTAGTGACTTTAAGACAATTGGAGACATAATCTATCTTGTAGGGGAGACACATCAAGAATTAGGTGCAAGTGAGTTAGCATTTATGCTGCATGATGAGACAAATGGTAAAAGTGGAATAGGAGGCCAAGTTCCTCAGATAGATGCCACAAGAAATTTAGCACTCTATCGAAGTTTGACAAACTCAATGTCCAACGGGTTGGTTGCGAGCGCACATGATTGTAGCGATGCAGGACTTGCTGCAGCAATGACAGAATGTTGTTTTGGATGTGATTCTGGTGCAGTTTTAGAAATTTCAAGTCTTTTTAATCATAATAAAAATTTAGATATTTGGGGAGCACTTTTCGGTGAAAGTCTTGGTAGAATTTTAGTAAGTGTAAAGCCGCAGGATTCACAACTTTTTGAAGAATCTATGATTAATCACGAGTGTAATAAAATAGGCAAAGTCACCTCAAATGATATGATAATATTTAACAATCGAGATAAAATTATTCTTTCTGCAAATATGAAGGAATTACGCGAAGCATGGAAAGGGACTTTGAATGGAGGCAACAATTAATGAAACCCAAAGTAGCAGTGCTTTCCGGCTTTGGTATTAATTGTGAAACTGAAACTATTGCTGTTTTTGAAATGGCAGGAGCTATAGTTGAAAAGGTACATATAAATAAATTAGTAAACGGAAGTGCTAATTTAGAGAATTATCATATAATGGCAATACCAGGAGGCTTTTCTTTTGGTGACCACCTCGGTAGTGGAAGACTTATGGGCAACCGACTTCGATTCGGTATGAGGGAGCAAGTAAGAGAATTTGTTAAATCAGGAAAATTAGTAATTGGCATATGTAATGGATTTCAAGTACTAGTAAAAATGGGTTTATTGCCGGGTGATGAGGAAGTTAGTTTAAATCAATCAGCGTCATTGACAATTAATGATTCAGGGCAATATGAAAATAGATGGGTAAACCTTGAATTCAATCCAGATAGTAATTGTATATGGACAAAGAACCTGACAAGAATCCGTGTACCGGTTCGTCACGGTGAAGGTAAATTTGTAACTTCAGAAAAAAAACTTCTAGATGAATGGGATAAATCAGGTCAACTGGTTGTTCGATATGTAGATCCTTCAACAACCTACCCATCAGCAAAAGATAATATATTACCATATCCATTATCTCCAAATCAAAGCTGGAGAAATATTGCAGGCGTGTGTGACCCATCCGGACTAGTGTTCGGCTTAATGCCACATCCCGAAGCCAATCATTCAACATGGTTAGGGGCAACATGGACCAGAGAAGGTATGGAACATGGTGAAGGAGAAGGTATGAAGATTTTCAGAAATGCTGTAAATTACGTAATAGAAAACTTTGATAAATAAAATGAAAATCTTCTTGCAATAGTTGCATATCGTCTTTACCATGGCAACACGTGATGCAACTGATGTATTCTCAGAATGGGCTCTTAGAAATAGGGATGAAGGGATGGAAAATGGGCACGCTGAATCAGTTGATGAAATGCTTAATATTGCCATCAAAATGGTTAAAAAACCCTTTTCAGCTATAGATGTAGGATGCGGAAATGGTTGGGTATGTCGTAAATTACAGTCATATGATAATTGTAGTAAAATAGTTGGTATTGATGGCTCAAATGAAATGATTATTAAGGCCGAGAACAAGGGACTAGGAGAATTTCATTTGGCAACACTTCCAGGATGGAAACCCTCACAAAAGTTTGATTTGATTCATTCAATGGAATTCCTATATTACTTGAAGGACCCATTAGAAATGTTGAAGAATTTCTTTAATGAATGGTTGGAGGAAAAAGGAATACTTATTGCAGGCGTTGATCATTATTCTGAAAATACAGCAAGCCATGATTGGCCAGAATCACTTAATGTGCACATGACAACTTTGAGTGAAGAACAATGGAGACAAGGCATGATTGATGCAGGATTCATTGATGTCGAAACCCGACGAGTGGGAGTTAAATTAGGCTTTATAGGTACTTTAGCAATCTTCGGTCGAATGCCTTGAAATCACCAACTATTCTCTAAAAGAGAATTAGATGTACTTGCCTATTTGCTATTTGACTGACTCCAATCAAGAAACTTGAATGGTTTGAACGATTTCCCAGTGATATGTCTGACCCAAATATCAAGGTTGATGTAGAGGCTACACTAATTGAAATATTATCCCTTTTACATCCCGATGCAAAAAAGAACTCACTCCGTAGAATGATTGATCATGGCAGAATAAGAGTTGATGGCAAAAGAAAAAATAAAGCAAATGAAAGAATATTTTGTGGATCTGTAGTGACGGTTGTGCCAAGAGCCGATGGAGATCAGAAGACAGGTACACAAGCCAATATATTACAAGATCCAGAGATACTATATTCTGATAATTCTGTAATTGTAGTAGATAAACCAGAGGGCCTTTTGTCTGTTGCAACTGATAGAGAAGAGGTCGATACAATGTATAGTAGAACGGCTAAATGGGCGTCAGAAAATAAAAGAACTCGGATATACCTAGTACATCGATTAGATAGAGAAACCTCTGGTTGCTTAATTTTTGCCACTTCCCCGGAGACTCGTGATATATTACAAAAACAATTTAAAAATCGTTCAATTGAGAGGATTTATTATGCTGTGGTTTACGGAAAACCGAAAACCACTTCTGGAATTGAAACAACTAGAATTCAGGAAACCAAGGACAAAAGAGTTAGATTGGTTATTGGTACTAAACGTGCAGGAAAAGAGGCAATAACTAATTGGAATGTGGAAAAAACAGGCCCAATTAATTCCTTAATAAGAATTAAAATTGATACTGGTAGAAGGGCACAAATACGATTGCATATGGTGAATATAGGCTGCCCTGTTTTGGGTGATACAAGATACGGGAGAGGAAAGGCGAGCGTCAATAGATTATGTTTACATGCTACAGAGCTTGAATTCATTCATCCAAATGGTGAGATAATAAACATAAAAAGTAATATTCCCACAAAACTAATTTCTGAATTATCTAGGAAATCCTTATGATTATTCATCATCAATGATGTATGCCGGAACTTGAGATATTATCTTACTACCCAAAGGGGCATCAGTTATTTCTTCAATGATTACAGAATCATCGTTTAGTAATGTCTCATCTAAGGATGCTAGTCTAATTTCTAAAAACCACCTTTTATAAATTTCATAAATTATAATATAAATAATGAAAATTATAACTATTGCGGAACATAACCATGCAATCAAGTCTTGATCAGACATCATCTTCTCTCTCAATCAAAGCGTCCCATGAAGCTTTGGCATATGCCTTTGCAGATTCAATCCTATCCTTTGAATTATAAATTCCTGAGCCGACAATTATGCCATCAGAACCAGATTTAATTGCATCATAGGGGTTCCCGTACCTTTGACCTAGTTTACCTGCTCCAGTTTCTAGATTCACCCCAGGCGTCCAAATTAATTTTCCATCCCCAGATTTTTCTCTAAGATCCAAAATCTCAGCAGTTGAACTTCCATTTCCAATATATCCAACGACATGCGGTGATCCATTACCTGTATCAACCACTTCATCAGTATATTCTGAAGATAATAAATTACCTCTACTGGACATTTGAGCCAATAAAAATATACCCCCTATTCTTTCTACGTCACTCCAACTGGCCGCTAATCCATCAACAATATCCGGTCCCGAAATTCGATGTGCAGTAACTAAATCTGCCCATGATCGAATATCATAAATGCCCCCCATTTGAATTTGTGATATTTTTCCTATATCAGCAAATTTACGATCTTCAAATATCATTAAATTATGATTCTCAGCACTTTTCAAAACTTTCTCCCATTTTAATTTATCAAAATCAATTACCATATCAACGTGAGTTTTTAAAGCAGAAATATAAGGGCCAACAGTTTCTATCAAATTAACTAACTCATCAATCGTGTAAAGATCGGCTGCTAAAATAACAAGTGATTTTTTCCTTGTAGATATTTCCATAAATCGATGAGTCAATGGATGAGCACAACTTCGCCATCTTTTGCCCCATATCTCCTCGACGCTCATGGCATGACTAAACCTACAAGCCTACATCAAACCTTTCCTTATTACTACTTTAGCAATGCTAAAAAACAATCTCTTTGATTAAGGGAGGCATTCTCGTCTCTTAATATGGTTCTATATACACCTGGTAAAACTTCAGGATACTCTGATGATACAGTCAACTCTGGAATTCGTTTTCACTTTCTAGGAGGTGCAGGTGAAGTTGGTAATGTGGGATGTGTTATTGAAGATAATACTGGAACCAGGTTACTAATTGACTATGGGATGGCACCAACTAGGCCACCAAAATATCCTTCTGAATGCCCACCAGTATCTGATGCAATAATTACTCATAGCCACATTGATCATATTGGAATGGCACCTTGGCTAGTTGGTGCACACGGAACAAAATTACACGGCACTGGCTTGACTGCAAAGGTTTCAGAAATAATGTGGAGAGACACATACAAAGTCTCATCAATTGAAGGGTATCCACTTACATGGGACAAGAGAGATCTAGATCTGGCATTAGAATCATGGGTTACGCATGATATAAATGAATGGTTTGAAATTGGTTCTTGGAAGTGTCGTTTTCATCCCGCAGGCCATATGCCAGGAGCAATAATGATTGAAATAGTAACTCCCTCTAAAACAATTCTTTGGTCAGGAGATATAGATACTCGCAATAGTCCAAATGTTATAGGTGCAAAGCCAGTAAATTGTGATATTTTATGTTTAGAAGGAACATATGGTGGAAGGCAACACCCTCCCCGGAAAGAAGAAGAACAAAGGTTTGTTGAGCGTGTTAAAGAAATTGTAAATAGAGGAGGAGTAGCACTTGTACCTGCTTTTGCTTCTGGAAGAGGTCAAGATATCCTAAGAATACTACACAAGGAGGCACCTCACCTACAAGTTCATTTTGATGGCATGGGAACACGAATTACAAAAGATTGGCTAAAATTTCCTGAATTAATTAAAGAACCCAATCTTTTGATAAAAACTTGGAAATGGGCGAGACGCGTATATGGAAAAAGCGATAGGAAAAAGGCGTTAAATGCGAACGTAATTGTAACTACTAGTGGTATGTTGGATGGAGGACCAGCTTTATGGTATCTAAATCGTTTAAAATGGGATAAAGCAAATGCTATTTTACTAACTGGGTACCAAGCAGAAGGATCTGGAGGAAGGCAATTATTATCTGAAGGAAAATTGCCAATTTATGGAAAAATGACAGAAATTGACTTGGAGATAAATCAATTTGCATTATCTAACCATGCCGATCATGATTCTTTATCCTCATTCGCTCGAGGATGTAATCCCGAAAAAATAATTATATTTCATGCACCAAATGATGGAGCAAAATTATTAAAATCTGAATTAAAAAAGGAATTTGATATAATTCTTCCAGAAAATAATATTTCATTTTTATTGTAATCTTCCGTGATGTTCATAGGCTACCTGCCTTAGCATCTACACTAGGTGAGTCTATACTCACTAATATAATTGGAGATAGGTGAAAGATAAATGAGTGAACTAGAAAAAATATTAGAAGACAGATTTGGACTATCAGATGCTGGTGTAACATGGCAGAGTGAAATGAGAGCAGGATTAACTACTTTCATGACAATGGCGTATATATTATTGGTAAATCCTGCAATGCTTTCAAATGCAGGAATGCCATTTGACGACGTATTATTTGCAACTGCAATTGCATCTTTCGTAGGATGTATTGTAATGGGTATGTGGGCAAATTTACCATTTGCATTAGCCCCCGGGATGGGACTGAATGCATATTTCACATTCACTGTAGTAGGTGCAATGGGGATTCCATGGCAAGTAGCATTAGCAGCTGTGTTTGTTGAAGGATTAATTTTCTTAATTATTTCTTTACCTCAGATTGGATGGAGAACTAAGATGATTAATTCAATTCCTCAAGATCTAAAGATTGCAACCGGCGCTGGAATTGGTATGTTTTTAGCATTAATTGGATTACAAGAGACTGGTATCGTAATCAATAATGGTGTAACATTGGTAGGTTTAGACAATACTGCATCATGGACTCATACATCAGGTGAATTATGGGCAATTATTGGGATTGTTTTAATTGCAGCAATGATGGCACGTGGAATTACTGGCTCAATAGTTTGGGGCATTTTAGGTATATCGATATTTGGTTGGGCGCTTGGAGTATCTGATCCATACAATATGCTAGGTAATGCAGACCCAACTTATGATTTTTATAATAATCCTGAAATACAAACTTCAATTGGATTTGCCGTTTATGAAGGAATAGACTTCACCGTATTCCATGCTCCGGCTGGGTGGGGTGCTGCTGAAGCTACTGCGCCCACACTAGGATGGGGAGATGGCAAAATGTTTGGTTGGGTAGGAATTCCCGAAGAAACATTAGGAGGATTCTTAGATGGATTCGGTGACGTTGATGGTTATACATGGTCAATTGGGGATTTTCTCTTAGTAATGATAACCTTCCTGTTCGTAGATATATTTGATACTGCAGGAACGCTCTACTCAGTTGGAAGGGCCGCTGGATATGTAGATGATAATGATGAGTTACAAAATTCAGATCCAGCCTTTATGTCAGATGCAGCTGCCACATTAGTAGGTGCAATGACTGGAACTAGTACAACTACAACCTATATTGAGTCAGCAGCAGGAGTTGAAGAAGGAGGAAAAACAGGTTTAGTTGCTGTTACTGTAGGGGTACTATTCTTATCTGGACTATTCTTATCTGGACTATTCCAAGCAATACCAACATATGCAGCCGCATGTGCATTAGTAATTGTGGGCTCATTGATGATGAGGCAAGCAGCAGATATTAATTGGGCTGACTTAGAAGTTGCAATTCCAGCCTTCATCACAATGATATTGATGCCATTCACTTACTCTATCGCAGCGGGTATCGCATGGGGAATAATTGCATATGTATTGGTAAAACTTGCAGTGGGTAAATATAAGGAAGTAAATCCAGTTATGACGGTTTTATTTGTATTGATGGTAATGTTTTATCTTGGACCGGGCGATGAAACTACGTTTGAATGGATATTTAGTAAATTTTAACTAGATAAATATACATAATTGAGCATTATGGTCTGACAATAAATTTAGACCATAATGCTCTTTAACATGAGGTTTTATTTGATGAGAGATATATTTTTGGAACAACTTTCTCATGCTGTACGGACAATACCTAATTTTCCTATAGATGGAGTTCTATTCAGAGATATTACACCAATATTAACTGATCATAAAATGTTAACTCAGACAATTGATACAATTGCTCTGGATATGATGAATTTAGATTGGTATCCAGATATTATTGTTGGTCCAGAGGCTAGAGGTTTTATATTTGGGCCATTATTATCAACAAAATTAGGAAAAGGTTTTGTCCCAATAAGAAAACCTGGAAAACTCCCATCATCCACATTAAAAATTGACTATGAACTCGAATACGGCTCTAATAGCCTAGAGATACACGATGATGCAATTTTACCAGGTCAAAAAGTTGTAATTATAGATGACTTACTCGCTACTGGCGGCACAATAGCAGCCTGTATTGAATTATGTAAGCAATTAAATGCTGAAATAATTGGGGTAATTTTTATTATTGAATTAGAAGGATTGGGCGCAAGAAAACTTCTTTCATCAGTTCCCCTACATTCACTTTTAAAATTTCCAGCATGACTATTTTATCAAACGCCCGATTTATTCAAAGGTAACACGCCTTTCCATGAATTGATTACGATGGTAGGCAATCCTCCTCCTCCCCCACCACCTCCAAGTGCACCAAAGACAAACAGGCCACCACCTCCACCCCCAAGTGCACCAAAGACAAACAGGCCACCACCTCCACCTCCAAGTGCACCAAAGACAAACAGGCCACCACCTCCACCTCCAAGTGCACCAAAGGTAAAACAAAAAACTGTTGATCCCACTAAAAGAGTAGAAAAAAAAGGTAATAAGTCAAAAAAGCCAACACCGAAATCCAAACCAAAGAAAAAATCAAGAAAACCTCGTCTTAGGTTAAAAATCAAATCAGCAAAAATAGATGCCGATCAGGATAATTATCAATCACAAAGAGGCTGGGTAACCGCATCTACGGACTTACTTCCAATAGAAGAAGAAACAAAAAAAGAACCCGAAACTATGATTCATCAATGTTCTATGTGTGGTTCAAGAATGACAATTCCTAGGCCAAAAAGAGATCGATATAAGGTAATATGCTCATATCCTGAATGCGGCTATGAAGATATGGTTGGAGTTTGAACGTCACTAACTATCTACTCCATCATTAATTATACTTGTCGGCATATATAATTTAACTAATATTGCACTTATTAATGCAATTAATCCCATTACCTTTGCTGACATGATCATGCCTTCCATGAATGCTAATTTAGCATTTTGTATAAGTTCTAATCCCAAAATATTACCCTCGTTTAGCAAATCACTCCCAATCCGTATTGCAGAAGGAAATGATTCCATAGGTAGATTCCCCAATGAATCAGACAACTCTTCGGGAATTTTCATATTTCTTTGGTACACCTCATTCAATATGCTCCCACCTATTGCAATTCCTAGTGCACCACCAATTTCTCGACTGGCATCGTTTGTGGCACTACCAACTCCTGCTTTGTCTTCGGGAATTGAATCCATTACGATAGTCGTCGAAGGGGCCAATGTTAGACCAATTCCAAAACCAAGCAAAAAGAAAATAAATGCAAGCCGATAATATTCAGTATCTGTTTCAACTGTAGTGAATATTCCCATGGCAACAGATATCAAAAATAACCCAAATGATACTATATTATTACTGCCATATTTTTTGGATAGAGCATCACTACTAGCAGCTGCAGGCATTAGTCCCAAGGGAAGAAACAAAAATCTAACCGCCGCTTCAAAGGCGGAATGGTCTCTTATTAACTGAAAATGCAACATTTGAGTAAACATAAAAGAAAACATAACAAAAGATGCTAAAGATATAGAAACCAATCCTAATGAGAAACCTGTCGAATTAAAGAAATTTATTGGTAGCATTGGAAAATCAATTCTTCTTTCCCATCTGATGAAAGAATATGTAAGAATAATTCCTAAAATCACTACGATAAAAAACTTTAAACTTGTCCATCCAATAATTGGAGCCTCAATAATGGCGTAAAGGATTAATCCCAGAGCTAATATTGATAATATTGCACCATATGGATCCAAAGGTCGATTCTGAATATCTTTAGAATCAGGAACTAATATATATCCAGATATTAGTGCTAAAATTATAAATGGAATATTAATTAAAAAAACCATTTGCCAATTGTAGTTTTCAACAGCCCATCCACCTACTAAGAGTCCTATGGGTGCACCAATTCCAGCCATCATAGTCCAAATACCAATTGCTTTACCTCTTTCTTCTGGTGGAAATACGACAATAACAATCGAGAGCGTGGCTGGCATTACCAGTGCTGCACCAAATCCCATCGTGGCTCTAGCAAAAATAATCTCTCTTGTTGAATTTGAATAGAGTCCTGCATTTAGTGATGCTATCCCGACCAAAATCAAACCAGCTTGTAATGCCTTTTTTCGACCAAACCGGTCACCAAGCGCCCCCATAACTAATAGTGTACCACCAAAAATTAAAGCATAAGAATCTACAATCCACTGTAATTCAGTATTATCTGCCCCCAAGTCTTTAGAAAGTTCCGGTAGGGCAACGTTGAGAGTTACATTATTTAACATGACAATAATAAGGCTCAAACTCATAATTCCTAAAATAAACCACCTCTTTTCATGTATCTTTGAATGGGATGTCATGGTAAATACGAAAAAGCACCCATATAAAAAAGAGACACCAATTACCATAGGTTTCATTCATAAGGATACATCGCGCTAATTATGGGAAGGTACCTCTATGCATTTACAATCAGTGTAATAATTGCGACTTCTAGTATTTCTGGATGCATCTTAACTCCTAAGCAATCTCCAGTAGATGAGTCATTAGAGATCATATATCCTTCAATTTATGATAGACAAAATTTACAATTTCAAAATAATCATACATTTTCTTATACTTTAGAAAAGGGCATATATCATGCTTTAGAAGTCCAAGAAGCCTATATTCAAGTGGATACATCAGATATTTGGGAAACAGGTCCCGAATCTGCAGACGTACATCTTTCATATTGGTTACCAAACAATACCGTAGATGGACATAAAGTTCCCATAATTGCTGTAATAAGTCCATACTTCTCTTATGGAGTTCAAGGTGATGAATCAACGCCTACAAATATAGTAGGAGCAGGTAGAGGAGAATTTATTTATGAAAATTTTATTCCACATGGCTATGCATTTGCACAAGTTGCTGTATTTGGAACAGAATTATCCAGTGGATGTTTTGATTACAGAGGTGCGGGAGAGGGGTTGGGTATTCATCATGCTGTGGAATGGCTGGGTTCTCAAAATTGGTCAAATGGTAATGTCGGACTGTATGGTAAATCCTACGAAGGTGCTACTCAATGGGAGGCTGCAGCACTAGGTAGTGAATATTTGAAAACTATAGTCCCAATTTCTGGAACTACTGCACTACACCCATTACTTTACAAAAATGGTAGTGCAGAAGCAAGAAGCCAGATTATGCATATGAATTATTTTTCAAGTACTGTAGATTATAATGCTGATGACTTAGATAATGTTTGTCCAGATATCGTTGAAGGACTCTTTGCCGGGCCTGTGACATATGGAGCAGGAGAATTAGATCCATATATGTCTAATTACTATGATGAAAGAAGTCATATTGATAAAGCATTTAAAAATTGGAATGGAAGTGTGTACTGGGTTCAAGGATTACAGGATTGGAATGTAGATCCTCATCAAGTATTTGGAGGACCTATAGGGACAAACTGGTATCAAGACTATGTGGATGCAGGATATGAAATTAGAGGAATATTGGGACAATGGGAGCATAATTATCCAGATCAATGGACTAAACATAATAATCAAGAATCCGGTTATGGAGGTGAGGCAATTCACAACATGACTCGATGGGATTGGGCACAGGATTTGTTTGAGTGGTATGAATTTTACCTAAAAGGTAAAGGGCCAAAACCAGATTCAATTGCCCAAATTCAAAGGAATGATGGTCAATGGCGTATAGAAGAAACATGGCCTCCCATCGATATCATGTGGCAGACTGTATCTTTGTCAGAGTGTGATAGTTCAGGAGCATTTGTTGGTGGAGGGGCACCTGTGGTGGGAGCAGGGCAATCTGTTACAACATCATGCCCTGCGATATCTGAAGTAGATATGCTAATATCTGGATTAATTAGATTGGAATTAGAAGTAGTGGCCACAATGGACGGTGGACAGATTTTTGCTGAATTAAGAGACTCGCAAACAGGATTAAGGATTGGCCACGCAACAATGGATATCAGATATCACGCTGGAGGCTATGAACCGCAAACAGTTCTGCCTTCACAACAACTTACTATGATGATGGAATTTCAAGCAATAGATGCTATTTTACCCGCAGGACATGGCGTTGATATAATATTTACAGAAACGGGCGAAGATTATTTGGCACCGGCATGTGGAACTAGCTGTTCTATTCATATTTTACCATCATTATCTACACTTAGTATGCCACATATTTACAGAAATGGAAGCAATGTACTAAACACTCCTCAAAGTTTAGATGCAGTGAACAATTGAACAATTCTTAGTAGGGTTGATGAAATATGAACATTAGGGATGTATAATGTCACTCCCACGCCGTGCAATGGAACAAATGGGGTTTGCAGTATGTTGTTTAATGTGTGATGCAGGAGATATTGCAGGTACAAAACGTTGTAAATATTGTATTGAATCTCATACAAAGAGTAGAGAAAAGTTAAATTCAGGCCTTCCTAAAACTAAATCTGATAGATTAGCGAGAGAATTTATCACTATGTTAACTAAACCATCAAAATACATAGATGATTCTATTCATGGAACCTCCATGTTATATTATTCTGCATTGATTGATAAACACAATGGAATTATGCCTTCCAGAACTTCGGAGGATATTAAAAATAAGTTTGAAAGACAAAAGAAAAATATCCCAAAATCGTTAATAAGAGATGTAGCAAATCAAAACAAGTGGATGAACAAACCTCCAAATAACATAGAAAGAGAAGAACTATTAAACTTAATTACTGGAAATACTAAATCAAAACATCCTTCCGATTGGAGTAATTTATTAGATGAAGTAGATGAATTATTAGATGACATAAACAAATAATAATATTCAAATGGAGCAATAAGAAAGTATGTCTGGAGAAAGAGACCCCCGTGCATGGTGGTTAGACGATGACCCATTCGATAAAAAAAGACATAACGAAAATAGAAATAATTCCAAACCAAATTTTGGACAACAAAATCAAAAAAATCCTTTTCAGGATATATTGAATGAATATTTTAGCAACAACAGTGGCCGCACATCCTCCGTCCATAAGGGATCTATATGGCATTTTTCAAAGATAGAAATCCAACATCTTATTCAAGCCACTCTTGCCTTCACTCTCGCGCTTGCATTCATGGGATCTGGAAGGATTTTCGGCGCGCTTGCTAATCCTTCAAGTTTTGTCTACTTCGGAATTCTTTATTTCATATCGTTAACTCCAGCATTTTTACTTCACGAGATTGCTCATAAAATTATGGCTAGAAGATATGGTTGCTGGGCCGAATTCCGAGCAAATCCAAGTGGGTTAAGATTCGGAGTTATCTTAGCAGCACTTACGGGGATTGTATTTATGGCCCCAGGAGCAGTAATGGTCGCTGGTAAGACTTCCAAAGATCAATTCGGACGAATAGCATTAGCGGGCCCCGTATCTAACATAATACTCTGGAACATTGGAATTATAGTTGCGTATATTTTTGGAGGAAATAATACAATATTTGATCAAGTAACTCAAACGTGGTTATGGGGAAATGCAATTCTAGCCGCATTTAATATGCTTCCATTTGGACCATTAGATGGAAGGAAAATAAAAACATGGTCGGATACAATTTTTAATATTTGGTTTTCTATAACTTTAGCTACAGTCTGGATTACTTACAAATATTCATCTATGTTATTTATTTAATATTAATTAATCGCATTCAATACGGGCTTTTCATCACAATGAAAAAATGTTAGTAATGCCCACCAAGTTATCATATCAAGGCTATTTACGAGATTAGCAACCCCTGTATTCTCTTCTCCATAGTTTTTATCCATTGTGTCCATCCAATCCTCCATTTCCTCTAATGTATCGCAAGTTTGATGATAACACCAGTATCCATCAACTAATCCTCCGAAGCCAATAGTCACAGTACCCAAATTATCTTGAAAACTTGCATGATCACTTCTTGCAGTAGTATCTTCATATACAATTATTTCAGGCCTATCCATATCTAGCCATACGTTAGTTTTCCATGTTTCAGATGAGTAATTAACTCCAATAAGTGTACCCATTTGTTCTTCTAAACCTAAGTAATCTGATCCGATCCAATTTGATAAACCAACCATTTCAGGCTGATCTAACTTATCGTGATTTGGCCCTGGCCCTATATATACTCTCATTGGCCAAATCTCCTCATCTTTAGGATATCCACTCTCATCAATAGTTGGATCAGGATCTCCATGAGGGGCACCACCACCACCGGGCCAATTTACTCCAGCCATATCTAGGTTGATGTAATTAGTAACAGTAACCTCAGGATTATCTTCCTTTACATAATAATCAGTCCAATAATCAGAACCTCTTTTTCCTCCCTCTTCACCAGACCAAAGGCAGAACACCATCGTCCTTCTGCTATCAAATTCAGCCAATGCCTTTGCAGTTTCTAATACCATCGACGTTCCAGCAGTATTATCATAAGCACCTACTCTAGTTCCATAAGTCCTTTGTCCAGTTACGTGAGGATCTAATAAAACAGCGTTAGCAGGTGGCGCTATATCGAAATGAGCACCGAATACCAACCACTCATCCACAACCTCAATGCCCCACTTGTAAGCACAGATGTTGTATGCTTCAGGATTTTGAACTCCAAATATGTCTGTAAATTCAAATCTATGAGCTTTTACTTCTAGGCCAAACGAATTAAATACATTAATTAAATACATTGCAGCATCCTCATATGCAGTATTACCTTGTCCGGCCCATCTATCATAATATCCATTTTTACCATCTATGATATCAAATGAATCGGTAGGATCAGTTATTTCAAAAAGTCTATCATATACAACTTTTCCATTTACAATTCCACTTGAATGATTGCCCCCATCTTCAACTCCAATCAAATTAATCCTTTCTACAACTATACTTTTTATAATAACCGAATCACCAGTTATTTTACTTGGGATTAATGTATCATAAGTTGAGTTATTTTGAGCGGCTACTCTGTATACTCCATTAATCGAATTTTCATAATCCGAATTTAACCACGTACTCCAAGATTCATGTTGAGTCCTTATTGGCCAATATTCTCGATTTACTTCACCAATTAAAAATATCATTTCACTCGTCCGTGGGGGTGTCAATATTGAAATACTTACTACTTGATTTTTTACCAAATCAACCACGGTAGAATTTTGAACAAAACCTGTTTCTTCGTCTAATATCAAATAGGGGATGAAAACAGACATTTTAGTTGATGCTTCTAATTCAATATCCTGAAAGTAACCTCCTTCTACAAAAGGAATATCTATCATCAGATCATCTACATTCAAATCACTACTATCGGGATTAATACAACCACTTATAGGCCCGGATATCATAATTATTACTAGAAAGAGAGCAATATTACGTTGGGGTATATGTGACATAATAACTCAACTATTTACTCGTTTTTTTATTGAAATTTTACAGTTAGAAATACCAATAACTTCTATATCCGGATTTAAAATTATAGGTCTAGCAAACTTGTTTTCAGTCGCCTCAGCTTTTATTATCTTAATTTCAGATGCCCTCTTTTTCTTGCTACGTTTCTTAATTCTTACTCTAATTCGCCAAGATATGAATAACAACGTAAAGAATATGTATGGCAGAAGCTGCTGTAGAATCCATTGCCATCCAATTATTAAATTGAAATTTATTGAATCTGTATCACCAGATACTATCCTATATTCAATCACTTGTCTTTCTTCAGTATTAAAAGATGAACTTGAGCGTCCACTCATTGAAGTCAAGTCTTCTAGATAGATGCCTAAAGGTAAAGTTAACCTCAACTCTAATGGCATATCAAGAGAGCCACTATTTGGTAAATCTGTTTTAATATCTTTAATTGCCAATCCATCAGTTATGGTTGAAGCAGCTACTAATGTCAATGCGCTTGTTAATCCTTCCATGGCCTTTATCATTGGTGACATAATAGGGTTTACAATATTGTCTAATAATGGGGCGTTAATATCTATATTCAGATTATCGGTTTCTCCATTATTTATAATCTCATATATTTCAGACCAACTATTTCCCAGTCCAATCGTAGTTCTAACCTTGGGTATATTTATTGATAATACAATGCCCTCTTCATCTCCAATATCGGAATCAGTATCAATTAGTCCGCCCAGAGTTGTATTAATTTTGAAGCCATCAATCTCAATATCTCCAATTTTTGATGATGTTTTTAATTCCGACTTTATCAAACTAGTCACACTTTCACCGAATTTATTTGTAAACTCTGTAATACCATTTGTCGAAAACTCAATTGTTTGATCATTCTTACAAATTTCTATTTGATTATTATCACATATTGAGAATGATGTAGAATAGGGAGTATCTCCTCTATCCGCAATTTCTAAAATTAATTTTAATAAATCAGATGGTAAAACAGGCAAAGATACTTGTGTTGTATCGCTATTCATAGAATCTAATATGGATGAGGGTACTGATAACCTATGAAGAGAAATTTCCATATTCAATGCAAACTCAACCGTTATTCCTTTTTGTAATTCTGAAAAAGAATATTCCGAAATATCTAAATCAACTAAACCTTTCTTACAACTTTTTTCTATAGATTTACAAAATACATTCTGACTAATATCTGAACAGCCCGCACTTTCGTAACATAATGGATGAGCCCAGTCAAACGAATTAGCGCCCTGTAACCCAAAGTCACCAACATAATTATTATCTGAGATATGAGATAACAAAATTGTATTACCTCCTTCTTTATTTGATGCCCAATTTGGTAAAATTAATTTTAGAGTTATCTCTGTATTCCCCATACCTGAGGGTTTCATTGCACTTAGAAAACTTGGATCTAATATTGTTTCAAATGCCATACCGCTATTGATAATTTTCTCTAAATCATCCTGACTAACATCATTTAGAAAACTTAAATCTCCTAATTTATCTCCTATTAAGTCACTTAAACCTAACTTAAATGGTGCACTAGTACTTCTAAGGTATACTGGGTATTCAGTTCCCATCGCTGCGTCTCCAGAAATACAATAATTTACTCCTGCCGTTTCACAACTGGAGAGAGAATGTTCGAAATTTAAGCCACCTGCTGTTAATGCTGAATTTTCAAGTGAGCTGTCTAATATCCATTCAAATTCTCCCATTTCAATACTCAGGCCTGGTACCGTACTAGAAAGAGAATTGCCTACTGAACTAACGGGGAAGTTATCAGATATTGCATCTAGATTGATTAAACCATTATGATGTGCCATTCTAATTCCATCAGAAGTAACAATGGGAATATTTCCTTTATCTGAAGGAATTAATTCTAAACCTTGAATGGACCCTGTTTCAATATGACTTATGCCGGCCAACAATTCAATAGATGCAGCATTCTCATCAGATAAATCTAATACAACCTCTAGATTCATAGATTTTGAATTTGGAGCCAAATTAAATGCATTGGTCGTCTCATTATTTCTAAATCCCATTGTAAATTCTAAATTGGAACTATATCCACTTGGTAAATTAAGATTATTAATTTCCCACCTGCCTGAATTATAAGGAAAAGTGCCCGAATTACTTATTTTAGTGGCACCGGGACCATTTGTTCCAATTATTGTAGCATAATTAGTTGGATCAACATGATATATACTTTTATGCCCAGATTCAATACTAATCGGCAATGATGTCTTCACTTGTCCACCCATTATCAGTAATGATTTATATGCACTCTCTAAATCCAATTTGGAATTAGTTCCAAGACCAAACTTATCTGCAGATAACTCTATTTCTACTGTAGTTTGGACACATATGGGCGGATAGTATGCATTACCATCATCATCCAGAGTCCGATCTGTTTGACAATTAACTACTCCACTATCCTTTTCAAGACTACTTATCCAATTTGTAGTTGGAGTTGATACACTTCCTAAAGAACTAAGCATATCACCGATGTTATCAGATATTTCTTCCATCAATTTATCTTTGACTAATATTGAATCGGCTTGACCATCCCAAGGCTCATCCCAAGAGTTACGTATCACATCAGCCGGAATGCCATCATCTGAAAATATTCCATCATTTTCCAGTGCAGTTTGGGCTAATGTACCTGTGAAGCCCAATGGAGTTCTATCATATTCATATATTTCCCAGGTTGCAACAAATAGCATACTTCCTGTGTCTATCATATTTATATGATAAATCCCTTCAATCCAAGACACCTGACTCGAACCATCATCCTCAGGGTGTACAGTATCACAAAAACCACTATTTAGCTCTGTACAAATATCTAAACCATCTAAACCCTCAGCATTAACGGTTGGCATAACCATCTGAATTAAGAAAATAAATACTAGAAATAATACAACATTATCTTTATATTTTTGTTGGCGAAGCAAAGATACTTTTGATGCTAGACGCTCAACCATAATACCTGACTATAAAGCGTCATTAATCTAACATTCGGTATTAGGTTTCATTTACTGATAAAATTTTAGCAAATAATTAATAATTTATAAACTTCTAAGGGTGCATTTCAAAACTTATGCCTTTACCACTGTACCATGGTTAGTTGGCTCATTTCAAATGCCCCACTAACATTCGAAGAATTAGCATTCCCTAGATCCGTTATTAAATCACTAAAGTCTGCAAGTATTTCTTCAGATCCTCCACATTTATTGATTACTGGTCCAGCTGGAGTTGGAAAAACTATTGCATGGCAACTATTTGCTAGACAAATTCTCGGAGTCAGTTGGAAATCTACTACTCATATATTACAATGCCGTGATTTAGTACGTAAGAGAGGTGCTATGGCACAATTTGAAGAATTTTTAAGACCGGGAGGTAGTAAAACCGAAACACTCGCCGGAATGCTCAGCCTCGACTCATTTGATAGAAGTATTTTTACAAAAAAAGATGGCGATATTCCACCAGCAGGAAAAGAAAATCAAATTTCTAATATCACACCCATAAGTCGATTAATAATTTTAGAAGATGCAGATTATTTAGGTCATATTAGGCAAGCATATTTACGAAGAATGATGGAAAAGGTTGGCAATGCTTCTAGATTTATTTTGGTAACCAGAGCTCCTTCAAGAATAATCGATGCTTTAAGATCAAGAACTCAAATGATCCGTATTCCTCCTATAAATAAAAATCTAATGATTAGTACTTTAGAAAATATTTCCAAATTAAATTTTGGAAAACCATCCAAGGGTGTTTTAGAAGATATTACATACATATCACAAGGCAATTTAAGAAAAGGAATTTTTATTTTAGAATTATTAGAAATGCGCAAACTTTCTTCAAATCGTTCTGCTGTCCATAATCTAGTTCAATCTACTACACTTCAATCAAGCAGGCATATTTTAGAAATGGCGCTTAGAGGTTCTGTAATTGAATGGCGTTGGGAAAATAAAGCAGGCAAAAAACGTAAAGTTTTATCCGGAGCAATAGCAGAAATTGATAAATTGATGAATAATTACGGACTTGATGCTGATGATATAGTGTCGCAACTACACAACGTATTAGTTGGTAGAAGGTTATCTCTGCCCGATACTCTGAGGGAGAAATTACTTTCCGCTTTATCATCCTGTGATGTAACACTTCAAAAATCCACTTATGCGAGAATACATTTTGAAAGCTTCTTACATAAAGTTGCGAAAGCAGGCAAAGAACATGGTCTAGCTTTTTAAATTTATATAACCCTAATGTTTGAGTATTAGGGCCATCTGCGAATATTATGTATCGCTCCGGAAACCCCGCTCTTTCCGATTCAACATTTGATAAAAATATGTATAAAGATACGAATTGGTGGGATAATTCAAATTCAAATCAAATGTCAATAGAAGGAGTATCAGAGAAAACAGGAATATTACTCTTAATTACTGCCACCTCTGCTATAGCGACTTCGATGATGATGCCAGAATCCAGTATTTTATTTATTATAGGATTCGTAGGAAGTTTAATATCTGCTTTAATCATAATATTTTCTAGATCGAACAGCCCATTTTTAATTTGTTCATATGCTCTTTTTGAAGGCTTATTTTTAGGAGGAATAACTTGGATATTTGCACAACAGAGTGGCTTAGAAAGTATAGGCATAATCGCAGCAAGCATAACCTTTTTGATACTTGCAGTCATGATTACAATTTACAGACTTGGATTAATACATTGGGATAAAAATATGCAAATTGCAGTAACTTCTGCAATGGCTGCAATTTTTTTAATTTATCTAATATCTATAATTGGATCATTTATTGGGTTCGAAATACCGCTCATTCATGGTTCAGGGCCGGTCGGAATAGCATTCTCGCTATTTGTTGTTGGGATTGCGTCATTGTGCTTAGTTGCAGATTTCGATTTTATAGAAAGAGGAGTATTAAGAGGGGCTCCCAAACAACTTGAGTGGAGGGCAGCATTTGGTTTACTAGTTACCCTTGCTTGGCTATATCTTGAAATTCTAAAATTAATAGCAAAAATTACTATTAATATGAGGAATTAAAGTTGGAAATTAATATAATATTAGCGTTAACAATAGCGGGAATAACTCTTGGAATAGTAGAAGGAATAAAACCTGGACCTTTATTGACTATGGTAATTAGAGAGACACTCTCGAAGGGTCGTAGAGCCGGTATTTGGACAGCCGCTGCACCGATATTTACTGATGGACCTTTAATAATAATTAGTCTATTTGCAGCAAACTGGTTTTCAACAAGACCAATATTTTTAGCCATAATTTCAATAATTGGGTCGATTTTCTTATTAAAAATGGGAATAGAATGCTTTTCAATAGAGCCTCCAGATTCAAAATTAGATAATATTGATTATTCTAAATCATTAAAGAGAGGAATATTAACAAACTTATTGAACCCAAATGTGTATATATTCTGGTTTTTGATTGGTGGACCATTGATGGCTTCAGTTGTCGATAAAGAACCTCTTGCACCCATTGCATATGCTATTTCCTTTTTAATTTCAATAATAATTGTAAAAACTACTATTGCATATTTCTTTGATAAAACTAGAGGAAATATTTCTGTTAAAACGTATAGAATATTCCTATCTATTTGCGGAGTAACAATGATTATATTTGCTTTTGGATTTTTAAATCAAGCATTCATATTACTATAAAATCTAAAGAGTTGAAAAACCACCTTCGGGTAAAGGATTTAATGGAACTGCAGCATCTCTTAGGCTGGGCCCCATCATCATTGTACCATAGATTCCCTGATCTACAATATTATGAGAAAGTCCGAACCAAGGCCTCCCATGCTGATCAATTAAAATATCAATAAAATCACCAAATCCTCCACATCTGTTATACCCACAATCAACAGTAGTATCCAAAGGATCTCCGAAATTATTTACCTGTGTAGTTGTAATTAGTGGCATAGGAGAAAACGCATCAGTCATAACAGAAATATATCCATTCCAAGTATTTCCTCCAGAATCACCTAAATATGCAAATGCAACACGTCCTGAATCCCCAGCCGCAAGTGCAGGAAAACCAGTCCCGTTAAGGTTAGTCGGCGGAGCAATCATAATTGGGTTACTCCAAGTATCGCAATTATCAAAAGAATATGAATAATAAGGCATATTATCAACCCCTATCCACATTGCATGAACATTATTGTCTTCATCAGGATAAACTTGTGCTTCTTCGGCATTCCATGTGGCAGCAGTCCCTGTTTCATCAGTAGGTAATTTATGTTCACTCCATGTTAAGCCCCCATCTGAACTTCGATAAATTGAATATCCCTCTCCATCACAACCCGGATTACCTCTGTAAAAGTTACCATTATTGGAACCGACCATATGCCCAGTCAAGCCTCCGCTATTACAATTAGCTGGAGCACCAGGAACTTCTGGCCCCCATGTTAAACCACCATCTTGACTTGTAGAGCATAGTGGAGATTGCCAGTTACCATTTACACAAAAAACCCATGTTGTTTCATGTAAAAGTGCATTATAGGGTGACGATGCAATCGTTTGATGATCTTGTACCGAATATCCGGTTGCGAATGAAGCAAGCCCAAGAGGCCCCCATGTTTCACCCTCATCATCAGACCACTCAACTGTCATACCTGCTAATGCATGCATATCAAATTTCATTACTCTATCAGTCCAGGGGTCAACATATACATATGGGTCATTACTATTCACAATTTGCCCTTGATATGTATTTTCACATACATAATCTAAACTAGTCATTTCAATCATATTCGAGCATCGTATTATTGCAGTGGATCCTCCGGGCCCATTACCCCAACTAGTCATGAATAGATTGTCTTGTGAAGTAATACCAATTGTAGGTTCAAAGGTTGAAACTCCTATGCCATAATATGTTCCTTTTGCACAAATTGGGATATTTTCACCTATTAAAATGGAATTTAAATCAAACGACTCGTCCATTGAAAAAATATCAGTAGAATTAGGAAAATGATACCATGTATTATTTGCGTAACCCTCTGGACATATCTCAGAAATAAGAGATTTTTTATCATTATTTTCTATATCATTTTTAGTAAAACAACCCGACACCATCGAACTCAAAACCAGTAAAACAATAACTGTTGTGAGGCCTTTCATGTATTAACGGCGTGGCCTTCTATACATCATATGTACGGAGATTTGTTCTCTCATAACTTAAGTGTTAAATTTCCACCTTCTTCTAGTGTTGGTAATTGCAAAATGGGTCCATATAACGATGGGCCAGTCATTAAAGTTCCGATTATCGCTTCATCATTTCCTGCGGCATTGTGTGCTAATGCAATCCAGGGTCTACCCTCATCATCTATTTCTATATCAATAAAATCACCAAAGCCTCCACATCTAATATTTCCACAATCAGGCAAAATATCTAATGGATCAGTTGGTAAATTAACTGCAACACTCGTAATTAGTGGATTTTCAGCAAAAGCACTGGTCATGATTGACATGTAACCGGACCAACCTCCTCCTGAAGATTCATTCCAGTCATTTGACTCTCCTATGTATCCAATCACAACTCTCCCCGAATCTCCAGCAAATATCGTTGGAAAACCACTTTCATTTACTCCTGGAGGTGCAACCATCATCGGGGAACTCCACGACTCTCCTTGATCTCTAGAGTATGCATACCATGGCATTTGATCATCTGAAATCCATGTTGCATGAACATTTCCGCCTTCATCAACCGCAGTGGCAACCTCATGTGAATGCCATCCTTGTTGCATGCCAATAACAGTAGTTATTGTATGCTCACTCCAAGTGTATCCTGCATCCAAGGACCGATAAACTGCTGGACCTTCACAAGAAGGATTTCCTCGGTAAATAGCACCATCCGACCCACCGGCCAGATGTCCATGCAACCCCGAACATTGATTCCCAAATGACTCTGTGGGGTATCCCAATCTCTGAATGTCCCATGTTTGGCCACCAGTTATGGATCGAGAGCATTGAGGGCCAGCAGCAGCAGATCCAGTATTGATACAATATACATACACTATATCTCCAATAATGGCATCATCACTAGGTACAGATGCTATACTTTGATGATCTTGCGGTGCTAAATAACCCTCAACTGGATATGGAATACTCCAAGATTCTCCATCGTCATCTGAATATTCAACGAACATAGCAGCTAGAGCATGCATATCAAATTTAACCAACCTATCATTAAATTTATCTACGTATAAGTATGGGTCATTTGAATTTGGTGTTTGTCCGGAGTCGTCATCAATTTGGCCAAAAGGCCCCACATCTTCCCATGTTTGCCCTTGATCCATAGACCTAATTATGTGTGTTCCATCGCCAAGACCATTATAATTTGTAAAGAAAATTGCCCCAGATGAAGTAATTCCTAATGTCGGCTCAAATGTATCCCAACCAGTTCCATAATAAGTCCCAACTGAATAAAATGGAATATTATCGCCTGTAATATTTTCAGTAATATTTGCATTTAATACTGCCATATAATCCGTAGCATCAATCGCGCTTGGGGAAGTAGGATTTCCTGGATAATGGTACCATGTTGTTATAGGAATCATATCTAACTCAATAGGAAAATGGTTATCCATCTCTTCTACCATATTTTTATCTTTGGTCAAACACCCTGTCAAAGTTGGCATTATCAAAAGAAATACAATTAGTATACTAGAGTTCCGCATAGCACCTCCAACTATCCAGCATTGAAAATATCATGCTTTTATTGTTTTGCTTTCAATCCCAATTATTACCTATAATATTTGGTATCGTTTCCGTTATCGTATCTTTTGGATTTCTCCAAATTATCTTAAAATCTTTTGAAGCAGGCTCAGAGTTCCAATATAATTTATTTTTCAGATGTGTTCTTGCCCACGATATACTAACTTTCGGATGTAATGCAGAAATTATAATAGCAATTTTATATGGCAGAACTAACTTTGGCCATTTTCTAGTAGGATATGACTCTCTCAAAACATCTGCCATTTCAGCCATCATCATCTCTCCTGCAACAGTCAAATATCTCCCTCCATCTTTACCATTTTTTAATGCTAAGACATGTATTTCCGCCACGTCTCTAACATCCACAATACTAATTTGCATAGGTAGCAAAAACGGTAACTTACGTTTTACCAACATCATAATTATGGCCAATGAACCATGCAAGTGTCGAGAAGATAAAGGAGGCCCAAAGACCATACATGGATGAATTGTTATCATTCTAGGTCTAAACTCAGGATTCATATTATTATACCAGTCCCTAACTAACATCTCAGCACTATATTTTGCCAAACCATACGGATTTGTTGTTATTTTTGCATCATCAGCAAAGGTTTCTGAGGTTAAAATCTCGCCATTAGCCCAAGATGCAGGCCTAATTGCTGCAGTTGATGATGTATGAACAAAATTCTTTACGGAACCACTCCTTTCAATGGCATTTAGAACATTTTGTGTTCCAATTATACTTGGATCGACAATATCTCGCTGAGGGTTTTTTGATCTTATGATAACTGCAGCAGCAGTATGAATTACGTCTATAGCCCCATCAATTGCATCATTTACACTATTTGTATCAAAGAGATCCATTTCTATAATTACTAATGACCCATTATCATTTATTGGTAGTTTACGTAAATGAGAAACTCTAGATAAATCATTCAAATCTCTAACAGTTGCTCTTACATTTCTCCCCTTTAAAAGAAGATTAGAAACAATATGGCTCCCTATAAATCCACTAGCACCAGTCACCACAACTATGTTATTCATACTCACTCCAATATATCACAAAACTCAAGTTAATTTTAAATTAAATCTTCTCCAAGATAAGTTAATAATTCAACTAATTCATCATTATCAGGAAACATCTCCACTGCTTTCTGTGCGGAAAAAAATGCAGATAATGTTTGATTTATTTCCATATGCGCCCTTGTTAGATTGATCCAGGCCTCACCCCTTCTTGAATAATTTTTTGATACAATTGCACCTCTAAACCAGTTTATTGAATCATCAATCATGCCTTTTTTCATCATTAACTCGCCTATTTCATTCCAAGATTCTCCAAAATTTGGATCGGTTTCTATTGCGACTCTCTGCCATGCTAAAGAATCATCATTATTTATTGGAAAAGTCATTCCTAGGTAGCAAGCAGATTCGGCAGAAGGAGAAATTGAAAATGAGGTTCCATGATGCTCAGCTGCTAACTCAAAAATTCCTATTTTTTGAAGTACATTACCCATTTTAAAAAGGTCCTTTGCTATTGAGTCCTTAAGGGTGATATTATCATACTCCAATAAAATATCTGTCGATTCCCACACTTCTTTTATTATTTTTAATAAAGAATTTGGGCCAATTCTATCTTTTGTAGGGTTATTATTTGCATTTAACCAAGCTTCCCTTATTAATTCAGAACTTTCTTCGATAATACAAACATCATTTTTGTCAATTTTATTACCATGACAAATTATATTTTCAGCGGCAGATCCTAACATATCAACATCCCACATTGCTATATTTTGATTATCAATATCTTCAGAAAATGATTTTGTTATACGATGTAAAATAGTATCTCCATTATTACCAATGGGGGCCCATATTTCACCATTTTCTTTTAATTTATTTAATAATTGAGTTGGCATACAATTTAGGCCACCAGTTATCAAAATCCTATCATACAAATCTTTGTCAGAATTTATTACAAAATATTCCAAACCATTCCATTCAATATCGCAATTTAATGCCTTAGAAACTATATCTAGTCGTAAATTTTCCCACCTATTCTTCAAAATCTCCCTTCTATAATCATCAATTTCAACAATATTTATTTTTGAGGCACCCATGTGCAAGAAAATTTCTGTCCACCAATTTCCTCTAGGGCCAATCAATAAGATTTTATTACCAGACGAAACGCCCATCATTTGAAAAATTTGGCAAGTTTCGAATAATCCTGGTAAAAGTGAATTGGGCTTTTCTAAATCAATCCACCAAGGTAACTTTAGTGAACTACTTCCGATATTATCAATATTCTCCGATAATGGGAGTGCATGCACTCCCCTTGGTGTTATTGATAATACATCTTTTACGACTAAATTTTCTAATGCTCCCATCTCACTTAATTTATCTATTGATTCTGCTTGTGAACGTAAACTTGGCCATGAAATAATTTCGGGTAAAGTCTTTAAATCACAATTCGATAAATCATGAGGGGGCGAACCATTCTCCACAATATTGAGTACCAATATGAGTTATTTAATTAAACCCATAAAAATGATTAAAAAATACAATCTCAATCTATTTGTACCTAACTAAATCATCAACGGAGTTTACAACTAAATTAGGCTGTTTAGAAAGTTTGAGTAAATCTTCTCTAGTCGCCTCACCAGAAAGAACTAGTATACCATTTACCTCTGCTCTTATTGCCATCTCCATATCAGTATAAATCCGATCGCCAATCATTGCACAATCCGATGGCTCCAAATTCAATTCTCTTATTTTATGTAAAATCATTTCAGGATTAGGCTTGCCACAAATATGAGTTGGTTTAACTCCAGTTGTTGCTTCAAATAATGCCATATATGCGCCACTATCTGGCAAGTTTCCTAATGGAGATGGACATACAACATCAGGATGACTTGCGATTAATTTAACTCCATTATGCAAAAATGATGATGCTTTAGATAATTTTTCATAATTTATTTCTGTATCATATCCAAGAACTACATATTCTGGATCATTTGCTCTAGTTTCTATATTCTCACTCTCAAGCATCTCTTGCATGCCCTTTGTACCTACAAGGTATATTTTTGTTACATTCTTATTGTTTAGCCAATTTATTAAATCATGTGTTGAAAGTAAAATATCTTCCTTCTTAGCAGGAATACTTAAACTTCTTAATTTTTCTAAATATTGAGTTATTGATTTACTAGAATTATTAGATAAAAAGAAATATCTTATATTGTTATCATTCAATCTTTTTAGAAATTCAATAGACCCTGGTATCAATTCATCTCCCATGTAAATTGTTCCATCTAAATCCAAAAAAACAGCCTTTATTTCATTGAGTGTGGTATCCAAATAATCACCTCAAGGCAGAAGTAATGCTTTTATGACAAACCATTTACTATAAACTCCTCCAGAAGCTTCTTTACCAGCAATCATTTCTGTCATCATTTCTCTTATTGATTCCTTTTTTGATGCTTTTTTCATAAACCAATTTAATAACCATTTACGTTTAATTACTTGCTGTAATCTATATGAATTTGTCAATTCAGGGCCTAATTTATCCCATAAATCCTTCATATATTTATTTGCTGACTCTTCTGAGAATCCATCAGAATGAATATTTTTATCAAAAATTTCAGATGTCAATTTAGCAGAAACTAGTGCATTACCAATTCCTTCTCCGCTGAATGGATCTACTAGACTCGCAGCATCGCCAATACACATTGCCCCTGCCATAGCACTTCTTCTGGGCTGATATGAAGGCGCATCCTTTCTTGGTGAACCGAATGGTAATTGCCAACCTCGCTCCGATCCTTCAACCAAATTTGCATTTTCAAATCTACCTTTGAAAAGTGGATGATTAGCAATTACATCCTTTTGCATCTTTTTTAAGGATTTTTTAATTCCTACTTGCTTTCTTTGTTCTGAAATAACCATCCCGATGCCTACATTAACAGTCCCATCATTAACAGGAAAAATCCAAAAATAACCTGGATTAACCTCATCAATAAAATGTATTTCTATAGCACCAGAATCGCCTTCACAACCTTTAACATTATTCCAATATTCTCTGTAAGCCCCACAATAATGTTCGATGTCTCTCATGGGTTCTTCGTAAACAGTTTCAGTTATTGTTTTAGCAACTGGACAATTATATCCTCCAGCCCCAATTGTTAAAGGTGCTGAAAATGTCATTAATTCTCCATCTTTGGTCTTCCCATCGATTCCAATTATTTTTTGAACACTTCCTTCAGTTTCTATTTTAACACCAGTTACTGAAAATCCCTGCATTACGTAGCCACCATTTTCATGCAAAATTTCAGTTGCCCTTTTGAACATCATGTAATCAAATTGTATTCTAGGAAGAGAGTATCCAGCCTCCATTTTTTCAAATGCTTCTTTTGGTAATTCAATTTTGACCTCAGTTCCATTAGAACTACTCATTAGTATTGAATCTACACGAAAATGAGGTGTGGCTTCGATCATTGTTTTAACGCCCAACTCTTTTACATGGCGGAGAGATTTACCTCCGACAGCATCTCCGCAAATCTTATCTCTTGGCCAAATCTCTTTTTCCAATAATAATACTTTCTGGCCATTCATAGAATGATATGATGCGGCTGCGGAACCTCCGGGCCCTCCACCAACAACAATTACATCAAAGTTAGTTCCATTTTCTGGGACTTTTCCAACATCTATTTTTTCAGACCATGCCCCCATAACTCTTTCTTCCCATACCTGCGCAGACCATGTAACAAATCAAAGTATAGCATTAAATTAATTATAATTACCTAGTTTGTAAAATAATTTGCTTAATCTTTTTGATATTTTTTTATAATTAAAAGAATAACTTTTATTATGGATTATTCTAAATATTTGAAGAATTAATATTACTGAAATACAAAATAAAGAGAAATTAACTAGATGGATTGAAAACTTATACCTTGCCGCATTATCGATGAGATTGCCCTCAATCTTAAAAACTGCAAAAAAGGTACCTAAAACTCATTGGAGTGCCGATGATCCAATGACATTAACTCCCAAATCCAAAACTGTTTTTATTCTTATAATTGGTTTATGGATATTTGGTACAGGTGATGCAATTATAATTGCTTCAGGTATTGGCGTTGCTCCTTGGACAGTCCTTGCACAAGGTATAACAAACAAGATATCGATGACAGTAGGAGAAGCCACATTCTTAGTTAGTTTAACTGTACTTTTATTATGGATTCCGTTGAGGGAGAAGTTAGGAATAGGTACGATTCTAAATGCAATTCTAATTGCTGTTGCAATAGACATTATGGCACCATATTTACCGTCTCCAGAAGTATATATTTTTCAAATAATACAAGTTCTTATTGGTACTATATTCGTAGGCATTGGAAGTGGAATGTATCTCACTTCAAACTTAGGGCCAGGTCCTAGGGATGGGTTGATGACTGGACTTCAAAGGATAAGTAATGTACCAATTGGAAGGGTTAGGGCTATTATTGAAATCACAGTTTTAATTTTAGGATTTTATCTAGGAGGAAAAATAGGTTTAGGAACTGTAATTTTTGCAATTTTTATAGGGCCAGTTGTTGCAATAAGTTTACGATTAACTGGATATTTTGGTGGAACAGAAAATTATTAAAATTATTAAAAATAAAACTTTTATCCGTTTAGTTGATTGCTTACCTACCCGCCCGATATATATGGTTGAAGACCACGATGACAAAAGATTTGGAACAAAAGCCGTACACTCAGGTACTAATCCAGTTGGAGGAGGAGTTAATACTCCCGTATTTTTATCTTCGACCTACCATCTAACTGATGATAGATATGCAGGATGGGCTGCAGGCGCGCAGCATACTCTACTGTACTCTAGATTATCAAGTGTAAATTCAGAAGCAGTAGCAGCCAAAATAACCTCATTAGAAGGGGCTGAAGATGCTGAGGTATTTGCAAGTGGGATGGCTGCAATTTCAACTACACTTTTAGGTATTTTATCGAGTGGAGATCATATAATAGCAAGTCCAGATGTTTACGGTGGTACCTACGGCCTTTTAACTGAGGAATTACCAAGATTTGGAATCGAAGTCACGATGGCAGATATTCAAGACCCATCATCATATGAATCAGCAATAAAAGATAATACAAAAATGATTTATGTAGAAACATTGACTAATCCTGTACTCAAAGTCTGTGATCTCGAAGCAATGGCTAATTTAGCAAAGAAGCATAATTTAATTTCAGTTGTTGATAATACATTTGCATCACCATGGGGATGCAATCCAATAAAATATGGATTTGATTTGGTGATTCATTCAGGTACAAAATATTTAGGAGGGCATTCAGATTTAATTGCAGGTTTGGTCGCTGGAAAAAAGGATTTAATTGCACATATTTTTCCTAAAAAAGTACATTTTGGAGGGGCAGCCGATCCTCATATGTGTTATTTGCTGGAAAGAGGTATGAGGACATTACATGTTCGAATGCCAACCCACACATCCAATGCAGAAGAACTTGCAAAAAGACTCGCAAATCATCACATGATAGAATGTGTTCACCATACATCCTTACCAGGAAATAACTTTGAATTAGCAAAGAAAATTTTACCTAAAGGAAGCGGCATGCTTGCTTATGTAGTGAAGGGAGGAGATACAGCAGCTTTAGAATTTATGAGAACATTAAAACTATCATTAGAAGCAACAAGTCTCGGAGGGGTAGAAAGCCTTGTAGAATGTCCTTTTAACTCAAGCCATATGTTTGTTCCAGATCAAATCAGGCAAGAATCTGGAGTTATACCTGGATTCGTTCGAATGAGTGTTGGAATAGAGGATGTTGAAGATTTATGGGATGATATTGAAACAGCCCTCAAAGTAGTTGAAAATCTACTTATTGCTAAAGTATGAGGATTTAATATGGCAACTGGTTTGGTTGCAGTATTAATTTTTATAATCCCGATGTGTTTTACTCCTGGGCCAAATAATTTACTTTGTGCTGCACATGGTTCACAACATGGATTTCGAAAAACCATACCTCTTACATTTGGTATGGCCATAGGTTGGACAACATTAGGAATATTCGTTGCCACTTTCGCATTAATTATTGAAAAATATGATTATTTTTTCCGATTACTAACATATATAGGGGCATTATATATTGCATATTTATCATATAAAATTACTACTTCATCTGATATAAAAGATGAAAATAATACTGATTTATTAGGTATTAGAACGGGCATATTTCTACAGGTAGTAAATGGTAAAGCATGGATTCATTTCCTCGTACTTATGTCAATTCCTTTTACATTATTTGGAACAGGTTTTTTTGCAAAAATAGGATTAGTTATCTTAAACTTATTTTTTGGCTATCCTGCAGTTTTAACATGGTCATATTTTGGAACTATACTAAGAAAATTCTTCAACTCTCCAAAAAAATCAGCATTTTTAAATTATATTTTAGGGATATCATTAATGGGGGTAGCAATATGGATTATTCTACCTCATTAATTTTTGATCCAGATACTTCTGCAAGCCATTCCATAGCAGATTTATAATCATCAACAGCTTCTAAATTATCATTTAGTAATAATTCTTCAGCTGCATTCCAAAGAGAGTTTAATGCTGGCACCCAATCTCCACCTTTATCTCTACTAGATTCATCAAATCTCCAAGCATCAGATTCTGTCCTATCATGTACATTTAACCAAGCCCATCCCATTGCCATTTCCAATCCTTTACTTTTTCTAGCTTTAGAAACTGTTGACGATATGCCATTTTCTACTGCATGTCGAATCAAAGAATCAGCAAAGCCAAGTGGAGACTGCAACTCTTCCTTTTTCCAAGGTAATCTATTTATTCTGTTAGCAACAAACAAATTTTCCCTTAATTCTCTCAAGAATGCTCCAAAACCTTGTTTTCTTTGAGATTGTTTTTCAATAATCTCATCAATATCATCATTTGATATATTATATATTTGTTCTAAAATTACCTTTCCATATGTTGGCCAAAGAGCAACTAAGATTGGGTGACAAGATGAATCTTCAAATCTAACAACTTCTTCTTCTAAATCTATAATTAACCCATCTGACCTGACATGAATCCCAGAATCAAGGGAAGATAAAACACATGATAATGCTTCTTTTTCATCATCAGTTCCATTCATATTTTCTAACATTGAATCTAAATCATTATTTTCATACCAACTAGAACCAACTACAAACCCTTCTTTTATAGAATTTAGAATACCAGTTCTACAAGCACTAGCTAATTTTTTATCATCATATGACATAAGCAACCATTGCTCCAAGACTTCTTTGACTTTTTCTATTCCTTCGATTGGTAAATCTCGATCTTCAGGCCAGCCCTCAGGTCTCCAAATCCAATCAGATTTTACAATTGCACCAAGTTTAGGTGGCATCATTGACATAGCCATACTTTGAACAAATGAATCTTCAGTCTTAATCAATGACTCTCTAGAAATTCCTGCAATTACTCCATTATCAAACTCCAATCTTAACCAACCATTTCCAGTAATTATCTTGTTTGATACGATTGACTTATCCAAGCCCTTTGACCACATAATATCACCCCCTACTAATTCTATGCTTGAATTTTCTAAGATATATGATATCCATTCATTTGGTGGTTCGGGAGTCTTTCCGGTAAACACAAATCCCTTATCCCAAGAAAAAAACCATTGTCCAGATTTTGCATGATCATCCCATACAAGCATCCTTAATTTTGTATTATTAAAATTTTGAATTCCAGCTAAATGACTTTGTTTTCCATTACCTCTACGGATATAACTCGCAGAACCAAAAAGAGGATTTTTAAATACTGATACTGTAGATAAGTCTCCTCCATTTGCAGCTAATAGACTACCAGCTAGCGATCTACAAACCAAGTCTCCACCCTTTTTTGACATCCTTCTTGTTAACCACTTTTTATCGTACCTTTTTTTAGAAACTAAGTCAATTTCTTGTAAAGTCTGGGACATCATATCTTTATTTTTACTGAAAAAAGAAAATTTACCAACCTCTCCTCTTATTTCAGGTAAGAATATCTCAGGATTATCTAATAAATTTTGTAAATTTTTTTCTAATCTAACTTGAATTTCTTTAGATGCCCGTTTAATTCCTCTTACTCGAACCTTCTTTCTCCGGTTCTTATCTCCTGGGAAACTAACTTCAGCCGGTGGTTTCGCCATCGCCATTCCTCCTTCATGCTAAGTAACGTCTACGGTTGAAGGCTTCTTCTTCCATACCAGTAAATTTAGCAGTTAGTATAAAACTATGAATCTTACCTGATTCAATTTTAGATAAATCTCCAAGAGTTCCAGCAAATACTTGTTGGTTATTACTTCCTAAATCACTCAAAAGTATAGCGTGCCAATCACAAACTGGAATTTCTAATAACGGAAATCCTTCTCTTTCATCTTTAATTTTTTGAACCATTTTTTCAATTAAATAAAGAACTTCATTTGGCTGCATGGGTTTAGGTTGCTTCATTCCCATTCCAGATGGGTCTAAATCCAATAACATAAGAGTATGTAACCCAATTTTATAATTTTTAATGTATATTTCCAAGGGGGAAAGAGGTAAATAATCTCCATAGGAGTAAGGCAACGTAATTTGTCTTCCGAATCGATATGACTGCATTCCTGATAATGATACTGCAAGAGACGTTGCAGATAACCCAGGTATTAAATAAAAATCAATACCATGTTCCTGACAATGTGATTCTAAGTCAATATGAGTTGTAGCTTGCATAGGATCCCCTACGATTAATATTCCAATTGAATTGGATTTTGCTTCATCTAAGATTTTTTTTGGAAATTCGATACTTTCTCTCATTATCTTTTCCCAAGGGCCAACTAACTCTTCTAACCTAGCCTCTTCTTCTTCAGGAAGTATTGCAGTGTATCCCTCTAAATATAATTTTGAACAACCTTTTGCAACTTTTAATGCCAAAATAGTCATTTGATCTAAATTTCCCGGACCAAGGCCGATTAGCCAAAGACCCGGCGCCGTCACATCTGCCGTCATCGTGAAGCACTCTACCCCCCTCCCAGTGATGAATATGATGCGTCATCTAAACGTGCCAAATGCCGATGTTGAACTAGTTTTTAATTTATTAAAACAAAATTGTTGGCACGCGAATGATATGCTTATTCATGCTTCAGATAATGGTAATTATCGACTTATTCCATTAAATGATAATTTCCCAGCCGAACCATCGAGAGAATTTTTAGAATATGAAATAATTAACTGTGAGGGAAAACCTGATACAAGAGTAGATCCCAATTGGTTAAACCATCTTTCAAAATTAATAAAAAAACAAATTTTTAACAAATATATCCAATTATGGCCATCCTCACATGAATTCATTGGAGACATGATGATTGTAAGGATTGATGAAGAGATACTTAAATTCTCATCACAAATCGCCCAAGCAAAACTTGAGGCCCACCCAAAATTAAGATTAGTTATGTCAGATGGAGGAGTTTTAGGAGTATTACGAATAAGGGAATTAAAGATTATAGGCGTGCGTGAGGGAAATAAGTTAATATTACAAAATATCCCTACAAATCTGCGTAATACTAAAGTTATTGTAAAAGAATCAGGCAGAGAGATATTGTGTGATCCTTCTAAAGCATATTTCTCAACAAAATTGCAAACTGAGCGTCAAGAAACATTACTTTTTGCAAAAAAATTACACGATCTTCTAGGTAGAAAAATAAATGTTTGTGATCCATTTTGTGGAGTTGGTCCAGCACTAGCATCTCTATTATCAGAAAAAAATTTAGTAGATAATTTATTAGCATCAGATTTGAATCCCGATGCAATTGAAATCCTGTTTGAAAATTTAACAAAATGGGATAAAAAAAGTTATACCAGTTTATCAAAAAATCTTCAATGGCTTTACCATGATAGATTAGTTGGAGTTGCCGATGCAATAGATGTATCAAGTAATGAAAATTATATTGGTAAATGGGATCTATTAATAATTAATCTACCACATCGTACTTTGGAGCTATTACCAAAACTTCTTCCATTGTTAGATACTAATTCACCTTCCTTAATCAGAGGTCGAGTGGTTGTAGAAGAAAGTAATATAGATTCAATAAATAAAAAACTTAACTTAATTCTTCCAAATATTTTACATGGATCAAAAAAGCCTGAACTTCAAATCAAAAGAGATTATAGCTCAAAATTAAGACTATGTTCTTTTGAAGCATGGCTGGAATAGATTGACGCTTTTTTGGCGCCCCGACCGGGATTTGAACCCGGGTCGCAGCCTCGACAGGGCTGCATGATAGGCCACTACACCATCAGGGCTTATGTTACCGGAGATGTGTTCTCTTTTTCAATCTTTAACAAGGGCATCATTCATGGCCTGCCTACTTTTCGCCACAAATATGTCTGATGCGCAACTTATTATTGATGTTGTAGATAATGGCGGCCAATGGACTCACCGTGAGTGGAGAATGTTACGATATTTAGGAGTAGATACCAAAATTTTGTCCAATAAGACGCCAGTTTCAGATTTTAGAAAAATTGACGGATTAATCCTATCAGGAGGTGCTGCAAGAGTTGGATTAACAGGGCAATTAGGTAACTGTGATAAGTATTTAAAATTAGATATTCCAATACTTGGAATATGTGCAGGGCATCAATTCATGGCAGATTTTTATGGAGGGAGTAGCCGCGAGGCTCCGAAACCAGAATTTGGAGAAGCAAAAATAACATTAGTAAATGGAGGAGGAAAATTATTTGAATCAACGCCCTCAAATCAAATGGTATGGGAAAGTCACAATGACGAAGTAAATGTTCTACCTGAAAATTTTATAGTAACCGCATTCAGTCATTCATGTAAGATACAGGCTATGGAAAATGAACTAGGCAACAGATTTGGAGTTCAATTTCATCCTGAAGTTGATCATTCTGAATTCGGACAAGAAATATTCTCAAATTTTGTAAAAATATGTAATTTAGCAAAAAAATGATATTACGTACAAAGGACAGATTGAAGAAGGGCAGGTGGGTCGCCCAAACATGGCTAAAGAGACCGAACACATGATTCTCTACAAATGTAGAAGAACTCTCCGTACCCAGAGAATGCCTTACAATCCAACAGGAGAAGTAATTTCTCCATTCGATGGAATTTCTCAGATGGATCCAATGGAAATAAGGTATAAATGCCTTCGTTGCGGCCATTTGGCATGGGTGGAAGCCGGTTCAACTGGGAAATCTTGTCATAAATGTGGATATAGAATTTTTGTAAAACCAAGAAAGCCCGGTGAACATAAGACTCTAAAAGCAGAATAATATCTTTTTAAATAAAATCATAAACGTGATTTAATAAACGAAATACTGTAGTGTAAGTTGTGAATAAGTTACTTTTAGTATCAATTTTATTATTGGCATTTTCAAATATAGTTAGTGCTGAAGTATATACAATATCTGGATATACAACGTTTTCCGATGGCACACCAGTTAAAAAAACTAAAATTACTGTTGAATGCTCTGCAAATGAGTATAACTGTACATCGATAAATGACGTGGTAACAACAGATTTAAACGGAAAATATCAAATCGTCTTAGATATAAATAAATCCCATAATGGTAAAGAATTATCATTAGAAATACTAGGGGAATATTTTTTTCATACTATGGAATTAAAATCTCAAAATGAAACACAACAGGAACCAGCCATTCAAGATATACAATTAAATCAAAACCCCCCCACATATCCTCTTTCTTTTAGTGCATGTTGTGTATTTCTAATATTCTCAATTGCATTTGTTATTGCTATTTCTAGAACATTCAATCGTATGATTAATCCAAAAGAAGAATTCATTATTGACAGAATTATAGTCATATGCCCTATTTGTAATGGGAATTTACCTAATCACTTGCTTATTAGACATTTAATTGTAGAGCACGATATAGCAGCATCCGACGCTGCAAATATTTCTGAACAAGCTACAAAATACTAAAAATATAATTGTAAATATAGGCCTATTCGTTTTTGATAAACATAGTTATAAAACAATTATCTATATTTTTTAAAATATCGAGTATTTTTAGATTAATGGTATATATTTATATTGTAAAAATTTTAACTTTTTTGGTGCAGAGGACAGGATTTGAACCTGCGAAGCACTACGCACTGGGACCTCATCCCAGCCCCTTTGACCACTCGGGTACCTCTGCTTTTATTCATCCGTATGCTATAGTGTATTTCACAATGATGAAGAATTTACTATTCCAGGATGACAACATCTCCGCAATTGACAATTCCCTTCTTTAATACTGATGCATACCATCTTGACCAGCCTGGATAGATTTTTTGTGATATTCTATTGAATTTACCTTCTTTAAAAGATTTTTTAATCGTTTTACAAGGAGGTGCCACACCTGTCAATTGAATAATAATATCACCAATGTTGATTATACTTCCAACTTCTAATAAGTCCCAATCAACTCCTCTTATTGTAATATTCTCACCTGTACTTCCTATGTATATTGAATTCCCCTCAGATTGTAATTGCTTTATTCTCTCATAAGAAAATATACAAACAGCCCTGTTAGGTCCACCATGATATTTTAAATCATTTTGCTTATCTTCCATGACTCCCTCAATTCCAATATTAATTGTTTCAAGAGGATATTTTGGCACCCCACCTAATGAGTTAGCATTTACAGATTGTACAATTCCCACATTAAACTCAATACCCCATACTCAATAAGAATATTGTTTAATAAATAAATATATTAGCATTTTTAGTACATTTTACGATAATTTATCTGAATCATCATATCCAATGACCTATTGGACATAGTATGGCTGAGTTTGGTGAACACCCCCCTATACCAGATAGTATTGAGAATTTACTTAGTGATGATACTGTTTCTACAGCTTTTTTAAAGGCTGAATGTCCGACAAGAGTAAAAAGTGGCCATATTTCATCTTTAACACTTAATCAGTTGGATGACTCTCCATGGGATAAACCCACTTTAGAGAATTTGTGCGATGAACTATCAATGGTAATAGAACAAAATTCAAAACGTTCGGACTGCTTTATTGAAATTGAAAGAATTGGTTGTAAAATAATGCAAATAGGTGACCTTAGAATTACTTGTGCATGGCCTCCTTTTTCAGATGCATGGGAAATTACAATAGTTAGGCCAGTAGCACATTTACAAATATCAGATTATAATTTAAACCCTGAATTAATGGATAGACTAAAAGATCACCATCGTGGAGTCTTTGTAGTTGGAAGGCCAGGTTCTGGAAAAACTACTTTTGCTCAAGCAATTGCAGCATATTTAGATTCTGAAGTCGGTGCAATGGTAAAAACAATGGAAGCGCCTAGAGATCTTCAAGTTCCTCAAAGGATTACTCAATATGCACCTTTAGAAGGAGATTTAGAAAAAACTGCAGAAGTTATTTTTTTAGTACGTCCTGATTTTGTTATATTCGATGAAGTTCGAAGAACCAGGGATTTTGAAATATTTGGAGATGTTAGATTGGCCGGGGTTGGATTGCTAGGAGTAACTCACGCAAATAGTGCACTTGAAGCAATACAAAGAATGGTCGGTAAGGTTGAATTGGGATTAATATCCCAGGTTCTTGATACCGTAATACATATCGAAAAAGGAAAAATAGCCCAAGTTTTAGAATTAAAAATGGTGGTTAGGGCACCTACGGGAATGGAATCAGACCTAAGTCGACCAGTAATTGAAATAAAGGAATTTCCTTCCGGAAAAATAACTCATGAAATGTTTGCCTTTGGTTCGGAAATAGCAGTAGTTCCAGTAAATATCAATGAAGAAGAAGGAGGAAGCCCAGCTTTGAGGATGGCAGCAATACAATTAAAAAAAGAAATTTCCCGATTAACGGGTATACCCGTACATCATGCAAAATTTATGACGGATTCATCTGCTGAAATGTACATAAATGACTCAAGCATAGGGGCCATGGTCGGAACAAGGGGCGAATCAATACGCCAACTTGAGGAAGACTTGAGCATAAAATTAAAAGTAAATTCTGTTAAAGATTTACCCCGTTCATTAAGGAAGAAAATCGAAAATGACTCAAATCAAGACGAAGAATTAGATCAATGGCGCAGTAGATCAGGAAGACATTGGGAAAACAACCCAGGTAAAAATAAGAAAGGAAAGGGTAGGAAAGGAAGAAGAAACTAATATATTTCCATTTATTATTTGTTAAAATATCAATAATTAGTGTAATAATTATAATTATTACTATTGATTCAAATATTACCATATATTATATTTAATTAGATAAGTATATATTTTAACTTCAAAGCATTCTTGACGCACATTCTTTTCGGTTGTTATTATGAGTGACGGAGCGGGTAAGCCAAAAGTTGTAATTGTTCCCGATCAGACCAATATTACTAGTGGTATTGAAGTTCAAGAAAAATTAATTTTAGCTGCACGAGTTTTTTCGGATTTACTAAAGCCAACCTTTGGCCCAAGAGGTCTAGATAAAATGTTATACAAAACGGATGGCACCACTGCTATAACTAATGACGGTGCAAAAATTGTTGCAGAACTATTAGTCAAACACCCTGCTGCTAAAATGATGGTTTCAATGGGTAATATGCAGGAAGAAACATGTGGAGATGGCGTTACAACTACTATGTTACTATGCGGCTCAATGTTAATTGAGGCCCACACACTTCTCAAAAAAGGACTTCATCCTCTAACTTTGGTAGATGGTTACCAAATGGCTCTTAAAGTTGCAAAAGAACAAATAGAATACGATGTAAAGCCAGTTAATAATCAAAATATTTTATCGATTGCTGAAACTGCATTGAGGGGCAAAGGGGCTGAAACTGCTCTAAACCGATTCTCACCAATAATTGTGGAATCGCTAACTACACTCTTTAAAAATAGAGAAAATCCATCAGCAGAACATGTTACAATGTTTAAAACCGGTCTTGGTTCACTTCAAGAATCTAAATTATTGAAAGGAATAATTATTAAACGTCGTATATTAATGGATAATCTACCTAATAATCTAATGAATCCAAAGGTTGCAGTACTAGATTCGGACCTAAAAATTCGTAAATTAACCCGCTCTGTTGAGATAAAAATAAATACAGCAAATCAATTAGACTCATTCGTAGATGCAGAACAAGATCGAAAAAATTCCATCACTGATGCTATAATCAAAAGTGGAGTAACTGCAATATTCTGTTCAGGAGAAATAGATAGAGACATACTTCATCAACTTTCAGATAATGATATACTTACAGTAGGAGAATTAGATTCTTCAGAAATAGAGAATATAGCAAATGCGGTTGGAGCTACTTTAATCGACTCAATTCTAGATATAAATTCTTCAGATCTCGGAGAATGTAAAAGTATCCAATGGGAAAGAAGAGAAAATACAGATCAAGTTGAAGATATTATCATAATAGACGGTTGTATAAATCCAAAAATTGTCACAATAGAGGTAGGAGGTTCAGGAGATATAGGGACTGATGAGATAATCAGAGGATTACATGATTCCTTACGCGCTACAACTATTGCAATGACTGATAATGAAATTGTTCCCGGTGCTGGCTCTATACATTCAAGAATGGCTAATGCTGTAAGAAAAGCCTCAGAAGCAGAACCAGGAAGGGCCAGACTCGCAATGGAAGCATATGCAAGGGCTTTAGAAACAATTCCAGTAACTTTAGTAGAAAACGCTGGGGGGGATTCCTTGGATAGAATATTGGAATTACGTACTGCATCTAGGGATAATGAGGGTCCAGTCGGCATTACTCCCGAAGGACTTGTTTCAATAATAAATGATGTCTGGCACCCCCGTTTGGTCATAGAAGCATCTTTACAATCAGCAACTGAAACTGCAATGAGTATGCTACGTATAGATCAGGTTATATCAGCAAGAGGAGATTAAACTCACTAGTCGAATTATTGAAGGACTTAATCTAAATCCGATATCATGGACAAGCCACGAGCCCTGATTAGCGTTTGGGAAAAAAAAGGAATAATTGAGTTTGCAAATTCACTTTCAAATATGGGTTGGATCATAGTTTCAACCGGAGGAACTTCACGTAAATTGCGTGAATCCGGTATAGAAGTTACAGATGTTTCAGAAATTACAAATCATCCAGAAATATTAGATGGTAGAGTGAAAACATTACATCCTGCCATTCATGGAGGTATTCTTGCAAGAAGAGGAAATGATGATGATATGAAAATTTTGAATGAATTAAAATATGGAACCATTGACTTAGTCTGCGTAAATTTATATCCTTTTGAAAATGTTGCTTCACAAAAACCTCCGGTTTCGGATGAAATTCTGATTGAGATGATTGATATAGGGGGGCCAACTATGATTCGTTCTGCAGCTAAAAATAACAAAGACGTTATTATTGCAACACACCAAAGTCAATATGACATCATAATTCAAGAACTTATTAAATCCAATGGTAAACCATCAGGAATAGATATTTCTATGAAAAAAAAATTAGCACTAGAAGCCTTTCAATCAACAGCAGCATATGATATTGTAGTAAGTAATGAGTTAGAAAATAGGTTTATCAATCCTCTGACTCCTCGTAAAATTCAAATAACTTCAGAAGTAGGTAAGAAACTTAGATATGGGGAAAATCCTCATCAACCCGCATCATTTTATCCTTCTAATACAATTGAATCTACTGGATTGGCTGCTACTCTCCAACATGGAGGGAAAGAACTTTCTTTCAATAATTATTTAGATTTGGATGGGGCATTACGCATCGCCAGAGGTCTTTTAATTGATATGGATGAGGAATATTCTCATGGATGTGTGATAATTAAACACACAAATCCATGTGGTGTTGCAATAGATAAGTATCAGTCAAAAGCATGGAAAAACGCATTATCAAGTGATCCAGAAAGTGCATTTGGATGTGTAATTGCATTTACTTCTTTAGTAGAAAAAGAAACTGCAGAACTAATTGGTGATCATTTCTTTGAATGCATCATTGCTCCTGGTTTTGATGAAGCAGCATTAGATATATTATCTACAAAAAAGAATAGAAGAATGTTAACTATAAAAGATCTCTCAGTAAGAAAAGAAGAATTGCGAATTAGACAAATTGATGGTGGTTGGGTAGCACAGATTCAAGGGCCTCCAAATATTGATTGGCCAAACGTCCAATGTGTTACAAAAAGAAGTACGAATGAAACCGAAATTCTATTGGCCAAATTCGGATGTACCGTTCTTTCAGAAGTCAAATCAAATTCAATAGCACTAGTTTCTAAGACTGATACTGGAATGGCAACAGTCGGAATCGGGCCCGGGCAAACAAGCAGAGTTGAAGCAGTACATATTGCTGCAAGAAGAGCCGGCCCTCAAGCGACAGAATCAATGATGATTTCTGATGCATTTTTCCCTTTCAGGGATGGAATTGAAGCCGCTAATAAAATTGGAGTAAAGGCCATTATTCAGCCAGGAGGATCAATAAGAGATCAAGAAGTTATAGATGCCGCAGATGAATATGGAATGTCTATGCTTTTCACAAACAAACGTCTTTTTCTTCATTAAATTATACATTCCTTATTTTTAATTTGAAGGTAACATACCAAATTCCAATTAGTCCAACTAACAGTATTGTAACGGCACCGTATCCTGGATCAGCACCATTCCATGAGGAAATATCGTATAGATTTCCAGTACCCCTAGTTGAAACATACCAAACAAAATATGTCGATAACGACATCATTAAACTTATGAAAAAGATAATTATATATTTAGCATGCTTAGGAATTGTTTTTCCAGTTGCATAATACTCAAAAATAGCTGAACCAAAATACTTATTTGTCAAAGTCCAATAAAATAGACTTTCATTTGAAAGTGAAAATAAAAAGGCTGCGGGAACGGCCCATGATACCGTCGGCCATCCCGGAATAAAAATTCCTATTATTGCAAAAAAAACAAATATAATACCTAATAAAGTGTATATTTTACTTTTTATTGGACTACTTGCAACAGAATAATTTTCAATAATTTCTTCTATTGTTTCCAGGCGCTCCATTGGTTCACCAGACTTCCGAAGCAAGGTCGGGTTTTAGTCCCAACATATGGCCGAAGTTCAGATAATGTATCTTTTATGACGAAACCTCAAACGACAATGTTCGCTGTCAGGTCCGTGGATGAGGAGTACATACTTCCAAGAATTGCATCTTTACTAAAACCATTAAGAGTCGCTGTTTTAATTTCAGGAACAGGGGAAGGCCTCAATGCATTATTAGCACATCAAAAAATATCTAGAACGCATTCTACAAAGCTAATCTTATCTAATAATAGTAATGCCTATGGACTAATTTATGGGAATAAATATAATATAAGATGTAAAGTAGTACCTCTTCCTAAATCAACAAATAAAGATTTGCAACGATTAATGCATGAAGATTTAATTAATAAAGAATTATTAAATTCCAAAATTGAACTCATTGTATTAAATGGATATATGAGGGTCCTTACTCCTTCTTTCGTAAGTAAATGGAAAGGAAAAATTATCAATATACACCCTTCTTTATTGCCGAAATTTCCAGGAGCAAATGCTCATAGAGACACAATTAATGCTAAGGTTACCGAAAGCGGATGTACGGTACATTTGGTTGATGATGGCGTTGATACGGGGTATATTTTGGCACAAGAGAAAGTATCAATAAATTCTCTAGATGATATAAAATCACTACAAGAAAAAATTAAAAAAGTCGAACACAAATTATATCCGAAAGTTATTGACAACCTATCAATTGGTAAATATCATATTAAATCATGAGGATTATTTATATTTTTTAATATGTCTTTATTTTCAAAAAATGTTGAATGTTTTAATTCTGAAAATTGAATATTCAAAGGTCGCCTGTCCCCATCCGCCAATTTTTTCAAAATTTTTTGTGGCTTAATAAGAGATAGTAAAGGATGCATCCTTTCACCATCAGTTGGTATTATCAAATCATCACCATCTCTAATTAAATGTTTTAGGTTTTTGAAAAAATGTTCCGTTATCCACGGTACATCAACTGTGGCCAATTGAATATACTCATATTTTGAACCAATATTCTCAAGATTTTCAATAATTGATTCAATTGGCCCAGCATATTTTTTAGTATCAACAACCCACTTAACTTCAATTGATGGATCCAATAATCTCTGATATTTCTTAATCAATATTATATCAGATATAGAGATTATTATTGGAGCTAATCCTGCTAAATGCAAAGAACTTACGACTCTAGATATACATGATTTACCATTTATTTCAATCAATGCCTTATCTATTCCCATTCTTGATGACATTCCACCTGCAAGTAGCAAAGAGCCCAAGAAATCACCTTAATTCATCTAATCGTTGTAATGCATATTGGGTTTCATCCATTAATTCCAACGCCCTTTTTAGTAAAATTTGTTGTTCCTTTCTTCCATTAGATTCTTTTAACCATTTCATTAACTGTGAAACATCTGTTGAATTTTGTTTAATGGTCCACTCAAGGACTCTTTCAGATATCGGATCATCTGAAGGTAATAGGCGACCAGTCATTAGTTACCGGAGGGCACCTTTCCACATCAGTTCTACGGTTTAGAATCAATAATTTTATGCATAACTCTTGAAATTATTGAATCATTCGTTGGTAAATCTATATCTTCTAATAAGGAAATCAGATTAGTACTTGGAATTTTACCTTTGATAATTCCTGCATAAGTCGTTATTATTGCTAAATGGCCATCCACTAATCTACCTTTACACCATTTTTCAAGTAATTCTTCACTTGGCAATTCTCTGCCTGAACGTAACAATTCTTCAATTGTTAATAATAAACCATCCATAGGCTCTTTTTTTCGTAATAATGTACTGAATATTATCCATGGATTAGTGTTTAAAGTGACATGATCGAGATTTGCTAAAATCAATGCAGATAGCGCAATATCTTCCCTTCCATGCCGCTTCCATAATCTTTTATTTAATTTTAATAATATGGCATGATCTCCATTATTTTTTGTTATTAACCATGAAGCCAATCTTCTAAGTAAGCCGTCTGGAGTTCCCAAATGAAATGAGTAACCAGCTGAAATACCAATCCTATCTGTAGTAGATTTCATGATTAATGCTGGTATTCCTATCGGATAAGCTTCACGAACTACTTTTAATAGTTTTTTTGAAGATTGGTGAACGTTATAATGCTGATTTCCAAGATATTCATCTAGTAGGGCATATTCTTTCATTTACGATCCTCTTTCCTGATTAGAATACTATCTAGTATATCTCCCATACGATCTATTGAATCATAAAGTCTAATTCTTACCTCATCTTTGAATGTTCTATGAATGACTTCTTCTAGTTGCCTATCCATACTTCTAGTAATGGCCCTATGCTCTGAGTCATTTATGGAAAAAATCTTTCTTAAATATGCAATCTGCATTAATTCATCATCAGATCTATCGGTATGAATTAACATTGCTTCTAATACCTGCCCATAAACAAGTCTCTGTTCTTCTTCACTTAGAGATTTACCAATACTTATGGGAACATTGTCTACTATTGAATCATATATCATCTTTGGTTCCTCATCATCCAATTTCAGAGAATAAGCTAATTTCATGAGAAGTCTTTTTTCTCCATTACTTAATTGACCATCTCTCAATGCTAAAGAAACAGCTCCTCGAAAAACAACTCTTCTATCGAAAATAGAATCTTCCATGCCAATCGAAGCATACCAACCAATTTAATTACTGGGGCAAATTAATGATTTTTTATACTTTGACGAGTTATTATGTAGTAGGAGGATTCATCAACTAGCCATACTTCCCACGTATTGCTTTTAAGCCACACTCGAGGATGTTCTGCATCCATTCACCCAACTGCCGAATAGGCAAAACAGGAAAAGAGTTTCTTGGGTGTGTTTCAAAATATATATAAAAAAGGAGAATAAAATAATGTCAAATGAAGGAAAATATGTCATACACGCATCCATTCGAACGGATGGAACAGTCGCAAGAAAGGATGTCATAGGAGCAATATTCGGTCAAACTGAAGGACTTCTTGGAGATCAATTGCAGTTAAGAAAGTTACAAAGAACAGGCCGCATTGGTCACGTCGATGTGGTGTTGCATCAAAATAAAGGAAAAGTACAGGGAGAAATACTGGTAACTTCATCACTAGATCAGGTGAGTACTGCAGTTATTGGCGCAGCTTTAGAAACTATTGAAAGAATAGGCCCATGTAAGTCATCGATAAAAGTAAAACAAATTGAAAATATACGTTCTGCAAAGCGTGATCATGTAATTGATCGTGCAAAAGAATTACTCGTTAGTTTAGTTAATTCAGGTACAGATGAATCAAAGAATATATTGGAAGAAGTACGATCGGTTCTTACATTAGATACAGAAATCGAAATTTCAGGAATGACCGCAGGCCCGAATGTTGAAAATAGCGAAGCGATAATTATCGTTGAAGGCAGAAACGATGTTAGAAACCTATTGAAATATGGTATTAAAAACGCTATTGCAACAATGGGCTCAGGTATAAATTCCGAATTATTAACTCTTGCAAGTAAGAAAAAAATTGTTACAGCATTCCTAGATGGAGATAGAGGTGGAAAGTTATTACTTATGGAATTGAGTGGTAAATTAGGCAAATCTTTAACTCACGTTTCCATAGCCCCCCAAAGCAGAGAAGTAGAACATTTAGAAGGTAAAGTAATAACAAAATGCTTGAATCAAAAAGAAGTTGCTTCAAAAGCCGTTGCTAGGATTCAAATAGAAATTCAGAAGGATGATGATGAAACAGTTGGTACTGGAAGTGAACTATTAGAGGCGCCAGAACATGTCAAAAAATGGGCAGAATTATTGCAAGGCCTACCAAGGAATAATGCGATCATAATTCTTGAAGATGGCACGACTACAGATCCAATTGGTGCAAGTAGTCTAAAGGAATCCTTGGAAGAAACCAAAGGTGCACAAGGCCTTGTGTTTGCTGGAAAAATAAATGATAAAATATTTGATTATGCATCCGGTGCAGGGATTGAAAATGTATTAGGAAATTCTAGAGGCAAAGTATCTAGAAAGCAAGATGTACAAGCATTTTCACCAGATGATTTCTAAAAATTATGATAATCTAAGTCAATTTTTATAAAACTGACTAATCCTAATTATATTAAAAATTAGCATAAAAGACATAAAAGTAATAGAAGCCATCAAAAGTCTTCTATGTCCGCTCGGAGTAATGGAATCTTCCACCATGGCTGTTGTAACAGTTTATGCAATATTGATTATTGCATTGACAACTCTTTGGTTAAAACATAAAAGTATGATGAACAAAAGTAAAAAATTTCATTCAAGAATGGGATTATTACAAGGAAATTTAAATGAAACATCTAATTCTTTAGAATTATTATCTAGGGGAGTTAACACCATTCTATCTGATGCTCCAGAAGTACATGGGCTACTCGACGTTCATAAATCCTTAGAAAATGCAGAAAAATTATTATTAAATCAGAATTTTAGTATAAGTTCCAGTGAATCATGCGCAATCGCAACTCACGCAACTCACGCAATTCTAAACCACTATTCAGGAATTGATAATAATCAAACTACAGATATAATTTCTGGACTTTTACCACTTACAAAAAGATTAGACTCAATTTTAACTCAGTCAAATATGAGGGCCGAAGATATCGAATTAAATGGTAATGAACATAGACGAATCGGTGAACTATTTCATGCGATAGGCAGAACTGATCGTGCATCAGATTTTTACAATGTGGCACATGAATTAAGCCCTGAAGATATTAAGCCATTAAGGGCCCTTGCAGGCATACAACGAAAAAATGGAGATCTAGAACTTCTAGATATTAGTTTAGAAAGACTATTAGCTATCAATCCAGATGATATCGAAGCTTTACAGGAACAAATTTTACTATTGACGGATTTAGATCCTTCAAGAGTAAAGAGAAATAAAAAACGATTAGAAGGGTTAGGAATAGAATTTACAAAAAACAATGGTCAATTATCAAATATTATAGAAAGGGCGAATATTGTCGGTCAGAATTTGCATATTCATAATTCCGAAGATATTGACGAATTATATAAAAAAGGATCAAAACTACTTTCTCTCGGAGAAATAAATACGGCCCTGGAATGTATTGAAAAAGTAATTAAATTAGATTCCAAAAATGGAAAGGCATGGCTTTTACACTCAAGAATCTTAGCAACAAATCCTCATAAAATAAAAGAAGCACTTTCCAGTATAAAAAAAGCACAAGGTTTGGGCGAATTCGGTATTATAATTGAATCAGAGATACTAGATAATAACGGGAAAAAACAACCAGCAATTGAAGTACTTGAAGAATATATTGTAAAATATCCCGAAAATCCTGAAGTTAGAGCAAAGCTAAGCCTTTTACTTCTTAGGTCTGGATCATTTGAATGGGCTAATAAAATACTAGAAGAAGCTCCTTTAGTTTCGTGGGAACATGAAGCATTGCATGTTATGAAAGGACGATTAAATCTTTCTAAAGTGGATGAAAATAGGGATAATACCGGTAAATATGATCAAATACTTCTTTTGGATTCAATTTCTTGTTTTGATTCAGCAATTGAATATAATCGCGAATCGGGATTAGCATGGTTAGGTAGGGCTAGAGCATTGCGCTACCAAATGTCATACAATGAAGCAGAAATAGCACTAATTAGGGCCAGACGCCTGATACCAGAAAATCCTTCAATATCATTAGAAGAAGCTCAATTAGCACTTGACTTAGGTAAAATTGATCAAGCAGATGTTATGATTTCATCAGCATCTACTAGGTTAAAAAATAACTCGACTATTTATTTTATAAAAGGACTCATTGCGGCAAGAAAAGGACACTTGACTGAGGCACAAGACTTCTTCTCAAGAACACTTGAAATGGATAAAAATCACGTTAGAGCCCGATTAAACAGGTGTTCTGCAGCATTGTTGAGAGAAGAATTAAGCCTTGCGCTTGATGATGCTAATCTATTAGTTGAGAATAGGCCGAATCTAAGTTTAGCAAAATTAAGAAGATCTGAAATATTAATGAATCTTGGAGATTGGTCAGAAGCAGAATCTGAATTAAGGGGCTTATTGAAAGAAAATTCTGAATATACAATGGCTCTAGTCCATTTAGGAACATGTATGAATGCAATGGGAAGGGCAGAACAAGCAGAAAAACCATTAAATAAAGCAATAAATATCGATCCAACTCTTTCCGATGCATGGTATCAAAGGGGATTATTATATCTTGATTTTGGTAGATTAGATGAAGCCTTCTCCGATTTTGAAAATGCTGCGCGATGTAATCCTAGACATTTGGATGCCAATCTTAGAATCGCAGCCATATTACATGAAGGCGAATATCCAGAAAAAGCAATATCAGCTTGGAGAGCAGTTTTGAATATAGACTCTGAACATAAACTAGCTAGGCGAAGACTAGAAGAATCTAGAGAAAAGGTTTCAACTAGAAATTCTAATTATATTACAAAGCATTAATTCTCTAATTGCTTTGGATTATTATATGAATGTGTCACTAGGAATAGAACCAGGAGAATTAGCACCAGAATTTTCATTAAAAAATGCTAATTTTTTAATAAACAAACCCACTGTTTCCCTTTCGGATATTATGGATGATAATGGCGCTATAATATTATTTACATGCAATCATTGTCCATATGTAGTTGGTTCAGAATCAAGAATTGAAATTTTATCTAAAAAAGCAAAGGAGAATAAAATTGGTTTTGTAGGAATAAATTCTAATGATCCAATAAATTACACTACTGATTCATGGGAAAATATGGTAAAAAGAGCTAACTCTGGTATGTCATATCCGTACCTTGTAGATGATACGCAAGAAGTTGCAATAAAATATGGTGCAGAAAGAACCCCTGAATTCTATCTAGTAAATAAATCAGGATTAGTTGTTTATCGAGGAAGAATGGATGATTCACCACGTGATCCTTCTCATGCGACAACTTCAGAATTATCAGATGCAATAGATTTTATTGTAATGGGTAAAGATATTTCAGAATCTAGAACAGTAAGTATAGGGTGTTCTATTAAATGGAAAATATAAATTTAATATTGTTCTAATACTAATTCAGTTTGTGTAGAACTTATATCACCGGGCGCAGCCAACCACATTTTATCTAGCATATTCCTGAGTCCAACAGTATCATCAACGTGTACAATTGCAATCAAATCAGCATCTCCACTGATTTCATATACTGATTCAACACCATTCCATCCTGCAAATTCTCCGGCTAAAGTTCCAATTTCGGTCCCTGGTCCAATTTTCATTCTTATAAGTGCAGATAATCCAATTCCAGCCTCTCTAACGGTATATCCTCTTATGACACCCTCATCTTCCAATTTACGCATTCTAGTTCTCACAGTCCTCTCAGTAACTCCAACAGTTTTTGCAATATCCACATAAGGGGCTCTGCCATTATCTCTCAATACGGATAATATTCCTCTATCTAAAGAATCGATGTTTATCATATATAATCCGAAAAGTAAATCTTATTTGTACTTTTATTCCAGTTAATAATATATTTTTAAATATATATTACCGGTTTATAGCATATATTTTAAATCATTAAAAAACTTATTTTAAAATATGAGCCCTGTAAATACAGTTTATCCGGATCGAAGTTTTATCTATTTATTCCAGGAATTAAAAGATATCATTGGAAAGATGACATAATTCTCAAATTAATATGGATGAATTATAAAAATAATATTGAAATGACTTTGCTGAGTTAATTAATATTTATAATCCCGTTACATTCACAAAGACAATCCCATCCGTCTCATATATGGGATTGCCCATAAGCAATTTAAATGGAAGAATGATACTTGACTCGCGAGGAAACCCAACGATTGAGGTAGATTGCTATGCTAGTATCGATATCCCGTCTAGGGCAGCAGTACCTTCAGGAGCATCTACAGGAAGTTATGAGGCTGTAGAATTACGAGATAACCATGATGAAAAATGGAATGGTAAAGGAGTAGATATTGCCGTAGGCAATATAAATGGAATAATAAAAAATTCATTGGTCGGCATCGACGTATCAGATCAAGAAAAAATTGATAAAATTATGCTAGATTTAGATGGGTCTCCAAACAAATCAAAATTAGGTGCAAATGCAATTCTAGGCGTTTCCTTGGCTTGCTTACGAGGAGCTGCAGGTATAGGATATCCATTATGGTCATACATTGCAAAAAATGAAGAAAAATGTACTTTACCAGTACCTTTAATGAATATATTAAATGGTGGTGCACATGCAAACTCTAATGTAGATGTACAAGAATTTATGATTGTACCACATGGTTTCACCGATTTTAAAGTAGCCCTAAGGGCTGGAGTCGAAATATATCACACTTTAAAATCAATTTTAAATAAAAATAATCTGTTAGGAGGTATCGGAGATGAAGGGGGCTTTGCCCCCAATTTAAGATGTAATGAGGATGGATTGATATATGTTCAACAGGCAATATTAGAATCAGGATATAAACCAGGAACTGAGGTCTCAATAGCACTTGACGTCGCTGCTCAAGAATTTTATTATGAAGGAAAATATAAAATTGATGGTAAACTAATCTCTGGATTAGAGTTAGCAAATATCTATTCCAAATGGATTTCATCTTATCCTATAGTTTCAATAGAAGATCCATTTGGAGAAGATGATTGGAATTCTTGGATTGAATTTACAAAAAAAGAAGGACATAGGGTACAAATAGTCGGGGACGATTTATACGTTACTAATCCAGAAAGATTTGAAAAAGGAATTAAACTTTCTGCCTCTAATGCAATATTGATAAAATTAAATCAAATAGGGACTTTTACTGAAACTATGAAAGTTATAAAGATGGCAAAAGAAGCAGGATTTAGGACAATAATCAGTCATAGATCCGGAGAAACAAATGATGATATAATTTCTGATATAGCAGTTGGAACTAATGCGGGCCAAATAAAAACAGGTGCACCTGCTAGAAGTGATAGAACATCAAAATATAATCAATTACTAAGAATTTATGAAGATTGTAATGAATACACTAAACTATTCTAGTGATTTTAATAGTAATGGTAAAACAATGGTAGCATCTGATTCTATCATAAATCTTGGAGTATCGACATCTAATTTTCCCCAACTTATCTTTTCAGTGGGAGGCGCTCCAGAATATCCTCCATATGATGATTTAGATTCGCTAATTTGTGCAAACCATTTCCAACGACTTACTTTTATGCCTACATCTTGTTCTAACATTGGCACGACACAAATTGCAAAATCTCCGGCAATACCGCCTCCAACTTGTAATATTCCAGTTGGAGAATCATCTTCTCTATACCAATCTGCAAGTTCCTGCATAGCATACAAACCCCCCTTTACTATATCTGAACTCTTTAATGTACAATCTAAAACTCTCGCAGCAAGTATATTCCCCAATGTTGAATCTTCCCAACCAGGGACAAATATTGGTAGATTGGCATCTGCCGCAGCCAATAACCATGAATTTTCTGGATTTGCATCAAATTCTATATCACTATGCAATAAGATGTCATATAGATATTCATGCGGAAATCTTTTGTCACCAGCCGCTTCAGCATTTTTCCATAAAGGCAATAGTAATTTCTCAATTTTCCTAACCGCCTCTTCTTCAGGTATCGCAACGTCCGTAACCCGATTCATTCCCCTGTCTCTGAGTGCAGCATCATTTTCTGCCGTCATCTCTCTCCAATTAGGAATCTTCTCATAACTTGAATGTGCAACTAAATTAAACAAATCTTCTTCTAAATTGGCACCCGTACAACAAATTGCATGAATTTTTTGGGATCTGATTACAGGCGCCAGAGTCCTTCCTATTTCAGCAGTAGACATGGCACCAGCCAAAGTAATCATCATCCTTCCTTTATTATCAATGAATTTTCTTAGAGAATCAGAACATTCTGCTAATACTCCAGCATTAAAATGCCTATAATTTTCCTCAATGAACTTTCTTATTGACATTTAATCACCCTTTAATAAAAATCTTTTTACAGATTCCTCTCTTACCAAATGCAAATTATCTATAGACATTGAAAGAATAATTTTTAATTCATCCACAATTATTTGGGGATTATTTTTTCCACATGTAAAGACATCTATTGCGAGGATACCAATTTCCGAATAACAATGTGCAGTAACGTGACTTTCATCCACTAACACAACAGCTGCAAATCCCGGGGGGCTATCTGTTCCATCAAATTCTACAACGTGGGCGTGAACTTCCTTTACTCCGGCTTTTTTAATACAATTTCTAAGGATTTTTAACATCCATTTACCATCTTCGTGAACAGGTGGATTATAATTAATATAATCTAAAAAAATATGAACTCCTCTACTTTCATTCGTGTCCATATTGGTTGACCCATAATCTATCATAAATATAATTTTAGATAGTATAATTATAAAAATAACTAATTAACTTTACTTAATTAACCAATTTTTTAATCTTAACAATCCTTCTGTAATGACATCTTCATCCGAAGCATATGAAACTCTAACAAAACCTGCCCCTCCTGCAATTAATGATGCTGGAATTAATTGTACTCCGGCCTCTAGTGCACCATCTGCGAATTCAACATCACTCATCCCGGTTCCAGTAACATCAACGAAAACATAGAAAGCACCTTCTGGCTCAGTAATTCTCAATCCAGGTATTTCTGAAAGTCCCTCAATCATAAGTTTCCTCCTTTTCAAATATTCTTGATTAAACTCGTCAACTTCATTATCACATTTTAATGCTATTTTTGCTGCATCCATTAGGAATGTTGGAACATGGGATGCAGAATTTGCTTGACTTTTTGCCGCGGCCTTCATTGCTTCTGATGGGCCTGCTAGAAATCCAAGTCGCATGCCAGTCATGGCCCAAGACTTTGACCACCCGTTAACTACAATCGTACGTTCCATTCCTCCAGGTAATGCAGCAGGTGAAATATGGGGATAATCTACCCAGACTAACCTTGCATATATTTCATCGGATACAATCCAAAGATCGTATTCTTTAGCAATATCGACAATCTCTTGTATTTCCGAAGGGGTGAATACTGCTCCAGTTGGATTACATGGAGAATTTAACAAAATCATCTTAGTTTTATCAGTTATTGAATTTCTAATTGCATCCATATCAGGATGAAAATTATCTTTTCTAACTGGAACATGGACAGGTATAGCCCCAATAAATTTTAACATTGGTTCATATGATGCCCAAGATGGAGCAAGCAATATGGCCTCATCTCCGGGCATAGTTGTAATTAAAAAAGAATAAAGCAAACCTTGTTTTGCACCGGGAGTAATAATTATATCTTCAGGAGGATATCTTAAATTGTGTTTATCATCAAGGTAGTTTGCAACTTCTTTACACAAGTCTAAAGATCCCGCTCCCCTTGTATACTTTGTTTTACCCTCTCTTAAACCTTTAATTGCAGTTTCTATTACTTTATCAGGAGTATCAAATCCCGGCTCGCCCACAGTCCACCTAATCACACCTTCTGCAGGTGGTTGAAGATAAGGTGCAAACCCTACTCCGAGTCCATCATACCTCTCGGATACTCTCGGCACATAGTTGTCCGAGTGTTTAACCTACATGATAGTATGCAAGGAAAATTAAATTATGGACGAACAATATTCAAAGAGAGCGTTCCACTCGCTGAGTACAAGCACGGATGGCAGAGTAGCTATGCAAGGGATTGCAGATCCCTGGACCTGGGTGCAAATCCCGGTCCGTGCTCCAAAAAATTATTTTTTATTTACCTAGCCTAGGTCGCCATTCCATATTGTAATGAGGCCCAATTCCGGATATTTCAAAAATATCTGATACAATCTTAAAGCCACATCTTGAATACATTGATACAGCTCTAATTCTTGCATTACACCAGATACCAGTATTCTCTTTACTAACTTCATTTTGTAGATTTTTCACTATATACGAACCTATTCCTTTATTCCTAAAATCAGGATCAACTGCCATGCCTCTAATCCTATATTTACAACCTGCTACAGCATCTATTTGTAACGTCGCACATCCTATTATTTTTTTCCCATTGTATACGCAAACAAATCTTGTTTCATCATCATCATCTACTCCGGGATAATATTCACTACCTTTGGGTAATCCAATCCTCAATACCCTATATCTTAAATCTAAATGATCATTATCAATAGTTTTTAGCCATCTTAAATCATACTTCATACCAATCCGTGTATCCACAGGTATTTCAAACGGTTTTACAGTATTATTTTTATTCTGACTCAATATTCTTCGGAGAAAATCAATTATTACCACCAAAATGAACAATATTGCCACTCCTATGCAAAAGATGAATGAGTATAATAAAATAACAAAGGTGTATTCCAATATGATACCCAAGATTGGATTCATGAAGATTAAGGGAAACTGGAGACATATAAACAATATGCTAAGGTAAAGAAATATTACCATAATTAACTCATCTTATATCGGCGCTTTAAAGTGATAATTATCCTCGGAAATGATATGAATGAGGCCAATGCGCCAAATTATAAAATCTGGGGGTTTCTCGGAATAGCACTTTTATTGAATGCAAGCATACTAAAAATTTCATTTCTAGGGCCATGGGATTCAAAATCATTTACACTTGGAATATTTGGTTTAATTGGTATTTGTTTTATTTATATCTCTTGGTACAGGTTTACCTTTAAGAATAATGGATTAATACCTTGGATGGATAACTGGCAATATCCGGCTAAATCAGCAAAATATGAATTATTAATTGGCATCTTTACTATTATTTTAGCAGGATTAACTGGCAATATTATTCCTCAATTACCAGATCCAACTGGATTAATATTGGCACTAATCGGTACGCTAATGGCCTTAAATTCAATTTATGTATTGTTGAGCCTAGGTCCTTTAAGAGATAATTAATTACCTATTCCCAGGTTTCCAAAATTGTAGGGGTAAAGCGTTATTACCTTTCATTACTCTAAATGCCAAATGATCAGCTCTCTCATTCCATCTATGACCTATATGGGCACGAACATGCTCACATTTTATCGATTTAATTGACTCAACTTCCGACCATAATTGTTGTACTCTCAAAGCCAACTTTCGATTAGCTTTAGCTTTCCAAATTCCTTTTGCAATATTCATTGCATATTGAGAATCACCTCTAATAATTGCAGGCCTATTTGATTGATCCAATAATAACCACCTGAGTGCATATGCAATAGCGCTCAACTCTGCAGTATTATTTGATCCAACATCCGCCCCGAGAAAATTTTTTAATTTGGAATTTGTCTCTACTTTACCACTTTCTTCATAAATTAAATTACCTTGGCCTTTACCTATTCCATTATCGCCATCTATGACGCAAAACCCCCATCCAGCCGAAGTATCCGATGTTACATTTCTGTTATCTTCACAAGATCCATCAACATAGAGATATATTGGATTAAAATCCATAACCTATTCTCCAATCAATTCCTCATATGTGTTGGAATCCAGCAAACCTTCTAGTTGAGTTACATCATCAATTGTCATTTTACAAATCCAACCGTTACCGTATGGATCAATATTAATGGTTTCAGGGGCATCTTCTAGTAATTCATTTACACCTGTTACAGTGCCTGATATTGGGGCATATATTTCACTAACAGATTTTACTGATTCCACACTAGCATAAGAGTCCATTGCATTAAAATGAACATCTATTTCAGGTAATTCTACCCATACTACATCCGTAAGTGCATTCTGAGCAAAATCTGTAATTCCAACTACGATTTCATTACCATCAATTCTAATCCATTCATGTTCAGCAGTATATTTCAATTCACTTGGTATGTTACTCATCGCACCCACTCTCTATTTAGAGGAAGGCATAGAGAAAGTCAAGTTTTCGCTCATCACTATTCCTCTCCGTGTTTACTTTCAAGATGTTCAATTTCCATTTTTGCCCATGAAGACCCTAAATTAGCCACATCTGATTCATGATATTCCTCATTTAATCTTTCACGCATTTCTATATCTAATTCTTTACTAAACCATTTATCTAACTTATTTGAATACTTTAAAACTAATAATAATAAACACAAAAATACAGTTAAAAATATCAATACAATTGAAATAATATAATTATTACAAATACCATTTTCGCATTCTTTTATTAGGAAATTATTATCAATAAAAGTAATTGAAATTAAAAAAACTAAAGGAATTATGACTCCCAATAAAACTCTTTCCAATCGTCTAGCGGCAGAGTCCATGGCCTACCCCGGGGGCTCCTAATCAATCAACTTGCCCTGCATTAATAAATTTCTTTTATTAATTTATGAATTTTATATGGTAGTAAAGCCCTATTTACAGGTGTTACTTCCAAAATCCTCCCATCATCGCGTCTTCTGATGTCCTGGAGTAAAGGGTGCCTGCTCTTTTTATGTAATGTCAATAGCGTAGGCATATCATATTCTAGAGCTGTTCTGACCGCTGCAACAAAACCTTCACTTTCAACTGAAAACTTACCAACTTCATCAATCACTAAAATCTCACAGTTACCTATACTATCCAATATAGCAGGAACAGCAACTCTGTCAAGTTCTGTAGGATCAATTCCGAACCCCAAAATCCTCAATCTTGAATCTATATTTCTGTGTGCCATTATTCCTTTTTCACCTGTTTGAATATTAACACATGCATAACCAACTCTTTCTCCATTTTCTATTATTGGCTCAGTCTTTATTCCTCCAATCATTTTATCCGCTGAAAATCCACTTCTTGTTCCTGAATTGCCATTTTTTCTTTCTTCAATAATCATATTGATTACTTTCTCGAGAACGGCTGACTTGCCAGATCTTGGCAAACCAGTTATTCCAATTTTTGGATTTATTCCTATAATATCACCTCAATGGTCGCTTAGCCACAGCGCTACCAATAGGGGCACATACTGCAAAGGTATTAATCAGTTTCATTAAAATATTATAATTACTGTCACAGACCGGAATTTAAAATCGGTTCTTAGGAAATCAAACATCCCTTTTATTGCCCTTAAACGATAATGAGGAAACAATTTTTGGAGTAGGAAATGGTAAACCAGCAATTTCATAATTATTTACATTATTATTTGCAGCCCAAACTTTTGACCATGTATTCAGAGATTCTGAATTTAGATGATTTACTATCGTATTCAAACCTTCATGTAAGGATCCAAATTCTTCTTTGAGGACGTTACAGGTTTCTTTAGGAATCTGCAAATAATTTACAGAATTACCAAGAACACAATTTCTAGGAACAACGCTCCATAATAAACGTCTCTTTAGCCCTGAATTGACTACAGCCTGACACGCAATCCTAGGAATTTCATTATTTTTAACATCTCCTACCCACATTGATTGATGTGCTTGCATTGATTCTTGATCATAATTGTCATCAAATGCAGGATGATCAATTATCACTTTATTACCATCTAATTTAAAATGATTACTTCTAATCAACGGTACTCCTGTATTTTCAAATTGCCAATTAATGATATTAAAATTATTACTTTGATCAATTTCTCCAACCCTTACTCTGATACTCTTTCCACTTTGATTTAACCAGCAATCTTCTTCACAAAGTCTAGGTTGATCAGCAAGATCGTTAATTGCTTTCAAAGATAAATTTCTTTCATATGTGTCTCTAGGCATCTTAGGAACAGCCCATGACGCATCAGTCCATGTTGACCAAGGACCTCTTTCAAGTTCTAGGAACGGAGCTTTGGAACTAAGTCCATTATTAGATAGATCACTCAATTCTAGGGGACCAAAACTAGTCAAAACCTCTGTCCTTCCTCCAACAATTACTCCGATTACTAGGACTCCTTGAGAAATTCCTGGGAAGATTTTTTGACTATCTGAAAACGACCATGCAGATTCCCAACGATTTTTAGAAACAAGTATTTTTCTCAAAGGTATACTACTTTTTTCTCTGAGTAAGGAATCAGGCACAACCATTGTTACTTTACCATCTTTTTTTGTTATTTGGAGTGCACGTTCCACATATAATCGATATAAGTTGACATTTCCTTTTAGGGCTGAAAATCGAAGCACTCCATCTTTTCCAGAAATAACCTTTAATTCATTAGACATTTTTTTACGTAGTTCACTACCATTTTCTTCATTACGAAATTTATCCTTTATCCTAACCCATGGGGGCTTAGAAACTAATAATATTGGCTCATCATTCCACGGCCACTCGCCTCTTAGCAAGTCATCACAAACAACATTCTTTTCTAAAATATTTTCAGCCATTGATCTACTTATTTGACCATCAGTTTCTATGTCGGGACTAACTAATCCAAGTTTGATTAAAACTATTAGTAATCGTTTTCTAGTTATTTTGACGGACATCATGGATGAATCCATTAATTGTAATCCATTTAGAAGCCTCTTGGTATCTTCTTTTTGTTGCTTTTGATTCAAATCTTCGCACCTTTCAGAGTGAATTCTAAACATTCTTTCTGGAAATATTCCAGCACCCACAGCTGGATCTGCAAATGGAATTGGAATTCCAGTTTTAGTTTCATTTTCGCTGACCTCATAGGTCTCTGATGAGATATCAGATTCTTTCTTCACCTCATTATTCATTTGTTCAGCATATGCACGAAATCCGGGAGGCAATGCATCGAGAGAAATCGTTGCCAATGGTTCTTTTTTCTTTAATTTATTAGTATTTTTAAATTCATCTGCTAATATCATATCAGCAAATTTGGCAGGCATTATCGTAACTCCTTTTACTGACCTACCATCTTTTTCTGCCTCATTTCTAGAAACTAACTGGTCTAATACTATGCCTGGATCAGATATTAATCCTGCAGGGAGACCCGGCCAATTATTAGGAAGCCCAGTAGAAATCGGCACGTCATCTATTACTGATTTTTCCCAAGCTTCAATCCAAATCCCAATTTGTTGGTCTCTATCTTGACATGTCCCGTCTAGCCTAGCAAACCATCCAGAAGTCTCATTAACCATGATAAACAATAAGTCTAACTGTATTATGGCTTTGAAGGATTGTATTCTATAATCATTCAATTTTCAAGTCCAAATATATCTTGATCGATTTCTATTATCATTTTTTTCTGAAGTAAAATAGAAATAGCCTCATCTATTTCTTCCTCTTTAATTGCAAGTGGAATAAATTGTTTTAATAATTGTTTAAAGTGAATAACCATTTTCCCAGATGATTTTTCATTTTCCATAAATGCCATGATGTGTTCAGCAACTATTGCAAGTAAAGGATCATCATCAAAATCTAATGCTCCAAAATCAACCATCGGTTCTCTATGTTGATCTTCTGTATTTTGTTCTACAACATCAGTCGTTTCATAAACATCAAATAAATTCCGTTGGTTGGGGTCTGATAGAACAATATTATCGGCAACCTCGCGCTGTCTCTTCAGCCTTTTTACCAAAGTTTCAATCCTATGAAGCCTCTGTTCTAGTCGCAACCTCTCTCTTCCTAGATGGCTTTCTACTAATTCTAATTCTTCTCCTGCCCTTTCATCAAGCCAATTTGATAAATCCCAGTTAGGATCTAATCGCAACATAGTTTCCCAAAGTCTAGCTACAGAATCTGGAAGGGCATTAGCATCAATCCGAGAAACATCTTTTTCATCGCGCGCTTCTTTCTCCATATGCTCCCATCATCATCGACCGTCTATGAATTATACCATTGTAATTTTTTAACAAATTAAGAGTTGCATTGATGAATGATGAACGTTTGCCTACCGATATGTCCGAGTATCGTTTAACAGTTCTCCCCGGCGATGGTTCTGGAAAAGAAGTAACCAAGGAGGCACAAAAAGTTATACAAGTATTCCAAGATTTTAGCCCCCTATCATTTGACATAACTGAAATTCCATGTGGGGGTGAATACTATCAAGAAACTGGTTTAGAGTGGCCTGAAGGGTCTTTTGAACATTGTAGAGATAATTCTGACGCAATATTATTGGGGGCCATAGGATGGCCAGGTGCCAAACTTCCTAATGGTGATAATGCTGGAGGGCAAGTAATTCTTGGTCTTCGTTCCGGCTTAGATTTGTATGCAAATATTCGACCTGTAAAATTATATGATGGAGTTTTACATAAAATTCATGGTAAACACAAAAAAGTGTGGGATTCAAAAGTAGTCAATATGGTCTTAATAAGAGAGAATACTGAAGGTTTGTACCATGCATTACTTCGTCGCTCAGCTCTAGCTGCAGCTGGAAGTAAGAAAGATGACCCAATAGTTATTGATAATTTCCCAGGTTTAGAGGGAGAAGTCGCATGGGATGTTAGGCCAATTTCTAGAAAAGGTAGTCAAAGAGTTATTAATTTTGCATTCGATTTAGCAAATAGGCGTGGAGAGAAAGTTGGAAAGAAACAAAAGGTAACCTGTGTTGATAAAAGCAATGTTACAAAGGGATGTAGACTTTTTAGACAGATATTCAGAGAAATAGCTTCTAAATATCCAGATTTAGAAACTCATGAAGCATATATCGATGCTTTTACAATGTGGTTGATACGAAGCCCCGAAGATTTAGATGTTGTAGTACTTCCAAATATGTTCGGAGATATTGCTACAGATTTAGCATCAGTACTTCAAGGAGGATTAGGGATGGCTGCAAGTGCGAATATTGGAGATAATCATATGCTTTTTGAACCAGTTCATGGCTCCTCACCATTACATGCAGGTAAAAATATTGTAAATCCAATTGCTACAATCACATCAGTTCAGTTGATGTTTGATAATCTAGGTGCAAGGCATCAAGATTCCGATGCAACTCTTTGTGCTGATATTCTTGATAGAGCAATCGCCGAGCATCTTTCCGAAGGTGGTCCGGTAACATATGATCTTGGAGGCAATGCTTCGACATCTGATGTAGGGTCTGCAATCGCTAAACGCTGTGAAAAAATACTCAAAGAAACATTTGATAGTTAATCAATTAACAGTGCCGAACCAAATTCGATATATTTTTCGACTAGTAAAAATTTAAAAATATTCCTAACATTGTTCTGAGTGGCCAATAATTTAGTATATACAAAAACTATGCATCTCCAATCTATAATTATGGTGTGCAATATTAATTATTACATTTGTGCAGCAATTTTCTTAACAACGTAAGGCACTAATCCGATTTGGAATAAAAATATCCCAAAAAATCCTACGGTTAATAAAAGTCCTCCCAAAACTGGAACGCTTTCGATAGAAATCGCCCCCAATAAAAGTATGACTAAAATACTACCAAAAACTGCAATTGTTTCAATAATCATTTCAGCAGAAGCCTTCCAAGTTGCCATATAATTCATCCTTAGGCCGTCTGCTTTACCATCAGCTAATGCCATAGAAACAGGATAAACCATAATTTGTATCGAACCCACAACAGCTACGAAGCCGGCGATTATAAGAAGTAACCCTAAAAGAATTGGTTGATTGCTCGCCGATCCTATGACAAATGCAATTGTCATGGCAATAATTATCAATAAAATAGCAGGAATCATGGCAAGAATCGTTACTGCTCCATATTTAAGTATACTTAATCCAGCAGTAAAATCCAAACCCCTATTATTTATGGGCATAGCATCCTGCTCAACTAATATTGGAGTACTCTGTGGCGCTGGTTCCATATTTTCATTTACAAAAACTAATTCGCTATCCGATTTTTCTTCTTCCATGTATGAAATTATATTTTTATTATATATATAAATTTTTTTATAAAATATAGATCTTCTACCTCAAAAACTAAAATTATAGATGATTTATAAATACATAATGAAAAACCTGGGACACCGTCTTGGCGCCTCCGGTACTCCTATGGAAAATACTCTCCAAGGGCTCCGAAACTCTCTTCATTTAGTTTCAAATCCTAGATTTAAGTACTGGGAATTTGATATTCATGAATCAAAAGATAATATTTTATTCCTATTTCATGATGATATTATAAATATAAATAATTCAAGAGAAGAATTAAAGCACATGAAATTTATAGATATCAAAGCCGCAGGAATAGAAAATAACATCAATATTCCTACCTTAGATGAGATAGTTCTAGAATTATTTCCAAGATCGGAAAAAATTATTATAGAAATTAAAAATATTATATCTGATAAATGTCGGACTAAAATAATAGAAACAGCATCAAGTATCCCAAATTGTAAAATTATGATTACTCCAAATCGCTTTGACGTCGTATTTCCATCAGAAAATAGAGATTATTGGCATAATGAATTTAATAGAAATAGTATCGAATTAATTATGGTAGGGCGTCATAAAGTTGATATGTTTAAGACTTCAAATAAACTCTTTGGGAAATATCTATTAAAACCGAAATGGTTTTTTGGGGTTTAGTCAATTTTCAAAGTTTAGGGCACCCTAAATTTAAAACATAATCTCATTTGGGCGTGTTATGAATGAACGCAAAGGGATTCAAGATTTATCTAAATCATTAAAATTTTTAGAAGAACAGGCGACTTTTACAAAGGCAATAATAATTACAGGATTAATAATCTCTGCATCTGTATTATATCTTACATTTAATGTAAATTATGATGAATGTGAAGATGAAAACAACTGTCTTATTATAGCGTTTGAAGTCAAAGATACCTATTTAATATGGGATAAAAATCCGCAACATCTTGCAGATAAGTTACATATATTAACCGGTATGGATGTGGAAATTTATCCTGTTTCGAATTCAGGTGCGGCTATTGAAGCAGTTGACAAAGGAAATGCAGATTTGGCGTTTTTGGATGGAGCAGCTGCATGGCTGGCATGGGAGGTCTACGATCTTGAAGTTCTAGCCGCTGAACAAAAGGCAGATGGTAGAGTATATTATAATGCAACTGCATGGGTCAAATCTGATTCAGATATGGCCAACGCCTACTTCGATGATGACGAGTCTACAGATCCATTTGCATTAATGGAAGGCAAAACATCTTGCCATACGGGTTGGTTAAAGAGTGCTGGAATGTTAATACCAATGGGATATCTCATTGGAAATGGTTATGCCGAAGTTATTGGCAATCCTAATGAGATTGAATCTTTACGAAACACTGTTACCAATTTTTTCTCTGAAGAATCAAGTATCCCAGAAGGAGGTACTCAATATTCATCTTATAAAGGGGCATTAAGATGTCTTTCTGATGGAACAGGAGATGTTGCACTTGTGAAGGATTCAGTAATCAATTCATATTGTACTGGCTCCAGTGCTGAAAGTTGGTGTCTAGAAGAGGATGAATATGTCATGCTTCCTGCCTTTGGACAGGCCCCAAGTCATCCTGCGGTGTATAACCCTGAATATATGAATTCAGAGAAAATTAAATTAATTCAAGATGCTTTAGTGGCATTAAATAATGACAATGATGGAACCCAAATTCTTAAGGATTTATTGAATACAGATGGAATGGTAATTACTGATGCACAAACGCATTTAGGGACATATGGAGAAGCCGTTTCAAATGTACCTGGAATTCAGGCATTTTTTAGTTGAGGTATTGTTTTGAAATTATTTCCGCTTCTAAGTATATTTTTATTGACTTTCGGATTATCCGGGTGCATATTAATCAATGAAGACAAATCCTTCGCTTGGCCAGAAGTCACGGAGTCAGAATGTAATTTTGATAATAATAAAAATCTAACCTGCTCACCATTTCTTGATGGTTTTGACGTTCCACATATGTCTGCAATTCATCCTGAAAATGATGAATTATGGATTATTGATCTCAATGGTTTAATATTATCTTGGGATGGTTTCTCACTGTTCAAAGTTGCTAATTTAAGTTTTTTGATTAGTAATTGTCATTTTGAACAAGGTTTACTTGGTTTCGCCTTTGATGAAAATTTTAATTCTACAAATCAAGTTCTACTGTCATATGTTAAGAAAGGTCCATGTGATGGAGATAATGAATCAAACCTATTTCTTGCTTCTGCAATAATAGACAATTCAGGAATTTTAAATATTTCTTCAATCACAATCATTCAAGAGATATATCAACCATATAGAAATCATAATGGGGGATATTTGCAATCTATTGGAGATAACAAATATTTGTGGGGAATAGGCGATGGAGGAGGAAGTCTTGATCCACATTCCAACGGTCAGGACACCTCTACGCCTCTAGGTACAATACAACTTTTTTCTTTTATTGATAACGAAATTTATCCCGTTCGGGGAGAAACAAATTCCGACTCATTGGTATTACATAATGGATTACGAAACCCTTGGAGATTTGACTTTGATAATAATAATAGATTGTGGGTTACTGATGTAGGAGAAAAGTGTTGGGAAGAAGTAAATCTATTACTAATCAATGAATCAGCAAATTTGGGATGGCCAGAAAGAGAAGGACTTCACAAAGTTCATTCAAACGGTTATACCCATGAAAATGGGACCTGCTATTACGATGAAGATGCACCACCTGCATCGAACGATTTTACAGATCCAATTTCCTCCTATATTCATGATGGAGGAAATTGCTCTATAACCGGAGGATTTTGGATGAATTGGGGCCCAAAATCATTACAAGATGGGTATTTATATGGAGATTTCTGTACTGGTTCTATGTGGATACTAAGAGAAATTGAAGGAATTTGGACGGATGAATACATTGGCTCATTTCAAGGAATGATAGTTGGCTTTGGCCGTGGATTATCTGATGAAATTCTAATTTTTACATGGGACGGATCTATATATTCTCTGAATTAATTATTTCATTTTTATTATTAACATGAATTATAGTCGGGGTATGCTTACTTGCTTCAGCATAATCTACGGTAACATATGTGCATAAAATTACTACATCTCCAGTATTAATTAAATGTGCAGCAGCCCCATTTATACAAATTTCTCTTGATCCTTTTGGGGCCTTTATCACATAAGTTTCTAATCTAGTGCCATTTGTTAAATTTAGAACTTGTATCTTCTCCCATTCGATTATATCGGCAGCATCCATTAACTCTTCATCAATTGAAATCGAACCAATATAGTTTAGATTTGCATCAGTAATTAATGCTCTATGTATTTTTGATTTTAACAGGTGTCTACTAAGTCCCATATTAGATGAGACTATAGATTATTTTTTAATTTTAATTATTATTATTTTTCAAAAATTATCAATGATACTAAAACTGCCACATGATACATTCGTAATAAAATAAACAATCTTTTCATAAGTAACACAAGCGTCTTATGTTTACTTAGGTGGTTGTAGTGAGAACAAGGACATCAAATAAAATAACCAATGCTGGTAAAAAACAAACCATATCTGCACTCGTTTTGGTTTCAATAATGATATTTAGTACACAGATGTATACATTCCAAAATTTTGATTCAGAAACGAATCTTTCTGATTCAGAAAAATTACCAAATAAAACTATTATTCAACAATCTCAACTGCCTTCTGATGAGCCAAATGGACAAGAAAACCAACCATTTGAATTCAATCCATTTGACCATGCAATTTTTAATGATCCTACATATCATGATCCTGCATCTTACTATGGAAAAATATCAGATTTATCTGCTTTATCTGCCTATCCGGGATATGAATTTTATTTGGAAGAAACAAATACAGATGATCACGATAATGACGGTATTGATGATTTAAATGATCTAGATGATGATAATGATGGCTTAAATGATCTTATAGAGAGATTCGACGGATGTTATGGGACCGACCCATTCGATCATGATAATGATGGAATACAGGATGAATTGGATTGGGATGATGATAATGATGGAATTTTAGAAGGACCAATTGATTATACTCAAGGCAATGATCCACGCAACGTATCCTCAGACAGATATCTTTCAAGTTCCGTAATACATCCTTGGACCGGTTCAGCAGTTGGAATTGGATATTTAGTTGATCAAAATCCTTTTGATCATGACAATGATGGAGTACCAGATGAGGATATTGATGGTAGTGGTAAAGGTACTTACGATGAAGACGATGACAATGATGCTAGATTAGATCAATTTACGTGGCCATGTGATTTTGATGGAGATGGAATTCAGGATTATTTTGATATAGATGATGACGGCGATGGCGTTATTGATCTGTGGGACGAACACCCTTGGGACAATACAAAAACTGCTAATATTACTAATACTGCTGAATTATGGGTAGAAGCTGAAATTTGGGCCTCAAGTTTACAATATGATATTTCTATGACCGCACTTGGATTATCTGATTCTGAAATAACTATAGAAGTTGGAGATACAATTAGGTGGACCAATGATCATACAGATGATCATTCTGTTAGGGCAGATGATGGGTCATTTGACAGTGGAACTTTAATCGCAGGCGGTACTTTTAGTCATACATTTGCTGATGAGGGAAGTTTCACTTACACTGATACGATTTCACAATTAGAAAGTTATAGTGGAACTGTAACAGTTAGGGGAGATGAGGGCCGTCCTTTACCTGATGTATTCAATATCAACGCTGAAGTTTATGGTTCAGAAACATTTGATTTTGTTAAGAAAGAGAGCTCAATTTGGCATCCTCGCGACCAGTCATTTTCTAGTATTATAGATGGAGATTTGGATAATGATGGTCTTCCAAATTTCATCGATCCAGATAATGATAATGACGGATTCCCGGATTCTTCAGATACAGACGATGATAATGACGGATTATTGGATATGTATGATGTTGATGATGACAATGACGGAATTCTAGATACATGCGTTCAACTTGATACAAATAAAGACGGCAATCCGGACTATCCAAATTTACAACCAATAGGAATTCCTGGAATAGATTGTGAACTTGATTATGATAGGGATGCTGATGATGATATTTACAGGGCTATTGATTCTGATTATGATTTGGTATGGGACTGGAAAGATACTGACCTGGGAGCGGCATTCCCTGCAGATAACTTACTAGGAAACCCGGGAGTTGATGTAACTGATTTACCATATGATCTCGATAATGATGGTACGCCTAATGAGTATGACTCATTTATGAATGCTACAGATGAAGAAGTACTTTCTTGGAATTGCCCATCCTTGGAAAATCCAAATCCTCAATCTTCTGATGATAATTGTATATTTATGAGGAAATCATATACTGGAAATAATGATTGGGATGGCGATGGATTCAACAATTGGATAGATGTTGACGATGACAATGATGGAGTTTTAGATTGGCTAGATATAGATGAAAATTGTGATTTAGACGACGATAATGATTTACATCTACTAAACGGTTCTAGATATAGGGATGATGGCCCAAATTCGATCGATACAGATATTGATGGAGATGGTATTTCAAATGACGAAGACTGGGATGATGACAATGATGGTATTTCGGATTTCTATGATCCAGATGACGGAAACTGTGGTATTGTCGATAATGATGCCTCTGACAATTTTTATGGTAATTCATACACTCACTCAGATGGTGATATAATTGATGGTAGTGCAGATTCACAAATTTATACTGGAACAGGAACACTTCTGTGGGACATGTTCTGGCACTTCAGTCCTTTTATTGATGGAACTCAAGGTTTTGTACTGCCTTATAATGGATACGAAACAGGAACCGAAGAAGACTCATTAACAATCGTTCAACAGGGAGTTATTCCAGAAATATACTGGAATATAATGATGAAATGGAGTCCATGGAATGGAAATAATTATTTCGATATTGATATGGACGGAGACTCGTTGATTAACGGAATTGATGTTGATATGGATGGAGATGGAATGCCTGATTGGTGGGATCAAGATGAAGGTAACGACGGCGTTCTTGACGTAAATGATCCTGCATTTGGAGGGTCCTTGGATGATAGTGAATGCGGAATATCATTAGCCTTTGCTGTTGGACAAGCATCAGGGCCAATTGCATGCGGCCTCTCATATGCATGGATGTATGGATATCCACTATTGGCTGCAACACAATCGAATGGCAATACGTATACTCTTCCATATAGCAGTAGACCTGACGCACTTTATGATGATGGAGAATATGATGGTAGTAATTCACAGGGCAATAATCAATGTTCAGATAATTGCTGGTGGTTTACTTTCGACCCAGGCAGTAACCCCACTCCTACTGCAGCAGTAACCTACGATGACATTAGGAATAACAGAGATTTGTATATAGCATATGTTGGACTGAATAAAGGATTATTCCAATGGACTGCAGATAGCAATGCAAACCTTTTCCCGGATGAAGTCGCTGATTTATTAAATGACGACGTCGATCCGGATAATGACTGTGCAGCACCAATTATTGGTAATTTAAACCCACAATGTATGTCAAATGATACTACGGATCTTGATGACGATTTTGATGGAGTATACGACCATTGGGATATTGATGATGATAATGATGGTTTATGGGATTATTTTGAAGTAGATACTGATGATGACTGGGATGATGATGATGAAACAAATGACGGTATTTATTACTTCATAGGAAGTAATTGCGTTGATGCTGATGATGATGGATTAGATACAGACCCTGATGCCGACGGCTGGTATCAAGCAGTTTGGGATCAGGGAGTTTTGGGACAATCACTATTATTTCCAGAGTATTATGATGTTGATAATGATAATGATGGTGTACCTGATGGCGAGGATCCTGATGATGACAATAATGGAATACTTGATGTAGATCAAGAAGTAATAGCACCACAATGTTTTACGGGTGAAGAACAGAGCGTTTGGGACCATGATAATGATGGAATTCAAGATTGGGCAGATGATGATTGGGATGCAGATGGAATTAACAATACAGTGGAATTAAACTCTCCTAATGGATTAGTTTCAGCCTTCGATCATGATAATGATGGATTAAGAGATGATGTTGACGAAGATGATGATCAAGATGGTATGAAAGATGTTGACGAAGTTCTTTTGTGGCCAACAAGGTTTGGTGTCGAATCGACAAATCCATGGGATCATGATGACTTTGGCAATGGCTCTGGAATAGCAAATCCTCTCGATCCATTTACCGGGCCAGATTCAATTGATCAAGATGATGATGCAGATAATAGATCAGATATAGATTTTGATCAAATTGAAGAAGATTTTGGATCTTCAGATTGGGATTCTAATAACAATGGAATATTAGATGCAGATGATAAAATTCCTAGCAGAATAACTCTAAATGCCCCTTCTATATTGTGGCTTGATGCTTTTAATCCTGCAATATTTTCGGGTCAAGTAAATTTATTGGCAGATAATGGTACTTTTGTTCCTACAGAAAATATACCTGTTCAGGTCCACATTGTATGGACAAGAAACGGTACTACGGCTTTAGAAACAGTAGATGTCTTAACAGGAAGCGATGGTAAATATTTAGTGGGTCAATTTTTGTTTCCTGAAGACATATCAGTAGGCCCCAATTCTACATATCATGTTTATGCTGAGGTTACTGAAATGTTTATCCATGATAGTGCCGTTACTGAGTCAATTCCAGTCGAAGTGAGGGCCAATACTACCTCTGGATATAGCGCTGGAACGCAATTCCGTTCAGATGAAATGCCATTAAAAATAAGCCTCAAGACTCATTATTCTGCTGATTATGATCGTGGAATTTTTGATAATAGAATATCCAATGCTCCGTTCTCATTTACTGTTAGCGATAGTAAGAATTTATTTGGAAATGTTACACATCCTACTGAGTTTGATGGATATGGATATGGATATAGGGCTGGAAAAGATGGTTGGGCTAATTTAAGATTCAACCAATCAAATGGTAATACAGGAACATGGGAACAAGTCCAATATAATAGTGCGTTAGATAATGGAGAAGGTACTTTAGCTGGAGGTTGGGAGGAAATTCTATGGAATAATTTTACTAAAAATCATGATGTTATCAAGTCTCCTTACGTTGAAATTCCAACAAATGTGCCAACTGGAGATTATTTCTTTGTAGGTACCGTTAATCCTTCACTTGGATATGATTGGCCATGGCCTTATTTGGAATCATCGGATACCGATAGTTTTACCATACGTTCAATGAAGCGTATGTTTATAGAATCACAATTAATAACACCTTCTGATAGACCAGTATATTTTTATGATTCTACGCAGTTTACAGGCTCTTCTTTTGGAGCCTGGAGGGCATTATTCCATGCTCCATCATTAGCTAGCTCAGGATTAGATTTTACAGATATCAGTGTAGGAAAATCATATCCAATACTTTGGGATGGTCAAGCAGCATCACTTGGAACAATAGCTGGAGGAGTTCTCTTAGACAATAACAATCAACCTTTCACATCTGTAAATTATCTTGAAAATAATCCACATGTTCCTGATGGTTATTATTGGTCTACTAGACTACAAAACGGAGCTTCCTTTGATGTACCTCCATGCGGCGCGGTAGATCCATCTGATCCAGAAAGTCAAGTTAGATGTGAAATAGTGCCAGAGATGTTTACTGGTGAGGACTGGTACGTGGAAGGAACAGTGTGGAATAGGACATTTGCCCCTTGGGCCAACGATCCTCTAGCATTACAAGTTGACCATGATCGTAACCAAGTATTTGCTGGAAGTGGAGAAACTAGGAGAGTAGCAAGACCAAACATGGTTGACGGGGAAGCAAAATTTGAATTTAATGACACTTGGTATTCTCAATTCCCTGCTGGAACATTTGGAATTAAAACCAGTTTTACAAATTCAGATTATTATTTCACTGGAAATCAAACACAAATTTTGGCTCCAGTAGGTAGTTTTGGTAATATTTCAGTAATAGGTACAACAGATTTTCAACTAACAGCAACACCACGTTTATATCGAGGGCAGAATGCTACCATTGAAGCACGTTTGATAGACAATGCGTTCCAACCAGTTCGTGAAGTCCCAGTTAATTATACTTGGTCTGCAGATGGTTCGAGTGATGTTATTATTACTGATAATAACGGTGTCTTCAAAGTCAATTTGACTATAGATGAAGGGCACCAACTAGGAAACTTCACATTGAGCTACACGTATCTAGGAGATTCAATTCGAGAGGGAAATTCTGCTGAAATAAATCTATGGGTGGTTTCAAGGACTTTCATAAATCTGCAGAGTACAACGCCAAACCTTCTTTCTAGTGGAGACATTTGGGAGTTTACAGCACAAGTTACAGATGATAATAGGACGGCATTTGATAAAGATCTTGGCCAAGCATTATCTGGATGTGGCGATTTAGGTGGAGAAGTTTCTGTTATTCTTGAAGGAATAGATTTCGAAGATAGGGTTCATAGACAGATTGTAGAAAAATTATGTCCAAATGCCGGTTCAATAAATCACAAAATTGTATTAAATCCACAATTATTACGTGATGATCCATTTTCTTTCCTTCCAGATGGATTTGGTCCAGTGAATGTAATTCTTAGATTTGAAGAAAATTTACCACATGAAGGATGTGAGCCGATAGTTGCAGAGATGTTAACCATATCAGGAGCATGGGACCCGTGTGTTTTAGTAACTAACAACGATCATTTTAGAAAAGTAATGCAATTTCAAGTAGACGGCTTTAGTTTAATTGGTAGAACTGCATTAGATGTCGATGATCAAATTGTTTATACTTCTGAAATAGATCCAAACACTGGAATTGCAGTTGAAAAACCAATGATAGTAACTGGGCAATTGACAGATGAATTAGGCGGACTACTCGACAATAGGGCAATTAGAGTTACTTATGAGATGGATAATTCAGATAAGGGAATTGTTTCATGTATTCCTGGAATCACCGATTCTACAGGTAATTTTTCTATTATTTGTCCAATCTCAGGCGTTCAAGCCGGACAAGCAAAGGTAAGGGTTGAGTTTAATTCGTATGAAAATAATGATAGATATAGGTATGAAAATCAATCAGTAACTAGATTCTTCCCTGTATTTTCAAATTCATCTCTGAGTATCTCAGAAATAGGTCCTTTTAGGTCTGATTTTACGCAATATGAATTTTCTAATGGATCAAAATTTGACGTCTTGTACCTAAAAGAAGCATTCCATCTTGATGCTACATTAATTCAAACGAATGGAAATCCTATAGGTGGGAAATGTTTGAACATATATTTAGATCCACAAACAAATACTAGACCTATGGCAACAATAGTCACAGAAGATGGTACTGGAGAAGTTTCTTGGTACTCAGGAGACCCAGATGACAATCCTAGCAGAAGAGGTGTTGAACCTAATGGAAATCAATTGGAAGGATTCCGTACAATTAGGGTTGCATATGAACCAGATAAAGAAATTCCGGGAGGATGTAGGGCAGAATCTAATCCTGTTGTAAATAGCTCTTATGTGGATGTAGAAGTTTTAGTTCGTAGTAGAGTAGATATTTTACTCAAAGAACATTGGTCTAATCCCCAAGGATATCAAGAAGGAGATGTGATATCGGGAGCAGTTGCAATTCTTAGAGATCGCTTAGACATTACAGTTGAAGGTGAGCAAGTTGTATTTACAATACAATACTGGAATGGTTCCGGTTGGGAAACCCATGATGTTGAGTATCTAATAACCAATGAACAAGGTGTTGCTAATTTCAGCTTTATATACACTGCTGAAGAAATACCAGGAGAGTTAGAAAAGACCGCAGAAGATGGAAAATGGAGAGTTTTAGTACAATTCCAAGAATCAGCCTTCTTTGAAGGAGAATATCTCAATAACACTCCCGTAATTGCCCTTGGAGGTGATACGAATGTTGGTAAACAAAGTTTCTTCACCTCTCAAATATTAATCATCAGTGCAATTTCTATATCTATAGCTGCACTAGTTGGAGCAGTAATGTATCAGAATTATCGTGAAAGGCGTAAAATAGAAGTTATAAGAGGCATATTGACGGATTCCTTAATGGCTCTAAAAGCATCAAATAACTATATTGAAGCAATCTTTGACTGTTATAAGAATCTAATAAAATTCTTTAGGTCTAAAGGTGCTATGAAGAAAGTATTTGAAACAACTCGTGAATTTGAGGACGTTATTAGTAATATGCTAACAGGAGTAATACCTCCAGAAGAAATGAATGTATTTTTCTCAATATTTGAAGAAGCAAGGTATTCTGATCATGAAATAGGGTCAGATCAAAGAGATCGCGCCATACAAGTTTTACAACAAATGATTACTCGTATTACAAATGCATTGGGAGAAAATATGTTAAATCGTAGCTCTGTTAATGAATCAGGATTATATGGTGCTGCAATAAAAGCTGGAGAGTTTATTGACTCGGATGGAAACGTCAGAGTTGCTGGTGCGGAAGATGAATCTGATAACAATGATTTTAGAATATAATGAACACGTTAATCACACTCTTTTAAGTGATATTTTAACTTATTTTCATTATTGAGACTCCCGTAGCATTGATAACACAACCTAAAGTGGCGGCGATACCCAACAAATGTCGAGGGAGTCATATGAGTAAAAATAACAGAAAGACCAATCAGTCCCTTATCACTTTAATCAGTGATTTGAAGGACCAGAGCAGGTCATCTGGCTCAGCACTGTGGCGAGACGTCGCTCTGAGGCTTGAAACAAGCCGAAGTAATTGGGCCCAACCAAACCTAAGTCGCTTATCGCGATACGCTAAGGATGAAGAAATGATTCTTGTTCCTGGTAAATTGCTAGGCAGTGGAGATATCTTTGGAAAGGCCAACGTCGCAGCTTTCAGTGTTAGTTCCAGTGCCCGCTCTAAGATAGAAGCCGCAGGGGGTCGTGTAATGACGATCCGCGAATTGATGAATGAAAACCCAAATGGAAAAGGAGTGAGAATACTTGGATGAATCAACAACTTTTGTTTATGATGCCAAGGACAAAGTCCTTGGACGTCTTGCTAGTAAAGTTGCAAAGCAACTACTATCCGCAAGAAAATCTGGTGCACCAAACAAAGTGATTATAGTAAATGCTGAGGAAGCAATAGTTTCAGGTCCACGAAGGGCTATATTAGCAGATTATGATTTCAAATATAAATTAAATCATCCGAGAAAAGGACCTTTCTTTCCAAGAATGCCTGATCAAATACTAAAGCGTACAGTACGTGGTATGCTACCATATCAAAAAAATAGTAGTGGAAGAAATGCTCTTCGTGATCTTAGAGTTATGATTGGATTTCCAGCTAATCTTTCTGGAGATAAATTACCAGAAGGGCATGAATGGGGAGATACAACTCAATTAGACAGGCCTCTCCCTTTGAAATATATCCGATTAGGTGAAATAAGTTCTTCGCTAGGAGTCGATGCGAGTAGATGGAACAGGGGTGACAATTAATGGCTGCAAAAAAATCACGCAAAATAGCAAATGTTACTACTAGTGGTAAGAGAAAAACATCTATCGCTAGAGCTGTAGTAAAGAAAGGACAGGGACGCGTTCGTGTTAACGGACAACCTCTGCACATTATGGAGCCAACCTTAGCTCGTAGAAAAGCGCTAGAACCTGTTCAAATTGCTGATGCAATGGACCGTCTTTCAAAAGTTGATGTCGTAGTAGACGTTCATGGAGGAGGGCAAATGGGCCAAGTAGACGCAATCAGAACAGCCATTGCACGCGGTTTAGTAAAATGGAACGGCGGAGCAGAAGGCGATGATGAAGAGCTCAGAGATGAATATATTCGTTTTGATCGTACATTACTTGTTAATGATCCACGAAGAAAGGAAGCCAAGCATCAAATGGGACGTGGTGCCCGTAAGAAATGGCAGAAGTCGTATAGATGAGGTGAAGAAGTATGTTAATTCCAGTTAGATGTTGGAGCTGTGGTAAAGTCATAGCTCAAGTATATGCAAAATATAAAGACGCTTTAGATAATGAAGGAGATACTAGCAAAGTATTGGATGATGCAGGTATTAGAAGATACTGTTGTCGAAGGATGTTTGTTGGACACATTGATTTAATTGATGAAGTAGCTCCTTTCAGTATTGCACGTGAAGAACTTTGATTTTCCGGCAATATTTTGAATACGAGCTATTTCGTTATTAAAAAACCATATGGGGGCTTGTAGGTTAGCTTGGCCAATACTTCGCGGCTGGGGGTCGCGAGACCCAGGTTCAAATCCTGGCAGGCCCACCATTAATTTACTTCAATTTCAATAGGATGATTCAAATTCAGGAACCTAGTCTATTTTAGCATAGAAAGAGAGGATTGAAGGGCATCACCTCTCCTCCCTAATTATGGTTGAACAGAGTCCACTAGGCGGACCCTCATCAGCTCGAATTATCGAATTAGTAGATCTCATATCACACCATTCAGACCTATACTACAATAAGGCAGAGCCAGAGCTTTCCGATGCTGAATTTGATATTTTATGGAATGAATTACAACAACTATCTCCAAATAATCCTCAGCTTCAAAGAGTGGGCTCAGATCCTCCTCCAGGATCAATAAAAGTTAATCACCTATTTCCAATGCTTAGTCTCGATAAAGCATCTAAAAACGAAGAAGTAACTCATTATATTTCTCAAACTACTGCAAATGGCCGTAGGTTTGTTTGCCAACCCAAACTCGATGGTTCTGCTTTATCGTTGGAATACAGAAGAGGTAGACTTGTTCGAGCGGCAACCAGGGGAAGTGGAATACGAGGTGAAGACATTACTGCTAATGCACGTAGGATATCTAACGTTCCTGAATCAATAAAATGGCCTGGAGATTGTCACATTCGAGGCGAAGTTGTCATGCCTTTGGAAATATTTCGGAAAAAATATTCAAAAATAGCTCCAAATCCAAGAAATTTAGCAGCAGGATCTTTGCGGCAAAAAACTATTGAATCAGGAAAAGGGAAACCTGAAGATTTAATTTTTTTAGCGTATAGTGCGGAATTTCCTAGTAGGGAACATCGACATCCAGATAGTCCAAAACCTCCTAAATTTATATATGATTCTGAAATAATTAATTGGCTAATTAGTATCGGAATTGAAGTAGCAGGAAAACATTTAGCCCAAGGCTTGGATGATGAATCAACGGCTAGTGCAGTAATGTCTGCAATTAAATATTGGACAGATAAGAGGATTGAGGCAGATTGGGAAATAGATGGAATTGTCATTAAATTAGATAGATTGGATAAAAGAGAACTATTGGGAATGACCGCCCATCATCCAAGGTGGGCGCTTGCATGGAAATTCCCTCCCGAAGAAGCAATAACTGTTCTAATGGACGTGGAGTGGCAAGTAGGAAGAACTGGTAACGTTACTCCTGTTTCAAGGGTCGCACCAGTAGTAGTTTCAGGAGTAACTGTAGAGAATACGACCTTACATAACCGGGGAGAGGTAATACGTCTTGGCATCAAAATAGGAGATAGAATACGTATTGTAAGGCGCGGGGACGTTATTCCAAAAATTATTGAAGTTTTAGGCCGTGCAACAACTTCAGATATATTAAATCGCAATCATGCAGATGGAACCCCATTTAATGAAAATCTGCCAAACAGTATTAAAATTAAAATCCCAAGTCATTGCCCTCGTTGCGATAGTAAATTACTGGAAGATGGTGCATTTATCCGTTGTGAAAGTCTCTCCTGCCCTTCAAGATTAGAACGTACAATCCTATATTGGTGTAGATATTTAGAAATGGATGGAATAGGTGAAAAGCTTGTAGAACAGTTATGTTCCTGTAACTTAGTCTCCAACCTAGCAGATCTATATCGATTAGATATCTCAGATTTAGTAACATTAGAACGAATGGCAACTAAATCAGCAAATAATGTGATTGAAGAGATCGAAAAAAGTAAATCTATGACTTTAGTACAATTTCTTTCTGCCCTTGGATTACCGCGAATTGGACCCGAGATAGCAGCATTAATAGCATCTAAAGTAAAATCTTTCGAAAAATTAATTAATTTAGTTAAAATTAAAGATGAAAATCCAATAAAGGATACTGATGGAAATATTCCAAAGCTGAATCATGCGTTAACTACATTAGTTTCAATAGATGGAATTGGAGAAATTGTTGCAAAATTAATTTTAGATGGATTAGCAATAAGAATGAATATTGTCTTAGATTTAAAAGAGCACTTGAATATATCAGAAGAAGTAGAAACTTCAATATCTGGTAAATTAATTGGAAAGACGTTTTGTATAACTGGAACCTTGAGCAGGCCAAGAAAAGAAATAGTACTTTCAATTAAATCTGAAGGAGGCAAAGTTCAGACATCAATATCAGGGAATTTAGATTATTTATTGGCAGGTGAATCTGCTGGTTCCAAATTAGATAAGGCAAATCGTTTAGGAGTTCAAATAATATCAGAAGAACAACTATCGTCACTAATTGGTTTAGAGATTCTGCAGACTCTACCTAATGAGGGACAAACTACCCTCGGTGATTTCTAAAATCTTAACCAAACATTGATTCCGGCCCATTATGATCATCTATTGATGAATTTAGATTTACTGCCATCATATCTCGTATTTGTTTCTCTATTCTTTTAGCTTCTTCAAGTAATGGCTCAGGATCAAGGTGAATGGCTGGCAATAAACCATCTAGGCACTCAATTATTCTAGCTGCAGCCCTTGCATCAGGAAATGGCTGGCCTTTCATTGGTCCACCATTAGATTCAGCAAGAATGGCAAGTGAATCTATGCCCCTACGCCTACTTTCTCCAAGCATAACTCCAGTCATTCCACCAACTAAGCCATGCTTAAGGAGAGGTAACCCAATATCCTTTAACATTTTAATTGCAGAATCGGTAGATCCTATTCCAAGCATAGTGGTATCTATGTTATCATCATCTAATATTGTATGCCCTTCTGAATCACCTTTAGTAAACGAATCAATCATTATTGATATTCCCGACTTAGAATCTACTGTCCAATCAATCAGACTACGGGCAAGACTCATTTTTATTTGATTTTCAATCTTAACTTCAGATATAATTAGTATTATTTTATCGCACTTATCTAATTTACAAATTGGTTCACCAGTATAAAATCTCAGAGGTGGGAGAGGTTTACCATCTTGCACTAAACACATTGGAGGAAGTTTTGAATGATTCACGCCTCCAACTAATCGCAACTCCAGTTTATCAATCAGGTAGTGAGCTACAATGCTACTTACAAATCCTACTGATGGAAAACAATTGATCACTAAAGCCCCTGCAGCATTAACATCATCATCAACTTCCACTATCGGCGCGTCTTTCATATTTCTTAATGAAACTAAATCACTGTTAACCGTTGCCTCCTCTGGTGCCATATGCACACAGTGGAAATCGATTGGGGACCGCCGGACGGATATGAAATTCTAGAATATCAACTCTCACCCTCTTCATGGAATAGATATGAAGAATGTCCCAGAAAATATTGGCTATCGAGACAAGGACTTCCAAGAAAAACAGGAATGCCAATAGTTGTTGGAAATACAATTCATAATTCAGTTGAAGATATCTGTAACTTAGAGATTATAGATAAAGGCGACGATGAAAAAAATTGGTTACCCAAACTAGCAAAAAAGACTTTAGATCATCATTGGAAATTACAAAAAGATATATTTTTTAATACCCCTAGGCATCCAAAATGGAAGCAAAATTCATACAATAAAGCAGTTGAAGGATTAAATAAGGCACTATACATGCTCCTAAGGCATGTCAAAATTGATAATGTTAAACTATCAAATGTCACATTAAATATGTGGAAAAAAATCAAAATAAATATTTTAGCAAATGAAGGAACTATGAATTCTAAATGTGGTAAATTGATGGGTAGATTAGATTTATTATTGAGAGATTTTGATGATGAAGGCAATGAATCAGGGTGGATTGTTGTAGATTTGAAAACCGGTAAACCTCCAAAAGAAAAGTTAAGTGATACAATAAATAGGCAATTACTCTTCTACCGTGATCTCTTAAAATTAATTAATCCTGATCATCCACCAATGCGTGCAGAAGGTTGGTATACATCAAACCAAACAATACATGAGGCAACAGGCCCATCAGTAACAGATACTGCATTAGCAACACATAGTTTGATTGAATTAACTAATACTCCATTTCAGGCTACTCCTGAAGACTTTACTTGTGGATTTTGTGAATGGAAAGCATGGTGCCCTAGTTGGCTAATTGGCATTGAGGATGGTGTTTTAAAAAAAGGTGGTAGATTCACTAATGAAGTTGTGACATTAGCAAACTTTGATTCAGAAGAAGGACTTGCCCTATTTAAAAAGATGATTCCTGATGGCCAAAACGGTAATCTAAAAGATTCTGGGGAAAAATTTGGTGCGTTTTTAACTAATCAACCATTAGATCAACTAAGGACATTATGTTCAGAAGGGTATGAAGGGGCATTGTTCATTGGAAGTGCGAGAATAGATGGAGAAACCAGACATCTCGGAGACTGGTCTGAGATATTGCCATGGAATCCATTATTGGAATCAATCAGATAAAGATTCTACTAATTCATTCCACCATTCTTGAAATTCTTCCGGATAAGATTTCATTATTTTCCATAAAAGCAAAAGTGTTGCTCCAGCATCAGCATCAGCTGAATGTGCGTTTTCTAATGAAATATCATATTTTTCACATAACGCACCTAAACTTCTTTTACCATATTGACTTATCTTAAATTTCTTTGCAAGAATCCATGTATCGATGATGGCGTAAGGTTCAGGTGCCTCCATTCCACAACGTAAATATTCCATTTTCAAGAAAGGCCAATCAAATCTTATAACATTATGTCCAACAAGTATTGAGCCATTAATAAGATTTGAAATTTCTTCAACATGCTCGAGAAATAATTTTGAATTTTTTACATCTTTATCAGATATTCCATGAATTCTTGTAGTTTCTGGTGGTATTTTCATATTTGGTTTGACTAATGATTCAGCATTGATGTGCGTTCCATCTACATCACTTCCAATAAATGCATATTGAACTATACGATGCTTAGATGAATCAAAACCAGTTGTTTCCAAATCAAATCCTAAAACTCTAAATCCGCTTAACATGACTTATTCCTATTCTATCGAAAGTGGCCAAGTCCATGAACTCTCTTAACTCAATAAAATAATGCTAATGTCCCAACATACATATGAGTATAGCACGCATCACGCGTAATGATGAAGATTGGCGGCCGCCCGATAGCGTTGATGATTACATCAATGTTAATCGCCACAGTATTCGCTGGATGCAGCGGTCTTGGAAATATTAATCCAAATGCTAAACTAACCTCTGATATGGATGAAATAAATGCTGGAGAAACAGTAAATTTCGATGCAAGAGAGTCAACAACTCCAAATCCAACAATAATCGAAGAATATAGGTGGGACTTTGATGATGGAAATAAAAAAACTACAAAACAAGGAGTCGTAAGTCACCAATATATTAATCCTGGATATTATTCTATACAAGTAACCGTTGTCAACGATCAAGGAGGAATTGATACTGAATATTCCTCACTTTTTGTAAATTCACCTCCAATTTTGATTTTCGAAGTATCTAATGTAATTAGAACAGGTTCTACCGTACTTCTAGATGCAAGTGAATCATTAGACCCAGAAGGAGGAGTTGTAAGTTTTGAATGGGATTTTGATATAACTGAAGATTCAAATAACGACGGAGATCCTTCTAATGATGCAGATGCAACGTCAGCTATTTCAAATCAGTTATTACTGACTGAATCAGGCAATCGGACAGGTAGAATTACAGTTATAGACGATAAAGGTGCTACAAACACCTCTATATGGACTGTAATGGTTATTTCTAGGACTTTTAGGATAATTTGGGAGCCCAAACATGTAGAATTTGAATGGAATGGCTATTTAGAACAGGGGAAATCATATGAGATAATAAAAAATCCATTTCCTGAATCTAGGATGATTAGTATGAATTCTACATTAATATTAGCAAGGGATCTTATTCCAATTATGTGGCCAGAAGATAATTTCACTCTTTCAATTAGGGTGCCCACTTCAGGTTGGAGTACATTTTCATCTACAACGCATGAAAATATAACTCAAAATGCATCGGTTACTATACTCAAAGATGAAATGAATACTTATCCTGAAACTGGATATACAATTTCAGCAGACTCTTCTGATGATCTTTTGTATTCACTACTTAATCAAGCAGGTCAAAGATTTGGCCAAGGAGACTGGATTTGGACAATAACTGCTGATGATTGCCATCCAGATATACCAATAGATGATATAGATCCTGATCAAGGGAATGACTGGAAATTAGTAATTGATTTTTTGGTACTGGTACCAAGAATAAGTGAAATTGGAATATAATTATTCACTATTATTAGTGCGAAGTGCTTTGAACTTGATGTTAATGCCAAGTACATGGTTAAGTCAATGCTGATAACCAAGACTTCTATCAGAGATCGTGTCATAATTGATGCTGAGGTACAAATGAATAATCCTAGTGACTACGACTTTTCTCCAAGGGCAGACATCGAAGGAAATATTCTACAACTTCGTAATGAAGGAGATATTGAGGCAACAACATCAGTGCAATTAGATGATGAACAAATGATAGTTATCGAGAGAGATAGATTAGTAGAATTACGTGTAAAATTTTCTGTTCAGGGTATGCATGGTCAACTCACTCATAAGACAAAAATTACTAGAGATGGTCCGAATTCCAAAAAATTAGCCGAACCAAGATGGAAAACTGTATTGCCAATAGTTATGTGATACTGGATTTCTACAACCGTCGAGATTAAACAGAAGCCACTATTCGACGGGATTATTGGACCCATAGTGTAGCCTGGATATCACAGGGGCTTGCGGAGCCTTTAACCCGTGTTCAAATCGCGGTGGGTCCGCCACTCAAATAGGTAATTAACTGATTGTTTTGCAGGTTTTTTCATAATTTTTAATACATTTACTCAATGTTTTGATAAGGTTTTGCATTCAATCATAATTTAGGGTGCAAAGGTATGAAGCCAGAAACAAAAGAGAATAATAGACAAAAAAGATCACTAAGCATAATAACTGTATTGGCTGTAATTTCATTACTAGCAGGCGCATCAGTAAGTACGAGCGTGGATGAGTTAATGGAACCAAGATATGTGGAAGATAATCCATATGCTGGAGTGGTTGATGATGCTGTTGGAGGTGCTACTTGGGATATGATTGATGAAGATAAAAAAGGCTTCAAAGGTATGTTGAAATCCTTCTTATCGGATAAAATAGAAATTTCCGAAGAAGATAGAATGGAACATCTAGAAAAAAGAGTCGAGGCCAATGGTATACTTGCTATAGCGTTACAATATTGTATTGAAAACGATGAATGCAATGTAGACTCAGAATCATTAACCATGATGAAAGATTCCATTGAAGTTAGATCTCCTTCAATGATGGAAAAGGTTGATGATGATAAAGGAGATTGGTATGATTGTAGAACCAAAGAACTTTGGACTGATGAAAAACAAGAATGGTGCGATAATGTTAATTCTATGAAGGAACATAAAAGAGAATCAATGAATAAAAGCCATTCCGATTGGGACGATTTGAATCAAGACGAATTAACCAGCAAACTTCATTTGACAGAAAACGCAGCTATAGCCATATCATACTGTATTGCAAATAGTGATTGTGCCGGATTGGGTATTTCACATGACGCCCGCCATTCATTTAATTCAATACTTACACAAATAGGTACAGAGATGGCACAACGCTACGCCGATTATCAAGAATGCTTCGAAGGTGAAAATTGTGAACGCCAAGATAGGAAAGAAATGTCTAGTCCAAAAGGACTTATTTCAAAATTCAGAGAAACATTTGATCGCGAGGGAAAAGGTGAACCATTACCAACACGTCATAATATGGATTTTAATAAATTTGAAGTAACACAGGAAATGTGTGAATCTCGCACAGGAACATGGACTACAATCGAGGACAAATCATACTGTGAATGGCCAAAAATAGATTATCAAGAAGTTTGTTACGATGATGATGAGAAAGTAGTATGTGGAGATGAAGATAAAGAAAGTTCAAACGAAGCTTCTTTACAAGAGGAATGTGAAGCCAATGATGGAACATGGTCCGAAGATCGTCAGGATTGTTATTAAGACTTTAATATAAATTCTAATGTTTCAAGGGGGCTCTTTACACAGAGCCACCCAACCCTTGAATTATAATTGCTTGTCGTGTTAATATGAGTGAAGATGAAATGGATAATTCTTCAGACTCAATGAATCAGATAGCCAAGCTTACTTTGGGAATGGCAACTTTTATGCTATTTCTCCTGATTTTAGTTCCATTTACAGTTTCTTCGGCTTCCTTCGATGATATTTTTCCATATTTGATATACTCATTATTTTTGACAAGTATAGGAATTCTTATTGGAATTTCAATTACCTGGTTATTGAATAATAATGAGAAATTAAATAAAGAATTAACTAATGATATTAGTACAAAAAAACTACCAATATTGTCTTCAGCTGAAAAAACTGTAGTTAACATTTTACAATCTAATGAAAATAAGATGTGGCAGGCTGAATTAGTACGCCAGGGTGCATTTACAAATTCAAAGGCAAGTAGGTTACTTTCAAGTATGGAAAATAGAGGATTAGTTAGACGCGTGCGTGATGGGATGGGAAAACGAGTTGAATTAACAATTATGGAGGATAATGCATGAATAACCGACTAAATCAGAATTTTTTTGCTATCGCTGTCTTATTGATGATTATTATCATGTCATTAATTACTCAAATAATACTAAATTTGGAAACTAACGCTGAAATTATTGAAGATGAGGGAATTTTCACAATTCCATTATTATTTTTAATATTATTTTTAATCTTAATTCTTACAATTATATATCAATTAGGCCCCTTTAAGGATAATAAAATAGGATTAAAACGTGAAGATATAAGTATAACTTTATTGATAATTTCAATGTTTATATTCGGTTACATTATTGGGCCATCATTATCTATCTATAATATTTTACCAAATTCTAAAATTACCGGCTTAATAATTATATTAGTACCAATATTAATGATATCATTAATGTTATCAACTTTCCAAAAAAGTACTAAAATTGAAGTTGTTAATGATTGCGAAGAGTAATATTATTCAATTAATTAAAAATAAATTAAGAAAAAACAATATAGTGCCCTTTTCTTTCATTAGAATAATCTTTTGATTTTAAAATATTACCTTCTAAAGAACTTTCTGCAATATCTCGCATTGCTTGACTTATCCAATCAATATTCTCAAAATCTGACTGTTCAAACCACCCATAATCGGATATTTCATCTGGATCAATTTTAATCTTTTCATCCTGAACCACTACAGAATATGCTAAAAATATTCCAGGAATATTTTTATTGATGCGTTCTCTTATGGCTATCAGCCCAACGACATCTCCATCAATTCCACATTCTTCTTTCAATTCTCTAATTACTGCCTTTGTAGGGGCTTCTCCCTGATCAACAGCACCTTTAGGCATGCCCCAAAGCCCTTCACTAGTTCCTCGAGACTCTTTTACGAGTAATATTTTATTTTCATTTACGACGCAGGCTGCAACACCTAAATCAGTATTAACGGACCTCATGCTTACAAGAAAGAATGATTACTTATGAATCATATTCTTACTGTTTTCAGTCAATACCTATTTGTGATGGGCTTTACCATGGACTAGGAAGTATTCATGGCAGGAGGAAAATATGGCGATAGTAGTGCCAAAGATCTCTCAGATTGGGGGAGGCCAATAGCTAGATTTTTTGCTAAAAAAATAGAAAATACACCCATCACGGTAATTCAGGTAACTAATTTTCACCTCTTACTTTCTATTTTATGTGCATGGCTAATTATTGAGAATAATATCATTTTAGCTTGTTTCTTATTGGTCATTAAGGGCGTTATTGATGCAATTGATGGTGAATTAGCCAGAATACGTAAGAAACCATCTCATGTTGGTCGGTATTGGGATACTGTTGCAGATACAATCGGACTAGTATTGGTAATGATTGCATTTGGAGAAGCATTAGATTGGGATATTAGTTTGTCAATTGGAATAATATTAGCCATTTTATTTCAATATTCATTATTTAATCATTTTTCAGTAAGGATGAGATTATTGGGTTCAGGAGATACTACTAGTAGAATTGATGAAAGGATGCGTCCAAATGCTCACCCTTGGGAGAAACAAAGAAATGTAGATATATTTCATTTAATATATTTATTATTTTTTAGTTGGCAAGATAGAATTATTTCAATCCTTACAGGCAAGGGTTCAGAGAAATTAGTATGGGAACTAACTCTATCATCCCTCCTTGGTTATGGATTCCAATCACTAATAATTTTAATCCTATCTATTTCAAACAATATGCAGTATCTCCCTAAGTTAGTTTTAGAATTAAATATTTTTATAATGCTGATTATCATAATTAAAAGTAGACTTTGAAAGTGAATACTAAGTATGGTGACATATTGGACATACTATGGAAACAGGGCTAAAGAATAGTGTAGTTTTAGTGACGGGAGGAGCAGGGGGCATTGGCCAATCCATATGTAAAAAATTTGCTTTAGAAGGAGCTACAGTAATAATTCACTATTATGAATCCTCTGAAAAGGCAATTGCTCTAGCCAAAGAAATCGATGGCTTTGCTGTACAATCCGATCTCCGCGATTCAGATTCAACTATGTTAATGGTAGATAAAATAATTTCAAAGTATGGAAAACTAGACATTTGCATAGCTAATGCAGGGTATTATCCTAGTGAACCTAAACCACTGTGGCAAATAAGTTCCGAAAGATGGAATTCCACCATAACTTCCAATCTTAACATTGCGTTTAATACGGCTAGAGCATTTCTTTTGCATGCCAAACAGAAAAGACACGGATCTTTAGTATTTGTTGGTTCAACGGCTGGAATTTATGGAGAATCTGGGCATTCTGATTACGCAGCAGCAAAAGGAGCACTCACATCTGGATTACTAATGTCATTAAAGAATGATGTCGCGGTATTTGGAAATATTAGAGTTAATGCCGTCGCCCCAGGTTGGACCTTAACTCCTAAAAAATTAGAGCAAGGTATTGATAAAAATACAATTGATATTGCTACTGCTACTATGGCCCTTAAGAAATTAGCAACTCCTGATGATGTTGCAAATATCATAGTGTCTCTTTCATCTGACAAGATATCTGGACATGTTACAGGGCAAGTGATTGAAGTTGCCGGTGGCATGGAAGGTAGACTAATTTATTCTTGATCAAAATTTTATATTAGAATTACTAACTTTATGTATGAGTATCAGTTTTATTCTGGCAATATCTATTAATTATATAGCATCTTGTCACATTATATCTCGTATTTGTTAATCTATAGTCAAATTATGATGGGCTGGCCATTTTATCCATAGATTTCAAACACACAATATGATACGCTTAATCATGACTTTCACATCATCTCGAAGAATTGACTTCCCAATGGTAGATCTCGCTGGCATAGCTTATTATCCAAAGTTTTGGGATTTAGCACATCGATTTTTTGAAGAATCATGGCATTATACTTGTAATTTACACTATAACGAAGTTTTACAAAAACATAAAATCGGATTCCCTTTAGTGCATAGTGAAGCATCCTTCTTACATCCATTGAAGTATGGCGATACCGTATTTTGTAAAATAAATGTATCTAATATTGGTAATTCATCAATCACATGGTCCTATGAACTTTCAAATCAAGATGGAAAGATATGTTGGTCAGCAATCCAAACTACTGTTTGTACAAACATGAATTCAATAACTGAAAAAACCAATGTACCCGATTGGATAAGAGAAGGATTAGAGAAAATAATGATTTGATTATTTACTATTTTTATCTCTTGGCCATTTTTTCGATAAAGCTTCACGTAAATCATCATTCATTTTTGCATCCCACCAATTTGCTTTACGCCAAATCGCATATCTACCTCTAATGCCCCTTAAATCAGCTCTATCCAATTTCGTACCTTGAAAATTTGATAGATTCATTTTAGCCTTTAAAAAAATTGCATCTCGCATATCTGCATTATCAAAGGATGCTTTCATTAGATTTGCTTGTTTAAATGACGCCCTTCTCATATCAGCACCTGATAAATTAGCACCTTCGAGATCGGAACTATCAAAAACTGCTCTTCTTAAATCTGCACCTGATAGGTCAATGCCCCGCAAGTCTTTTCCTATGTGGGAACTAAAAGACCAATTTTTTTTTTCTTTGTCCATTTTCTCTACTCTTTTTCGGATTTACAAATAAGATTTATTTAACCTTCTTATTGATACCATTAGATATTAATACATAAATGTTTTATTAAAATTTTTTATTTTTGAAATATACAACTTACCCGTGAAATTAAAATTAGTAGGCCCTGAGCGCTACACATGGATGACAGCACAAGCTCAGGTTATCCACTAATTTTACATCAAGGAGCAGATCCTTCAAAATTAGGTGGCGTAGCAATATGTGGATTCTCAACGGTTGGATCAGTTGGCGTAATAGCAACTTCTCATTTGATAAAATCATTTAATTTACAACCCATGGGGACAGTTATGCATCCAAAATTTCCGGCAATTGCATTAATTCATGACTCGGTACCTAAACATCCAGTTAGAGTTTATCAAGGAGAAAAAATTGGAGTATTTACTTCTGAAATACAATTTCCAAATGAGAATGATGTCTACTTTGGTCAAACAGTTTTAGAGTGGTTTACAAAAGGAGGATTCGAAAAATTGATTGTTATAGATGGTGTTGTTAGTAATGATTTAGGAATAAAAGAAGAAAGTGACCTTTGGGGAGTATCTTCAACTATGTCAGGTAGAAACAATTTAGATAACTCGAACATCAAAAGAATACAACAAGGTATAGTTTCTGGAATAGCAGGCTATCTCATTGCAGAAGGAGAACGACAGGGATTGGATATTACAGCATTACTTTCAGAATGTAATCCTATGTATCCAGATGCGAGAGCGGCCCTAGTTGCAGTAGAGGGAGTAAGTGAATTATTGGATATGGAAATTCCCGTAAATAGTCTACTTGAAGATGCTCGTAATATTGAGGAAAAAGTTCGTGAAGCATTTACTAGGGCTAATTCTATAGCATTACCAGCACCTGATTCAGATGAAGATGATGTATCAATGTACTAATCAATAGAATGGATTTGTACCAGCAGTGTGATCAGTAATATCAACAACTTCAATAATTCCAGGAACTTTATCTTTAATCATAACTTCTACGCCTTGCTTTAATGTAACATCAACCATTCCGCACCCTTGGCATCCTCCTCCAAAAGAAATTATTGCTTTACCTTCATCTACTCCAATTAAGTTTACATGACCGCCATGTGATGCAACTGCAGGATTAACCTCTTCAGATATTATTTCAGCAACTGCTTTCGATAAATCATCCACCCATAATGGATTGGGGTTATCAAAACTAAATCCCCCTCCCATCAAGGTTTCTTTGTAATCTATGGTAGTCCCTTCGAGATATATTTTACTTTTTGCGGCAACTAATACGTCCATACCATCTATTTTAAGAGAAATATCGTCATCTTTTCCTTCTTCCGAATTTACTAACTGCAAATCGTATTGAAATCCTTTAGGGCCTCTTCCAATAATTTCTATCCTTAGAACTAATTGTTCAGAATCATCTGAATTTGTTGCAAATTGATCAAGCATTTCACGTGCCTTTGAACTAATCGACAGCATATCTCTCACCTTACCCTATCACGCAACCTCTATTCAACCTGTTCAATATTTGTTTTCACGACGATACAAAACTTTCTCTGACAATTCCCCATTCTAGATTAGCCCATCCTCTTTCATGTAAATAATATAAAAAGACTTTAGTAACTATTTCAATTCCTCCTATTGCAATTCCTGCCCCCCAACTTCCGGTAATCAATCTTGCAATAATTACTGTATCAGTAGTGGCCAAAATTCTCCAAGTCATTGTTTTTGCAAAACTTCTTTTTCGAGTTGCGTGGTCCATGCACGGTGCTATGATGATTCTGATTTTACCTTTTATATTTAATACAATAAATATATTAATTTATATAATTTTTATAATTCTTAACATAATACTCATCATCTCTTGCCTACACGTATCGATATGCTGGTCGACAAACATGGCAGGCAATTGAAAGATTTACGAATATCTGTAACTGATAGATGTAATTTCAGATGTAGATATTGTATGCCTAGGGAAAAATTTGGCTCTAACCATGCATTTATGCCCCGAAGGGCTTTTCTTTCTTTTGAAGAAATAGAAAAAGTTGTCATATCTTGCAAAGAATTAGGATTAGAGAAGGTAAGAATAACTGGAGGAGAGCCGTTACTAAGGCCAAAACTTCATGAATTAATAAAAAAACTCTCTAAGTTAAATTTAGATATTGCATTAACTACTAATGGTTCTTTATTACGTAAGCATGCCAAAGACCTAGCTGCAGCGGGACTAAATAGAGTCACAATAAGTTTAGATGCATTGAGCCAGGAAATACATACTAAAATGACAGACAGTCAAACATCTATTGAAACAATTCTTGATGGAATAGATGCAGCAATTGAGTTTGGATTAACTCCGGTTAAGGTAAATTGTGTAGTTCAAAAAGGAGTCAATGAAGCAGAAGTCAAAAAATTAGTATCGCACTTTCAAGGTACTGATGTCATAGTCCGATTCATTGAATATATGGATGTAGGATGTACAAATGATTGGATGCTTGGACAAGTTATTCCATCAAAAGATTTATTGAAATATCTTCAAAAAGATTTTGACTTAATCCCAATAAACTCAATTTCTTCAAGCGATGTAGCAAAACGATGGATGCATTCTGATAATTCAGGAGAAATTGGAGTTATTTCTTCAGTTTCTAATCCATTCTGTGGTGATTGTGTTCGTGCTAGGCTTTCAGCGAATGGATATTTGCATACTTGTTTATTTGCATCTGGTGGCCATGATTTAAGGGCCATAATTCATAACTCTGAAAATATAACAACTTTGACAAATGCAATCAAGGCCATCTGGGCAAGAAGAGATGATAGATACAGTGAACAAAGATCAACTGGAAATTCTGCATTACCTAGAATTGAAATGTCCTATATAGGCGGATGAACCTCTAAAGCTAATTTTATAATCACATCCCAAGGGGCATCTGTTCTTATCGATGGTTTTTTCCCATAATTGGCCAGACCTGCCGCATAACCATTATTTCTCAATAAATCTACTAGTTTTTTAGGACTAGGAGGTGATCCAATTTCCAACCAACTGGATAAGTAATCGACTAGAATATGATGTGGAGTTTCTATTCCATTAGCTTCATCGGATAAATTTTTAACACTTTTTACAATTCTTCTTCTTTCATATTCAAAATCTTTCTCCGACCATCCAAGATAATCATCTTTACAATCGATTGGTGCACACATTTCAATAGCCCGTTCTTCTGTCATAAAAGCTAAAACATCCTTTTTCCCCATTTTTCCAATCCATAAGGGCCCTGATATTCTTTTATCATTTCTTTCAATCGGATGAGAAAGGGGCAGAAAACAATCCATTGGTAAGATTTCTAGTGAGGTATCTGGTTGAAGTCCAATCTTTATAGAGGCTTTAACTTCCTCAATTGTGGGTGAATAAATTCTCCATCCAATTGACTCCTCAACTCTATTTGCATTTTCAATACTCCTAATTACTCTTACAGAAACTCTTAGATGATGTGAATCCCAAACTGACATCAATGGTTCAATCGATCTTTCATGCCTCGCAGCGCTCCTGGCAACATTGGCCAATAAAACTCTAAGAGCAGAATCATGAGCCAAACCATCATTTCTTACTCTGGCTCCATAACGTCTTAATAGGGCATTTTTTGACGATCCTGTTAGTGCGGCGGTATCAGTTGCACTTACTTCTAAAACTCCTCTACGAGCTATTGATTGTATTGCTGTATCTATGAAAGGTACTGGAGATCCATATGGATCTATATCTACCCAATGCCAACCTTGTTCTAATATCGACGCTCGTAAATCTCCTCTTATGGTTTTTAATTTTCCACCTTTATTGTTAGGAGGAAACTCTTCATGATTCCTCAGAGCTAATTTTAGTGCTTCCGGATCCATATCGATAATAGTCGCATTTATTCTTTTGGATGACTCTGGTGGTAATTCATTTAACCACCTTCTTGCTCTTAATCCTGTAGCAGAAAGACCATCTAAAGCATATATTTCGCCATTTCCTAACAAATTATTTTCAATTGCATATTGCATTAACAATACACTTCTAGTTCTACTTCTGTTCATTGCTGGATTGTAGAAAACTAATGATTCACCTTTAATTGCTGGCCCAACTCTAGTTTCATTCGGTTTAACATCTAACTTCATTAGAGTTTTACCTTCTCTGTGTACAAACGTATCCAGTGTCTCGGAGGTATGCACAACCATGCCTCTCGGAACTACTACTCACAAAAGGTTCTGACGATTAGCATTATTCAATAGTGCTCGAAAATAACTTTAGGATCAATATGCGTGACTCTGTGACCATTATCATTTACGATACCTATAATTTTACATCCAGATAACCTATTATTTAACCAATTTAGAACTTCTTGAGCATAATTAGGAGATACAGCAAGTACCATTCCAAGGCCCATATTAAATGTTCTATGCATTTCTTTATTACTAATTGATCCAACTTCTGATATCCACTTGAATTCTGGAGGAATAGGCATGGGCTGAGTGATATTCCAGCCTAATGAGTCATGTAATCTTAGTAAATTAGACAAACCACCTCCTGTGATATGTGCCAATGCTTTCAAGTTAGATGAACTACATGGGCCGTCTTCGCCCCTACATGATAATATTAAATCAATTATCGGATCTACATAAATTCTAGTGGGATTAAGTAATACTTCTCCAATGCATAAATCACCTGTTGAATTAGGAAATCTTTCAATTTCTCTACCTTTATGTGAAGCATCAAATGGAGTAACATCATTAAGTTGTAAACCAGATCTTTCCAACACTGCTCTTACTAAGGTGTATCCGTTAGAATGAATGCCACTACTTGGTAAACCAATTAAAACATCATCAACTTTCAGATTTTCACCAGTTATTGCTGCGCCTTTGGGAAACCATCCTAGTGCCGTCCCAGACATATCTAATTCATTTACAATCCCAGGTAATGTTGCAGTTTCTCCTCCTGCAAGAGTTATTCTTGATCTTCTACAAGCTTCTGATAATGAGGCACCTAGAATTGCATGAACTCCTGGATCAGTTTTTGGAACGGCTATGTAGTCAACAAATGCAAGCGGTTCTGCCCCTACACACAGCAAATCATTGACATTCATAGCTACACAATCTATGCCTACTCCCTCCCATCTTCTAATTTCATTAGCTATTTGGAGTTTAGAGCCAACTCCATCAGTTGCTAGCGCAAGTCTCGAATCTCCAAATTCTATAATCCCTCCAAATCCACCTGGTAAATCTACTGGAGCACCCTTTTGTCCACTTTTTCTCGTGGATGAACTTAGTGCTGAAATTAAACTAGAAACGGCCAGTCCTTCTGCATCTATGTCTACTCCGCTCGATGCATAATCCATAGGCTTAGACGAATCCACGCCCCGGCGAGTGACTGACATCATATCATATTCTCGGATTTAGATATCATTTGTAAAAAAGTTAGTTTTTATATGCTATTGCTAACTTAATTTACTATAGTATATAAAATATTTAGATGATAGAGTCTATATATGTTACACATTCTCGGCCGGCCACGGAGTGTGTTTAACACAATGAATAATAATAAAATAATTGCAATGATGATGACATTGAGTATGCTTGCAGCAGCGTTTGCAGGATGTCTCGGTGGAGATGATGAAGAAGATGTTGAAGATTGGACATTAATGGTCGCTAGCGACGTTAATGCTGAATTTGTAACATCTGATTGGGACCCAATAATTCCCAATTTGAACGCCGCGACTGGAATGTGTGATGCAATTCTTTCGTCTATGACAATAACTGACGCAAGAGAAGAAGTTGTCGATTTCACACGTGCTTACTACACAAGTGCCCAGGGAGTCATTGGAGCTAGCGGATCTGCTGCTATCACTGATGTTTCCGAGTTGAATATGGCTGGTACTACTGTAGCAGTACAATCAGGAACAACTTCTGACCTTTATGCAGCTGATAATCTAGCAGCAGCTACAATTCAAGCATATGCAGACTGGCCATCAGTTATGGCTGCTGTTGCAGATGGAACAGCGCACTATGCTATTGGTGATGCACCTGTTGTAGCTCTTCAAGGAACATTGTTAACTACTTTCTCACCTGAGAATTTTGGTATAGCAGTTCGTGACGAGGCTGATAATGAATTGGAAGATGCTCTTAACGTTGCCATTACTGCTATAGTTGCAAATGGTGAAGAGGCTGCTATCTTTGCTGCTTGGTTCCCAGGCGATCCAAATACATTAGTGGATACTTCAACTGCTTCAACAGCAACTGCTTATCCAACTCCTACTGAAGGAAGCACACTAACTATGATTTTAGAATCTGGATCATTAAAATTCTGCTCAGATACGACATACCCTCCTTTTGAGAGTATAGACTCTAATGGGAATGCTGTTGGTTTCAGTGTAGACATGGGTCATGCAATCGTTGACGAAATAGCTGAACACTATGCTAATGTAGCAGATACAACTGTTCTAGGATGTACTGACATGGATGCTTCAAACTATGATGCAACTGCTAACCTAGACGACGGAAGTTGTATTGAAGATACTATAGTCAAAATTGGTTTCTTGAATCCTATCACAGGAGGAATATCACAATTCGCTCCTGCATTTACATATGCAGCAGCAGCAGCAGCTAGTGACTTGAATACAAATAATGACGGATATACTTTTGAAATTGTTACAGCAGATTCAGGATGCGATGGTACAGTAGCAGCAGCAGCAGCTCAAACATTAATTGATGCTGGCGTAGTTGCAGTAGCCGGAGCAGCATGTTCTGGTGCTTCAATGGCAGCAAATGCAGTACTTTCTGCAGTCGGAGTTCCAATGATCTCCTATGCAAGTACAAGCCCATCATTAACTGACTCAACTGCATACCCTCATTTCTATCGTGTAGTTCCTAGTGATGCAATCCAAGGCCAAGCAATGAACGCTATGGTTGCTTCAACAGGAGTTACAAATCCTGCTTTAATCCATATGACTAACTCCTATGGTGCAGGTCTAGCCGATTCATTTGAATCAAATTGGGGTACAGAAAATCTATGTACAAAGATAGGATATGATGAAACTGCAACTTCTGATTTCTCAGGAGCAGTTCTAGCAGTTGTTGACGCTGGATGCGATTCAGTAGTTCTAGCATCTTATTCTACAGATGGTGCAATGATTATCGAAACTATGGCAGTTATGGGGGCAACTCTTCCTATATTTGGTGCTGATGGTATCGCTGGTGAAGCAGCATTAAACGATTATACAGAATCTGCAGTAGCTAACGGTGTTATGGCAACTAAGCCAAAAGCAGCAGTTGGCGCAGGTACTTTCTCTGCAGATTGTGCAGCAGATACAGTATGTTCAGCTGGTATATACCAATCTGAAGTATATGATTCAGTTATGATGATTGGAGCAGCTGCTTTGATGGAAGATGGTGCAAATATGGGTATGCATATTCCTATGGTTGCAACTGCTTCAAGTCCATATGCCGGTGCAAGTGGATCTCATCAATTCTTAGAAAATGGTGATGTTGCTGGTGCAGGTTACGATGTGTGTATGTTCGCTCACGTACCAACATACGGCGATTACTTCAATTGTCAAATGGTATGGACTGCAACTGGTGGCCTCGAAGCAGCATCATTCATGGGACAAACCGTTAAGATTGGTTTCTTGAATGATGCAACTGGAGCTATCGCAGTGTATGCAGATGGTTTCGTAGCAGCATCTCAAATTGCTCTTCAAATTGCAAATACTATCGGATGGAACAGTATGGTTCAATTCGAACTAGTTTACGCTGATTCCGGTTGTGATGGAACAGCAGGCGGTACTGCAGCTCAATCATTAATTGATGCAGGTGTAGTTGGTGTAGTTGGAGCAGCATGCTCCGGTGCAACAATGGGTGCTAATGCAGTATTATCTGCAGTAGGAATCCCAATGATCTCCTATGCAAGCACGAGCCCAGCATTAACTGATGCGACTGCTTACCCTGATTTCTTCCGTGTTGTGCCAAGCGATGCCCTACAAGGCCAAGCTCTCAATGCAGTAGTTGCAGCTGACATGCCAGCAGATGAAACAGTAGCTCTAGTCCACATGACTAACAGCTATGGTTCCGGATTAGCTGATTCTTTTGCTGCTGCTTATACAGCATCTGGTAACACACTATGTACACAAATCGGATATGAAGAGACTGCTACTGATTTCCAGTCAGCTGTAGCAGCTGTTATGGAAAACGGATGTACTTCAGTTGTATTAGTATCATATGCTGCCGATGGTGCAATGATAGTTGATGAGATGGCTCTCCAAGGATTCACTGGTCAAATTTATGGTGGAGATGGAGTTGCTGAAGAAGGACTAGCAGCAGATGCAACATCCACTGTTAATGGAATTATCGCAACTAAACCATCATCAGGAACTATGGGTACAGTTGGATATGTATTCGCAAGTCTATGTGGTGCAAATGAAGCATGTGCTGGTGGTATCTATACTGCTGAAGCATTTGATTCAGTTGTAGTAATGGCTTTATCGGCATTCGCACAGATGGCATCACCAGGTGCATCTCTAAGCCAAGTTATTATGGCTACAGGACAAGGCGTCGAAGGTGCTAGTGGAGATATTACTTTCCTAGCAAACGGAGATGTACCAGGAGCAGGATATTGTGTAGGTGTTTTCACTGAATCTGCAGATGCAGTTTCATTTGATTGCACACGTACATGGGACCCAGCAAATGGTCTAGTAGATGTTACAGCTTAATTAAGAAATATTTTCTTAAATATTCTGTATACGTAAAGCAGTATGGCGGTTTTTCCGCCATACTGCCCTAATCTTTTTCAAAGTAATATATTGGTGTCACAAATAATGGACGCACCCCTTGACTCTATTCTTTCAAAGTTTGAGTCTTCTAAAAATAATCTCATTTCACCTCGTGGATCAAAAAGGCTATTAATTGCTTTAATAATATTTTTTGATGCAATTGTTCTTGGACTAATATTTCAGTGGGGATTTCTTAATATAATTGACAAATTACTTGCAAATAAATTACCAAATGATTTTGTGTGGTTAATGCAATTATTAGAATCACTGTCAGCAGGTTTTCTAGTAATAAAAATATTTTTTGATGATTTGGAGCCAAATATTTTAAGAAATATATTAATATTCACTTCACCTTTATTTATGTTGTTTGTGATTGGAATCACACTCGATTCTTTACTAAAAGGGCTCGACACCAGGGCAACAGTCACTTTAGACTTAATTTCTATTAGTACAGGAACTCTGACATGGGCTTCTACTTACCTAGCAATCGCAACTGGGTTAACTTTAACTTACAAAGTCCAAAGATATGGAAATTTTGCACAATCTGAATTCTTTATGATTGGCATGTATCTAGCAATGATTATGGTTTGGAGCGACTTTTATTATCCATTATATGATGCCCCAAAAGACGGAGTATTAGTCTATTCATTACTCTTATGGACAATGATAGGGGCATTCGTATTAACAGGAATTGCGGGCATAATTATTGATCGTGTAGTTTATCGAGGTTTTCGAAAAGAAAAAGCTTCACCACAAGTGATGATGATTGCCTCATTAGGTGTAGCATTAATTTTAAGGGCCCTAACATATCTTCGCTTTGGTGCATCTAGAAATATGTTTGAACCCGATGCAGATTGGAGAGTATCTACTTTAAGGTGGAAATTACCTACCACTAAATTTCGTTTCAATCTTGGAGAACGTAACTTAACTGATGGTAAAACATATACTCATTTTACCTGTGAAGAGACTGGTTTAGATCCTACTACCGGAGAACCAATATTAACACGAATAATAAGTGAAATATCAAGGCCTTTATTAGAAATATACAATAAAAATACTGATTGTATAACAGGTGCAACAACAAATTATGCGTATTTCAAAGGAATAGTACCTCTGGTAATATTTGCTAGTGTTATATTACTATTTTTATTCTTGAATAAATCAAGATTGGGTAGGCGCATGAGGGCTGTAGCTGATAACCCTGAATTAGCAGCTAGTAGTGGAATAAATGTAGAAAGAATTCAATTAACAAGCGCATTCCTATCGGCTGGAATCTCTGGATTAGGTGGGGCGATATTCGCAATTACTCTAAGATTCAATCCAGAAACAGCATTTACTCTCCTACTTCCTTCTTTTGCAGTAATTGTTCTAGGTACAATAGGTTCACTATCAGGTGCAATTATAGCTTCTTTAATTGTAGGATTTGTACGTGCACTTTCATCACCAATTTTGATTGGTATTGGACTGCCATTGGGGCGCTCAAATTACACTGCATTAGATGGAGTAATGCCATTTATTTTCTTGGTTGCAGTACTAATGATACTTCCAGAAGGTATTGGAGATGCTTATGAGAAGTGGAAAATAGATAGATTGAGGGCAAGAAGAGAAAAAAATACAAAACCTTCCAAAATAATCTATACATTATTGGCCCTATTTCCATTAACAGGTATTTTTGGTATCCATCATTGGTACAACAATAGGTCTGATAAAACTCAAATTGTATCATCTATAACCTTAGGTGCGTTCATTTATCATAAAATTGCAGGTTTTATTGGTAAACAATCGTTCGCAAATGGTTCATGCTCTGATGCATGTTTAAACGACCCAAATACAGAAACAAATTTAGATCTTATCACCGGTACCGATGGCATACTTCAGGCCTCAGATTCTCCCTACTTTGTTGACAATGTATCTGATATTGATTTATCCTGGTTTGAACTAATGCAAACAGAGTTATTGTTTGTAGATACTATTATGAATATAGATTCCTTAATTTGGCCATTAATTCCAATAATTATGTCGATTATAGCCATATATCAGGGTATTAATTTATATTTAGATGGTAAATTATCAAATTTTATATCATTAAAAAATCATTCCTTTTCAAATATTCTCAAATCAATATTTGGTAACAATTCAGAAGATAATAAATCATCTATTGCTCAATCTCTTAAGCAAATAAAATTCACGTTTACTAATGTTAAATTACGTTGGGGGGAATTAAATCGTCAGCATGAAACAATTCTTAAGAATCTTACAGTAAAAATAAAATCTTTCATATCTTCTGAAAAAATACCTCCAATCAAAGATTATATTCCTAAATCCATAACACCGATGTATGGCAGAGAAAGTCCAAAAGGGTCTTGGATGGCATTCGCAATCTTAATGATTATATTATTGTCATTTTTATATTGGTTACCTATTGCAGATAATCCTAATTTCTCATGGAATTATCTTAAAATCGGCCAAGTATCTAACTCAATAATTGTTGCTTCAATATTTATTTTAATGGCCTTTTCACTTAACCTTCATACTGGAATAACTGGAATGACTAATTTTGGAGTTATTTTCTTTGTTGCTGTTGGCGCAATAAGTGTGGGAATTCTAACAGCACCAACTGACGTACATGGCTACGGATGGGGCATATTACCTGCTACAATTATGGGGATGTTACTTGCTGCTGCTTGCGGCTGGGCATTAGCATACCCCACTGCTCGATTGAGAATGGATTACTTCGCTATTGTAACCATTTCTCTAGGGGAAATACTACGTGTATTATTAGCTGGAGAACCATTACTAAGAGTTGGAACTGTTGGATCTGCAATAGGCATAAATCATTATCCTTTGCCACTTAAACAATTATGGTTTTGTGGCCGGGGAGTTGATATTGGGCCAACTTCTAATTATATTAGTGCAGATGCCTGTAGAAACGACACTACTCTTTTGGGGCCAGCTGATAAAATAGGGGAAATACTAAATCTTGGAGAACCCGCTCCATATTCATTTTTATTAGCAATAATGAGTATTATTTCTGTTATATTGGTATGGCGTTTGCTTGAAACTATCTTATCATCACCTTGGGGTAGAATTTTGAAATCAATAAGAGAAGATGAGGATGTTGCACAACATCATGGTCATGATGTACTCACTCACAAGGCCGCAAGCCTTGCATTGGGGGCTGCGATTGCAGGATTGGCAGGTGCGCTCTGGGCATGGAAACTAACCGGTTTTGAACCATCATTCATGTCTCCTGCTAGATCGACATTCTTGGTCTGGGCAGCATTCATAATTGGAGGTGCTGCAAATAATAAGGGAATGATAATTGGTGCACTAATGTATGCTTTAATGGAATCCGTATTCAATGTTTTAGTTGCGGGCCAAGGCTCGCCAGATTTACCTCTACACGCTACCGCAGATAGAATAGATAGATTATTCGAATGGCTAGTAGTAAATCAATGGGATGCAGCTCAAATATTCTTGATAATAACTCTGATAGGCTTCATAATCCGTAGTAGGAATATTACTGAAATAGGTCTTTCTGGTGCATTTATTTTTATTATGACATTTGTATTATTTGGGCAGAGATCCATTGATGAGTCATTCAGCACAGGCATTATTCAAGCAAATATGGCATATGTGAAGTTATTGTTAATTGGATTAGTAATGTTACTATCGTTGAAATTAAATCCAAAAGGATTACTTCCTGAAGTTCCATTTAGGCCGGATAGGGAATCTAGGGAGGACATTCAATGAATTCAGAATCTCAAGATAATACTATTTTGAAAGTAACAAATCTTCGTAAAGAATTCGGAGGACTGATTGCTGTTAAAGATGTATCCTTTGAAATTAAAAAAGGTGAATTTATAGGTTTAATAGGTCCCAATGGATGTGGTAAATCTACAACCTTTAATTGTATTAGTGGTCTTCTGAACCAGACCTCTGGAAAAGTAGAAATTTATGGCACCGATGTCTCAAAAATGAGACCAGATCAAATACATGGATTAGGCATGACTAGGACTTTCCAACATACTAGGTTGTGGCGTAAGATGACCGTACTTGAAAATCTATTAGTCCCACCTCGTAAACAATTCTCTCCAAATATATTAAAATCCTTATTGATGCCAAATAAAAGCAAAGAAGAGCAAGAAAGATTAAATCAAGCATATGAGATATTAGATGAGCTTGAGGTCCCTCATATGGCGCATAATTTAGCAAGCGAACTTTCAGGTGGCCAATCAAAATTAGTAGATATTGGACGTTCAAGAATGGGCTCACCAAACTTATTATTGCTTGATGAGCCAGTAGCAGGAGTAGCAGGGCCATTAGCCATGAAGATATTCAATAACCTTAGAAAGACAGTTAACGAAACTGGTATTTCGGTATTAATAATCGAACATAATATGGATTTTATTTTACGTCAAGGCGTTGATAGGATAATAGTAATGAATGAAGGAGAGGTATTGATGATCGGAACTCCTGATGAAGTCAAATCAAATAAAGCAGTTATTGCAGCATATCTCGGCGCTGCAGGAGAGGAAGAATAATATGACTAGATTGTTAGATGTGAAAGGACTCAATGGAGGATATGGTAGTGTACAAATTCTTTACGACATAAACGTACATGTCGATGAAGGAGAATTTGTAACTATTATAGGGCCTAATGGATGTGGAAAATCAACATTTATCAAAATCATATTTGGAATTGCTACACATTATTCAGGAAATGTAGAACATAATGGGGATGATGTATCTGGATGGAGGACAGACCAATTAGTAAATAGGGGAATTGCATATGTCCCACAAGTGGATAATGTATTTCCTTCTTTAACGATATATGAGAATTTACAGATGGGTGGAAATAATTTATCTACCAAAATCCTGAATGAAAGAATAGAACGTGCATTAAATATGTTTCCAGATTTAAGAGAAAGAGTCCACGATTTAGCGGCATCCCTCTCTGGAGGAGAGCGTCAAATGTTAGCAATATCTAGGGCGCTTATTTCTAACCCAAAATTCCTTTTACTCGATGAGCCAACTGCTGCCCTGAGTCCATTATATCAACAACAAATAATAGAAAGGATTGATTCTCTTAGACATGAGGGGATTACAGTGTTAATTGTCGAGCAAAATGCACGACTTTCACTTGCTCGTTCAGATAGAGGTTATATCTTTGCTGGCGGTAAAGTAGTTCACACAGGAGACGCTCAAAGTATCCTAAATGACCCAGAAATTGGTGAATATTTCCTTGGAAATAAATCTGAGTAAGAATTTCACTTTGTCAATGCATTATACATAAATGGAAATGAAATATCCATTCTATAATCTATTGATGAGTGGTTATCATCGAATTCTTCATGAATGTGGGAAATTCCCAATTTATTGAGTTTATCTGATAATTGTCTTGCACCAAAATGAAGATTATATTGATCTCTAAATCCGCAGTCAATAAATATCCCCTTCAAACTTTTCAAACTCTCTTGAACATCCATCCGATCTATCATAAAAACAGGATCATGTTTCAACCACGCACTCCATCTCTCTTCATCAAGGACACAAGTTCTCAAGTCAACTGGTAGCCTAATTCCCATTGGAGCATTAGGATCCGGATCATAAAAAGCCCCCATTGCAGTCATCATTAAGACATGAAAATCCTCACCACTCATTTTCTTGACATTCTTTATATGATCGAGAAAATTTTGAATTCCTCCATGCTTTTCTAGATGAGTTACAGATTTAGGGAAATCGCCCAAAAATAATGAATCGAACCCCATATCTCCAGAATGACAAGCCAAAGCACCCCAGTGGTTTCCATATAACATTCCATGTACGATTGCACCGTACCCTCCACTAGATTTTCCAAATACTCCTCGATTATTTTTACCTTTTTTTACAGGAAATTGTCTTTCTATTTCGGGAATCATTTCTTCAATCAAAAAATCAGCCCAATTTCCCACTGCAATACTATTGATATATTGATTACCACCTAAGGTTGTAAAACAATCTGGAAGTGCTATGATGACTTCTCCCATTTTATCTTCAGAAATTAGTCTTTCAACTCTTTGAGGTACTGATTCTGCAAAAGGTTTCCAATTAATATGGGCAAGACCACTTCCCGTAAATCCTACTAAATCTACAAATAAAGGATAATCTTTATCATTTTTATTCCAATTTTCTGGTAAATAGACGGCCACTTGTCTACTAGTTGGATCTCCTAACATATTCCCTTGAAGAGCATCAGATTCTATTGTTATTATTTTTATTTCACCCTTTAAAGATCCGAATGCATGTTTGGGCAAACTATTCTCTCCTTAATTCTAATTTGACAAAATCGCCATCTCCAGCGACTCTACACATCATATTAGGTCTAATTTCATCATCAAGAATTCTTAGATGAATTTCTGCAGTTATTGTGACTATTGCTTTAAATAAATGACCTCCAAGTACTGTATGATTATCATCAACCATTACTATGTGAATGTGAGTAAATGCACCATCTGGACCTGGGCAAAGATTTCCTTGAGTAGATAATAATTCAACGGGACCAGTGTACGTAGTTTTACGATATACTCCATCTGAGTCTAAAAAACCAACTTCTACATCTTCTATTCTTCCTATTCCACTTGTTATTGCTGCACTAATTATGCCTTCTTTAGCAAGACTTTGTAATGACTGATGAATTTCTTCTCCGGGATCTAGTCTGACAAAAACGTCTCTATCTGATACAATGTGTTCCATAATTCGGGATTACCCTCCCTCCTTTGAAGGTCTCGTTGTATTCTTGTAATATTGCTGGCAAATTTTAATTTTATCTGCACTAGAACAATTTTATTACCTAACTTTACTTTACTATGCCGTTTTTATTTTCCAGTGGAAATGAAGGGGTTGAGAACACGTCCAATTTGATTATGTACCCCGCCCATTCTTCGACAAAGCCGGGGAGTGAAATCATGACAATGCAATTGCAAGATTCAAGTGCACGATGGAAAACTTTTCTCACTGCTGCTAAAGAAGATGAAATCCTTTTAATCCTATCAAAACAATCCTCAACTCCTGTTTTAAACACATCATTTCATGAATTACAATCTTTTGATTCTGAATTTGCGGATTGGGTATTAGAAAATCCTCGTACCATTCTTGATACAGGTTCAAAAGTACTTAATGATATTTGTATGGAAAGAGGCGGATCGTCTATTGATTGCTTGATTCGTATCGGAGAACTACCCGGTGATGCTTGTATCCCATTAAGAGAAATAGGCAGCGAATCTATTGGTAAATTTTGTAGTATAGATGTAGTAGTAAACAAGGTTTCAGACATCAAACCTCGGTTATATATGGCCACATTTAAATGTGAAACATGTGGTTTTGAACTAGATGTTGAACAAAAAGATGAGAGAGAATTGAAAGAGCCATTAAGATGTCCAGAAGTTAAAGGCGGATGTGGCTCTTTTGTACGTAAAGGAGAAACTACATTTATGTTAATGATGCAAGCATCTAGAATGGTAAATAATCAATTAATTGAGGTATCAGAACTACCTGAAAACGTTCCAGGCGGGTCTCAACCAACAAGAGGAATACTATTTTTAGAAAGGGACCTTGTGTTGACTTTAACTCCCGGAGATAGAGTATCTGCAAATGTAATACCACAAGTTAGGCCAGAATATAAGAGAAACAAAAAAACTCCAATGTTTGAAATATACTATGATTTAGTTAGTGCAGAACAAGAATCCACTCCTTTCACTGAAATTATCATCGAAGATGAAGATAAAGAAAAAATAATTGAAATATCTCAGAAAAAGGATTTATTGAATTATTTGTATAAATCAATCGCACCGTCTATTTTTGCTGCAAATGAGAAACTAGCATATGTTAAACGAACCCTTGCATTGCAATTATTCGGAGGAGTTTCTAGAATCAATGAAGACGGAACAAGGACAAGAGGCGATATACACATTCTTTTGATGGGGGATCCTGGGGTTGCAAAATCACAATTATTACGATATATGTCTAATCTTTCTCCTAGGGGAAAATATGCATCAGGAGGAGGAGTTTCAGCAGCAGGTCTTACTGCTGCAGCAATAAAAGATGCATTTGGAGATGGAAGATTTGCACTTGAAGCAGGAATATTGCCCTTATCAGATCAAGGGTTGGCAGCTATTGACGAATTTGATAAGATCTCAGCCTCTGATCAAGGATCTATGCATGAGGCAATGGAACAACAAAGTATCCATATAGCAAAAGGAGGATTAACTGCCAGACTTCCAACACGATGCGCCGTATTAGCCGCTGCTAACCCTACGGGTGGTCGGTTTAGTGATAGACATCCTAACGCATCAGTAATGTATTCCTTTGAAGAAACAGGACTACCTGCCCCATTAGCATCAAGATTCGATGTCATATGGCTTTTAAGGGATGAAATTGTATTAGAAAATGATGAGCGAATCGCGGGCCATATACTAGCTACTCGTTCTAAAGGAGTTGCCGAAACACAATTAGAAAGAGGTTTTGTTTCTGATAAATCTGACGATGATAGTGTTACTAGAGTCGGAGTAGATGGTGTTGAACATCTGACAACTTCATTTTTAAGAAAATATGTTGCATATGCAAAATTGAATTTTCATCCACAGTTGAATGATGGTGCAAAAGTAGTTTTACAAGAGTTTTATAGGGATACTAGGCAAAACTTTGCCAAAGAAGATCAAGGAAGTCCAGCATCTCAAACACTCGTACCAATCACAGCAAGAGCACTCGAAGCCCTAAGCAGACTTTCAGAGGCACATGCACGCATGCATCTTAGAAATATAGCTACTGAAGACGATGCAAAGGTTGCCTTAGCAGTATTCAAACATTGGAGATCAGAGAATAATGTTAATGATGAAACAGCATTCCATTCCAAAGTTCCTCAGCAAAAAATGATTATTGATAGGGAAATAAGAAAAATTATCACAAGTATTTGTTATGAAAAAGGTCAAGCAATGATAGAAGAGATTTATGATCAAGCAAATAAAAAAGGAATTACTCCAAATGCCGTTGATGATATAGTTGGAAAATTAAGACAAGGTGGAATTTTATTCAGCCCCAGTAATGATGTATACTCTTTCGCTTGATATCAACAACACATCCTAGTGATATATGAAAGGTAACCGTCTCCCGAAAGTGATAATATGGAGCCGATAGGAGAAGTTTCAGATCCTGAAAGTTTGAATCCTACGGCTTTAGGTTTCATGTGCGGCCTAGAAATCCATCAACAATTGGATACTGGAAAACTTCATTCGAGAATGTCAAGTGAGTTATTTGATTTCAAATTTGAAGAAATACCAAAGAATTGGAACAGATTTGAAAGAAAATTGAGAGCAGCTAGGGGGGAAGGTGGAAAAATCGATGTTGCTGCAAGATTTGAACAACTCAGAAACAGATCATTTGTATATTTTCAGTCACCAAATGCAAGTCTAATAGAATTGGATGAAGCACCACCCGATATTCATGATGAAAATGCAGTCGATATCGTACTTACTATGTCTGCAATGATGAATGCAAAACCAATTAATTCTTTACAAGCAATGCGTAAAACTGTAGTAGATGGTTCAAATACAAGTGGATTTCAAAGAACTACTCTTGTTGCAACTCATGGTATTCTGGATACTAAATCCGGAGATGTGGGCATAGATGTAGTATGCTTGGAAGAAGACTCTGCTAGGAAACTAAATTCAGAAACAACTACAGATGGAGAAAAAGTCTACTATACTCTAGATAGATTAGGAATACCACTTGTCGAAGTTGCAACCGCCCCTGATATTCAATCTCCTGAACATGCAAAGGAGACTGCAATTAGGTTAGGATCTCTACTCAGAGATACACGAAGGGTTCGTAGAGGATTAGGATCAATTCGACAAGACCTCAATGTAAGTATTGCATGTGGTGATAGAGTAGAAATTAAAGGCTGCCAAGATCTTGATTGGATTCCAAAGATAATTAGATTAGAAATGGCTCGCCAAATCCATATGTACAAATTAGCAAATCAATTACGTGTTGAAGCAAATTTACCACTACTTCCTCCGGACAGATCAAATGATAATATTCCAGTTGAAAATAGAGTGGCAGCTTCGGCAAAATCTCGATTACCAATAAATATACTAGATGTATCTGAAATATTTTCAACTTCTGAATCAAGTATGATACAAAAATCATTATCAAACGATGAAGTAGTTTTAGCAGTTATTTTGCCAGGTTTTGCTGGAAAATTGGGAGTTAAAACATTAGATTCTCAAGGATCTCAATTACCACGTTTAGGTAGGGAATTAGCAAGTGCTGCTAAGTTAGCAGGTGTTGCAGGTATTTTTCATTCTGATGAATTGCCGGCATATGGAATTACAGAACATGATAAAAAATCTGTTATGGATAAACTTTCATTATCAAATTCTGATGCATTCATACTTTGTGTGGCTCCTAGATGGCAGGCAAATTTAGCCTTAGAATCAGTGATTAATAGAGCTAGACTCGCATATCATAGAATAATTCAAGAAGTTAGAAATGTAGTTATTAAGAAAGGTCAGCCAGATGATGGAACTACAACTGCAATGAGACCTCTTCCGGGAGGAGCACGAATGTATCCCGAAACCGATGTCCCTATTCTTCACATCACTCATGAAAGATGGCTTGCGATAGAACAAAATTTACCACTTAATCAAGAACAAAGATACTCACTTTTTTCAGAAGTAGAGATATCAGAAAATCAAATTGATGCATTGATAAGGGCTGAATTAGATGATATTTTTCTTTCAGGAATTTCTGGTAAGCTTAACAAATCTTTACCTCCTTTACCTTCAAAGGCATGGGCATCAGGACTTTTAGAAAATACTGAATCAATTTCAAATGATTCATTAGCAGCAGCCATACATCTACGTGAAACAAATTTGTTAACCCGGGAGGGAGTTATGCCACTTAGTAAATTGGCAGATAAATCTAATATATCGCAGTCCGACTTAGTTTCATGGATGTCAAGTAAAATTAAAGATTTAGGATTTGAACCAGCAGATACAAGCTCTGTAGAAGGTGCTGTAGATGAGGCAATAGAAGAAATGAGGGGAATGATTGATGCAAAAGGTATGGGGGCAATCGGACCATTAATGGGCATAGTTATGAAAAAATTGGGAGGTTCTGCTGATGGTAAGGTAGTAAATTCAATACTACGATCCAAAATTCAAAAACTCAAATGATATTTATTTTGCATTAGATTAACAATGATTAAGTTCCTTATGGCATGCCAGTGAAATTTAATGAATCCACTGATTAATTACGTTACAATATTTATATTGATATCATTATTTATTTATACGACTGTAAACAAGGAGAATCTTGCAAAAGCTATTGGTACGTTTTCATTAGTATTTCTAATAATTTCTTTTTCATCTATGTCTACTGACTATTACAGGTGGACTTCTGAATTCATTGATGAAGTTGACAACCCTCATTATGGACTTCCAGATTTGTGGGATGACAAACAGGCCGTTTGCTTTCATTTTCCTGCAGGATATGCGCCGTCCGGTTTAGATGATGGCAGACATCATTTTGATTTTGATGGTACTGATTTTAAGACAGATAAGGATTGGAACTCAACAGGTGCATGTGTTGGAGGATTTGAAAATTTTGATAATGGTTTAGAACTATTTAATGCTGCTGTAGGGGCCACTGGAAATACTTTTTCTTACAACTCTACTCAATTTTCATTTGGATTACAGATTGACAGTATTGCTGGAGTCTCGCCTTGTGAAGCATATACCTGTGCAGCAGATTTTTCATCTGGGGCATATTGGGAACTTTTGCATAATGGAGCATATTCAATGGTTGGAATTTCAGATCTTATTCTTGACCCAGATAGTGTGATAACATGGCAAATCGCGTCATATTAATTAAATAATTAACACAAGCATGAATAACATCCTAGGGGACGAGGAGGATGCGATTACCATGATTGATGCACATGCTATTAATTTAGGCCCCAATGGTATACTCTTTGTTAATGTAGCATTACTTACAATGATAGGTTGGGCTTTATGGAGGGCAGAGAAGAGTATTACTACTCAAAGTGAGATGATTACACTGTTCCTCTTAGGCATATTTGCTATTTCAGGTAGAATATTACTAGATCCTATTCCCAATATTCAGCCAGTGACAGTTATTGTATTATTGGCCGGGATTCATTTTGGAGCTGCCAGGTCAATAATTTTAGCGACTTCAATTGCATTAATTTCTAATTTATATTTGGGCCATGGACTTTGGACAATCTATCAAGCATTAGGCTGGTCCTTGATTGGTGTATTTGGTGCAATGATATCTAGTAAAATTTATTCAAATAATAAACTATCAGTAAATCCACTAATGGCAGTTGCAGCAGTATCTGGTTTTGTATTCGATTGGATAGTATCAATAAGTGCATTACATGTCTTAAGTCCAGATATTTTCTTCTTATACATCCTAAATGGAATCCCATTTGACCTCTTACATGCAGCAGGTAATATGTTCTTTGTCGCATGGTTTGCAGTACCTTTGAGTGAAATAATGACTAGACATATGGCATTCAAACAACCATCGGTGGTGGATAATTTTGCCAAGACCAGAGTATGAAACTACTATGGTATTGATCACTAGAAGTGATCTAAATTTATCTAAAGGAAAACTTGCTGCACAATGTAGCCATGCTACTGCAGAGTGTATTCTAAAGGCAAAAAGACAATCTCCAACAATCCTGGAAAAATATCTGAAAAGTGGTGCAAGAAAGATTGTATGTTCTGCTTCAAATATTGATGTACTAAAAAGAATATATGGAGAGGCCAAAGCTGCAGGTCTAATTTGTTACATGGTAATGGATGCAGGACATACAGAGATACCTGCAGGGACCACTACAGTTGTTGGGATAGGTCCGGGAATGAGAAATTCTATTGATAAAATAACAAGTAGTCTACCTTTAGTTAAATAATCTTCCAAAATAGTCATGAGTAATGTTCTGTTCTGAACAACCATGGCAACACATGTAGTGCTCTCTCCTGATGTCAGAGAAAAACTACTTTCAGAATGTTCAGAGATAACTAATTTCTTAGATTGGTTAGAATCAATTGATAGACGACCAGGGCTTGACGAATTGGCCATGAATTTATCTAATCTGAATCCAAATATTGATGCTGTAAAAAATTCTGTTGGATATGCCGAAGATGGATATAAAAGGCATGTTATTAAAGAAAATAACTTTTATGAATTAGCAATTATATGTTGGAAACCGGGTCAATCAACTCCTGTCCACGATCATGAAGGAAGTGATTGTGCCTTCTTGATAGTATCTGGCGTCTCTACAGAAACAACCTACAAAATAAACGAAGAGGGAGTTCCATTTCCTACTGATTTAACAATAAGAAAATCGGGAGAGATATGTGCTGCAAAAGAACAAGATATTCATACGGTATCCAATGAAGGAGATGTCGGTCTCGTTGAATTACACGTATACACTCCACCTTTGAGTAGATACAACATATATTCTAATGGATGATAATTATATCATTAATTTAGTTGCTTTATCTATCCATCCCTGTTTTATAATTCTTCCTGGAGGGAATTCAATTGCATTGTTTATAATTTCCATATTTCTAGCATCCATTCTACTAATTTGTTCATATGAAATAATCTCTAATGCATTGAGTTTTCTTTCTACAAATTCATTTATGCCATCTATCTTAGTCAAATCATCAGGTTCATCAAAATCCGCATCTCCAATAACTTTCCAATCTACTTGGTGAACTCTTAGACCTATTCTTTCAAGTACTAATTCTTCTCTAACCATTAGATTGGCTTTTAATTTTAATTCTGCTTCCATTGCTTCTCTTTCGATCTTTTGTTTTTCAGACTCCATGCCAACAACCTGATCAACTTCTCTATCAGCTTCAGACTCCATCCTATCTAGTTCGGCTTGAACCTGCTCGGCTTTCTTCAATGTTTCATTTATTGATTCCCGTTCTTCTTTAATTTGTATTTGCATTTGTTCTTTTTCTTTTACTGCTTTAGCAGCTTCAGCTTTTGCAATAACGATATCTTTTTCTAAGGCTGCAATCTCTTTTACTACAGTTTTTGCTGCCTTTCTTTCATGGCTCAATTGTCCTTTAGTTTTATGCAATGCTTCTTTACTTTCAGCCATTGCCTGTTTTGCTTCAGCTTCTTTAATTTCTCTTTGCTCTGATTCAGTCTCTATTTTTGTTTCTGCTTTTTCTTTAATATCGCCAAGTTTCTCTAATTCTTCTTTTGCCTTTTTTTGCATCTTTATAGCTTCTTTAATTTGTTTTTCGGCAATTTTCCTCTCCATAGTTACTTTTTTTGCCTCAGCCTCAGCTTTAGCCGTAGCTTTCATTTCTTTTTGCAACTCTTTTGTAGCTTCTTTAGCAACAGTCATTGCTTCTTTAGCTTCTTTCATCAATACCTTACTCTTTTCTGACTCTTCAACTATTTTTTCCTTTGCTTCAGCTTCTCTAGCTTGCAATGACTCCCTTGAAGCCATAGAATCTTCTGCAGCCTTTGCCATCATCTCTTGCGCAGCAGCAGCTTTAGCTTCGGCTTCCTTTCTTTGAAGCGCTGCCTTTTTAGCTTCAACCTGAGCTTTTACAGCTTCTTTAGCATCTTTAGCTTCTGCCTTTTTAGCCTTCATTTGCTCCTTTGCAGAATCCTTTGCTGAAGCAATCGCCTCCTTTTTAGCTTTAGAATCAGCCTTAGCCTGCTCTTTTGCGGCATTCATTTTTTCTTTCTTAGCCTCTGCATCAGCCTTGACTTGTTCTTTCGCCGCTGATGCTTCTTCACTTACCTTGATTTCAGCAGCTAAATCAGCCTTAGCATCAACTTCAGAAACTTCCTCTATTTCCTTAACTTTCTTTTTTGGAGCTGATTTCGACTCTTTAGCATATTTCTGAAGTAATTTTTTAATCATGGTATCATAATTACCATCAAATTTATCTAGTAATTTTGGAATATTATTCAATCTAGTTGATAATTCTGGTTCTTCAACATATTTTTTATATGTTTTTTTCAAAATAGCCGTAGCCTCTTCCTCTGATAACTTACCCACAAGTTAACCTTAGAGAACCTCGTCTTAATATTTTACGCTATCATAAACAGTTTTATTTCCTATCTTTACTAGAAAAATATACTTTAAATTTCATTCATCATTTCTTCCAATCTAGTTAATCCTAAGTCAACATTGTCGTAAGAAGGCCCAAATGAAAACCTAATCCATTTGTTAAATCTCTGTTCTTCTCTACTTGGTTTTGGATTAACATCAAAGAATGTTCCGGGAACTGTCATTACTTTCTTATCTAACGCTTTCCAGAAGAAATCAATTCCGGTATTATATCCATTTGGTAGATTTTCAACACACGCCCAAATATAAAATGTAGAATCACCCTTTAAGCATCTAATTCCCATATTAGTTAATCTATCTGACATCATATTTTTTTTCTTTGAGAACATATCTCTCAATGCACTAGTTTCTTGATCTGCATATTCTGGTTCTAGTGCACGTAAAGCTAGTCGTTGACTGACTCTACTAGGTCCTCCATCAATCGCACTAGCTGCCCTTCCCAGGGTTTCTATAATTTCTGATGGCCCCAAAACCCATCCCATTCTCCATCCAGGATATCTAAATGACTTTGTCAATCCATCAATAACAAGAATTGGATCAGTTTCGGGATCATTTACATATTCAGCACTAGAAACAGGCCCACAACCAGGGTTTCTTCCTTCATAGATGAAGTGAGAATAAAACTCATCCATTAACAAAACACAACCTGTTTCTCTGGCGGTTTCACAATATGATGCTAATTCATCTCCTTGGATTACATGCCCTGTAGGGTTACATGGATTAGAAACTAAGTAACTATCTAAATTCTTGGCAACTTCTTTGAACTCATTAGGAGGTATTGAAAAATTATTCTCTTCAGTTGTTGAAATTAATACAGGTTCTAATCTTGGTGTTGCATAATCCATCATATCTTGGTAAGCAGTATAGTCAGGAATTTGATATCCCATTTTACCTTGTACTGCACCAAAAACACGACTAAGCATTAATCTGCCACCTTGAGCGATTCCTACATTGGCTGCAGTATAGGGTTTTTTACCACGACGAAAATATCTATTGTAATGATTTGCAACAGCCTCTCTCATCTCATCTGTTCCATTAATTGGGCCATAGGCTTGGTCTTCAGGCTCAATTAATACGTTCCTTAGTCTGTCAGGAGCGCCCTCCATTTCTCCTATTTCAGGCTGACCTTGGCCCAAATTACACCAGTCAGGGTTACCATTCCAAAAACCTCTCTTCACTGCTTCAGAAACTACCCAAATAACACCCATATAAGGTACTTCTCGGAACGCGCCACTACTTGCCATAGTTGTCGGTATTTCTGCATCATATCAATATTATTGATTCTTATTTGGGTTTAGATTAATTTTAGAGAATACAATGGATTAAATTGTATTTTAACTAATATATTTTAGAATTAAATAATATAAAAATAATAATATGCTAATTACCTTTAGCGATAACATGAAAATCCCACAAACCGTTAAAACTTCAGTGACTATTTTTTTGTGTTTTGCTCTTCTTTTGGCCCCAATGTCTGGTTATAATGACAATTCAGATAATAGTTTAGAAGAAATATCAGAGGAATATTACACCTTAGCATCTATGAATATGCCAGGATTCCAATCAGGCTCAATTCATTCATATGATACTATCTCTATGTATCAAACAGGATGTGCAGTTTTAGCAAATGGAGAAATTGAATGTTGGGGAGATAGTTTCTTTGGTCAAACAGGAGTTATTACAACGCCCGGCCAGGGACTTACCACAGATAATCTTAATTATCCTACAAATGTAAACTCTCTTCAAAATAGTATGGGTCATTTTGTTGAGGTAGCAGTTGGCCAACAATCTACTTGTGCATTGAATTCTATCGGTGAAGTATATTGCTGGGGTACTGAACTAGTTGGTCAATTAGGAAATGGAATCGAACCAACGACAGATAATACTAATTTGTCAAGGCATTCTCCTAGTTTAGTTCAATTACCCGATAACACGTCTGCAGTCTCTATTTCTGCTAGTACAGGCAATAATCATAGATGTGCAATCTTAAATAATTCAGATACGGTTTGTTGGGGATCAAACAACTGGGGACAACTGGGAGATGGAACTGCTTGCTTGGCATCTGGAGGTGAAGGATATGAATTGCCTGGATATAATACTGGAATTTGCTCTTATTCACCTAGCGATGGAGATGATTCAGGAAAATTTACTCCAGTAATTGTTGAATTCCCAGATAATAAAAGTGCAATCTCAATCTCAACCGGAAATCAATTTACTTGTGCTGTTATGACGGACAACTCTCTTTATTGTTGGGGTAAAAATGATTATTTACAATTAGGGCAGGGAAATTCTAATTCCGTTAATGGAATTCCTTCATTAGTTTCACTACCAGAAAATCGAACAGTTGCTTCGATTGCGGCTGGAGGAGATAGTACATGTGCATTATCTATGGATCATAATGTATATTGCTGGGGCACTGGGGGAGAAGGTCAACTTGGTGATGGTAGTAATGATTCTAATTCTGTACCAGGGTTAGTTACATTAGAAGAATACGAAATCCCTATATCTATAACTGCCGGTAGTGCATTTTATTGTATATTATTGGATACAGGAGCCGCTAAATGCTGGGGAACTAATTGGCATGGCGGACTCGGAGATGGTGGTGCTTTAGACGGTTTTAATAATGGAATATCTAGGCAATTACCAACAAATGTTTCAGGAAATCATACATTCGTAGGAATCGAAGCAGGTCTTCAAAATACCTGTGCGATAAAAGCCAATGGTTCTGCATATTGCTGGGGAAGGCCATATGGTGGCTCTCTTGGTAATGGTATGAATGGAGTCACGGGACAGATAAATTATCCTGTAAGAGTAGGAAATATAGCAGCAGGAAATGGGCTAACTACTTATGCGTCTGAACAGGATCCAGATGGCGATGGAATTCTTACTATCTTCGACTCAAATCCGTATCCTTGTAATTCAGGCTATCAACAAATAGATAACGTATGCGTGGAAGTTTCTCCTGGATCGTATTCTATTAACGGCGTTGTTAATGTTTGTGATTATGGCAGTTATCAGCCTTTAGCAGGACAATCTTACTGTTTGTATGCATCTCCGGGCAATTACGTGAATAATACTAATTCTTCCGAACAAATGCCTTGTGTTGCGGGAACTTATCAGAATGACTCAGGACAAATAAGTTGTATAGAAAACTCACCTGGATATTATACAGATACTCAGTCTGCTGAAAATCAAGAAAAATGTCCAACAGGAACCTATCAGCCTAATTCAGGTAGTCAAGATTGTATTATTACAGATGCGGGACACTTTACCAATAATGGGAAATCAGTATCTCAAACGCCATGTCCTGCTGGAACATATCAACCATTAACGGGCCAGAATAATTGTTTATCTGCTGATATTGGATATCATGTGTCTTCATCGGCCTCCATATCTCAAGATATTTGCGATGTTGGAACATATTCTGATATGTTAGGGCAAATAGAATGCAATAATGCTTCTGCAGGAAACTATGTTCTAGATACTGGCCAAAGTTCTGAAATATCCTGTTCTAATGGAACATATCAACCGGATACTGGTCAAACATCTTGTATTCCTGCATCTATTGGACATTATGTAGGACTTGAAGGTGCTAAATTCCAAATTCCATGTTCTGTAGGAACATATCAACCAGGTACCGGACAATCATCTTGTATTCCAGCAACACCCGGGTCTGTCGTTTCTGAGCAAGGGGCTACTGGACAATCATCTTGTCCAGAAGGAACTTATTCATCAGAAGAAGGGCAAAATGAATGTACTCAAGCCGAGCCTGGTACATTTGTAGATTCAATTGGTGCCACTGCACCAACTCCTTGCCCTTCAGGTCAGTTTCAAGAAATTGAAGGATCATTAAACTGTGTAGAAACTCCTCCCGGATATTTCACAGAATCCGATGGCTCATCAGAAGCATCACCCTGTCAACCCGGAACTTATGCAGCAGAAGGACAATCTTCTTGCGTAGCTGCAGATCCGGGATTCTTTGTTCCTAGTGAAGCACAATCAAATCAAGAAATGTGCCTTAAAGGTACATTTCAGCCTGATTCAGGGGCATCATCATGCCTCAAATCAACTCCTGGAAATTATGTTTCAAAATTTGCTCAATCCGAGCAAACACCCTGTGAAACAGGAACTTTCCAACCATTTCAAGAAAATACAGAATGTATACCTGCATATGCTGGCCAGCATGTTCCAGAGGCAGGCAGTATGTCTCAAAGCCCCTGTCAAAGAGGAACCTACCAACCTGAAACAAGTCAATCTGAATGTTTAGATGCAGACCCTGGAAACTTTGTTTCTTCGTCAGGAGCTAGTTCACAATTCCCTTGCTCAATGGGGAAATATCAACCAGATGCAGGTCAATTTGATTGTAAATCAGCCGATGTTGACAATTTTGTTTCAGAAGAAGGATCTAGCGAACAAACTCCATGCAAATCTGGAGATACGCAACCAACAACCGGGCAGACTAGATGTATCCCAGGAAAAGACTCAATTCCAATAATTCCCATATTGGTTATACCATTAATAGTCATTGTAGCAGTATATGCTTACAAATATCGAATTAGTGAAGGCAGTAAATCATCTAGTGATAAAGAAACTAAAGAGTGGGATGAAAGAACTATTGATTATGTTCCAGCGTCATTAAAAAAGTAAATAATTCCGTATTAGTTAATTCCTCTAGCCGTGTGGGATAAGCATGCGCGACTATCCTGGTGGCAGAATCGATCTACGTAGTGATACAGTCACTCAACCTGTTCCTGCAATGAGAGAAGTAATGGCGAATGCAATTGTTGGTGATGATGTACTTGGTGATGATCCAACAGTAATAGAATTGCAAAATAGAATTGCAAAAATGCTCGGTAAAGAAGCAGCATTATTTGTTCCTTCAGGTACCATGTCAAACGCTATTGCAATTAAATCTCAAACAAGACCAGGTGATGAAATTATCACTCATAAGAAAAGTCATATCTATCTTTACGAAGGCGGAGGTTATGCGGTTTTAGCAGGTTGCTCTGTAGCATTGGTAGATGGAGAATATGGAATAATGTCGCCATTAGATGTTAAAAAGTCAATTAGAAAAGTTGAAGGTAGCAATTCACATTATCCAAATTGTTCGTTAATATGTGTAGAGAATACTGCAAATATTGGAGGCGGAACAATATATTCCCAAGAAATACTAGATGAAATTTGCGACATTGCTCATGCAAATAACTGCAGAGCCCACCTTGATGGTGCAAGAATTTTTAATGCCGTAATAGGAAGTGGAATTTCTGCTGCAAGAATGGTTGAAAAGTTTGATACGATTTCTGTTTGCTTGTCAAAAGGTCTCGGAACTCCTGTAGGTTCATTATTGGTCGGAGATTCAGATACAATAAATGAAGCACATAGGTGGAGAAAGATGTTCGGAGGAGGAATGAGACAATCAGGTATACTTGCTGCTGCAGGACTATATGCCTTAGAAAATAATATACAACGTTTGTCAGAGGACCATTCCAGAGCTCGTTTATTGGCTGAAGTAATCAATGAAATGGAGTCATATGATGTAGATATGGAAGCGGTACAATCTAACATGGTATTTATCTCATGTAAAGAAGGACAGGCTCAAAATCTTGTGGAAAGTGTTGCAAAACATGGAGTAGATGTATTGACAATAGGTGATTCAATCGTTAGAGCCGTTGTGCATTTACATATCACTGATGAAGATATTCAAAATACAATATCTGCATTTCAAAATGCTCAATAAGCCGGAAGCATTCAATATGAAAGTTCATACGATATACTAATGAGGTCTATTGTAGCGATATTTATGGTTACATTAATTCTTCTACCAATCACTATTTCAACTGCAGATATTGTAACTATAGAAACATGGGATAAGGCAAGGGGCGAATCAAATGCTGGAACAATCGGAGGAGTTACAATTAATCTCAATGATTCTACTATTAGCGAATCTATGAACATTCAAGATTTCCCAGTTATTGTTGAAACATATACTGCCACATGGTGTGAAAATTGTGTCGATGTTGAAGAAATTAGAGATGAAGCAATAGGGGACAATAATGTATCAATAATTCATTATCATAGGCACTTTTTTGAATCTAGTGATCCCTTCGGCAGTAATAGTACCGAACTTCGCTGGGAGTCTAGTTATGGTTCTGCATCTATAGAGGCCATAGGAATGTCAAGAGGTGCTCCAACTACAATTATAGATGGTGAAAGGATGCATGCAGGTAAAGTAGCAAAATCTAATTCCTTGAAGAATGATTTTACTAATTCTATAGAATTTGGCACTAATGCACCATTGATTGGCTCAATTAGCTTATCTGTAGAATCAAATATAAATCAAACAACTAGCTTATTTTCATGGAATACATCTCAACTTTCTTATTCATGTATTGAAGATTGTCCGAAAAAACTCTCAACTATTGCTTGGCTAATGTTCGTAGAAGATGTAGCTTATTTCCCAGAAGGGTCTAATGGCCTAGAATATTATCATCATGTTTTGCATGAAGCAATTTATCTTGAAGAATCCGATGGTTCAAAATCTTTCGAAATACCTGACGCGTGGGATGGAAACGATATGTCTGCTATTCTGATTGTCGATTGGGCCGAGGTTGAAACCAAAAATAATTCTATACCTGCACCAAGCATTGTTTTGACTCTAATTTGCCTTCTAGTTTCTTCAGTGGCTTATGGTAAAAAGAACCATTTTTCTCAAATTAAATAGAAACTCTTAGTTGGGTTCAATAACCCCGTCCTTTATGGCGTACGCTCGGTGATGTGATGTTGCAAACAGGGAGGTATTCTATTACGAATGAATTAGTCTCTGAAGGGACTATCCCCTCATGGCTTCAAGAGCATATAGAATGGCAAGCACTTAGTCCAATTTCGATTCCCGAAAAGAGGAAAAATAAGTTAATGATAATATATCCAAATGAAGAGTCTCGTAAAGAAAATCTATCAAAATTAGGTTCCAAAGGGTTTGCTTTTGATAGGAAATTACACCAGACGATAGAATCTTTACATATTTCTCTACTTGCAGATTTAAGACTTCCAAGATTATTACCAGTTCAAGAATCCTTCAATATTATACTACATCAAGAATGCATCATCGAAGCTAAAAAATTAGCATTTCCAATAATTAATCCTATTCCTGATATGGATTGGGGCAGAGGAAAGACTTCTCAATTAGTAAAATTACATGCATATTTATCAAAAGAAGGAGTAGTAAAATCTTGGACAGGCCCAGGTATTCATTCTTTCAATCGAATTCTAAAGAATCTTGAAAAGAAATTAGGAGGAACTCATCCAGATATGGCGTATTCACGAATTACAGATAAATTGTCAGACTCAAATAAACCATTCACCTTTATTGATATTGATGGAATTATAATGCTAAATCATGCTCCAAGTTTGCCCAAATCGCAAAAGAAAATGTTACGTGCCATCTCCAATCATTGTCCTATTCATCAACTAGCTTATCCTGGTAATTTCAGGCTTGGACATCATGGTTACTTATTGATGGATCAATACCCAGTTGAATCCAAAGAAGACTTACCAGAATTTATACCAATTCATGAAATTGAATCAGAAAATAGTGAAATCAATGCTACAATTTACCAACTTAAAAGAGAAACCCATTCTTTTCGAATTACTTCCTCAATTGTTCGTGATTATTTAAATTCAAATCCTGATTCAAGTGTAATAATTGTAGATCCTTCTTTAGAATCAAATAATTATCGTTGGAAAAATATGGCCAATAATCTGGGTATTCCACTAAATGACTCTGAAATTAATTTAACAAGTAATTCCCTCGGACATTGGCTCAATCAACTAGTTACTTTGGGGCATGGAGAAAATAGTTTTTCACTTGAAAACTTGAGAGTAATATCTCTTCAAACCATGATATCTCCATTTGAATACTCTACCTCTCATCCCATGGATTCAGATATTAATATTATTCCGGATCAACAACTACTGACTAATTTAGCACGAAGTGAACATGTTCTAGGTGGTCCAGGGGCGCTAAGAAGATGGCTCGAATCTCTTTCCAGATCACCTAGTGATAATTCTGAATCAATCAAAAAAGAATCTACTCAATGGTGGTTACTAAATCTTGCCTATTCTTTAGAACCTTTACTCAGGGACGAAGATAAACTTGCATTGAAAGAAAACGAATTTAGAATTGGATGCTATACAGGGGCTAAATTACCAATAATAAAGCCATTTAATAATGCGGATAAATGGTTGTTAGAAATATTAAAAACAGTAAATTTAGGATTAATTTCCGACAATATAGATACCGAGTCGCTATCTATACCTGCAGTAATTCAATCAATTATTAAAAATTATAAGTCATTAAGGAATATGCAGTTTTCATTGAATCATAAACCAGCAGTCAATGGTCCCGATTGGGTTGATGAATATCTAAATCTGATAAATTCAATTACGCATTCTGATTCTAATTCAATAAATATGTCTAGGTTGAGGTTCTTGACTCCAGAACAGGCTTTAGGCTGTTCTGCAGATTTAATAATTCTTGCAAATCTATCTAGCTCATCATGGGATATGAAAGTCCAAAAAATTCCATTTTTAGGTGATGAAGAACGTTATCGCTTTGACCTTTTGAGGCCCGATGGCCCGATAAGAAAAGCAAGACATTTTTTACAACATTTATTATTTGGAGGAAAAAGAACTATCATTTTGGACCCCAGTCTTGATGATACATCACCCCCCAGTGCTCCAATTAGAGAATGGATATCACTAAATAGTCATTTAATTGAAGAATACGATGATTCAAAACCCACCAATCCTCGTGATATCCGTCAATTAGATGGGATTAATTTACAGCAGGGGCAAAAATTAATTTATCCTCCACTAAATGCTGATTCAATTACCATACCTATTGATGTTAAACTACAACGTGAACGTGAGAGGAGACAACCAGATCGAGTTGGTAGTGACCATTATTTACCAGAAAAATCTAAAAATTATATATTTTCTATAAATCACATCGATTTTTCTAGAAAGATTCCAAACGGTAATACTAGTCCTAGGGATTTTCATACATGGCCAGTTATTGGAGGCCATACCAATTCAGGTAAAAGGACACCAACAATAGATCCCAGGCCATTCAGTATCTCTCCAACAGAAATATCTGTCAGTGATAATCGACATGGGCATTCACAAGGTGCTGAGCAAAGAAAACAAATATGGTCTCCAAGTAGATTGCATGATTGGTTAAAATGTCCTCGTAGCGGCTGGCTCTCAAGGGGACTTAGAGCAAAACAAGAAGAATTACAATCTGAAGATTTAGATGCCCGAGTCCATGGTGAACTAATTCACTTAATCCATCATGATGTATTATGTCATATATTGGGTCTCGAAATTGGTGTAGAATCTTATGATAAAAATAAACAAAATAAACCTATTAATTTGTTTAAGTCAGGACTTACAAAAGAGGAAGTTATGCAAAAAGCTTTCGAATCTTTAGATTCGAGGGCACCATGGCTAGATAGAACAGATGCTGTATCGGCTAACCGCTTACAAATTTTAACTGGCATGAATCGAAACCAATGGAATGATTGGCTAGCAAATCCCATTCCAATCAAACCTTCAGGTAGAATTGGAAACATAGTAGAAGCTGAATTTTCTATTGAAGATAGTATGCCAATTAGTATAGAATGGAATATAAAAAATTACAATAGTAAAGGTATTGAAATAAATATACCTTCACAATTAACTAGCCCAGATATGCAGAAGTTACCCTCTATAATGGTACAAGGGCACATAGATAGAGTTGGGCAATTACCATTTGATAAACAAGGAGAAATATGGATTAATGAAAATGGAAATAATTCAATTGCACCATTGAAATTTGATTCAGAAGAATGGGTTCCTCGTAGATTAATAGTAATCAGAGATCTCAAGACAACAGAATCTAAGTCTGCAAAAGATAGACATTCAATGGGCCTTCTTGAAGAACTCCAACTAGCAATATATGCTAGAGCATGGGAAATGTCCCATCCCGGAGATTTAGTGGTCGGCGCTGGAATATCAATATTTAGCCATAATACTATACATTTGGTTGAAATGTCTCCTAATGAACATATACCTCCAGGATTAAAAATAGGCGAAAGATCTACCCTCACTCCAGATTTATTTAGATTTACTGACGATCCTCCAAGTCCAAATAGTGACCCATTTAGAGCATGGTTAACTCAGAGACTCTCCGTTGCTCTAGGTGTTGCCAATGGGGCAATGCTTGGCAAGGTACACCCAACTCCTTCAAAAGACTCATGCGGATTTTGTTCAGTAAGAGATATTTGCGATGTTAGAATGGTGGATGGATTCTAATGAATTTGAATACAGCCCAAAGATTGGCACTAAATTTAGACTCACATATTGTAATAGATGCAGGAGCGGGAACCGGAAAGACTAGCACTATAATAGACAGAGTAATTGAGCATTATCTCACTGAAGACCAAAGAGCAACTAGAATTCTCCCAGCTCCAGAAAGACCCTCTAGATTAGATGGAGGATTACTCCTATCTCCTGTTTCAGAGACAATAGATTTACGAAAATGGGGAGGCTTACTTCCGGGAGAAGTTGTACTTTTGACATTCACTAATCGTGCTTCAGATGAGATGAGAGACCGATTAAGAAGCAGAATTTCAAGACTAAAACCAGGTCCAATTGGTGATGATGGTATAAATCGCACAGATCCTAGGATTAGGCATCAAGGATTTAATGAGCAGTTACTTACACTTTTAGAAGATGCTCCAATAGGCACCATAGACTCATTCTTTAACCAATTAATATCTCCTTACAAAGGTTATTTGGGAGATTCTTTTAGCAAAGAAGTAGTTTCCGACACTAGTCGAATTTTACTTATAGAATCAGCTCTCAACACTCTTTGGAGATTGCCCAATTCATTGAATTTAATTGGCGATGCAGTAGATTCCGGAATACCTTCAGAAATAGCATCTCAAGTCCTAAATGCGAGAGATAATATCGCTAGGCACTATTCTGGAAGAAGAACGGCTGCAAATATTCTAAGAAGTTTAGTTTACAAATCTATTTTTATTCAGGAAGGCTCTAGATTACTGATAGATAAAGATGGCAAAATAGATCCAAATTTACTATGTGAAAGAATAATTGAGTCAATAGATATTTCCGAAGTTACTCAATTTACTGACCAAATCTATTTTGAAATATCCAATTATTGCAATCTCATCAAAGATCACGCTGCAGTCCTTGCACCAAATGGTGTATTTTCTGATACTAGGATTGCTACTTTAGATAAATTATGTGAACTTGGTATACCTTCAGATAAGTGGAACAAACTCATCTGGCTTAGTCATATTTTACTATGTATAACTAGTGAATCATCAATATTGTCTGAAAAGCCAACTTTATTTCCTAGTTCTAAATTACCATCAAATGACTGGGAAAGTGGTGTTTTAAGTTATGCTAAAATTTCAAATAAAACTACGAAGGAACTAGTTAGAGATGAAATGAAAGACATAATTAGTAATATAAAAGATATCTGGGGCTCGAAACTAGGGAAATTAATACTTCACTATACTCAAATTACTTTAATGTTTGATAATTCAAATCCACCCTCTACTCCAGAAGATTGGCGCCATCCTCTCTCGGCCCTTCCATTTCCATTACCTGAAAGATTGAAATCAGGAGAGAAAGTTAACAAATATCATTTTACTTTAGATGCAGAAGTACAAAATTTGAATGATTTACGTTTAATGCATGATGGCTTTTTAGGAATTTTAAATAATTTAAAGAAAAATGAAGAAACGCATGACTATGAAGATGTACAAAGATTAACTGGTGACTTATTACTTGCCAACTGTCCAGATATCTGTAGGTATTTTTATCCATCCCCAATTCAGGATGCTCTTGACTCATTAAGTATAGAAACTTGGAGAGACGATCATATCTCAAGAGCGTTCGAAGTATTAAAAAATATGGAAAAAAACCCAGATTTAGCAGGCAACTATTCTCATAACCTATCTGCTATACGAATGGATCTAACACAACGTTATGATTTGTTAAAGAGAATCAGGAGAAGGTATAGGGCATTTATTATCGATGAAGCACAAGACAATTCTCCATTACAATGGCGCCTACTTTCCAGACTTTGGGGTGAAAGGTATATCGAGGACGGTGAGATAACTGTCCCAGATACGCCATGGCAACCGACAGTTTGCTATGTTGGAGATGTAAAACAAAGTATCTATGCATTCCGCCAAGCAGAAGTTACTGGTTTTTTAGAATATGCAAAAATTCTAAGAACTATCAATGCTCACGAATTTTCAAGTATCAAAGCATTAACTCGTGCCCCTCCACTTCGTAGAGAAAACGCAAGTAGAGATCCTAGAAACTCATATAATCTGAGTATAGCAAAAGCAAATTTAGTGGCAAAAGATGGAGGCAGAAATCTAATTCCATGGATTCCTTTTGATTTATCTGATGTTCATTTGCCAAAACCGTCACCTGAAGAAATAGAGGCTAGAAAAGAAGGTTTGATTAGATTACAAGTCAATTATAGAACAGATGGCGGCTTACTCAAAGTAATGAATAACTGGTGGAATGATATTTTCCATCCCAAACATAGAAATATTCCAAATGGTAATTTTTATGCTCAACCTCAACCTCTTTTTCCAAGCAGAGAGAAGATTAACTCACATGGCTCTTTAGAGTGGATTTGCCCTATAAATACAGGTGAAAATGTAAATCCAGTTACTGATCTAAAAATACCATTAGATCCATTTGGACCAGGTAAACCAGATTCAATAGAAAGGCAAAGTATGATGATAGCCATGAGAGTTAAAAATCTTATAGAAGGTAAATCGGTCAAAGTCAAATCTCCAAATGGTGAATGGACTGAGTTACCTGCAGAAGATTCCATTGAACCTAGTGAAATAATGATATTATTGCCAAGTAGATCAAAAATTAGGGATGTTATAATTAGATATCTTCACGATCTTGGAATACCCGCGCAAGCCGATAAAGAAGGAGGGCTGTTAGATCGTCCTGCCGCACACACAATAGAAGGATTATTACAATTCATTGCAAGACCATTTTCTAGACATCATGCAGCATGGGTTGCACGTTCAAGTTTGATAGGATTTGATGATGATAGATTACAGGAATTTATTTATAATTCTTCAAAAGATGAAAACTTATTAATTAGGTTGAGTAATTTTACTGTCAATGGAAGGCAAAAAGAATTAGTTCAAAGATGGATTGATTTATCCTCTTCAGGTAGAATAATCGATTTATTAGAAGAAACAATAGACAGGTCTGATATTTTAATCTCATATCCAGATATTGTTTCTAGACAAGATATTGAACAAATTATAGATACAATAAGATCTCTTTCCAGAGAAGTAGGGGGGGATCCAATAATTATTGCCGATACGATTAGGAATCTCAGGGAAAGTAGCGGTAATGCATTAGAAGCGGTCACTATCCCTCCTAGTGATGCGGTAAGGGTGATGACTATACACGGATCCAAAGGACTTCAATCGAAAGTTGTTATATTAGCAGATATATTTAGTGGAAGGCAAACTAATATGACTATGGAAGATAGAGATAGATTAATTGTGGGGCCAGAAATATTTGCAGGAAATCCAAGGCCATGGTCAAATCAACTTTCTCCAGTTTCAGCATTATGGAAACATGCTAGGAAAATTCACAAAGCTCGTAAAAATGCAGAGTCTAGACGCTTACTGTATGTAGGGGCAACTCGTGCAGAAAATAAACTAATAATAGTTGGATCTACTAAAGAAACTTCATGGGCGTTAGATGAAGGAATTATTTTCCCTTGGACATATAATGAAACTCTCCCCCAACTAGGAGAAATGTGGATTGAATCTCTACGCCAAGGATCTGGAAATAGGGGGGAAGAAACATCTCCCTGGCTAGATTCTTCAGATATAATATTGCAAAATATGCCAATTAAAAGTAAGGGAAATCGTATTTTCGATCCTTCGATGATGATTAATAATGGATATCTGGGAGACTTAGAAGGATTACAGGGATTATCTATTTTCCACAATCCTGATTGTTTTAACACTACAGTGGATCTTCAATATCAAATCTCAACACCATTAGTCAGAATAGAAGAAATACATAAAAACGCAATAGAATCTATACAACAAGAAATTCCAGATTTCAAAACCCCTAGAAACGATTCTTTAATGAGGATGAAAATAGCTCCAAGTAAAATCTCAATTTTAGAAAAATGTGCTAGAAGATATTGGTTTGAGACAAAGGGAGGGCTGTCTTCATTACCTGTTATTCCATTAGATGATAAGTCTAATTCGGGAGGCTTACCCAAAGGAATAGATGCAGCACTCTTCGGAACTATTGTTCATAGAATAATGGAAATTGGTATAGGAAATCCAGGACCGATTGGTGAGCACCCTACAACTCCATTGCCCAAATCTTGGGTACAAAAAACAGATGACTTAATCCATAGTCATGACATTCATAAAATTGTATTTGATGAATTACTGTCTCCAAATGCCGATAAAAAGAACATTGGCCTTTTGGTTGATAGTATGATTAAAAGATTACAATCTGGTCCGCTTGGTATCCTCACATCAGGACAATCTTTTGATGGACATAGAGTAGAAGGCCTCAGGACAGAAATGCCATTTAATCTTACAAAGAAAATAAAATTGAATGATTTTATACGTTCTAGATGGACTCCTGACGGTGCTGAACCCTTATCTAAAATTGAATACGCAGAATTTGAAATGGATGGACTAATTGATTTGGTATTATGCACAACGTCTGATACAGAATCATACATACGTCCTGTAGACTTGAAAACTGAAGAAGCAAGAAAACTAATCAATGGAGAAAATAATGGTTTATTGGAAACACTGGGCGATATGGGAACTAAACCTAATTGTGATGCTGAATTAGATGTTTTAATGCAGCATAGGATGCAACAAGCCCTGTATTTTAGGGCTTTACAAAGTATTGAGGAAGAGAGATACAAATATGGATATCTTCCAAGAAAGGTATTACCTCCTGCTATTTTGTTTGGAGTCACTGGTCGCTTTGTAGAATATCCCGAAAAAATGTTAAATGATGCATTAAATGATTTGGATAATAATTTAATTTTAGCATCAGAGATTGCTTTTAGTTCTGAAATGAAACTTTCTGATTATCCATGTAGTTGTAATGAATGCCCATAAAATCATAAATAATTTGTTAATTGATAATATCTAATTATCTAAATTGATACTTTAGTAGGGAAGAATACATTTGCTACCTTCCGTACACAGTATCATGGCCCCGGACCTCGACGCTTTGATGAAACGTAGTGATGAATTATGGGAAGACTCTATTCTTCCTAGTTTAGGTGAATTTATAGAAATAGCAGCCCTTTCTCCTGCTTTTGAACCAAATTGGGCAGAAAAAGGAGATTTATCTGCTACTTTAGATCTTTTCTGTGCATGGTTAGATGATCAAAAACTTTCGGGAATGTCATATGAAATCCATCAAATGGACGGTTTAACTCCAGTTCTTCTAGTAACAGTCGAAGGAACTGGTGCAGGTGAAGTTATTTTCTATTCTCACTTAGATAAACAACCATCAAAACCAGAATTATGGTCAGAAGGACTTCATCCTTTGAAAGCAGTACGCAAAGATCCTTGGTTATTTGGTAGAGGAGCATTAGATGATGGTTATGGGGGATATCTATGCGTTACCGCCCTAAGGATGTTACAAGAATTGAATACGCCACATCCAACATGCAAATTCTTGATAGAGACATGTGAAGAGTCAGGTTCATTCGACCTCCCTCCATATTTAGATTTACTAACTAAAAAACTAGGAGATCCAGATCTGGTAGTAGTTTTAGACAGTGGAGGTCCTGATTATGATCATATTTGGACTACTGAAGCATTGAGGGGTCTTATTTCAGGAACTCTTTCTGTACAAGTGTCGCATGAAGGAGTTCATTCTGGTATGGCTGGCGGTACTATTCCATCATCTTTTAGGGCTCAAAGAATTCTTCTAGATAGGATTGAAGATTCTTCAACAGGAGAGATTTTAATTCCAGAAATGCATGTTCCTATTTCAGATAAAATTAAGAATCAAGCTTCAGAATTAGCCAAGGTAATAGGAAATTCTATTTGGGAAGGATTACCTGTTGTAGACACTTTAATTTCTCAATCCAGTTCAGTAGAAGAAAGCCTTCTCGATGTAAACTGGAGGCCCGCTTTGGGAATTATTGGAGCCGATGGAATGCCATCAGTACAATCCGCAGGAAATGTATTAAGAACAAATACAGATTTAAAACTGAGTTTTAGAATACCACCAGGAGTTAATGCAGAATTCGTAGAAAAAATCGTAAAAGAAAAATTAGAAGATAATCCTCCATTTGGAGCGAAGGTAATATTCCATCTTGATCCATCTGCAGATGGATTTCATGCACCTCCTCTCGATGGTCCACTTCTAGAATCATTAAATGAGGCGTCAATGCACATAACTGGACTACCACCATTAGCTACATGGGTAGGGGGAACAATACCCTTCATGGCAATGATGCAGAATAAATATCCAAATGCAAAATTTTTGTGTACAGGTACGGGTGGTCCGGGAAATAATGCCCATGGCCCTGATGAAAAATTACATATCCCATCTTCCAAGAAGCTTACAGCAGTACTTTCAGCCACAATTGCTGCATTATCGAGATGAACATGAATTTTTTGACTCAGAGATGACATTAATTCCGCCGATGTTAAATCAGATGCTTCAGTCGAACATAGTGAGATAACCATGAACGAAGGCGATAATGGAATCGGTTTTCCTGAACCAAACCCTCCCTCTATAGCAAATTTAGAAGAAGAGTTGAGAATAGCAAATGACCGCTTAGAAAAATTATATGCAGCATATAATGAATCTTCAAAGATGAATGAAGAGCTACAAGCTATAGTCGAGGTACTAGAAAAAGAAGCAATAGAAAGCGAAATCGAAAAAGAAGGAATCCAATCCCTTTTGAATGAGAAGGATGATAGATTGAGGACTATGGAATTAGATCGTGCAAAAGCAAACAAAACAATTGAACATCTTCAACCAAAATTAGAAAAAACTGAAGAAATGTATTCGAGAGAAAAAGCAAGACTAGGTCGCGTTTTTGAAGTTGCTGAGGAATTAGATGAGGCTTTACAAACTGCAACTACTGAAATGTCTGCACGTGATGATTGGTATGTTCAACATATGCAATTATTTGAGAATTTAAATCAAGCAATACAAACTAGGTATGAAATGATAGACAGTGCTGTTCAAGCAATGGCAGAATTCCGTCAAAAACAAGATACTTTCAAAGAACGTATGGATGAAGCACTCGATGCAGTAAAAGATAAAGTCGGTGATGAAGAGCAGGAAGAATCTTGATTATACGGGTTTAGAACCATCCGCTAACCTAATACATTTAGCAGGTAATCCGCCCCAAACTTCTCCTGCAGGGACATTAGTCCATTTTGGTAAAACAGCCCTAGAAGCAATGACTGCACCTTCTCCAATTGTACATCCGGGCTGAATAATTGATTCCGTACCAATAAGAGCATCATTCCCAATAACAACTGGGGCCATGACCAACTCTCCCTTTTCAGTTAAATGGGCATTAATAACTGCCTTTCCACCTATCACAACTCTTTCGCCAATTGTGACAGATCCACAATCATTGATATTAGGTGAATTTATTTGTGCCCCCTTTCCAATTTTAGCCCCTGATAATCTATAATATATATTGCCAATAAATGAGGGTACCAAATGAGGTAGGAAGAATAAAGCCACTTTATGAAAAATCATTGACCATGCCCATTGAATTGTAACAAAAGACTGTAATGGATATCTTCCAGATTCTATTCGTGGCCTTAATAATCCAGCCATTATTCCACTAATAAAAACTAAACTTATTCCCCAGGTTATTACAAACAATCCCAATGATACTCCAATTCCAGTTAATTCAATGATATAATCTTCTGGAGTTGATGCAGATAATGACAATGGTAATTCTTGTCCATGCCAATAATAAAACAGGGCTATTGCAGGAATTGCAGTAAGTCCAATTATTACGCCAAATATTGGCAATACTATGGCTGTTAATAAATTTTGAACTAAGATAAATGACTTCATTGGCTCACCAGTTAAGATATCGTAGACGTGTTCTAACAAGATGTTTCGGGCTATATTCTAAAATTTAAATCAACACGATAGATTAATTAGAAGTAGACACATGTACATATCTATCCATTTAGAAATTTTAGATTCATTAGAGGAGAATTAAAATGATTAATACAAAATTAACCATTGATGCTGATATAAAGTACCCTATTATTTGTGGTGCAATGTATCCATGTTCAAATCTTGAATTAGTTGCGGCAGCTTCCGAAGGAGGAGGAATCGGTATAATACAGCCTGTTTCCTTGACTATGGTTCATGGATATGATAAGCCCAATAGAAAAGAAGGACTAAGATCTGGAATTAAAAAAATACGATCACTTACTGATAAACCAATTGGATTTAATGCATTAATAGAAAAAGGTAGCCAGAAATACCTACAACAGATGTCAGAATGGATTGATGTTGCGCTTGAAGAAGGAATCAGATTTTTTGTGACGTCTCTAGGAAAACCAGATTGGGTATGTGAAAAAGTTCACTCACATGGTGGAGTAGTTTATCACGATGTTACTAATCTAAAATTTGCAAAAAAAGGTAAAGAATGTGGTGTTGATGGTTTAATTTGTGTGAATGACAGAGCAGGTGGGCACTTAGGTCAATTATCCATGAAGCAGATGTATGAACAACTTTCTAATTTAGGATTGCCATTAATCTGTGCAGGAGGAATAGGGAGTGAAATAGAATTGAAAGAAGCTATGGAAGTTGGTTACGATGGAGTTCAAATGGGTACAAGGTTTATTGCAACAGATGAGTGCACAACTCCTGAGGATTATAAATCTGCAATATTGAAGGCCAATGAAGAAGACATAACTTGGACAACTAAATTAACAGGTATCCCAATCTCAGTAATAAATTCAAATAAATTTAAGAAACGCAACTCATGGATTGTAAGAAAACTTTTACAAAGTAGGTTCAAACATAGAATTAGAGCATTAATTACCGTAGTATCATTTTACAGAATGAAGTCCTTTTCCAAAGGTAAAGATAAATCTCCAAAAGATCTCTGGTCAGCAGGAAAAAGTGTTCATTCAATAGATAGTATAGAATCTGCTACAATAATTATGAATCGCCTAGGCGAATCGTTGTAATTTAGGTAGATAAAATTAGAATGTATATCTAACTAAATTACGTCATTAATGGTACTGCTGCCATTACTGTCATAGTAAATGATACGTATCCTAAAATTAAGAAAGTCAATATTTGTCCTGAGTGCATATACGTCTCTGAGGTT